>Ga0233415_10000043_pt1 | contig 58630 bp, 99 predicted proteins | sample Na_anoxic_12_MG_FD_188631 | JGI IMG/M metagenome (GOLD analysis project Ga0233415, IMG submission 188631) | Seawater microbial communities from Saanich Inlet, British Columbia, Canada - Na_anoxic_12_MG | ecosystem: Environmental > Aquatic > Marine > Inlet | place: Canada: British Columbia...
CTGTCAAACATCGTCTAGGTTCAATTTTAAACAACATTCTAGAGACATTGTGACAATATCCGACCCAATAGATGCAATTCTCAAAAGTCGCTCTCAGATTGCTTGAAATAAAAAAAACGAAAACCGTTTAAAAATAATTGAAATATTTGTCGAGAAGCGTGAGTTTTGATAGAAAAAAGCACTATAATAAAATAAATGATAAAATAAATGATAAATCACTTGAAATATCTTTTTAGTTAGATTATGGTTTCAACACACAAAATAAAATATGAATTTCAAAAAATCGAAAAAGTTTCGAACTTAAAAATAAAAAGTAAAAAAGAGGGTGGGGAGTTAGTTTCCCACAGGTCTTAGTCGCTATCGCCAAAGAGTTGAGATTCTTCCTTAATTCAAGCAATATGAATTTCAAAAAATCGAAAAAGTTTCGAACTTAAAAATAAAAAGTAAAAATAGGGTGGGGGTACTAGTGAGAGATGAAAAGTGGAGTAGAGGGTATGACAAGAGACTCAAGAGGGTTAGGGTTATGCAAGATATAATCTTTGTGTCGATAATAATAACTATAGGGATAATAATTTATGAAAAGTTTTGAAATAGTCTCTTGCGACAATTACGAAAAGGTGTATGTTAGCCTAGAACATGATTTGAAAATAAGTAAAACAAACTCAAGATGTAACATCTATGCAAATTCAACGTCCCTGCCTATCGCAGAGTTGTTGGGAGCGACAGATGAATTTATAAACAAGAAAGTTAAGCAATTAATAAACCAAAAAGGAGAATGAAACAAATGGCACAGCCAAACCTAGATGTAGATGCAAGCAAAGTGGATTTTTTAGACGACACCGAACAGATCATCCTTTACTTTAAGGCTCTGTTTGATCTATCAATTGTATTTGACAAAAAGAGACGAACCGACTTCATTAAGGATTTGAAGGAGCATGGGTGGAGCCAAAAGAACATTATCCACTTTGAGAACAAAGCTTCGTTGAGGACAAACTACAGCAGTAATGCTTATGTTGAATCTCAAGCTCGTGTTGAGGGGAATGGGGCATTTATGAATCCAACAGCACATATAATGTAGGAGCTTAGAAATGAAAAAAGAATTGATTGATAACAATTGGATTAGATTTCAGTGCGAAGGGTGTGAAGATCTTATGTCCAATTTTAAACCATGTGTGTTGTTTGTCCCCGAAGATTGTGGGTGTCCAAATACCTGTATATACGGGAATAAAAACGAAGACAATTCCGACAGATCTTGTTGGCAAGAAATGGAGTAGGGGGATGAACAGAATAGAAGCCACAAAACTAGCAACTAATCTTATCGGAGCAGGTTTTAGAGTTTATGGATTGGGCAACTTCGACATCGCATTCGAGGATCTGATAGATGTTCTAATGGAATGCGCCCAATCTAAAACTCAAGCTATTGCTATCTATGAGAAGTTGGAAGAGGAGAGTTTAACATGAATTATGGGTGGATAAAAATCCATAGAGGTATTCGAGATAATTGGGTGTCTCAACGAGATGACTACTTTAGTGCTTGGATAAAACTGCTGATGGAAGTGAACCACTCTCCCACTAAAACTTTTATCGGGGGAGAATTCGTTGAGTGCAACCGAGGAGAAAGCCTTAACAGCATTAAAACGTGGGTACGATTATTTAGTGGAGAGTGGACACAAAGTAAAGTTAGAACATTTTTTGCTCACCTAGAGAAGGATGAAATGATCGAATGCACTAAGGTTCATGGAGTTACGACAAAATTAGCCGTTAATGGATATGAAGAATATCAGAGCAAAGAATCTAAAACTGAAGTTGAAGTAGATGAACCAAAACCTAAGAAAGAGTCTACTCAACCCAAAAAAGATAACTCTTCGAAAACAATAAAAACAAGTAGTGGTGGCGAGATAACACCCACTGACATTATCGAGCGGTGGAATAAGCTCGCAGATAAAGAAGGGTTGAAGAAAACAAAAACCAACAACCAAGGAGTCAAGAAGAAGATCTCCACTAGGATGGGTAGCTACAAAACAATTGACGAGTGGAATGATTTGTTCAAGGCTGTTAAGGAACAGGCTCGCCACTTAAAAACCGAAGGTTGGTTTAAATTGGATTGGGTTGTCAAGACTGATGAGAATTTTGATAAGGTGCTAGATCGTTGGATGTCTTGGAAAGATAGAGAATTTGAGAAGAAAGATAAATTCAATGATAGTATTGACGTTCAAGATGAAATTGATAAGTGGGGAGACTATGATGAAGATGACATTTAAAGAATTCGTAAGAGCCACCTGTCCCGATTGTACTTTGAGTGGTTTTCAAATAGAACTTTTTGAATCGGCAATAAAGAATAATCGCCAAATAACTATTGGTGGTAGGAGAAGTGGTGTTTCGTTTTTGAAAAAGAAATATATAAAATGGATAGAGGAGGTAGTGGAATGAGAAATTTAAAATATTATAAATCAGAAAAAGGACTCTACATAACCCAAGTGGTTAAGTGGAGCGGAAACGTAGCATTTTCAGAATCAACTAAAATTAATGGAAAGAAATGGAGCCCAACCACATCTAAAAGTTGGGTATTTGTTGATGGCGAAAGTGAAATCCTAAAGATTGAAGATTTAGGACAGTCGAAGAGAACCAATTGTCGATACGAATTGACAAATAAGGATTTGGTTAGCGATAAGATTCCTCTAGTCATAATGGAAGATGACTTAGAGACAGAAGAATGTGAAGATTATGGAGATGATATTTGGGTTGGGAAATACGCAGGGTTGAATTCAATGTATGAGTTCAAGTACGACATTCAAAAGAGGGAATATGAATCTGTTGAGTTCGAAGCTGAGATTGTCGGGGAAATAGTTGGTGAGTTTAGTAGCAACCCAATCGATGCTAGATACGGACTAAATTACGACAGAAAACAAACCGAAAAATGTCTAACAGATTTAATCCAATATGAAGAATTTGAGAGATTTATGACTCCCGAATTTGGGTTGCAACATCGCCCTTGTTATATTTCTTCTGTGAATACATACAAAATGGTGAGAAGTTATATCAAAAATAATATTGATCCTGCTGTTGCCGAAATAACAAGTGATTATGATTTTTGTTTCACTGTCAAAAAGAAAATAAGAATCAACCCATACGTTACTAAAAGAGAAATAACAAAAACTAATGGGAAGAGTTACGCAAAACCTAGATTCAAGGAGTGGACAACCACCCACGAGAAAAAAGAAATCTTCGAGATGACAGATAAGAAGCGATGTTATCAAGGCTACACTCCGATTGATGGTTTTAGTGGGAACAACATCTACGACCTAAAAGAGAATGTCGATTTGTTTTTTAAGGAATTGATGTTAGTTATAAATGAACCGTTGATGGCATGTGAATGTTGCAACGGAAGTGGGATTGTTAAGGAGAACAATAAATGAGCGAAGCAACTAAAAAAAGAATTGAACAGCGAAGATTGGAAAGAATAAAGAATGAGCACAAAGCTAATTTAGAAAATGGCAATGCTCCATTCGCTCTACCTAAGTTGTTTACTGATGCTACTTTAGAGGATTTCGATCTACCACAATATCCAAAAAATATGGCAAGTTGGTCTAAGAAGAAAGCTCAAAATAAAGAGTCAATTTATGTCTTCGGAGAGTTTGGTGCAGGGAAGAGTAGGTGGGCTTACTCCTACGCTAAACACCTCTATCTAGAATTGGGGATTAGACAAGTGGTGGTTATTCGCTTCTCTGATATATTTAAGCATGTTGGTATGCATTTTGGAGAGTTTAAAGAAGACGAGATCTTCAAACAACTAAAAACTTGTTCCACTCTAATTATTGATGATATCCGAAAGATAGCAGGTAAGAACGAGAATCAATTCAACTCTTTTGTCGATTTGCTAGATGCTCGAATAGAGAGTGGGTTGGTGACGTGCTTCACTAGTAATCTCCCACCAAATAAAATCTCAGAGGAGAACAATCGCATAACGAGTAGGTTGACAAGAATCTTGAAGAAAAAAGAAAATATTAAAGTTTTCAAAAAATCTTTTGTTGAGGAGTTATAATATGATTTGGTTGATAGTTATACTAATCGTCATATTCATTGTTCCATTTTTCGTTTCTATCGCAGAAGAGAAAAGTGATCTTAAAAAACACCTAGACAATAGGCCATCAGAGCCGATACCTAGAGACTACAAGAGATTGGAGGATATAGATAAAAAACTTAAGGGTGGAGTCCACAACATGTGTATTTTGGAGTTTCACGCTTTGATGAATGAGGTCATTTCCATTAGGGATCAAATAAAAAAGTACGATAATTGGAGATATCAACTTGAAATGTACGAATGGAAGCGTTAAGGTAGAGGTAACTTAACAAAGGAGAAAGGAAATGGCTTACCTAACAAAAGAAACTATCGAAAACTTTGACGCAGTAGTAATTGAAACAAAAGAAGGATTTCAAATCGAAACAACATCAAGTAATTGGGCTTCATCAACAATCATACCAAGAACTTACTCAACAAAATCATATGCAAATAAGAAGCTTAAAGAATATAAGAATGATATAATCAACGCTTATAAATAACTACAGGTGGGGATATGAGATGAGGGATCAACTTACGAGAAAACAGAGCGAGCTAGTCGAGATCTTAAAGATGAAAGGGCTTCACATAACGTTCAGAAAGACATCTGGCAGATGGAGCTCTCCAATATCATATCGGCTTGCGTGGTGTGGCGAAAGTGGATGCAGGAAAGAAAGCTTGAAGAAACTGTCGTGGAAGACCGTTGAGTCATTGATAGAAAAGAGGATTGTTGTTAGTTCAAGTCTTTTCGAAACAGCCACACATCCATTTCTAATACTATCTTCCGACTTCGATAGGGTTGATTTGGATGTGTGGAAGGTGTTATCGCTAAAACAAGAAATATACTAAATGGAGGAACAAGAAATGAACGCACAAGAAATAATAGAAGAAAATAATTGGAACGAACTAATAGACCACGATGATTGGGATCACCAAAGCTATTGTTATGACTTTAGTAGAGTATTTGAATTTAAGGGGAAGTACTATTTAATAGAGTGTTGGTTCACTTCTGAAAATGGTGGCCTTACTTGGGAAAGAGATATCTATAAAAACGATAATCTAGAAATAACTGAAGTTGATGTTACTAGCAGAGAGGTTACTTACACTGAATATTCATATAGGAGAACGGCAGAATGAAAATTAAAGAAGTGGCAACGGAAGATTCAGTTCTCTACCGACCTAGCGAAATTAAAGAAGGAGAGGTATTTGTACACGAGTCCAACTTGAAAAATATAGAATAAAGATGAAGGATGAGGACAATAGATTTTGTTACTTTGACCTATTGACAAATTCTGTAAGTTATTCGGCATGTAATGAGTGTCGCTATTATATTTGTAACTGTACACTATTTGTCGATGGGCTTGTGTCGAAATATAACAAAACGAATGGATAACCAATGAAACTATATAAAATTTTTGAAGAGAAAAACGGCAAGTTATACAACCTATTTCACGGAATGGTGGCTGGGGATCGAGAAGTTGAAATTGGGGTAGAGTATCAAAATAGAGATAAGATGATACGAGATGGAGGTAACAATCGGTACTACAGGTCGGGAATTCATGCTCACTATGATGTAAAATTTACAAAAGAATGGCTAAAACGATTTGACTCCACCAACAGACACATCTATATTTGTGAAGGCGAAGTAAGAGAAGATAAGGCCACTAGTGATGGAAAAGTATCTTTGTGTGATAAGATAACAATTTTGCATAAATACGAAATGGAGAATAACTAATGGGAATGTACGATTACGTTAAAGCACCGACCTTTCCTTGCAAGAGTTGTGGAGAACAACTAGATAATTGGCAATCTAAGGATGCTGATTGTGAATGTGAAGAAGTTGGTATGGGTGATGTCGATTGCTTTTATGATTGGTGTGATAATTGTAACACAATGAATACCTATAGAAGGAAGCACAACCCACGCCCCGATAGATTTGAAGACTTTGAGTTGGAGGAGTAAATGGATTATACAGATGAAGAGGTGATAGATGAACTCTACTACTACTTAAACAAAAGAGTAGTGGTGGTGTCATCTTTGTGGACTATCGATGGGTTCTTAATGGAGGATCGACACACAAATGAACGGTATTATGTTGGGAAGAAAGGGTCATTTTACCTAGACTGCCATACCATATATTCTGAAAATGTTTATGAGATTCAATTGATGGAAGATTACGCAATCGTAATAATGGATTTTTAAGGAGGAATAAATGAAACTGAATATGCACAACAAACTAAAGGAAAGTCTGCTAAAAGCCAAAGACCAAGGTTATACAGAATTTACGGTTGATTCACTTTTGGTTGAAGTTCAGAAACAGATCGACCACATGCAGGAGCAAGTTGATGGAGGATAGAGCAGACCCTAGATGCACCAAGGATTGTCACTACTGCTTTCATTATTATTATAGGGCATGTTTTGACGATGAGTATGACGATTATTTCAAAGTAACAAAAAGTTTGGTGGAGTTTTCTCTTCAACCAGATCTTATAGGGTTAGTTGAACAAGATAGACTTGACGAATTTAAGGAATTGTATGGCAAATTATAGAAAAGTAAAGAAAGGTGAAGAAGGCATCCCATCTGCTCTCAAGAAAATCGAGAAGATGGATGCCAATATGGAGCGCAGAATTCTTGTTGCTTCAATCGTCTCTGACGAATATTGCTCCGACATTTTTAAGAATAGGAAATTAATTGGAGATCTCCTCCCTGCTAACAGTAGTAAGATGGTGTGGAATTTTGCACTAAATTTCTATGACAAATGGAATTGTGCAGTAAGGGGATCGTTGAGAAATGTATTCGAAGATGAATCAAGGGAGATGTCAAAAGAACTATCTGATGATATTGAAGATTTGTTGATTGGGGTTAGTAAGCAATACTCCAACGATGATTTCAATCATAAGTATGAATTTGAGCAAACTCAAAAATATATAGACGAGAGACATCTTGAGGACAACTTGAAGGAAGCACAAGCTTTGCTTGATTTGGGTAGAGCGGAGGAAGCTCAAGAGTTGAAGATGAGCTTTCAACCTATTGATTGGGAAGACTGCGATGGGGCTTTTGATCCGTTTAAAGATGCAGACATGATGGATCGATCTATTAATGAATCTGTGACTCCACTCACTAATCTTCGAGGAGGTTTAGGTCAATACATGAACCGAGAGATTACTCGTGGAAGCTACGTTTCGATAATTGCGGCCGAAAAAAGTGGTAAGACGTTCACCCTTATGGACATAGCTATACAAGCAATAAACCAAGGGTTAAATGTAGCGTTTGTAGGTCTAGGTGATATGAGCGATTCTCAGATGTGTCAGAGATTATTATCTATGGTGGCAAAACAGCCAATAGAAAGTGCTAGTTGCGGAGAACGATTGGTGGTGGAGCTTGATTGTGTTCACAACCAAAATGGCTCATGTAACCACAAATGTGGAGAGTCTATTTTTATTGAAGACACAGAAACAGGAGAAACTGAACGATTAGTTTACGAAGATCTTGAAGATGATTATGTGGCTTGTAGTGATTGCAGAAGAGACGAGAAATTATCAAAGAGAATCGGAAAGCAATTTAAGGGTGCAATTTGGCACAAGAAAGAATTCTTCGGAACTGAGTTTTGTGATGAGTTAGTTGGGTTGGATTTGAAGCAAGCTCAACTAGAAGTTGCCAAGATGTTAAGGAGAGGGAAGAAGGGTGACTATAGGTTTTATGCCTATTCAACAGGAAGCAAATCTGTTGGTGATATAGACAGAATCTTAAAAGAAGAGAAGAAGAAAACAGGATTTCACCCAGATCTTATTATTGCTGATTACTCTGATCTATTTGCTCCAGAAAACGGGATATCAATGTCTGATGAGAGGGGTATGTGTAATGCTAGGTATATGAAATGTCGAAGTATGGCACTAGAGTGGGATGCCTGTTTCCTCACGGCATTGCAGGCAAATTCAAACACCTATAAAAAATTGATGCTTGATAGAGGTTCGTTTAGTTTGGATCGAAGAATACTATCTCATGCAACAGCGGTGTTTGGATTAGTTAAATCGCCAAAAGATCATGAAATGAGCTCTTGCCGAATGGGGCAGATTCTAGCTAGGAATACTCGATTTACTGATGAGCAGGTTGTTATATTGCAAGATTTATCTAGTGGGCAATTTCATATAGATTCTTATGTTGCAACATTGGCGGAACTGAAGGAGAGTCATCCTGCATACCTCGATGCTGAATTAAGAGAAAGGGATGAAAGGACAGATAGTAGATAAAATGAAAATAATAGATAAAATTAACCTAGAATATCACTTATTCTACCGCAAAAACTATTGTCGCTATCCCACCAAGCTCTATTTAGGTGCAAAGGAGGTGGAGTCAGTTTTATCTTATATTGCAGAAACCATGAAAAAACCTAAAGAATTACTTGACAAGGATGGAGAGATGTGTATATTTGGAATGGAAATAATTGAAGTGGCGAAAATGAATCATTTTAATGTAACAATTTAAAGGAGAAAAAGGAATGAGTAAGGATTTTAACACAAACACAAATAATCATGATGAGTGGCTAACCCCAAAATATATTACTGAGGCTTTAGGTGAATTTGACCTAGACCCTTGTAGCCCAGGAGAAAGGAGGCCGTGGGACACCGCAAAAGAACACATAGGTTTACCTCAAGATGGGCTCGCTACAGAGTGGGCAGGTAGGGTTTGGTGCAATCCTCCATATGGGAGAGAAACATTCATATGGCTAGAAAAATTAGCAAACCACGGGAATGGAATGGCATTGATTTTTGCGAGGACAGAAACAAAGGGTTTTCACTCTGAGGTTTGGGAAAAGGCTCATAGCGTATTCTTCTTTAAGGGTAGATTGAAATTTTGCAAAGTTGATGGTACTACCAAAGATTCTGCAAACGCACCAAGTTGTTTAGTCTCTTATTCAGAGAGCGATACGTTAAAAATAGAAGATGCGATCTTTGAAGATAAAATAATTGGTAGACTAGTTAAAATTAAAAATTGCTAACAATTTAAAGAGGAGAAAAAAGGAAATGAATTATGCAGAAAGACAAAGAAAGTGGATGAAAGAAAATAATGTCCACGTTGGCGACAAAGTGAAGGTTGTTCGCAAAGCAGACGATTACGAAGATGGGTGGGGTGACAGTTGGGTTGAAAAAATGGATGAGATGTTTGGTGGTGTTTACGAGATTGTAGAAAATGATGACGTTATAGGAGAAGAGGATGGGCTTCTTCTCAAATTCAACAAAGACCTCGACTTCCATCTCCCATATTTCTGCCTTGAAGTTGTAGGAGACAAAATCGAGCAAACCAAAGATAACCATCTGTTAAGAGAGGAGGAGGAAGAAGTAGAGTTAATCAATGGCAACATCTACCACATCACTTGCCATCGAACTGACGACTCTCCTAGCGAATGGATCTATCGCTACGACAACTCAATCGGTGGTAGAACTCGATGCAATGGTTCATACGAGGTATTTGCCGATGAAGATAAATATTGGGAAGGGAGAGGTTTTGTTGCAGATGAAGATGAGATTGAATCCATTCGTAAGGCTACCAAGGAAGAGAAAGATATTTTCCTAGAAGCAGAGTGCAGATGCATAGAGAAAGAAGCTAGATACCAACAACGAGTAGATCAGTTCTACGAAGAGCACGAAGAAGACCAATTGTGCGCAGACTATTCTGCCGAAGCAGGAGAGGTCATAAACTCCATTAAATTTGGGTATAGCAAACCAAAGAATAAGTACTCAAGAGAGATCTTCCCTAACGTCTTCATTGACGTTTACGATGTCCTCAGAGCATTTAAAGTGGAAGATGGAGCTTTACAGCATCTTATCAAAAAAGCCCTAGCTGATGGACAGAGAGGGCATAAGGATCAGATGCAAGATAGGATTGATATTCGAGATAGTGCAGAGTGCGCTATTCGGAATTTAAAAATAAAAATAAAAATTGAGGAGAATGAGTAATGGATATTTATTTTGCAATAGGAACATTTGTTTCTGTATTCCTCTTACTCTATTCATGCAGAGAAGAGAGTGGAGTCGCGCTTCTATCATCTTTGATGTTGTTTGTTACCTGCGTAATCGCACTAACAAGCCACCAAGATAGATATAAAGAAGGTCAAATAGATGCCATCAACGGAAAAATTAAATATGAGCAAATAGAAACTAAACAATGGAAATTAAAGGAGAATGAGTAAATGGAGAAGATTTTATTGGAGTATGACGAAGGAGCAGGGTTGTTGTTAGACAAAAATGGAAATCAAGTTTACGGAGCTGTTAATCTAGAGGGCTTTGAACAAGAAGATCTCAAAGCCCAACCAAACAATGTATCTGAGCTAGTAAACTTAAAGACGAACGGTTTCACCACCGAAGAAATAATTAAAATGAAACAAGGAGGAATCCTGTAACATGAAAATCGAAACAAGTAAACTAAAAGAAAATCTTAAGATTCTAAGTGGAGCACTCGGAAAGACAGATTACGAAAACAAATTCTACTTTCGTGAGAACAAAATCTACGCCATCAGCGGTGCGCTGTTTATTAGTGTAGATTTTGATAACGATCAAGAATTTACAGTAGATGGGAAGAGTTTTACAGCTTTCATCAACAAGGTGAAGGCAAAGGAAATTGAAATTGAGATTGGAGAGAATGTAACAATCAAAACAAAGAAATCTCGTTCACAATTCCCACTATATAAAGAGGAGCAAGCTATCCCAACAGAAATCTTTGACACTCCTCTCACTCAAGCCCCAGTCAACTTTGCTGAAGCAATCGAGACAGTAGGCTATGCGTGTTCGAAGAATAAAGCTACTCCTCATTTAGGTGGTGTTATGCTACGAGGAGGCGAAGCAACCGCCACTGACGGAAGGCAAATTAGTGTCAGTGATTTGGGTGGTGAAATTGATGGAGAGCATATCATCCCAAAATCGGTTGTTAAATACACTAAAGATCTAGGGATTAAAGAATACGCATTTGAGGGCGATTGGTTCGTCTTTTCAACTCTTGAGGGTGTAGAGATCGCTTGTTCAACTTTAAGCGGAGAATACCCCTCAAAAGCCCAAATAGATGGGATTTTGGATGTATCTCCCGACAGTAGTATCATCTTCCCTGTAAATGAGACGATTGATGCACTAGAGATTTGTTCAGTATTCCTATCTACAGTTGACGATCTGAATAAGCTAGTCGGCTTTGAGATCAAGGGTGGTGTGGCGAAAATGACTGCTAAATCTTTGAGTGGAAAGCATCAAGCTAAAGTGGCTGTTGAGTTTGATGGAGAAGTGACGTTTGGGATCAACCCATCATATTTTGCCAACATCTTGAAGAAAACTGATAGTGTTGGTGTTAAGGATGGTCGGATGCTGTTTGAAAGTGAAGATAATCGTTGTATTATTGCGTTGGCTGAACTTTAAATAGCCAATAAGCTCCACCAAGAGGCGAGAGGATGTAAAAATCTTTTCGCCTTTTTTGTTTTAAACGATTTGCATGTTGTTTTAGTTGGGTCTATATTCACTTATCAACTAACAAAATAAAGGAGATAAGAAGATGATCGACCTAAAGAAAATCCAAGATGACGCTGAACTATTTATAAGCGAATTGGTTCTAAAAAATGTTCAGCCCGAAATTGAAAGGGTTTGCAAAAAATACAATATTGGCTATTCTTCGGGTATGGGAACATGGAGTTGGAGTGATCTAGGCGGTATTGAGTTAGATGATAGCGATAGTCACTTATTCAACTTTGATGACCACTGTGAAACTCTAAGAGATGAGGGTGAATATTTCGACTACACCTTGGGGCACTTTGTTGAAATGAAAGGGTGTATGGAAGAGGTGGCTAAACTAAATGAGATACTAGGTGAAAATATTGTTGGTACACAGGAAATTTCTTGGTATACATATAGTTGCAATAAAGCTATAGTAAAAACTGTCCACCCAAGAGCGTGGATGTAATCTAAATGAGAACAAAAAATGCATAAAGTAAAATTAGAAGAGGTAGCAACCGATCAAATCCGACAAATAATTTGTAGCGCCTCAAGCTCAAAGGGATTCAAATCAATAACCCTAGTTGTAGATATCCTAGATGACGAAATGTACTATGAACTAACGACCAATCGAATCACCATCGAAGAAAATGGTTGTCTAGAGTGGATCATCGAGAAGTATAATAAAATTGATATTTAAGGAGAACAAATGACAACTTATCCACCACTCAATCTCCACAACACTTTCCATATAGGTAAATATATCGGAGAGGGAGTTGGAGCAATCATCGAAAAAGATCCAAAATATGTTAAATGGATGATTGAAAACAAAGCAATAGATGTTAGTGTAGAAGTAGTAGACAAACTAAACGAGGTGAACAAAATGAAAAACGCAACACAAGAAACCGAAACAATCTACGTTGACACTATCATGTGGGAAAGCACAAACGACATGGACAGAATTGTTTACAGCAAGAAACATTATTCTGAAGATGGGATTACAACTCTATGTGGTAAAGCAGTACCAAGCGGAACGGCAGACGTTTACGGAACTTATGGCGGTGCTGATTGCAAACGATGCCAAAAGAAAGCAGAGAAATTAAACGCTAAAATTAATTAATTAATTAATTAATTAATTAAAAAGGGGTGAAAGCCCCACAGTTTAGAGGTGTGATATGAAGTGTTCTTATTGCGAAAAAGAACACAATCCCAACAAAACAAAATGCAGGGTAATTGATTTAAGGCAAAATGTACTGAGAATAAAATGGCTGTTAAAAGATTCTTTAATCAGAGAGAAAGCATAACAATTTAAAGGTGTAAAATGAATAAATCAAAACTAGATAAAATAAATAAGGCTGTGAACTCAGTCTATATTTATGAGCGTAAGCTGAGTATCTCACTGAAAGCATTGTCATCATTGCTAACGGAACAGGTAGAAGTGGAGGGACTGGCATTAGATGCAACAATCCTAGATGGAGATGGTATCGCTGTTATTCCTGTTCAACTTGATGATGCAGAATTTAATTTAAGGGATGACAACACGACAATCAATATAATGGAAGTAATAAAAACACTACCGATCAAAGACATAAACGACCTACCAACTCCATTTTAAGGATACGATATGACCAACCAACAAGACCTAGCAAAGAAAACCAACTAATCAAGAGCGAGTAGAGAAGGCGTTAGATTTCTTAAAAGGGCAATTCGATAGCGTTGTTATTATCGCAACAAAACACGAAGATGGAGAAACACAAGCGTATTCAGAGCAAGATGGAAACTATTATGCAATAGAAGGTAGTGTCCAATCTTGGCTTAACGGAGATGATTTACTAATGGAGGATTTTTAAGATGTTGATTTATGTGATAGGTGCGTTATTAGCTTTTGGATTAGCTTTTCAGATGGAAAGTGAAAATGAATCAAAAAGTTGGGGATTTATATTTGCATTCTCTTTCCTTTGGTTTATATTGGTTCCGTGGTTTATAATATTTTTAATAGCTGATAAAATAAAAGGAGAATGAAATGAACAGAGAAGATACAAAGAAAGCGTTGGAAGTGATGGAGCATTATGTAAATGGTGGTGAAGTGGAAGTTCAAAACGAATTTGGGCGTTGGCAATGGCAAGAGATCTTTGAGCCTGCATGGGATCTTGTGTCAAGTAACTACAGAATCAAGAAAGCCACCTCAGATGAATTTATGAAGAAGATTGAAGATGTTCTATCTCGATTAGGAGATGAAGATGAAGTGGAATTCTACGTTCCGAACGAGCAGAGCTCGAAAGAGCTTCAAGATGTATTATTTCAGTATGGGTATAAGTGGCGTGGTGGGTGTGACTATAATCACACAAACTCAGAGTGCCTACTTATCCGTGTAGAAACAGAGAGCATCACATACCACTCAAAGGTAGATTATGACGAATTCGAAGATGATGTTTCATGGAGGATCGACCTAAAAAATGAAACAATCACCGATCTTCGCCCCAAAACAGAAGAACTAACAATCGCCCAACTTGAAGAGAAACTAGGATATAAAATTAAAATCGTAAAGGAAAACTAAAATGGATCATATAACAATAGAAATTAAAGATAAGTACTCAGAAGTGAGAGTAGTAGTGCCCCACTTCGATGAAGACCCAACAATTTATGACATGGCTCAAGCCCTAACTCAAGCTTTGCTTGGGATGGGTTATTGTCAAGAATCAATAGATAAAATTTTAGTTGGAGAGGGGGTATAGGATGGTGGATGTATTGAAGAATATCGAGGAGTTAGAGGATTTTGTGTTTGACAATTCGGTTGAGCTTTTAGACACATTTGCAAAAGGACTCCCCGAAGAGCTCATCTCCGTTTCATTCGGGAGTGAGAGAGTCGAGATAGTGTATATGCTTGAGTGTGGTCAGCATGTCGGAGATGGAATTAAGATGGATAAGTTCCTTGAGTGGAAAGAAGAGATTGAAGGATAATTAACGTCCCAAGTTGGTTCAAACTCGTACCTTGAATTTCAATGAGGGGCTTTTTTGTGAGGTGAATTATGCGGTGTTTAACAATCAAGCCTAGATGTCAGTATAATTTTAAAGGTGAGTGTTGTAAAGGTTCAAAGAAGCAAAAAGAACTTTCAGTTTTAGCTAGAAAATTGAGGAACAAAAAAAGAGGTAAGGTATGAAACTTGTGAAAGGTAAAAAATACAGATTCAAATATCAAGATGAGGAGCTTATATATATAGGCTATAACTTTAGTGGTAATGGATTTTGGCATCAGTTTACGAAAAAAGGAAAGGTCTAGAGTGAGTTACTAGATTCAGATCTTCACATAATTGAAGATGATGTTTAATTCCAACTAACCAACAATTTAACTAAGGAATTCGGATTATGAGAGAATTTGTATCTAACTACAAAAACGAAGTATGTGAGTACATCGACAATGAGGAGGGTGGGAAGTCTTTAATCCCTATAAGCTCAGATTTCGTCGCATCTATGTTAAACACTATGGAGGGGAAGATAGAGAATGCAAAGGCGTGTTTGGTCTGTGTCCCAATTGCAGATCCCTCAGAGATTTGTGATAATGCTTACGAGATACTTAATTCAAAATAACGAAGGGGGAATATGATTAAAGGAAACACAAAAGCCAGATTTAAAGAGCTTGAGAAAGTTATTGAAGAGAAGAACGCAAAACTTAACTGTATTCTGATTCAATGTAGCGTTGTCGGAAAGCTTTTGAACGAGGGTGAGATATCTAGGGCGAGTAAGAAAATAGAGCAGATTGCAAGGTTTGCAACAGTCTGAACAACGAACAATAAATTGAGGTGAATATGAGCGATAACAACGGTAAAAGAAAGGTCTGTAAGTGTGGGTCAAATGTGTTCCGCATTATTGCAACAACCTCATGCGATAAGTGTCATTGCAACGGTGTGTGGGATGATGAAGAAACAAGCTATACACACGACTTGAAGATCATTAAAAAGATGGATAGTGATATTGCAGTACGTGAGCAATGTGGGGATGAAGGTGAGTGCGATATGGGATCAAATGAAAACAATGGTTGTTGGCTTTTTGAATGTGTTAATTGCGACAGTCAAGAAATGATACCAAGAACAGAAGTATAACGAGTCGTTTAAACCAACAATGAGGGGGAGTGTATGAGATCGAGAGAATATATGTTTGAAAGAACGAGAGACAAATTGTTAATTGCAGAGAAAAGAAGCAAAGCAGTTAATTTAAACGACAGAGAGATTGAACTAATACAAGAGATAAAAGAGATCGCAGATAGAATTGATAACGACTCTGAATAACGAACAATAGGAGCACAAAATGAGTAACGGTTTAACAATAGAACAGGGTGACTGCACTATAGATATTAAGAATTGTGATGCAGGTCTTCTTTGGATTAAAGTTAAAAACAATGTAATGCAGACAGAGTGTAGCACACAGATAACAAAAGAGAACAGGAATAAGATTCAACAGTTTTTGAATCACTCCGTTTAACGAAGGGTGAGGTAAATATGAGCGACCTAAGAAGTCAATTAGATAGTGTGAGGTGTTCGAAGAATCTAATAAATAATTATGTAGCATCTCAAACTATTGTTTTTGACAAAATGGCAACTGATGCTGATTTTGAATTGAGAAAGCTAGATATTCAAGAGGAGCGACTAAAGAAGAAAATTAGAGAAGAGAACAACTCTGAATAACGAACAATGAGGTGATATAATGTTAAGACCATGCCCGTTTTGTGGGAGTAAAGCAAACCTGTACGAGACAGAAGGGAAAGACTGGGTTGTTGAGTGCACAGGTAGGAAATGCGAAGTATTACTTTTTGATGATATGGACTGGGGTAAGAAAAACTACGACGCGGAAACAAATGTAATTAAAAAATGGAATACGCGAAAGCGCAGTCCGAAATAGGAACCATAAATTGAGGTCAAAATGAGTAAGAAGTATATATGTAATAATGCTAGCAAGTGTAAAGAATTTTGCAAACACAAATCTATACACGAAAGAGATGATACTTGTGATAATAAATGCCCCACTGGTGATAATGTTAAATGTATCGAAATGAAGCAAATGACAGACAGGAGGTGAATATGACTAAGGAAAATGCTCCAAAGTATCAACTCTACTACAAGGGTAACTACTTCAGCACCCAAGAGCTTAATGATTTTTTAGCAAAGGAGGCAATGGAAAAGAATGGCGATAGGAGACGAACACAAGTTCTCGGTACCACTGAGAGTCAACAAGAACAAGAAGTCTATTAACTACTTCTACCTTAATCTTAATAACTTTATTCAAGTATCAAAGAACTATATCTTACGCAACAATCTCAAACAGAAATACTCCGAGTTAGTTAGACCGCTTCTAAGCCACCTCAAGCGCATTGATAACCAAGTCTATATTCAGTACACAATATACGGTAAGGATGCTAGAGAGTTCGATATAGGCAATGTAGGAGCGGTTGTAGATAAGTTCCTTTGTGATGTGTTGGTTAAGGAGGATGTGTTAGAGGATGATAACTATAAGTTCCTACCGGTAGTGATGTATAGGTGGGGTGGAATTGACAGAGAGAACCCAAGGGCTGATGTACTAATCAAAGAGATAGAGTATGTGCCTGTTAACGAGAGATAGTCTACAACTGTAGACAAGGAGAAGAGATGAAGAAGGTAGATGAGACAAGGCCGATAAGCGCAAGGATACCTATTGAGCTTTATGAGATCATAGAAGCTAAGCTGAAAGATGCTTGGGCTAAGGGCAAGAAAATACCACTCAAGACTAAGGGTAAGTTCAGAGACCCTAGACTGTCAGATATTTTGATTGATATGTTGGCTGATGCAGTGATCAAAGATGAACAGAGTGGTGAATATGTTGAGGACTTTTGGGATAGACTTGCGATTGCTCTCACAGAGAAAGGTGATTTAAAGGTTAGGTCTCTTGGGGTTGAGGACTGTAATAGGATACAGGATTTAGCTAGAAGCTACGGGTTTGAATCTAATATTAGATCAAGTGCTTGTTATATTTTCTTTTATAAAAAATTCGGTAAGAAAGGTATGAGGGAGTTAACTTGCTCCGATTTTGAAGAGACATTTACAGAACATAAAAACAGAGAGATAGAGAGGGATTAATTATGATGGATGAACTGATAGGAAAGATTGAACAATGGGCTGAGAGTAATGGTATCAATAGAAGCAATGGTGTTACCGCTATTCATCAATACGCTAAGATAAAAGAAGAGTTCAATGAGCTAGGTGATGCACTTAATAACATGCTAAACAACTCACCTAATGCAGAGACAGCAGAGGCGAACGCTAACCATGTAGACCTTGAGATAGCCGACCTAGTTATAGCTACTATAGTCCTTGCTAAGATACACGGCACTGATATAAGAACCTGCTTATCAAAGGGTTATGAGAAGATAGAGCATCGTACAGGAGAGATCATTAACGGTATGTTTATAAGGGAGAGGGACTGATGAGAGTATTAAAAGAAGATGAATTGGATAGGGTAGTGCGCATGTGTGAAGAGACTGAGGGAGTTAGGCCTTTGTGTGGATGGGTTCCTTGTGTTGGTAGGGAATGCGAGGGTTGCTTAATTGATGAGTACTATAATGAGGCCGAGAAAAGGTTTCCCGATGGTATGACCTATGATGAAGCATTTCAATTCTTGGAGGATAAATAATGTGTGATCAATGTGAGATATACAAGGCTAGGATAGATGAGCTGGAGACTGCTATGAGTAGAACTAACACATCTTTTGGTAGGCTACTGAAGAATAGGGCACCTAAGAAAAAAGAGAAGACCACTGGGACTGATTGGTTTGATCAATTTAATCGCTATCAACAGGCTGACAGTAACTTCATACAGGCTTGGAATACGTTTGTAGAGTTCCGCAAGCAGAAGGGTAAGGCTATGACCTTGATCGCTGGACAGAGAATGCTTAGTAAGTTAGCACCGTTTGATCTATCTATTCAGACTGCGAGTTTGTATACAGCTGTAGATAAGGGATGGACTAACTGTTACCCCGAATCTGAAGGCAAGTCTTATGGTAGCTTTAAGCAAGAGAAGAGCGGTCAGTTTATAGGCGCACAAGTCGAAGTTAATTTGGAGGATTTATAGTGCCGATAGCTAGTATTGAGACTGAGAGAATTGTACTTGGTAAGATACTCGGCCTAGATGATTTCGATATTCAATCACGGTTCATTAACATGTGTGATGTCGAGTGCTTCTTTGTTCCTATCCATAAAGACATTTGGGTATTGATGAATAAGCTGATGATCCAAGGACGTATGACTTGCCCTGCTACAGTATTCTCCGAGATAAGTATTGATGAGAACGTCTTAGCTGACATCTTGATCAATAAGTTTGATAGTAATGAGACTCTTAAATTCAACATCAAAACCCTGCTAAACTATTCTGCTAGAAGGTTTTATAGTGAGAGTGGTAGATCAATAGAGGAGCTGGCTAATGTCGGTGGTGTTGATTGTTCTGATACAATCCTTGAGGTTATAGACAGTATAGATAAGAGAGCTAAGGCTTTGAAGATCACTAAGCAACGTGACTCTAAGACCCTGCTATCAAGTATCGTTCACAATATGAAAGAGGGAGGTAGCAAAGAACTAAGGGTAGTGGAGTATGGAGTACCGCTATTCGATAAGTACTACAAGCATGAACGTGGTCACACTCATACGATAGGTGCTCAACCATCTGTAGGTAAAACTGCAATGGCACTAACTATTATGAGAGGAGTTCTACACGCTGGAGGTACAGTTTTTATATCAGTTAAGGAGTCTGATGCTGAAGAGATAATGTGCAAGATGATATGCCAAGAGTCCAACGTAGCCTACTCTAAGATGAGATATGATCAGAGCGAACTAACTCAGCCGGAGTTTGATAGGATTCAAAGAGCTATTGAGTATATCTATTCGATGCAGGAACGCATCTATATCTTTGGTGGTAAGGATTGGGAGCATTCAACAGAGTCTATAGAAGCTCAATTGGAGGCCATAGAGCAACGTGGAGTGCAGTTAGACTTAGTTGTGACTGATTATGTACAGAACCTTAAGGTACCGCTTAGGATTCAATCTAGGCCAAGGTACCAACAAGTAGAATGGATGGTAGAAAAGATGGCTGACCTTCACAAGAGGTTTGATGTTGCTGGAGTACTACTATCACAGCTGAACAGAAGTATAGATGGGGTGCCTCACTTACATAATCTAAAGGAAGCCAGTAAGATTGAGGAAGAGAGTTCGATGATCACGTTCTTGCATAGAGATAAGGAGACCCAGCCGGTAAACAACCAGCTACCTACTATGGTCTATAGCGAGAAGAACCGTAATGGAGAGCTTTGGGGAATGAGAGATGGGTTTGTAATGAATATACCTTCTACTCACTTCAGTACTAAGCTACATAAATATGAACCAAAATACGCACCGAGTGTACAGGTGTAGACAAGGAGAAGAGAAGATGAAGAAAGGTGAATGGATAACAGTAGAGTGTGGTGATAACGTGCTTGTTGGTACTATGATTAGTATACAGGATGGCTACGTTGACTTTGAGAATGATACAGAAAGAAGAAGCATAGACCTTGAAGAGGTTGACGATATGAGAACCTCAACCCAAGAGGAAATAGACAGCGTTAAGCCTAAAGAGACGTATGAGGATGTGGAGATTGAGTGGGTTTCTAAAATGGCAGAAGTTAGGCATCCCGAAAATAATAAGATATATAATATAACAGCTAAGCCTGTCGGATGGACGCTGAGTGGTTGGGCGTTGAGTGGGTATCTGCATGATGAGGAGTATATAGCTTATGTAATGCTGTTCGATGAGTCGGGAATGTCTATAAAATCCAAAGCAACCCACGCTCGATTCGTAAAGGTAGGTGAATAAAATGTTAGCTATATTACTAGGAACAATTATGACTCTAATGACATTGGGGTTTGTTATAATACCTTTTATCTGTATTATTATCGACACCTATCAAAAGCTAACCAACAAAGAGGATACATCATGTCGGTTGAGAAGACGCTAGACCTAATCGACAAGCTGATAGCAAGAGGTGATATGAAAATGGCGAGAGCTTTATCACGCAAGATCGAACCGAAATTAAATGAGATAACAACAAACACAATCAAAGAACTACATCAATCAATCAAAGATTTTAGACAACCAAAACAAAAAGGAACAACATGATCACAGTTTTTAGACCAAATGATTTCACGAAGGAAGGACTAGTAGCATTCAAAGAGTGTGGCAAACTAAACAGATCACACTTGAGGTATAACTTTAGAGTCTACCTAGATAGGACAGATGAGGCGTACTACTCTGATAAGGATGAGGGAGAGATACTACAGGATATGAAGCAGGTTAAGATGAGCAGATAGAAAAGAGATAGGGGGCGACCATTACGGTTAGCCCCCTTTTTTTTGTGCCTAGTCTTCGTCCGGATGCGCCTCTTCAGCATCACCTAGAACATTGTCAACAATATCAAAGATCGAATCATCAATCTCATTGCTGGTTGAGTCTACTACCATCTCCAGTACGTGCATAACTACCTTGCGCACCAAAGACCACGGCATTAATTTTAATAACATTGAAACACTCATACTATTCTCCTTTTAGTTCTTTAACTATCTTCTTTAGCTTCTGCGTATCTGTTGTTCTACGCTCCTTGTGATCATTGAACTCAACCTGCAACTTGTCTATACGCCTGTGAATGATCTCTCTACAGTCGTGACACTCTTGCTTTGTTGAGAACGTCTTCTGTATCTCATTGATAATCTCTAGTACAGCATTACGTATAGCTAGCTTCACCACTGCATAACCTACCAATACGATACCTACGATTATAGGCCAATACTCTACTAACATGTTCACGGTCTTCATTCCTTTTCCTTTTAGTTGTGTACAGCTGTATACTGTGGGTGGTGAATAAAACTAGCATACAGTGTACGGTTATTCAATATTTAATTAACTAACTTCCATAGACTTCATCATGTGCTTTTGCTTTGCATTCCCCTACATAAGCTCTATAAGCAACGTAGGCAACATTTGTTGCATCTTCTATACCATCTGCGATTAAAGCAAACTCATCGTCCTGTGTGTACTTCTCTCGTATATTCTCTACTACTAAAGCATTGTACTCTTGTAGTTCTCTCTCTTCTTTGAGTTGAGCAAAGTAATCTGCTGTCTGATACTCTACCACTCCATCAATCACCATAAGCTCCGAGTTATCCCGTACGATTGCACCATCATGTTCAACGGCTGTCTGCGTGATAGTCTCCTTGCCTAGCTTCCATTGTTCTAGTTTAGTTATGTATTCGGGAAATGTAGGCTCTACGTAAGGCGGTAAAACCTGCCCATCTGCAATTGCCTTGTCATAATCTGCTTTTGCTTTTTGCTTGACAGATTCACGCATTGCCATTTCGCGTTCATAATCTTTTTGCCCGAAGTCTTCCTGTACTGAGCTTGTTACTTCGCTTCCGTTTACTGCGTATACCATGTTCATAATTTTTCTCCTAGTAAAATGAGCAAACTAATTTGCCCGTTATTGTGTTTGAATTACTTGCTTTGATTTGTGCTGTCTCAAAGATACTGGAGCTGTCTTTAATCCATAAGCCATTCAGTCCTATCGAATTTTCATTTGCATTGTATTTACTCAAGCAGACCCTATTAGATCCATTTTTGAGAGAAATAAGACTACTAAAATCGCAAACCTTCCTTATATATCCGAAAATATTTACACCCAATTGAATGGCTGATGTTGTTGAGGAAGTACTAGAAGCTAAATACTGCCTATCTACAGTTTGAGTTAAATTATTAAAGGTTATACCCATAAAACAATAAGAGTCGGCCCCCTCCCCCACAAAATCCACTTTGCAAAACAGCGCATCACTAGGAATCTCAAAACTATGACCTGCTGAGAAATCGCCTGCAATGTCTACCACTTGTCGATATGTCCACGGTGTCAAATCTGCGTTGTAGCCTTTTGGGACTGCGTAGAGTTGTATGTTGCCCGATACGCTTGCCGATGGTCGTAGCAGTAGCGAGGTCATTGGGGTTGATGTGTCGGGATTGGTTGTGTATCGCTCGACTTGCTGTGCCGCTACTTGTTCGTTTAAAGTACTTGTTGATATGTTTTTCCTACCAACCTCTGCATTTATACACGTTTCTGAATCTGGGTATATTTGAAAATCTTCTGTTTCTGGGATATTTGCAGAATACAGAGTTCCGTTGATATTATACATATGTTGCATTGTTTTGTCAGCCACAACAAGTTCATTTATATATCCATCTATAGTTGAATCCAATCCACTACTCTTCACAACAATATCATACAACTCCCCGTCAATCTCAACACCTTCCGTATCATTCACGCCACCGAATATAATATCTGCGGTTTGATTTGTAAGCGTTAAATTCTTGAGCAAAATCGCGTGTGGATTGTACTGGATTTTTGGGACTGCGGTTATTACTAGGGTGTAGGTGATTGTTGCAGTTGATGTACTTTGAAATTGAATTGACGTTAGTTCTGTGCTCGTGTCGGATGTGTAATAGGATTCTTTTATTATATTTGTTGATGCAATCTTACTAAATGATGCTATTTCATCTACATGCCTTTTGTTGCCAATTAAACCCGTTATTTTTCCGTTATTAAACGATGGATAGCTTGATTGTGACGATTGAGCAATACCAACAAAAGCCGATGTTCCGCTAAACGCAGAAGCCGTTGTATTTCTACCCTGCATAAAATCCCTTGAATATGAAGTTGAATTATTTAGCTCAAATGTTACAGCAGTCTCAGAGCTTTGAGAATGCAAAACAAAATGATACTCATAATCATAAACCTCTGAACCTTCGCCCTCGATAGTTAAATCAATATCCTCAAAGTTCACACCTGCCGTAACCGCTTTAGTCTCGCGGTCAATTCGGCATACTGTGCGGTGTACGTTTTTCTTTTTTGGAAATACCATAATTACCTCACAATCTTATATGATGCACTCACTGTATCGTACTCCAAACATAAGACACCATCGGCTATAACAACTGTAGGTACAATTGTATCTCCACTCGTAGCTTTCTCAATCTTTACTTGAGCTGTACCACTGACGTAGATATAGTATTGTGATCCGTTAGACGCTGTATCCGGAACTGTCACTGTACCATTTACGCTACCTGCAAATGTATTAACCTTAGTGTTTGCTTGGAGTGTGTCTGTATCTACTACTATATTGGTAAGAGCTGGCGGTGTATAACCTTGTCCTCCCGATACTAGATCAAGACCACCTAGTGTTACGCCATCTCCTATACGAAACTTTTCATTAGTTACATCGTAGACCATCTCTCCATCTTCTAGTGTGATTGCATCCAACTGTGCTGATGTGCCAAAAGGCGGTTTAAAAATACTCATTACACTCTTCCTCCATAAGTTAGTGTTGCTGTTGAATCAACTCTACTACCTAGAAAGAAGTTGATTTCGTTTATACTTGCGTTGTTTATTACATTGTTAACATTTGTCTCTGCTAGTTCTGCTCCTGCCTGTGCTGTCTGTGCCTGTAGTGCGTAGTCCAAAGAGTCTTGAGCTGATGCCTCTGATGCACTTGCACTTGCACTTGCTGAGTTTGCATAACCCTCTGCCTCTGCTGTTCCCTGCTCAACTGCTTTGTCCACTGCCTCGTCTAGCAAATCTTCACTTACTGAGAAGTCTCCGTTCTCATCAAACCCTAATAAGGAATTAGCTCTCACCGCTTTGGTTGGTAGAATATTATCACTGTTCTCTACCTTCTCACTAGGGGGAAATCTAACAGAGTTCCTATCAGCCTCAACCATATCTTGAGCCATCATACACTGACGATCCTGCTCAAACTCCAATTGCACAGGGTTCATATCCTGCTCGAACTCCATATCGTACTCTTGGACTAGCTCGGTATCCCTTGTGATAGTTACCTGTAGTTCTGTGTTTTCGTATACAGCTGTATCCAATATCGTGATGCTACCTGTTGTAGGAAAGCTAGGGTCTGTCTGATCAAATGTATAATCAGTGTCCTCTATCAATACACTTTCATCTCCTAGCACTGTATCATACAGATATACTAGCAGGTCTTTGGATTGTGCGACTGGGAAATTGAATGGTAATTCAGCTACCCCCGACATGACATAGACTTCCTTCAATGAATCCGGTTCAACTATTGTCAATTTATACCTCCTTATGTTTGTTTTAAGAGCCATAGAGCAATCTTATCAGAAGAAGCGGGTGTGACTTCATCCGTTACTCTACAGCACCTTACGTTTAATTTAAACCGTTACTTTGCATTATCTATTACCTCGTATGAATCCTCAATCATGTTGTACATGTGTACTGATGGGAGACCTAGAGGCTCAGCTATAACGTGAGTTAACTGCATCATTGACTCCAACCACTCCTCATCTCTTAGCATATTAGCGAACATACCAAACCTGTACATTGACCCCGATATAGAAGTCTGTCCAAGGAACGGAGGCTTAGGTAGGCCAGCCATTGCATACGCTGAGGCACTTACCATATCTCTCACAATAGGAATACCGCTAGAAGTAAGAGGGGCGAACATCAACATAGTTAAGTCTCTCTCTATTGCATCATCTCTTTCAGCACCCATTGACCCCATCATAACTGCATTGAGCAATCCACCACCGGCAAACATCCAAGGTAGTATCATCTGACTCATAACGATAGCACCAGCATTCTGAGCTTTGCTACCTTTACCCTTAGCTATTGCACTAGCCCCACTCATAGCCATACGCAAATATGATAGCTGAGAGTTATTGAACATCGTGAACAGCTTAGAGAATGTACCACTCTGCTGTAGCATACCAAGGTCTTTGCTCTTACCACTCTGTTGCATGTGAGAGGTTATGATCTCAAAGTCCTCAATAGCTTTAGCCTTAGCATCTGCCTCGCTCATTCCTTTCTTGATGTACTGATCCTTCTTGTAGCTATACATAGCCCAACCACCGGAGACAATCGCTATCTTATCACCTAGCTTAGTTGGAGACATAGCCCAATTCTCTAGGGACTTAGTGGTAGACTTAGCTGAGAACTCTGTAAACTGATGTGACTGCTCAAGGTTTCTCAATGCCTCATTTATATTGTTGGCCTTATAGCGATCCTCCATCATCTCACTAGATTCAGTTAGCTCCTTCATACGCTCCTTCCATAAGTCCGGTCTAGCAAAGAACTCTGATGTACGCACACCCCACTCAGTAGGTGGCATCTCAATCATATACGCCATAGCTGATGTTAACTGTTTAGTAAATGCCCCAAGGTTAAGAGCCATCTTACTACGAATGAACCCGTTGATCCAAGCATCCAGTACCGGTATCCTCATAACATTCTGAATACCCTCAGCCTCAAACTTAGTGAACAGCTTATTGATCAGAACATTAGTCTCATTCCCGAAGTAATGCTTAACCCACTTCTGTACATCCTCACCTTGAATAACCTCACGTATCTCTTTCATACCTTCAGTCTTAGCTATATAGTTCTCCATCATCATTACATGTGAAGTCATAATATCAAAGGCATCCATATTCTCCATGTCAATAGAGTTGTCGTTCTCAACACGATCAACCAAAGCCTTGTTAACTAATCCTGTAGCATCCATCGCCCCTGTCTTCTTCAGTAGGTCAGTCACTTCTTGATCAGCAATATAGCTTCTTCTCAGCGGAGTATAGTTCTCTTCTTGCTTGAGGTTAACACCATTCACATTAACGAATACCTCATTGATCCTAGGGTAGTACTCTCGATAGAATACCAACATATCATCTGCTAGAGCAACGGCACCTTTGAATGTAGCAAGGTACTCTTCAACCTGCTTGATAGTCTCATCTGTAAACTTACTCTTCTCAAGAGCTTTTCTACCAGCCTCATTCTTAGCAAGGTTACGGATAGTGATAGCATCACCGGCACTTATCTTCAAGTCCTTACCATCAACCAGTATTCCAGTTTCCTTACTCTTACGAAAGCTCTCTAGGGTCTTAACATTAAGCTCACCATCCTTTCCGATATGCTTAGCAACCATAGCTGACATTATATCCTGCTGTGTTCTTAGGTTCTTGCTCAGAGTGTTGGTCATTTTGTTTATGTTTCTCATAACGAACTCAGAAGCCGTACCCTCAAACAATCCACCTACAGCATCCAGCCTGTCCATAAGAGAACGGATATTCTGATTCCATCCCATAGAGTTACCTAGCTTGATTACCCAATCCTTACCCTTGGCTCTAGGCTTACCAGTTCCACCCTGCATAGACTTAACGATTGCATCTGAAGCCCACTTCTTACGCCCCTCATCCATAAACGCTATAGCTTTCTTAGCAAGCACACCTTGTCTAACAGTGTACTCTACCAGCTCAGCTATCTGCTCTAGCCTTACGCTGTCCATACCACCTAACTGATTAAATGTATTCAGCATTGAAACCTTAGCATTGTCTCCACTGTCTACAGCTGTATTCAATTCCTTGGCATACTCCTCTTGACTTAGATTAAAGATACGTTCTGCCTCAGTAAGGAACGTGTGTATATCTGCTCCACGCTGACCACCACCAAACTTACCCTCTCCACTCTTAGGACGATACTTATCAAATAGCTTGTCAATCTTAGCACTGATACCATCACGCTCTATACTTGCTTTGATGTCCTCTATTTTCTGAATAGTCTCTTCATATATATCACGACCTAGCTTCTCTCCAGCCTTATTGATCTTGCCAATAGCACTAGCCACAAGTTTCTTTTCATTGACGTTCCTAGCTCTCCAACCTTTATTCAATCGGTTAAGCTCATCCATCAACTCTGTCTTGGTAGCCTGTTGCTTGCGCATCTTAGCTATACGTTTATCTCTACGCCTACGCTTACCTTCCTCAATACCAAGAGCACGTTTGTTCTGACGAGCAGTGAATAGCGCATCTCCCTTAGCTGTCTCAAGGTCTGATATTTTCTTGAGTGTACCATTGCTCACGTACTTCAGAATATCCTCGGCATCATTGATCTTAGCCATCACCTTGTTTAGTTCTTTGGTACGGGCTTCAAGCTCTAACTCATAGTCATGGATCGTATCAAGTGTAGACTCTCTACCATCTAGCCACTCCTCGTAAGGCACTGCCATATCTAGCTGAGCTGTTACATCTGTCTGTACTGGCTGGGTTGCATCAAATTGATCTTTGGTGTATATGACAAAATCATCACCATCAAGACTTATTATATTATTCTCCGCAACACTCTTAACTGCATCAATCGCATTGCTTCTAGAAGTAGCATACTCGCCACCGATATTATGAACACTTCCATTTTCGTCTGTAAATTCAGCTCTCCATTCACCTCTTGGATATGTCTCAGTTGAAAACTTTCTAAACTCAACTTCATAATCACCGATTACTCCATCTACATTCAACGGAACAACTGCTGTATATATGTTTGTGTTTGTTTCTATATCGTAATCACCAGTAGCTTTTAGTTTTACCTTGACATTCGTTGGTAGCTCTGAACTCAATTGTTTTTTTGTCTGAGTTGTATCAACCTTCTCAAAGCTGTCAAGGAACTGTTTGAACTCCCGACTCATCTTACCCGACTCTTTGAACTTTCTCAAAGCAAGTGCTCTACCTACGATGTAATTCTTCATAGCCTGTATAGCATTAAAGAAAGAACGTATATCCATCCCAAGAGTTTTGTGCATCGGTTTAACCTCAAGTCTCCACTCCACCGCTCTATCAGATGTCCACTCTACATTGGATTGAGTCTCATTCTTTCTGAGCAATTCTTGATAGTCAGCTTTCTCTTTACCGGTTGTACCTTCAATAAGTTTCTTTAGGTGATTTCTCCAACCCACACGCTCTGCTGTAATCTTCATATCCCAATTAGAATCTTGAGCCATCATACCTTTGTAGGCCATCTCAGAACTTTCTTCTATAACTGTTGAAGCATCATAGCCGTAGTACAGGTGAATCATACCATCTCTAGTAAGACCTCTTGCACTCACAGACTTGAGCACCGTATCAGTAACCTCATCTATGTTCATACCCGAATCACGTATCAGCTTCTTAGCCTCATCTTCAGTAAGGGTTCCCGACTCAATAAGAGAACTCAGTGTATTTTTCTTACCATCTACAACTACCGTATCCTCTCCGAAGTTAGAACGAACCCAGCTAACCATAGCCTGTGATAATCCATCAGCTTCAGTTATATGATCTAGCCTCTCTAGCTGTTTTGCTATTACGTCCACTCTGCCGGCACTTTCATCAAGACCCATCTTCTTACCCAAAGATTTGATAACATGGTCTCCAGCTTTCTCTAATTGAGTCTTAACGGTACTCTTGGCATCAGTTTCTATAGCACCAATCAATTGAGTAGGGTTATACAGCCCATCTACATCACCGTTGCTATTAATGATCACACCCTCACGATCAAGAGCCTCAACCATAATTATATCCCTAGCACTACCAACACCAGCCTTGTACCGATCCATCATAGCCGGTAACTGCTCACGCATCTTAACCTCTGTCTCTGCCATATCAACAGTATACTCATCCGGTGTAGCTTCTCTCAACTTCTCATTGAAAGCCTCAACGTATGCAACGGGCATTATACCTTCAGCTCGGTTATTGGCTACAATTGCAGACAAACCATCAAGGGTTAGTGGCTTCGCAGTGTCCTCATCTAGGCCGGATTCCAGTAACAGTTGCGCTCTGCTCATACTATCCGTAGGCAACATACCCGAAACAGCCCGTGCTTCATTGGCAATTTGCTCAATAGTTGAATACCAAACATCAATCTCCACATCACCCATCGCATTCTCAAAGTTTATGCGGTCAGTTAGTGACTGTCTATCATTACCAACATCAACAGTTACAGGCTTTTCTTTAGTCTCACCCTCAGTTGTCTCTTCTTTTTTGTCTACAAGTGTAGCCAGTTTCTTTTTATACACCGCCATTTCGTTTGCTCTACGTGCATTGAACTCTGTGTTAGCCTTGACTCTCCCACTCAGACCCATTTTATCAGCAGTAGTTTTCATAACATGACCACCGGCTGACATCATTTGACCACCAAGCATACCGAAGACAACAGCTTTTTCCATCTCTTCTTTCTGAGCCTCAGTCCAATCAGCCTCAAGAGCTTTGTTGATCATCTCAAGTGACGTTATATTTGGGTTATCCTCTCTGACTTTACCAGCTTCTACAGCAGTAAATTGAGTAGCAGTCTGTATTCCTTCCTCAACTCCCTCTTTTAATCCCTCTACCACAACACCTTTCAGAGCACCTTTGGTTGTAGCTTTCTTGATATAGCCCTTGAATGATGCCTCAACACCCTCTTTGCTCATAGCGATAATAGCATCCTTACCGAACTCCTTAACGTATCCCTTGATAAGATCACCTGCACCGAACTCATGTGCCATACCAATGTTCTCAACACCAGCCATTATCACACCGGCACCTACCGATATATGACTAGATATTTCATGGCTTATGCCCTCATTGCGCATCATTGCATACGTTTCACCGCGATACTGTTGATAGTTATTATGAGTGAATCCAGCTCTCCAGCCCCATCCTGCACCAGCCAGCGCACCAATACCAGTAGCAGAACCAGCTCCAGCACCAGCTCCAATGGCTAATAGGTTATCCGGATCAAATGCAGAGCGACCCATAAACAACATTGAGTCAGTCATTGTACCAGCGAACTCACCGACAGATGTATCATACGGTACCTGTAACTGAAATTTACTTTGACTAGCTAGTAGAGAATCAATCTGCTCCATGTTATCAGAGCTTACAGCCCCAGCCATAGCCTCATTAAAGTCGTACCGGTCAGCTGAATTGTTCCATAGTTGCTCGAACTGAAGAGTGAAATCCCCACGCCCACCGCCAACGATACCCGATACAGCGTCATAATGCTCAGCTATACCCTCGTTAACATTGAATGCAGAGTTCATAATAGGCAGGATATTATCGTACACATACTCCTCACCTTTCTCTTGAATGCTTCTCAGAGCAGGATCATTTGAGTTAAGTATAAACTTGGTAAGAGCACTCTTGCTTTGCATCTCCTTGCGAGCGTCAGTGTCCTCAATCATTGAAGTGTCTACACCTGTATACTGGTCTACGTACATGTGATCAGAGAACATTTTCTTAGTGTCCTCCATCTGTCTTAGCTGACCCATACGCACTTGGAGGGACTGTAGCTCTTTATTGCTAAGCTCAACCTTATCTCTATTATCAAACAGGTATTGACCTTCACTTAGGTTAGATGGCATCTTAGTATCAATTCCATCAAACGCTGTATCATACATATCCACTTGACTTGGTGTAAGTTCTGCATTGAGTTTTCTATCCCAATAATCCCTAATACCATTTGTTAAGCCTATGCTCTCCGGCTTGCCTTGTATTGCACTCCACTCTTCATTAACTGGCATTTACTTAGTCTCCTCGTATTCTTTTTTGATGTCTCTAATTGAATCACTTATAGCTGTATTCTGTATAGTGGCTTCTTTTTCGGGAATCAAAAGCTCAACAAACTCAAGTAATTTAACTGCTACAGGAGTTCCATACTCAACTGCTATCTCACTTGCCATGTCAGCTAGTCCAGCACCACCACTTGTGATAGATTCAGAAATCTTATCTAGGTTAATACCTGCACTCTTTAAATTCTTATTCCATCTCTTTCCTTTATCAGTCATTTCTTCTGATCGCTCACTTGCCATTTCACTTATCTTATTTGACACCTTACTAGCAATTGCCTTTACTGTGTGAGTACTAAAAACCTCTGTCTTGCTGGCTTCTTCACTTGCTTTATCAGCATCAACATCAGCCTGTAGCTCTCTAGCTATAGTCTCTTCACCCCTAGCTTTAGCTGTATTAACCTTAGTTTGACCGGCTACAGTAAGGCTACTATATGACTGTTGGTTGCGCTTCTTAATGGACTCTTTCATCTTGTACTCAAGTTCATTATCTTTCAGCTCATCAGTGATGCGTTTAGCTATTTCCATCTTCTTTTCAATAGTAGCATCCGCACCTAGAGCAGAAACCTCAGTGTAGTAATCATTCATAGCCTGTGTGTTAGCAGACATAGCCTCTAGTTTCTCATCGTCATCAGCGTCCTCCAGTAACTCTTTGCCGATAACATCAAAAGTATTCTTAATATGAGTCTCAGCGGTATCTAGTTGATCAGACAGAAGTCTGCCAGCCCTCTCAATAGTTTGAGTAGCACGCTCTCTGTCAGCAGTTGTTAGCAAGTCTTTGTTTTCATTAACCACTCCCTGTAGCTTTACAAGTGCAGTTGAAGCCACATCCGGATCAATACCAGCTGTAGTAACAATTCGCATAGCATCAACACCAGCCTGTTTAACCGCATCCCTTGACTTAGCTACATTCCCTACGTTAACCTCAGCCTTAGCAGACTTTGCAGACTTTGGGAATAACTTGTTTTTAAGAGTAATATACTGAGCACCTGTTATCTCACCATCTTTCATCTTCTGCTTAAGTTGCCCAGCCTCGTTATCAATCGTATGACCATCCGCGCTCTCAACAGCCATAACAACACTCTCCCCAAGGTCTGCGTAGTTCCTAGTCTGCAATTGTGTTTTGCGTGACTCTATCTTATCTCTATACTCCCTCTTGGCCTCATTGGATATTTTATTGTAAGATTCGCTTTCATCTTTTTTTAGCTCATTAGACATGTACTCTAAACTAGCAACAGTAGCATCGGGGTTTGTAAGTGCGTACTGAACTCTACTGCTTTGAAAATCACCAAGCAGTGCCTCTTTCTCTTGTGGTGTAAACGAAATAACCTTGGACTCCTCCAGCATAACAATGTTCTCTTTGAATATTAAATTAGCACTTTCTCCATCATCCATAGGCAACAGCATATCTTTTGTTTTTGATATAGACTGCCTAGCATCCATCGCATTTCTCTCCGCTATACCATTAACCTCTTTAGTCATATACTCATTCATAAATACAGACTTGGTTAACTGATCACCCATTGTGTCATTAATATTATTCGCAACTAGTTTCGGTGTTTTTTCATCATCAGCATACTTTGCCATAGTTGAAGAATACGCATCCCATGCTCTAGCAGAAGCCCCTTTGAAATCACCCGACTTCATAGACTTAACAAACGAAGCCTCAGCACTAGCCTTAGCCTCAGAACTAACCATACGCCCATAGTTCTTTGCATAGGCATTACCAACATCAACACCTCGCTCATAAGACGAAAGAAGGTTCTGCCCTACATTCTGCTTCTCAGTAGGTGTTAGTAGTTGCTTTGTTCCACCAAGGGCGTTGTGTGTCTCTTTTGCAAACTTACCAAAATCAAAACCTCCAGCATCTTTGGCATTTACACCACCACTAGCAATTGCACCTGTGTCCTCTGATGTCTGACCGCTGAAACCTGCATATAGCCCAGCTCCTACAGCTATACCAACATTCCCCACTATCTTTGTGAAATCATCATCTAGCTCTTTTGATTTGCGTTGAGCACTCATTATAAGATTAGTGTTTCTCTCAAACCCTCCACTAGCCTCACCAGCGTAAGACCTTGGGGCTGATTGATTCCTCTTAATTCTCATTATATATATCTCCTTTATGCGTAGTTTGAGTAGCTTTGTGAACCGACTCCGCTACCTTGTGATTGACTTTCTGTAAATCCTCCCGATCTAGGCTCTGAGTTAAATGAGCTCTCATACCTGCTATTAACTGACTTGCTATATTCTGAATAGGATTGAGCTTGCGGTTGAGATTGCTTTGAGGCATACCCTTTAACTGCTTGAGCACCCATACCAATAAAGAAATTCCTTACAACTTGTTTGCGTTGATACTTCTGCATAGTCGCACCGTACTCAAATTCAGATGCTTGATTTAGCAAACCTCTCTGTGTTAGCTTTGATTGATACCGCATTTCACCAGCCTTATTTAAGCCATCGTCAAATATTTCATTTACATTCAGCCTAGAAGTAATATCATTCTCCTCTTCTATTTTTAATGGCGACCCCTCGGTAAGAGACACCCCACTGCCAGCCATCATTGCTCGGTTCTTCTCCATGATCTTGCGATCATTACTCCTCACTCTTCTAGCTCTCTCAATTGCATCCTTTTCTGTGGCATCAGACCCTCTCTCTCCACGTTCTCTTTCTTCCTCAGCTAACTGTCTTTGGTATTGAGCTTGAGTTTCTAGCTCTTTTTGCTCCATCTTTGATGTCTCAAGAGATTGAATCATACCCATAGTATCAGTTGCGCCTTTTGCTATTAAAGCCACCCAACCCATATTAACTCTCCTTGTTTTTTATTAAAATACTCACGCTTGATCCATCTTCGTAGAAGCCATCAATCTCACATGTAAAATCAAATCCAAAGTGCACAGCAAGTTTCGTTGCCGTACTGTTCTCCGATGCTATAAATGCCATAAGTGTTTCAACTCCTAGTTCAAAGCAAAAATTCATACACCTTCTTGATATTGCTATAACATCGTCAACCCTCTTTAATACCCCCATATGCAAATCAGCTGTAACAGGAGTTCTGTACTCCAACCCGAAATACAGAACTATCTCACCATCAACTCCTACATAAAACAACCGAACATTATCCTTATTGACCATTTCTTTAAATGAATTAGCTGAAGGTAATGCTCCGTAAAAACAGCTCATATCTCCATCTGTATGAGCTATTGTGTCATAAATAAAATCAATCTCTTTATCAGTAATCACCTCACCAATCAAAATACCCATGTTAAACACCTATTGATATTGGCGATACAAAACCTAGTATCTCCAGTGGTTGCGGTTTATCTTGAACTAAGTAAGGGGCATATTCCTCTTTGTGTCTACCACTTATCGGAATACTGTATACACCTGTAAACGCTTTTAGCGGTGTTCCCATAGCTCCATTTGTTTGAACAACCCTAACTCGCTCAAGGTTTTCTAGGTTCGGCCCAGCTAACATGCCTACTGAGTCCTTAACTTTAACCTCAAGTTTACTCATCTTCTTTTTAGCATTCTGATTAGATTGCATCCCATCGCTCACATCTGTACTCATTGGTTGTGCATATGATATATAAGGCAATCCGACATTAACCTTAGAGTATTTTCTATCAAGAGTGATCTCGCCACCTGTCACAACCTTACTAGGGTGATTACCACCATCAGCCATAATAGCTACTGTCTCTCCCTCTAGGTGAGCTAATCCACTTACTGTATTAGTAGGTGTTAGGTACTCTCCAGTTAAGCCACAATCTACAAAGAACCAATCACTCTGATCTTTAATCTTATCTCGATCCTCCATTTTCTCTAGGAATATACTTGTTACTCCACTAATAGTCCTTTCTATGGCGAAATACACCGTATCAGTATCGACTCCTTTTAGAACACAAGCTGATTTATACTGACCATCCGTGTCGAACTTAGACCATCCATAAATATTTTGCTCTTGATCATAGGTCATTAGAGCAACTGTACCATTATTTAAAACCAAATACAATTCAGAGTACGGGTTCTGTTTGTATACAACCTGCCTTATACCGGATTCCAGTAGTTCTGCACCTGCTAGAGCATTGAGATTTTGTGATTTTAGCTTGTCGGCTTCAAAGCTGTAGCTCATTGAACGAGTCTTCTTGGTATCTCTTGCAACAAAGACAAGGACATCTGATACCGTTATTGCTTGAACATTGCTTGAACCTTCTGCGCCCTCTTTAGTTGCCTTTACATTGTCACCTGCTAATGGATCAGCTTCATCCAGTGGAGCTAATTTATATTCATTACCACTTGTACCAATAACCAAGGTTCCTTGTTCCTCCATCCATCGGATAGACTCTGAAGTATTCAGCTTATAACTCATTGCATCATACGTACTGTTTGAGCTTTGAAAGTTTTCCCACTCATCAACCTTTGACAGAAATACCTTGTTAGGTTGCGATAGCGTGCCTCCTAAGCACATTCGTTCATTCCACAGCGCGATAGCCGTAGGATAGCCCGAAGCCTCTGAGAATGCGTTGAAAGCCCAATCAGCGGTAGCTGTAGTAGCATCACAGTCAACTAATATGTTAGCTGTCACTCGAGTTGGTGAAGTATAGGCCGTAATCTTAGCCACTCCATACACAAAGAAATCATCAACGGTTAAGGTAGCGGTACAAGAAGTAGCTCCGTACACCCGCATCTCTACGCCATCGTTCTTCTCATCACCTTCATCAATATAATTATTATCCTTTGAGGCATTATACGATCTAAACTCAGCCTGTGTACCACCATTAACCCTACGGTATATTTTAACTGTACCTGTCCATGTTCCCCTTGTAGAGAAATCCCACTTACCCTTAACCTTTATCCAAGGACTATATGAAGCACTTGAAGCTGTAGTAGTCGAATCAGTACGAATCTGCTTAAGCTCAATTGACCTGTCTACATCTGTAGCCGAAAATAGATTACCGGAAGCTGTCAGAGTTATTCCTGTTCCACTCGTAGCACTTGGCGTAATAGTTGTAGATGTAAGGTTGTACGTTAAAAATGGCCCCTTTGCATAGTCAATTTCTGTAAGACTCCAATCGGTCTCAGAATTACGAACTAGCTTTTGAGGCGGTACATCGGGATGAACCAACCACATAGTATCAGCCTCTTGATGAAACTGAATACCGTGTATCTGATCATTTGTCCAAGGCGAAGATAAGAAGTATTCACTCAAGTCTACCTCGAACCCGTTACTGAATCCATCACTGAATCCACCGGCAACGCCTCCGGAACCTATAACAGCATCGTTACTAACTATCTTTATCTTGTTGTTGAAAAACATCAAAGCATAAGACTGATTAATATTGTACTGGAAAGTAATTAACCTCATATCAGTAGACTGCTCATCTGTTACAAAGTATGTGCCTGCTCTATTCTGCAAAGCTCCATACGGTAACAAGTGAAAGTTAGAAATAGCCTGTAGAGAGTTATGATACTTCTCTAACTCCGGCCTACCCCTAAGATACGATGAGAAATACCCACCGTTAAAACTGTTTATACAAAACGCCATAATTCCTCCTATGAATTAACATCCACTATTCCGATACTGATCGAACTGTCACCCTCGTAGAATCGACCATTAACCATATAACCACCAAGTACTGTAGACTCTTCAATAACTGGACTCTTACCTTCGTTGGCATCAATAAACATAGCGTTAGGTCTAACCTCTTGCGTATAAATCTGCTGGTAGTACTGAGCCAATGACTGACCTTCTACACCTAGAAGAGGAATAGCAATACGAGACGCAAGCAATGTCGCAATACAGCTAACCACATGCGATGGAATCTTTGTTATGTTCTCCTCTTTGTACAAGTACTTAATAGTACAGCTTGAGCTATCAATCATCAACTCATTACCCCTACGCTCCCATTCCGGATCAGTATTCCCTACTCTTTCAATGTTCAAAACCCTTAGTGTCTTCGGTGTGTTCGGTATCGCAAAACTATTTGTAAACCCTATAGGAGTTGTAATAGTCTCCTTTAGTTCCTTTGTAGATGTACAGAAATTCCAAGGAAACTCCGTGCAAACCTCTTCATATGTGTCTTCAAAATACGTGTTAAGTACACGCTCAACCTGTTCCGTGGGATTAGAAAAGCTCTGCACCTCTGCTTCTCCCAACTTACCTAAAGCCATATTCGCTATAGCCGTTCTCGACTTTGCCATAATTTACCTCCTTATATACAAAAAAGCCCACCCCAAAGTAACACGCCACCCAAACGTGAAACCCCAAGATGGGCTTTAATTATTGAACTACTTTACGATGCAGTCCAGTACTCAAGCGTACCAGTGAATGCGTCACCAACAGCAACAGCACCACCCGCTTTGAATCCAATCCAGTAACCTGTCAGATCGTCACCTGCTGAGATAGCAGTATCAGTTCCAGCAGAATCTACCTTTACGATTACAGCGGAAGCAAGAATTGCCTCAGCCTCTAGCCCCACGAATGAAGCAACTTTTACAATGTCTCCAGTAGTCATAGCAATTTGAGCCTCACCTTGAGTGAAGTCCATTTGCTTACGAGCACGCTCAAGACATGTAACGTAATTTGGTGTAATGTTTTCAAGAATAGCCATTTTCTATATCTCCTTATTTAGCACATTGAACTTTGATAACTGCCTCATCGTACATACGAGCAGTTCCATGATCACATTTCATAAGAATCTGCGTAGCATCTGACAGATCGTTACGAATCGACTTAGTAACTTTTAGGCCACCAGTAGACTTCTGTTTAGCGAAGTACATTGAACCCATTGCAACTGCATAGCAGTCATAAACGTCACCAGCTTCAGCAACATCGTTGTACTGAATGAACTCAAATCCCATGAATGAGTTAACTTCACCTTGTACAAGAGCTTTAACACTGTTGTAGTCAGCGGAAGTAATCTGAGGATCACCAAGCATTTGAGTGATATTGTCCGGATGACAGATCATGTAGTACTTACCAAGATCGTTAGCGTATTCCACATCAAGGCGGTTCTTAGCTCTACGTAGTTTGTCAACAGTAAGACCAACATTAGAAGTAGCTCCAGCTGATTCCCACGCTTGAGTAGTAGCGTTATACTGACCTTTAGGGCCAATATCGTTAGTAGTAGGACGAGCTACAAGAGTAGTACCATCTTCACCTGTAAGAACCGGCTTATCAAGACCAGCGTAGATGATTGAGTCAACTGAACGGCGGTATGCTTTAGCACCTGCCTCAGTGTACATAGAACCGATATTGTGTGCTTGGCGAGCTACATCTTCATCATCAATGATAAATGCTTTCTCGTAAGGCTTACAAGTGATAGTTCTACGTTTGTGGTCAGCTTCAGTAAGTTTCGTAACAGCGTGGCGACCTGTGCGCTCATCAAAGTTACCGATCTCACCTAGGAAGTCGTGCATTGTTTGTTTACCGTTATTCATAACTTCTTTACAAATCTTCAGTAGACGAGAGTCATTCTGTTGTAGGTCGTTCTTTACGCCTAGCTCGAATGCGACATAGCGGTGTGTTTCACCATTATAGTTTGACATTGGGATTCTCCTTTTTGTTAATCCCTTTTACGTTTTGTCTACACTTGTAGACAGCGAATGGCATTTCTGCCGTTTGGGATTATCTCTCAAGAAGAGGTCGCCTATATTTTAAAACTGTTGTGGATTATGGGGTTTCAAAGAATTATCCCTCCACTGATATAAATAAAGAGAGGCTTAACCCGAAAGTCAAACCCCTAATCTAAATTTGTTTACAATTTATTTAATTCTGATATTGAGCAATAATGGCATCAATCTTAGCTGATCCACTCTCTTGAGTGATACGACCAGCCTTTACATCATTGTAGACTCCTTGAACTCGATCATCCATAGAACCTCCGCTGAATCCTTCTTGCGCCCCACCTTTCAGAACCTTATCTCCACTGATCAAAGAAGAGAACTTATCAAATGCCTTGATTACATTTACAGCATTGGCACCCAAACTATTAACGATGTCGTTTGTAATAAACTCACCAGCTGGGTCAATCATACTGATCACATTCTTTGCATTTACAAGCATCTCATTAGCTCTTGGCTCACTTTGGAACGCAGTTATAGCTTCTTGCGTTTGAGTCTCTTTAGCTTCTTCCATTTGCGCCACAGTGCTCTGTACCACTTCTTGGTTAAGCTGGAATAGTTCACTGGCTACATCATTAGGTAAGTGACCTTTAAGTGCAAGCTCTGTGAATTTACTGAACGACTCATCAGCATTAAACCCTTCCGGCAAATCAATCTTATAGCCATCAGCTGTAACAGGTGCTCCAAGTTGCTCTCTGAATGCGTTTACCACTTCGGGAGAATCATTCTCAAAATCGGGGATACCATTCTTTTTACCCACCATTGCATTCTGATTTTTCATAGACTGCATAAACGATCCCATATCCTTGTGAACAGATACGAACCCTTCACCTCTGTACTCCTCCGGTAAGCTATCTATCCAGCTTGTTGGCGTTTCAGTAGCACCACCAGTATCAGTGACACCAGCAGTAGGTTGAACAGTAGCATCAGTAGCTACCTCGGTTGTTGCGGTTGGTTGCGGATCAGATGTTAATAAATCTGCCATTGTTAACTCCTTTCTGTTGGGTGGTTTTTTTTAACCTAGTTTATTTCTTGTATAAAGATGGATGTTCCATCAAAAGTCATTGTTGTTGATGAATCTGATTCAGCATATATCTCTATGTAATCGTCCGTTGACAACTCCATAGCTCCTTGTAGAGATAAAGCCCCTGTATCTGCTCCTATACCAACTTTCCTTGGGATATAAAGCCCTGTTTCCGGAGAGCCGTTTTTGTACACATACAGCTTCATTAGCGTATTACTAGCACTCGTTCTAATACCACTTGTCAAGTGTGCTGAAAACTCCTTCGTCTTAACGCCCTTGTATCTCCAAGCTAAATTACCACCGCCCGTATCTTCAAGAGCAAAGTCTTTATTATACTTAACTGTAGTTGCGACTAGAATCTTAGTTGGCGTGTCCGGCACAAGTGTAGGTGTTGTATAAGGCGTATCTACCGGCAAATATGAAACATACTGAGATGGCTCATAGTCGTCAAAGTGCCTGTTAACAATCCACCAAGAACCATTACCATCACCAATAAGAGATACAAATTCACCATACTCCTCAAGCACTACACTCGATTGCCCGTTGATAGTGTCGGTTCCAACCGTTGATACAGTCACAGTGTTCTGAAGTGAAGTGATCTTCATTACTCCAAACATAGCACCACTATTCGTTGCGTTGTCCGGTAGAGTAAATGCCTTGTTACCGGTAGTATCATCTGCCAGCACAATGTTATGAACACCTGCATCAAGTACAGTATTCACAGCTAAGACCTCAAAGCTCCTCCACTTAGATGAATCAAACATAGTCGTTAGAACAGCTCTCAAGTCAGCCGGTGATATATCAGCCGTAGAGTTGTCAGCAAACAGTGTTTGAATATCCGAAATCACATCATCATAATTTTTAATAGCCATATTCTACCTATACAAAAGCGTTAAGTATCATTTTCTTAGTATCGTTATCCAAGTCCGGAGAGTTGACAATAGCGTTGTATTTCTTCATAAGCAACGGTCTTAAACCAGTTAACCGGTAGCCATGACGAGGGTGAGGCTTAACCATCTCTACCCCTACGATCTCGCTTAGTACATCAATCCACGCTTTCTCTTTCCCTTTTTCAACTGCTTTAGGCTCTTTGGTATCCACTGGGGCTTTGGTTTCAGTATCGGCCTCTGTAGCATCATCGGGTGCATCAGTATCAAGATCATTAACAGCTTCATTTAACAGTTCATCCTTTAGTGAGTTATAAAATCGTACAGCAGGGGCGCGAAACTTAGCCATACCCTCCAAAAAATCCAGCTCACCATCATTAATAGTGGCAACCACTTCATCGTTTCTAAATATTTCATTACCCTTCATCGTATACATCTGTAGACAACTCCTCTTTATTTTTTAGTTCCTGTAACTCTTTCACACTAGCTGTCAATCGCTGAGCGAGTTCAATACCAATATTCTGAGCACCTAGGTTAAAATTAGTTTCACGGTCAGAGCCACCTAATGCGTTCTCACCATACTTACATAAAGCTAGAATATCCTCCAATACCCAACGGCCTTCGGGTGTATTATAGACCGTTTGATACTTTTGGATAGATTCTATATTGCTATATCCCTTTCTCCTAAACACTCTCTTCACTAAACCAATCATACTATTGCATTCCTTGTGCTACGCTTCCATCTTGGGGAGCTTCGTTTAAGTTCTGACTCTTTGCTAACTCTAGCATCTGTTGTTGCTCCATCATAGCCTGTTGCTGAGCTTGATCCTTCTGAGCTTCCTCTTCCATTTCCTGTTTACTCTTTCTGAAACGTGGAGGTAGGTTCCTGTTATCCATCAATGTTTTGATCACTTCATCGTACTTGATACCATTCATAGCTTTTGCTCTCTCATCATCCGGCATAAACTCTAACAACATACCAAACTCTTGAAAGAAGTTCATAGCAGACACAGACTCAATCAGCTTTGGAGCAGAAGACAATAGGCCAGTAAACTCAAGTTTAAGCCTTACTTCGTCCTCTAATTCCGGTGGCGGTTCGGGGAATCGCCCTTGCGCTTGCAGAGTGTCAAATACTTCTTGAAGAATATATTCGAGCCATTCATTCTCAATCCGACTGATAGAAGGGTTGATAGCAATAAGTGCCTCACGCTCTCTCGCAATAATCTCAGTGGCTGTCGCATTTGATTTATCTATGTTTGTAATCGCTTGGAACGATGGAATGAAAAAGGCATCCTCAATCTGCTTTACCTCTTCCTCTAATTCCTGCAAGCTGTACGACAAGTCAATTTGCTGAAGTATAGGAGCTGGCTTAGATTCCGGATTACGAGAGTCAAAGTTATTGACCGCATTTGGAGCTGTCCTAATCTTCTGAGGAGTTAGACCCATAGTCACACCACGACTCATAGCAGGGTTCAAATTCTTCTCTACAGCTAGGATGAACTTTTTCTTTAGTTGCTCAAGAGACTTGATAATTGGCATACAGTCCATTGCTGGAGAATAGCCCATTACGTTACCCTCTGTATTGTACTTCAAGAAACGAGCTATCTTATATGGGATTACATCAAACCCACTCTCAGAGATGATCTGCTTGTCCTCTTCACACAAATATACTGAACGGTACTTCTTACTTGCATTATCAATCTTGCCATGTTTACGGTGCTTATTAGGCTCCACAAGGTGAACAAAGGTAAACTGCTCAACACGCTCGTCTTCATTTTCTGAGTAATAGGCTTTCATAACAGAAGCGCACTTCTCTAAGGCCTTTTCACCCCACTCATCAACGGCTTGCTCAGCAGTCCACTTGAATTGTCTGTAAACTCTATTAACACGCCCGTGGTTGTCCTCAGAGAACCAAAACGTATTATAAGGGAAGTCTGTAAATATTAATCCACTATTCTCAGAATCCCACTCAACCGTAGTACAGGCAGTACCTATCGCTCCGAGGTTAAGATACGTTTCGTGAGATATTTCAGTAAAATTACTACGAGATATAAAATCAAGCATAACATCTCTGACTGTATCAAAATATTCATAAACCTTCTCGTTCTCGTCTACTTTCTTGTTACCAGTTATAATTTTGAACCATTTCTGATTCTTTGGAGTCATATAAGAAAAGATACCACTAGCCATCTTCTGACACGCTGATCGCCCTGCGCGAGTAAATAGGTTAGCGTAAGCCTTAAGCTCACCACCATTATAGCTTGAAATTGTGTTTATATCCCGTGTATCACTCTTGCGAGGAATTACGAAATGAGCACATTCCCTAACTGCTATATCATGGTTAAGCCGGCCATCCTGTATCTTCTTAAGACCATCAAGAATCTTTCGAGCCTTTGGGTTGGGTGGTTGTTTCTGAAAATCCTTCATACTATCCTAAGAGTCTTCGACCCCCTCCAGTGCTTTGTTGTCCACCTAGACCAGCTCCCGTTGAAGCTGAACCCCTTGAACTAAGTAGTCGTTTACGTTTTGATTCCTCTGCCGAACTCTGTGCCATTGATCGCTTATCCTCTACCGCTGTTGGTGCAACTACCGGTGGTGGTGCAATTTTTGGTGGTGGCGGTGGTGGCTTGGGTTTACTTGGTGCAAATGATCCGCCCATAATAACTCTCCTTATAGCAACGTCTTTTGTTGCGGTTGTATTTGTGGGGCGGTGGGTGCTTGCCTCCCCGTTGATTGCTCTAATAAATATCTGCGTCTTGAGTTAGATCGTTGCTCTAGCTCTGCATTCTGATCATATTTCTTTGCATCGGGGGCGTATGTCTCAGATGTAGTCTTTTCTTTTAGACTATCGTAAGCACTTGCTTGACGTGCCTCTTCCTTTTTCTTTGCCTTTCTCTCAGCCTCTCCTGTTCCCAACATACCACTATCCATACCAAAAGCATTAGATAACACACCTTGTTCTCCAAACTGAAAGCCAGTCGTTACGCTTACTGGGTCAATACCGCCCATTATATCACCTCGTATTTTACCATGAGCATAGATCGTCCATCCTCAAAGTAGTTGTTTATTACATCTATAATATCGAATCCCAATCGCTGTGCTATTTTAGCTGACATCAAATTCTCAACTGGTATAGTGCCTATAAAGTTCTTAACCCCTACTGCCTTGCAAGCCTCAAACGAGCTTTCAATAATCTTCATTAGGTACCTGTGTTTATTGATTACTCCCCAATGGAACTCAACCGTTACAGTTGTTCTGTGGTCTAAAAACATATATCCAATCAAAGTATTTTCATAGTAGACATTGTAAAAATTCACTCTTGGACTATTGCGAGCTTCTATAATTGACGAGTAAGAATGAAACGGAGATTGACCAAGAGGAACGCTGTGTACACCTGTATACAACTCATCCCACTCATCATCAGTCTGAACCCATTTAATGTCGATCTTATATTTGTCAAACATCAAATATCTCCCTTACTGCTTTCTTGACCACCTCATAATCTATCTCATCAAGGCGGTTTAAATGCAGATCGTTATGATGCTTCTTACATAAGAATATAACTATATCGGGATAATCGTAGTCGGGATGGTGCATCTGAGCTTTCTCTTCCCCACATATAATACAAGGCTCCTTCTGAATAATACCTCTACGGGCAAGCTCTGAGGCTATTTTATGAGCGTTGATCTTCTCCGGATTGTTTCTGATATAATTCTCCTTAGCTTTTTTGATGTACTTCTTAGGAATATCCCTTGCGTTATGGTTTGCACGTTGACATTCTCTGCAAATATCGTTGTACTTGAACCCACTCTTACCGTGAGTGTGCATTGTGAACGCCTCTGATGGCTTAGTTTCACTGCAACCCTTGCGTTTTGTTGAACATGTAACCTCTTTCGGCCCGTATCTCAACAGGTTTTTTCTCGATTTGTGGACTAACCTTGCCATAATTTCTCCTTTATATTAAAAAATAATCATCATTTGATTCACATTCATTCTCTTCAGCATCTAAATCAGCCAGCCAACTCCTAGCCTTAGCGGAACACCACCCAAAAGCCTGTGCTCTTACAGCATATCGGAACGCATCCATAGGGTCAGAACACCAGTTATGCAGTGGCTTAAGTGCTATTCGCTCTCTCTCGTCTACCTCCGGATAAGTATAACCTTCCATTGCCTCGTAGAAATAGTCTAGGCGTTCCTTTTGAGCCTTATCTTGAGGAGTTCCGGTATAGAAGTACCATTTATAGAAACGTGATCGTACAACCTCTATATCCTCGTTTATGTCTGCACATCGTGGCACCATCTCCATACGCAATGAACCAAACTCTTTACGGAACATATCTTGTATCTCTAAGGCATAACCTTGATCATCATATACTGCTACAGATTTCTTCTTACTATCGTGTGGTAAAAAGATTGCATCATACTGATACCCGTATTTAGCACTATAATCATCCATAATCATCTTAAAGTGAGACACACCCATTCCACGACAGGCATAAAAGTCAATTACCCAAGGTCTGTCACCACGTTGCTGAAAGAATACCATAGCGGTTCTATCACCCTTAGAGCCGGAGGTTGTAGAGGCACCAAGGTCAAACGCCACATATACAGGTAGTTTTTTGTCATAGACATAATCACCGAAGCGGTTTTCTTTGTGGGCTATAGTGATCTGATTAGCGTAGATAACACCATCTAGGCAACCTTCAAATGCACATTCAAATTCCTGTTGTATCTGCTGTTCTGACATCTGCCCTTCAGCTCTGATAGCTTCAAGTTCTTTCTTGGTCATTACACCGGTATCACTATTAGGGCGTATTACAGCGAACCAATCTTCTTGCAGGATATTCGTATCAAGGACACCTCTTATGAGCTTATAGAAGTGATTCTTACCACGTGGAGTACCATTGAACCAAGCCCATCCACCGTTCTGAGCAAGGATAGGTCGAGCGTATATCCAAGCCTTTGGGTCTGATAGAGAATACTCTGAGAAGATGATACCGGCAAAGTTGGTACCAACAATAGTTTTATCGTAGCGATCTGAACCGCCTATTCGGATAGTGGAACCGTTGATGAGAGTAATGATCATGCGTGTATTGTTGATCATGTAATCATTGGTTCGTGGGTTTTTCTTAATGAGGTGTTTAGGTATATGGTCAATGAATCGGTGTCCATCGTTATCAATACCATCCCATACAACGTCACGGCCTTGCTGAGCTGTAGGGAACAGGTAGATATAGTTACCGGTAGTCTCCATTGCCTTTACGAGAAGCATAGATACGGACATATAATCCTTTCCCGATCTACGGTGCATACAGTAAGCTACGAATCGCTTTGTCATCATAGCTTCAATTACATCTATCTGATATTTGCGTGGTACAAAGTTATAGGGAACTCTGATACCGTACTTCTTTTGATTCTCTGCTACAACTGGAATAAAAAAGTCCTTCATCCACTTCTTGTAGTTCTTTTCGTTCTGCCACCATTCGGTAGGTTTACCGATAGCTGTAGTAAATTTCTTGCCCATATGTTTTCCCGTATTTAATTTCTTTTAAGATAAACACGGTTTCATATATTGACAAACGATAAAATGGATAATAGTTTTTACTTAGAGTCTTTTCCCTTAAGTCTCTTCTCTGAACCCTTTGTGGTTGCCCCCTTACTAGCGACTACTGGTATAGGGGGCTTTTTATTGCCTCTAGGGTAACGGGTTTCATCTCTGTGGTGTGAGCCGATACTACACCTCCTTTACTAGCATTTTTTTATCATACTTTGCGAACCTTCGCCTAACACTAGAGCCTTTACATACCTTTCTGAACATAAGACCTTGAGGACACTTCTCAACCCTAACTGCTTGACACAAAGATACAGCTCTCCCAAGAACCTCCATGCCTTGAAATTGCATTGATCGACTAAACCACATTTCACTAAACACATACATATTCAACAGCTTTATCATCTGCTTTTTTGTAAACTTCTTTCTACGCCTTCTGTTCATACTATTTCTCCGTTAGTGTTTACATCTGTATACAAAAAAACCGAATCATCTGTTGGCTTCTCATCTTAGTATGTAGGATCAACAACAAAATCATCGGTAGTGACTCGGCATCATCAAAAGGGATTATTTTCCGCCTTGTCCAAGAGCACAGGGATTAAGCTCCCTTATAGCTTCTTACAAAAATTCTGCTAAAGCATCTTCACCCTCAAACTGCTCCGGCTCCTCTTCAACTACCAAAGCCTTGTTCTTCGCTTCAAAGTCCTTCTTAAACTTATCAACCTCTTTCTGAACCTTTACAGCTACGTTAAGACGCACACTAGGATCATAGGTACCACGACCGAAAACCATGCAAAACTCTTTAACAGCCTTGGTCATTACGTTGATACCACTAGCCATAGCATTTAGATCACCTGTCTGCTGAGCTAGATTACAAAGGGTCTTACTTCTTTGGACTGCATCACTGAATATTGAAGCGATACTATTCATATCCATTTCGTTCTTATTGTCTATGAACTGGCGTTGATTGTGTAGCTCTGACTCATAGTAAGCCCTAGCCTCCGGAGCCTTTAGAATACGTTGTGCGCTCTGATAGGCTGATTTGTTACTCTTACATTCGGGGTAAACCATCTTATAAGCTGATGTCTTACTCATACCACTTAGTACGTGTTGAATAACCATTCGATGATTATCATTCAATGCCTTTGGCACCCACTCTTTTGGATCACTCATTTATTCTCCTTTTGTTTACAAATAGGGCAGTTCCATTCAAATTCTATGAACTTACTTATACTATCGCCTCTAAAGTCTTGATCATACCATCCTATAACCCTAGCGCACTTACGACATACCTTCGGAGTGCTCATTGATCTTGCCCTCTACCGTATTCCATCCATACCCATTCAGCTACAGACTTCTGTTCATTATGTGTTAGATCAGCCTTGTCAAAAACCTGTTCTATAGCATCCATTAACTTTATTGAGTCTGAAGCATCCCTACGCCCAACAGTGATAGTTATTTGCTCTAACTGTTCTATTCCAGCTATTACCTCAAATTCCTTCATTTTCTTAGCTCGCTTCTCTTTATAGTCCGGCTTACAGTTATCACAGCAATACTCTTTGGTAATATCAGTTAGCTGATCACCACATCCTTTACACACCCCTATCATATCCACCTCCTCTTGAGTTTCTGGCTCATAATGAGTCCAACATGTTGTACAAGCAACATCACCCGTACTTCTATCAGCGTGATAGTTTAAGCTACCACACGGACAAACCGACTTGTACCTTTTCATATTGCTCCTTTGTTATACTTTCACTACAGATAAACTACATTATACCACAATAAGTTCAAACCCTTACTTAATCTTTTTAGGTTTTATAGGCATTCTCTAAGAATATTAGTGGCCTGTATTGCTTCTGTACCTTTATCACAATTAGGAAAACTGTTAGGCTCAAATTTCTTAATTGCTTTGAACATTATATCTAAAACAAAACTCAAGGGCATATTAGGGTTCAACCTAGACATACCACTATCTTTAGCTCTCTCATCAAGCAAGTTCTTAAGTGAGTGCCATGTGTACTTCCCACTCTTTATATCCATTCTAGCTTTATGCTTAGTCATATTAACCTCCTATTACTTAATCTTTTGATTAGAAACTTTGTATTCGTTGTAACCATGTATAGGTGAGAACTTACTTATACCGTTAATCTTGCACCCACGCTTCTTGCGAGGACTACTAACAGTCACAGTGTACTCAGCCTTTCTTCTGCTTGCACCATCACTTGTTTTGATAACCAGTATAGGCTCCCCATTTGAAAACCGTAGTTCCTTCATCTTCTGCAAGTGCTGAGACATGCACCTAACACCTACGCCAAACGCAACAGACAAGGACTCATAGGTAACATCATCAACAGATTGCATATAAACCCATATTTGAAATAAACGGGGATGCTTATCCCAAACAGGATCAACCATAAGTCCAACATCAATCTTCACACCCTCATTCTCTCTTACCACTCCACACTTAATAATCTTCGTCATACTCCTCCTTTTGTTAAGTTATACCTCTAATCTAACCTCAGTATAAGGAAGTTCAACTTCCATAAAGAGTAAATATAACCCAAATAACCTGTTAAATTTTTAACAACACTATATTATTCACCTTTCTTAACCTGTTAAATTTTTAACAACCTTATAGATTTACCCTCAAACTGCTTACCTGTTAAATACTTAACAGAAATTAGTGATCAACATCGCTAGAAAAAGCCTTGACTTTGCCCTATTGGTAAAAGTACACTACATCGGCAACCTACTAAAAGGAGTTACTTGTAACTCAAAGTACGAACACTTCGCCTGCTGGTCTTGACCTTCTCTAAGTAAATAACCAAAAGAAAACAACAAGTCCAACGGAACGTAGTGAGTAGGACAAAGCCCTTGACCTTTACCATAAGGGCAACCCCTAGCCCCTTTAAAAAGGGGAATAGTTTTCTTTCTTTTTATCAGAACCTATCCTATAATTGTGCCCTTGGGACTTAGACCCGAATGGGTCGGTTATAGTATCAGTCCAGTATCAAAACCCTAAGCTGAGTCAATACGCTCAATCGCCACTAGGCTCCTCCGGAAAATGTATACAATTTACTTTGCCAATCTAATTAATTTAGTATAACCAATTTATGTGGGATATATACTCCTCCTCCTCCACTTTCGGAAAAGACCGGTACCCCCCCTTCCCTTTTTCGTTCAAAGTGTTTTTTCTGACAGATTACAGGATATGATGGTGTGAATACTCCTTTTACTCCTTTTATTCCTTTTCCCCTTTCCTATACTTTATACCATTACTACCTTAGCTATTGTTACTATCTGCTGGTTGAACTACCTCAAATGATTACAGCTATTCTAAGCTATGTTATGGTTATGTCTATACTTGTTATGGTGTTAAGTGGTATCGTGGGCCTAGCGTTACGCTATTGGCTTATTAGGTAGTATTCTGTTATCTGCTTGGTAGTAGTTGCTGTAGTGGTGTGAGTATTAGTCCTATTTGTACAGCTGTAGCCCTAAGTTATGTGCAAGCTGTTGAGACCTCATAAAGTTAATTGTTTAACAATACACATATTTGTAAGTTTAGTTGTAAGCCTGTGTTTAGTAGTTAGTTATGATTATAATTCTTAGTGATTACTTGTATTTGTTAGGTATTTGTTACATAAATGTTAGTTCTATTGCAAATGAACAACTTACGACTATTGCCCTGCTTAGCTGATATTCTCAATTCTATCTATATCACATTATTGTAATTGTACTTTGTGGTTTTTTGGTGGTCTTAATTTAATTGTATTTTTCTTACAAATTTCTTACAAAGTTTATTCTATTGAGTTTAAACAACTTATGACTTATTGCTTACAAATATCTTACAAATATTTAACATTGGCACATCGGTTGCTACTCTACTCAATTACAAGCAACATCGGTTCCGCTGGTACTTCTTGCCACTCCGATAGTTTACTCACTGCAACAGTGGGACGTGAGACTGCAACACGTTAAACAGTATGCTAATTGAAAATTGAATAATACGGAATTGCTTAAACCAATAAGACTAAAGTTTGAGCTTAGCAACACAGAGTAAGGCTAGCAAACAACTAGCCGTGAAAACTTGCTAAGATAGCTCAAAATAATAACCTTAGTTGCCTAGGCGAAGTTGGTCACTATACGACTAATAATCTTTTGATTATTTACAGGGGGCAGAATAAAGGTCTGCCTCTTACTAAGTGATTACAAGTTGTATTTACTTAATGGTTACAATGTGTAGCCGAAACCCAAACAGTCTACAAATGTAGACAAGGAGATAGTATGACTACTATTAATCAGATCGTCAAAGCCGTTGCAACAATCGACAAAAGCACTACTTCACTAGCAAATGATCAGTGTAAGTTAGGTCAACTTCTTAATGCTTATAAAGATGAGCGTTGTGTTGAGATTAAACCTAAAGAGTTCTACTCTGAAATTGAGGGCGCAATAAGCTATAAAAAAGCAATGGTTTGCCAGCTTATACAGTTAGCTAAAAATGCTGAAAAGTATGGTGTTGTTCTTACATTGTCTGCTAGCCGTTACATTCAAACTAATGCTAAGAATGAGCAATTTATTGAACATGTTGAGCAAGTTACATCAGTTAAGCAAGGAGAATTAGTTGATAAGGCCGAGCTTGAGGCAGGATTTGAGAAGCCCGAAAGCGACAAGTCAACTGAAGAGAAGTTGATCGGAGCGTTAACTACTAGCCTTAATATCTGTAAAAAAGGCCTTAAAGTTGAAGACATAACTGAAGACCGTATAATTGAGCTAATTAAAGAACACCTATTGATTCCAGTTAAGGAAGCTGTAAAAGGTGAGTAATCTTAAGCAATGGGACTTGCAGGGTCGCGACCTAGTTAAGCTAAGAACTAGGCGTGAAAGTGAAGAGAAAGTATTGTTGGTGTTGCTAGTCGCTGGAATAGGGTTGGTAATGCTGGCAGATGCTTTAATCATGGGGTAACAATATTTTACCGTGGTATCAATTGAAAGTGGTATCACGCTATAAGTATTGTGTACAGCTGTATACAAGTTAACAAGAACCCTATAAAATAGGAGATACCAAATGGTATTCAATCGGCATGCAAATGCTAGGCAATTAGGCTTAAACCACTAACAAGTGAGGCAATATGAAAGAGTATTGTTTAAAGCAAGTACGGCTTATCAGATTATTAGCTGTACAGATGAAAGTAAGTGACGATGTAGCTACAGAAATTTGGTTAGAAAAGGGCTATGCGGTTCGTTATGCCAATGAATATGGCTATTTGAAAAGTGAATAAACTGTATACAGCTGTATACAAAGTAAGGAAGGGAAAAGATTATGAGTACAAATTCAACAATTACAATTAAAGATAGAAGTGTATTTAGAACTATTTATTGCCATTGGGATGGATATATAGATGGCGTTGGTTTTGAATTAAGAGATAATTACAGGAATAAAGAAGCGATTTTAGAGCTACTTAAGTTAGGTGAATTATCTGCCCTTGGAGCTGATATAAGTAAGTGTGTAGCCTACCATAGAGATAGAGGCGAGGACTTATGTGAGGCCGATATAAATGAGTCCTATGATAAGTGCAGAAAAGAGGAATATAATTACCTGTGGATGCACGGTCAATGGTGGGAAGGTAGTTCGATTAATTCAATGAAGCCATTAAGTGAAATAGCAAAGTAAGGAAGGGAATAATTATGAGTAATTTACAGGATTTTAGTGTTGAGCAAATAACAAAGGCAAGTAAGGAATTTTTGCCGACGTTGGATTTGGGTAGTGGTACAGCTATTGAGTTAGCAAGTAAGGTACGGGCTAATTTGAAGTTTAAGCCATTTACAGAGCAGTCATTGGTGCAATGGATAGAAGCTGGTGGCAAGGAAAGTGAGAAGCCTAAGCCACAAGATAAGAGTCAAGACGATACACCTTTTGACGATACTCCAGCACCACAGTCACAAACTAAGAAACCTCATGCAAGTGAGAAGCCTCAGAGCGATAAGGCTAAAGAAGTTGAGCAGAAAATGCAGGAAGCTATGAAGGCTATGCAAGAGGCAATGGAGGAAAAGCATGAACAAGAGTCTCAAAAGCAATCTCAAGAGGAAGCTGATGAGCGGTACGTATTGCAAGATGATTACAATGTAGATAAAGAAAAGATTGCTACTGAATTTGAGTCTATTGATCAAGACTTAGAGGAATTGTGTACAGCTGTAGACAAAGTTACTGAACAAATCAAATCTATTGACAAGTCAGTAAAGAAAATTGAGATTGTAACTCCCGAACAACCTAAGCCAGTTGATGTAGGCGTAGCTCACTGGACTGTACCGGTGATAAGTAAGGCGGTATATAAAGGCGTGCACCTAACCTTAGTAGGGCCAGCTGGTAGTGGTAAGACAACGGCATGTCACCAAGTAGCACAAGGTTTGGAGATGGACTATCACCCAATGTCAGTAGGGCCACAAACTACAAAGTCTGATTTGATGGGATACAAGGACGCTCACGGTGTGTACCATGATACTCCAGTAAGAAAGGCATTTGAGCACGGTGGCTTATTGCTACTAGATGAGATGGATTCTGCTAATGCTGGTGTACTTACTATTCTGAATAGTTTACTGGCTAATGGACTATGCTCATTCCCCGATAAGACTGTTGATATGCACAAAGATTTCCGCTGTATCACGGCCTGTAATACGTTTGGAAGGGGCGCAGATAGGATGTATGTAGGTCGTAATCAGTTGGATGCGGCGACTTTGGATAGGTTCGGAGTGCTGGATTTTGACTATGACGAAGCCTTAGAAGCTATTATAATCGGTGTTCAACCTAAGGAAGCTCAAAAGGAATGGAAGTTTCAGAAGACACGTACAGTCTCAAGTGAGGAATGGTTGGCTCGTGTTCAACACTACCGTAAACGTGCCGGAGAATTGAAGCAACGTATGGTTATCAGTCCAAGAGCAGTGATCAACGGTAACAAGCTATTGGATATGGTGCTTACTGTTGGTGATGTCGAAGATATATGTGTGTTCAAAGGTGTTGATAATGAGATTAAACGTAAGCTCAAAGAGGGTTTTAAGTTTGATGATGGTAAGAAAAAGAAAACACCTAAATCGAAAGCCGATGCTGGCGGTGGTAATGGTGTGTGGATTGAGCACAAAGGTGGTAAGATGCCGGTGAGTGGGGACACGTTGGTTGATATAAGATTTGCTGATGAAAGTGATAGGTCAACCGACCAAGGTAAACAAGCTAGAAATTGGAGTTGGCGTTGGAGTGGTACACCTAGAGATAGCAATATTACAGCTTACCGTATATCACTACCTAAGACTGTTGAGAAAACAGAGGATGATCCGTTCGACTTCTGAAGGCGTGAATATGAGTACTCTTTTGATACTGCTGAAGATAAGTGGTATCAAGAGTTTGAGGCTAGACAAGATAAATACAAGTAACTGTGTACAGCTGTATACAAAGAGGATGATATGAAATTAACTGAGACTAAGAAAGGTAAAAAGAAACTGACTCACTATGAGTTTGCTAGTCTCGCTGAGCTGGCTGACCATATAGAGGACTTACCTATTGACTATGACCGTGCAAGTATGGAGAAACCGGATAGTAAGTGGGCTGGCTGTGACTTTCCTACTGCTATAAGTAAGGCACAAACTGGTGATCCTTTACTAGCTGAGAAGCTGGCACATAAGGTTGATGCTGTTGAGTCATTGCTAGATAGTGAGGGTGTCGAGATAATCAGAGATGTGATAGGTGATTTCTTTGATATAGGTACGGTATTAAGTGGTGAACCGGAGTGCTGGTGGCGTGAGGAACTATCACCTCAAAAGGATACGATAAGGATTGAATGTGCCTTTAGTTTATCAGCTAGTATAAGTGAGGATATGCTTATGAACAGGGGTGGTGCTGTAGTTGCTTTATGTGACAGCTTAGCTGATGCTGGGTATGGTGTTGACCTAAGAATGGTGGCTGGTATTGAGTATAGTGGTAACTATTTCATGGTTGATGTAGGTGTATCATGTAAGCCGTTAGACATAGACTCTGTTGCATTCTGTCTGGCTCACCCTGCTACATTAAGGCGATTGGTATTTGGTCTTATGGAAACACACTACAATAAGATTAACTGTGGTGATGGATACGGTAAGCCGTGTGACTACTACAATGCTGATGGCAAGAGAGATAAGGAAGGCATTCACTTTGTATCTAATACTAACAAGGCATTCAACAAGTATAACTTTAGAGATGTAGAGGAAGCTGAGAAGCACGTAGTTAGAATGATTGAGAAGTACAATGAGTTAACAAAAAATAACGAACCATTATTCTTGGAGGGATAGGTATGAGTTACTTAGTAATACAACACAAAGGCGATGGACATAAGGTACCTCTTGCTATACATGGCGAATTGGAAACCGCTAATGATCATAAGGATTGGTGTACATCTAATTGTATTGATGAGGCGAGTGATGATTTTTTCTATATAGTAGAACTTAATGGTGTTGAACAAAAGAGAGGATATTAAAATGAATAAGATAATAAAGATAGACAGTAAAACAAAAACAATGGAAGTCCTTGCGCTTAAAGCGAATACAGCTGTAGACAGTTCTGTACAGTCAACACATATGAGAGAGTTGATAGGGTGTAATTACTTTGAACACGCTGTACTGGGTGGCAACATCGACATTTGGTTTGATGAAGAGTATCAGCTACATGAAGAGCATGAAGGGTACGGGTTTAAACTTCCAAACTTTGAGCAACCTGTGCTAGGTAATGCAATCATAACAGCCTTTGATGAAGAGGGTAATACAATGGGCTTAGAGAATGCCAATGAGTTGGCTAGGTTTATGATGACAGTAATACAGTTCGGACAATCTAAAAAGAAGGAGGAATAGATGTTGTATGATCTAAAGAAGTTGAGGCGTAGACTAGGTATCAAGGTACCGGAGATAGTAGAGAAATTTAACCTACATAACAGACAGATAGTGTACTACTGGGAACGCAAGAAGCAGTATCCGGAGTACGTCAAGGAGTGGATGGATAAGAAAGAGGACGATATGAAAGCCTTCAATAATAAGGCTTCACTTAGAGCAATTGACGAGAGACTAAAACGATTAGAAAAAAAGATAGGAGGTTCAGATGTTTCGACCACTGAGAAGTAATGAGATAGAATGTAGGGTTCAATCAGTAAAGGCTAACGGGTTTGTAATGTTGCTATACAAGGACGCTCGATGCGATATGTCTATACTTGATGAGACAGTCGGCCCACTCAATTGGATGCGCTCACATTCAAGGGAAAACGCTAACTGTACTGTGTCTATATTTAACAAAGAGATAGGGCAATGGATAGGCAAGGAGGATACAGGTACTAAATCCAACACCGAAGCTGAGAAAGGTATGGCTTCTGACTCGTTCAAAAGGGCGTGTTTTAATTGGGGTATAGGCCGTGAATTATATACAGCTCCATTCGTTTGGATTAATCAGATGCAATATGTCAAGAACGGTAAGGTTTATGAGAAGTTTTCAGTAGCTCACTTGGCTGTTGAGAATGGAGAGATAACACAGTTGGCTATAGCTGATAGTCGTGGAACAGTAATCTATAAATACAATTGCCAGTAATCGTGTACAGCTGTATACAAAAGGAGAAGATAATGAGTGAAGTAATTGAGTTGCCGTTGAGTGTGTACAATGATGTAGAGTTCGTTGATACCGTTAAGGTTACGACCCTTTGGTCTGATGGTGATAATATAACATTTAAAGTAGAGGAGAAGTAAGATGAGTAATCACAACGCAGAAACATCAAAGCTATTCAAGCAAAGATACACTTCGCAGAACATTATATCAGAGAAGCAACGACAACAGATAGAGAAGCTAGAGGAGGAGGTAGCAGTACTAAAACATACTGTAATTCGTGTACATAATACAGCGCAATTAGCCGGTGACTTTCCATCAAAACAGACGATGGTAGATATAGTTAACTTGTGTGATACTGTACTATAAGTTTGAGGGTAAATAATAGGTCAGTTAGACCGCAAAAATGGAGAAGAGAAATGAGTAAAGATAGACTAGAGTGGTTGGAGAATCGCAAGAAGGGTGTTGGTGGTTCTGAGATAGCAAGTATATGTGGGCTGAGCAAGTGGGCTACACCTAAAGATGTATGGGATAGTAAGCTGGGTAACGTGCCTGTATCAGATGAAATGACTACGGCTCAATTGTTTGGTACATTGGCTGAGCCTATAATCGTTGAGATGTTTGAGCGTAAAACAGGGCTACACGTAACGACAGGATGTGATCAAGTTACTGATGCTAATTACCATTATATGCTGGCTAACGTGGATGGTATCATTGCGAGTGAGGGTTGCATCTTTGAGGCTAAGACTGCATCTGCATTTATGGCTGGTGATTGGGGAACTGAAGATACAGAAGAGATTCCTATCGGTTACTACCTACAAGTCCAACACTATATGGGCGTGCTGAACATGAACAAGGCGTATGTAGCGGTGTTGATCGGTAACGCTGACTTCAGAGTATATACTATCCAAAGAGATGATACAGTTATCAAGCGTATTAGATTGGCTTGTAAGACGTTTTGGGAGGACTTCGTAGAAAAGAAGGTACAACCTCCACTTACTGTAGATGAGACTATTAGCGAGGCTTGCAACGTAATACAGGGCGCAATCATTCATACTACTCCATTGGTAGAGGTAGCACTATCTGATCTTAAGGAGTTGAAGGCTCAAGAGAAGGTTCTTAAAGCTGACATCAAAGACCAAGAGAATATTGTTAAGGCTCACATTGGAGAGAATGAGATACTAGTCAACGCTGATGGTGGTACGCTGGCAACGTGGAAACAGTCAGTATCAAATAGGTTTGACTCAAAGGTGTTCAAGAGTGACAACCCCGAAACATATAATCAATACTGCTTTGAATCTGCATCCCGTAGATTCCTAGTTAAATAAACTGTATACAACTGTACACAAAGGAGAATAGAGATGAATATGAAAGCAGAGATGAATGCAATACTAAATGAGATGGACGCAAGTGAGATTGATGTAAGTGCAATGAGAAGGCCGGAAGGTATGACTGAAACAGAGCATCGTGAGGCTTTAGTTAGTGAAGTGTCAGAGATGATAGCATGTGTTGCTACTGGAATTAAGATAGCACTAACTGGTAAGGATGGATTCAAAAACCTAAAGGAGTTTGATGAGTTTATTCATAAGTTTAGAAAATCAACCAATACTCTTGATGATATGACTGAAAGACTTGCAATGATTATGAGTGTTAAGATCAGTGAGTCCGGTGATGAGGGAGTACAATTTTTAAAAGGCATGAAACTAGAAGTCCTAGACATGCTTAAAAAACAAATAACAAACGAAGGAGAGTAGAGAGATGGTAACAGTATCAGAGGTAATGGCAGAGAAAGCAGTGTTGGAACTAAGAGTATCAGCATTGGCAAAGGTATCGGGTGATAAGCGTAAGGTGTTGACAGCTAACGAGAAGCGAGCACTAGGGGTTATCCTTAGTGAAGAGTCAGCTAAGCTAGAGTCATACATGGGAACACAACTAACAGTAGCAGAGGTGGTATAATGGAACAGGAACAAAAGGTTTGGGTCGGTGGTATCTTCTTTAAGAAGCACACGTTCTCTAATGGTGGGTCACAGATTAAGGCATGGAGTCCTAACGTAGATGAGTTATGCGCTTGGCTACAGGCTAACAAGAAGGCTGATGGTACTATCGCTTTTAATGTCGGTGGCAGTAAGGTTCCTCGTATGGACGATAAGGGTAATGAGAAGCTGAACGCAAGCCTAGACACTTGGGAGCCAGCAGGAGGGGGGCAAGCTCAACAGCAGTTTGGTCAAGCACCTCAACAGCCTATTCAGACTCCGGCTCCACAGCAAGGGTATCAGCAAGCACCACAAGGGCAGTCTGCACCACCACAATATCAGCAAGGTGTAGCTCCACAATATGCTCCGCCCCAAACCCCACAAGGTTGACTCACTGATGTGGCTACAGATGTAGACGATGATATTATACCTTTTTAGTCCGGTAACTCATTATACTGAGCAGTAATTAACAACAGGCAGTCCGATAACTAGTCCGTTTGAGGGCTGTCTTAATTCAATAGAGATAGAGATTATGGAATGTCACGGTTGAGTTTAAGACATTTAAGCAAAGAGAAATTTTAAAACAAATGAGGTAGAAATGATACCATTTGAGAGAGATATGGAGCATAAGGTAAGCGAGGTTATATGTGTTCAGTGTTCGACTCGTTGGATATGTGTAAGGCCGACAGATGTGCAACTCAAAGACATTGAATGTCAGAATTGTGGTTGTGGGTATGTAGTTGAAACAGGGCAAGATATAAAAAGAGAATGCAGTGTGTGGAAAGGCTGAACTATTCGATAACGATGTCGATATATGCGCAGAGTGTTGGGAAGTATTTAATCCGTAAAACCAACAATGAGGTGATATAATGTTAAGACCATGCCCGTTTTGTGGGAGTAAAGCAAACCTGTACGAGACAGAAGGGAAAGACTGGGTTGTTGAGTGCACAGGTAGGAAATGCGAAGTATTACTTTTTGA
>Ga0233415_10000044_pt1 | contig 58547 bp, 86 predicted proteins | sample Na_anoxic_12_MG_FD_188631 | JGI IMG/M metagenome (GOLD analysis project Ga0233415, IMG submission 188631) | Seawater microbial communities from Saanich Inlet, British Columbia, Canada - Na_anoxic_12_MG | ecosystem: Environmental > Aquatic > Marine > Inlet | place: Canada: British Columbia...
CACTTACAAGAGATGAAGTTCCTAGCTGGCCTTGGTTTGTAATAGAAACGAAGTCCTGGTCTGTAAAGGGTACGCCTTCCCTAATGTAAAGCGTTGCGCTCGTCACGTCTACACTTCGAAGAACTCCCCCATATTCCTCATCGGTAAGGGGTGCGCCTAAAGATATAACAGAGGACGCTTCTACTACTGAGGAAGCTCCTTGACCTACTTGAAAATGATTTATTTGGTAGGAAGAGATATCACATTCATCCCTAACATTGGATTGACTTACTGGACCACTTGAGGGCATAAGGCCCACTCCTTCCGTTAAAAGATTAAAATTCATTATCCTTGTAACTCCGCGCATTTCCTCTTCGCGCCGTTTGAATCTTCCCAATCCATATCTAGGTCCTTGAGCATTTTATCTAAAGTACCTTTAATGGACCCCTTCCAATTCCTGGGATGTAAGTCACACCAACCACCTGTAGGAGGGGTTGCTCCGCCGTTAGGGCATCTCCTGGCATACTCCGCATCGCCTAAAAGACCATTCGCCCACCCTGGGGGCGCACATACAGTAGAACTAACACCAAGACTTGCGGGTGTTGCGGTAGCCGTGGTCGCGCAATCCTCTGATTCGAATACCCTTCCTACGAAGCTCCCCCAAGTGAATAAGCAATCATCCCCCGTATCACCAAGCCCAGGGTCAACATTGGCACCCTCCTTGCATTTTCCTGCAGAATCGCTTCTCCTCCAAGTTATACTATAAGTACCCTTCCTACGGTCTCCGTCCATTTCCGTAGACACGTCATCATAATACTCAGCCTCTTCTTCCTCACAACCTACACCGTAAAGCACCTCTAAAGACGTACTCATTACTGAAGCGCTTGAGGTGTTGTCCCAATCGCTATAAACAGTAACAGTTAGACGCTGATTGCAATAACATAGAGTTTTAGAGGGATTGCCTGATGCTTCGAAGCTATCTCCGCTCGTAACATCGGTCCCTTCGGATTGACCTATTAGAGTTCCAGGAAAACTTATGTCTATAATATCTTTAAATTCCATTAGTTATTAACTCCCGCAGCAATCTTTAAATACAGGCTTCGCTACATTTCCTCCGAAAGAATAATCACCTATAATAGCATTTTGAACCAATACTATGGTCAAACCTGCCTGAGCGGGGTCGCTCATGTCTCCAGAAGGTACAGTACCAGTAACCGTATAAGTTTTTATATTCTTAGTATCAGGACACGGCCACTTGCAGCACCCTGCTTTTTTCCATATATAATCACTAAACCGCATTATCCCTCCTACGGTCCACGTACTATTCATTGTGCTATTCCAACTGAAGGGGCCGCTCTGGCCTATCACTTCATCGCAAGTCATCATATGTGGCCCATGGACCCACCCGTCTGGGTTGACGTCTCTTTTACCCTCGCACCACACATGCAAGCACTTGGTGGTGGCTCCAACTTGTATTGTACCCGTGTAAGTCTGTGAAGTACGGCTAGCAGCCTTAAAAGTGAGAGAGCCTGTTATAGATAGGACGTGAGCGCAACAGTTTTCCCTTGTACCGTCCGCAGCAGCAGCAGCAGCCGCAAAAGATTCTGACCAGTCCGCTGATTCACGGAGTTGGTTCTCGGTCCCTTCTGGGACAATAGAAGGTCTGGGACCATAACGCTGGAAGTCGGGTAGGCACGAACTCGTCGAGGGGGTTAGGTTATAACATCCAGACGCCGTCATAAACTGAGCAATACTCTGTCCGAGTCCGCTTGTAATGACGTTATGGTCATCGAACAGTACGGTCTCTTCACCTGTCTTGTTATCTATCTTGATAACCTCTAGATGTCCTGTGAGTTTTAGTTTTTCGTTGAAGTCCATTATGTATGCGTGCGCTCCCGCCCTGCACTCGCGCTCTTATTATCTAGGGTAGATACAAAAAAAGCCATGATGAGTATTAACCCACCATGGCTCAAATTAAAAAAGTAAGGTCAGTCTTCTTTTACATCGCACTTGTCGCACTCGGTTTCAGTAATAGCACCTTCGACCATACCATAGACACCTTTAACGGTGGGAGCTACAAGCTCAACCGTTTCAACGACAGCGTTTTCGGCTACACCGTAAACCCCTTGAACGACATCCGAAGGAATGGCATAAACAGAACCCAAAACGGGAACGCTACGCACACTACCATCAACTTCCGAAAGGCTAGATTTAGTACCGTCAATTGCACGGCAGCCGACAAGTCCACCTAGGACAAAGAGACCCAAAAGAGAGCCGAGAATGAACCAAACTAGTTGGCTCCAATTTGCAAGCAAGCTTGCTTTGATTTTAGTTAGAATTTGTTTCCACATAGTTATATATAATAGGCAATCGAGTACAGAAATGACCCGCTAAGTTCTATTATGTAGTGCATGTCCCTCGGTAAGCCCCGTCAAAACTAAAAACAATGAGCAATTTCGAACCCACAGGCTTAGGCCATCAAATATTTATGGAGAAGTACGCCTTCCCTGGTGAACAAACATGGAAGGAGTGTGCCAAGAGAGTCGCTTCCCACGCAGCAGGCGCGGAGGGGGACGAAAAGAGAGTCTCTATAGAGAAGAAGTTCTACGATTCTATTCGTTCAGGGGACTTCTGCCCTGGTGGTCGCATCCTTTTCGGGTCGGGACGCTCTCATCAGAACCTCCTTAACTGTTATGTGCTGGACCCTAAGGATTCAGTAGACAGTATTGGTAAGACTATATCCGACATGTATAGAATCTCATGCGGAGGTGGGGGTATCGGCTTCAACTTTAGTAATATTAGACCTAAAGGAAACGACATTGGGAACATTAAGAACAGCGCCCCAGGTTCTATCTCCGTTATGCGTATGATTAACGAGATTGGAAACCATGTACGCGCAGGTAAGAACCGCCGTACTGCTTTAATGTCCATCCTAAACATCACTCATCCTGATTTTCTAGAGTTCCTTGACGTAAAGTTAGACCGTCATGAGCTTACAAACTTCAACATTTCGGTTGCTATAACCAAAACTTTCGTTGAAGCGGTGGAAAATGATGCGGAGTGGTACTTTACATGGGGTGGACGTCACCAAAAATTCTATCAATATGAAGTAGACCGTATTTCCGAGGAAGGTAATGACAAGGTTAAAGTGGTTGCTTTTGACGAAGAGGACGCGATTGGACGCGCAGCTATGTTTTACAAGAAGCATTTCAACGATTCCTTTGAAAATTCAGTAAAAATCTACATTTCAGCTAAAGATTTGTGGGGTCGTATCGTTGAAAATGCAATTGAATCGGGCGAACCTGGAATTTTTAACATTGATTTTGCAAATGAGTTCACAAATGTCTCGTATTTCGAGTACATGCCATCAACAAACCCATGCGGGGAGGAAGTTTTACCAAATTATGGTAATTGTTGTCTCGGTCACGTCAATCTTTCCAATATGGTGTCGGATGAAGGCACAGTTGACTGGAAAAAGTTGGCTAGAACAGTACGTTTAGGTGTAAGATTCTTAGATAACATACTTTCGGTTAATCACTTCCCAATTACGGAGTGCAAAGACGCTGGATTGAAGTCTAGACGAATCGGTTTGGGTATTACGGGGCTTCACTACTTCTTAATCAAGGCTGGTTACCGTTATGGTTCGGATAATTGCCTTGAATTCCTTGAAAGGTTGTTTGGAACCATTCGAAATGAAGCCTACAAAGCGTCTTGCGAGATAGGAGATGAGAAAGGCTCGTTCCCTGCTTATGACTGGACCCAATTAAAAGATGAAAAATACTTCCAAACACTCCCCTCCCGACTTCGTAACGATATCAGGAGTAAAGGGCTTCGTAATGCTGTGCTACTTACTGTTGCTCCTACTGGTACAATTAGTATGGTTCTCGGTACTAGCACTGGTCTTGAGCCTATCTTCGCTCCTGTGTATAAGCGCAAATGGCGTACAGGCACTGATGGGGTATGGAATGAAGCGTTTGTCGTGGACGCGCTCTTCAAAAAGCTCTACTTGGATGGACGGGACCTCAATCACTGTGTTGGAGCATATGATGTTAGTCCAGAGGAACACATCAAAGTACAAGCAGTCGTACAGTCGTTCATTGATTCGGCTGTTTCAAAAACATGTAACTTGCCTAACAATTATAAAGCAACGGAAGAGGTCAAAGGACAGCTTGCAGAATACGCAAACGAGTTGAAAGGGTTCACCTTTTACCGTGCGGGGTCCAGAGGTAACGAGCCTCTAACCGCCGTGGACTGGACTTCGATTAACCTGGACAAGCTTATCAGGGAAGGGAAGTATGAAGAACGGTCAGATGGGATTGATACTTGCAGAGATGGAGTATGCGAACTCTAATTTTAAGTAATTTTTCAATTAAAACCTGAAAAATTACCTATAATATAATATGAATAAAATTATTTTAACCTTGTTCTTACTGCTAGGTGCTACCGCCCCAGCACTCGCTGATGTTATTACCGTAGACGGTACTATCATTGATGGTCAAACTTTTACGAGTACCCTCTCTGTGAAAGCTCACGATGTTATTATTCGAAACTGTACTATTGATATGGCTTGGGATGGTTCCGATGGATGGTACGGTATCTCCAATGTGTATTATGACTCCAATGGGAACCCTCGCTCAACTAATCTCTTGATTGAGAACTGTACTGTTCGAGGTGGAACTACTGGAATCTATGTCCACCATGCTAGAGTCATGTTTAATGATATTACCGATGTGGGCTCTGATGCTATGAAATGTAGTACTAGAGGCAATGCCCGCTTTATTGGAAATCATACTGCTCGTCTTGGTTTAATTCCTGGTTCTCATGCAGACGGTCTTCAACTGGTTGGAGGCTCTAATGTTTTGATTGCTTACAATCACTTCGACATCCCCATCAGTCATGCGGATAGCGGTCCTTGGGGCAGCAACGCTGGTTGCATGATTCATGATGGAAGCGCTGATATCTCACGCATCTTCATCTTTGGCAACCTATTTGATGGTGGAAACTTTTCCATCTTCCTTACTCACAAGAACGGCTCCCCTTGGCAAGCTCCTACCATGTGCCGCGTGAATAACAATACCTTTACCGATGATTACCGCTTTGGTCCTTTTTCTTGGGACTACGACCCCCTGATTCAGGTCAACGGAAACCGTTGGGCTGATGGAAGCCTTATGGATTACGGTCAATGGGACATCAACACTTGGGATGACTGGCCCAATCAATGAGGAAAACACTATGAAGAAACTTATTTTAACTACCCTCTTACTGCTAGGTGCTACCGCGCCAGCAATCGCTGATGTTATTACCGTAGACGGTACTATCATTGACGGACAAGCTTTTACGAGTCAACTCTCTGTGAAAGCTCACGATGTTATCGTTAGAAACTGTACCTTCTTGCTTCCTATCAACGCAGGGTCTTATGGGCTTTCTAATGTCTATTATGATTCTAATAGTCAGCCCCGCTCTACTAATCTGTTGGTTGAGAACTGTACCTTTAGAGGTTCCAATTCTTCCGCTGTATATGTACAGTACGCTAGAGTCATCGGTAATGATATTCAGGAGTGTGGAGCAGACGCAATTAAAATCTCTACCAAAGGGCATTGTCGAATTATAGGTAATTATATTGCCCGTATTGGCAGGAATTCGGGTTCCCATGCTGACGGACTGCAAATGACAGGAGGTTCGGATGTTATGATTGCTTATAACCACTTTGATATGCCTGTTAGCTTTGCAGACGCGAATGGGTATAACAGTAATGCCTGTATTATAATACAAACACAATTAGCACCCGTTGAGCGGATTTTGATTTGGGGCAACCATTTTCAAGGAGGTAACTATACTGTATATATTACAGAACACGCATCTGGGGGCATTCCTAGCCCCACTAGGATTAGGTTCAATGATAATACTTTTGGAACCGATTTTCGTTTTGGTGTTCTTCAATGGGACTATGACCCTTGGATTCAGGTCAACGGAAATGTGTGGGATGATGGAACTTTTATGGACATCAACACTTGGGATGACTGGCCCAACCAGTAATTAAAACTTATGAAGAAGTATCTAACAGAGAAAAATCTCTTGTGGGCTATTTTGGCTGTGTTAACAGTCGTTAGTGTCCTACAAGTAAAGCATATTTGTGACAGCATTTGTGCCCCTATACCCGTAAAAGGAAAATAATACTATGAAAAATTTACTAACAGAGAAGAACTTTATGTGGCTCGCAATCATTGCGTGTGCCGTCCTTAGCTTTACCAAGCCCTTCAACAAAGGAAGGCAGAGTGAGTGTAAACGCATGACCCCCAACCAAAGCCATTGGGACCAGGAGGAGCGAGGTATGAAAATTGAGCGACAGAAGCGCATGAAACAGCGGGGTAACAGGAACCTCTCCCCTGAGCAGCGTAAGGCTGCAAAGGAATTGAGTGAGCTAAGTGAACCAGACATGATGGAGTTTTACCGCTCGCAAGAGTCTAATGAGCATACGAAAGCTAATGAGCCTCGCTTCGGAGCGCACGATTTCTTTCTAGGTCAAGATGCCAAACTATGGGACAAGTGAGTTTCCAATGCATGAATATTTTATTATTTACCTTGCAAAGGAAATGCGACCTGACCTAGTAAAGGATGGGTTTCTACCCACCAAACTACAACAGTATCTTTTAAATATAGAGAACTATGCGGGTAAGTCGGAGGGGTCAATCCAATCTAGACAGGTTGTAGCTCTTGCTTTAGCTACGTGGGACCAATTTGAGGAAAAGTTATGAAACTTAGAAATAAAAGAAATAAAAAAGAAGTGACAGCAGGTAAAATACTTGAAGCCCTTGTATTTGTACTTTTATCTCTTGCAGGTTTTATTGCTTTAGCAAAACTAATTGGTTAAATGGCTACTCAAGAAGATTTAGACTTAGCTTACATGGACATGGCGTGGAGATGGGGTAAACTCTCCCACGCTACCCGCAAACAAGTGGGCGCGTTAGTCGTAAAAGACAATCAGATTATATCTGATGGATTCAATGGGACGCCTAAGGGCTTCTCTAACAGGTGCGAAGGGAGAGACGGCCAAACACTCCCAGAGGTACTCCACGCCGAATCTAACGCCCTTACAAAGCTTGCACGGGGGACTCAGAGTAGTGACACCGCCACACTATATGTCACACTCTCCCCCTGCTTTCAATGCGCGAAGCTAATTATCCAATCAGGGATTAAACGCGTCGTGTGCGGTGAAAAGTACTCCGACCAGAGTGGAGTTCATTTTCTAAAAGAGTGTGACGTAATTGTAGAGTTCTGTGAAGACCTTATCGTAGACTAGTCATCAAGCACTTTGGGAATGATTATACTAGGATTTTCCATCTTAAACCTGAGAACCCAGTTTTCCATCTCAGTCTTAGTGAATTCTTTCTCTAATTCAAGTTCGATTGCTTGAAGCTTGAAATCAATTGCAATCAGGGTGGAGTTAATCCAAATTACCCCAGCGCAGATAGCAGCGACAAGACTCATGGGTAGTAGAGTTTTCTGCGAGATAGTGGATTTTGGTTCTGAGGCAGGCATAATAGGCGTTCCTAAAAATATATAGGGTGTTCCTCTATAAAAACCACTAGTTATTCGTAAGTAGCAGCTAAGCCTTCAAGTACCAAAATATCGTTTATGGTATCCCTCTCAGATTTAACTCGGAGAGCCCCTAAGACGCGTCCATACTTACCGATACCGTGACATATTAGCTCTGCCTTCATATCATTCTTTTCAAGAAGTTCTATTACTCGGTTTTTGCAGATAATGCCACGCGCCTTCTCTTCTAGGTTTCTCGTACGTGTCTCAGGAGCATCTATCCCCGAAAAACGTATACGTTTCTTAGTCCATATTTTAAACCCTAAATCCACCATTGCGTCAACAGTGTCCCCGTCAAGCACGCGTAATACTTCAATATAATATTTATACATAGTAAAATATTTAGGGACCCTGACTATTATAGTGTAAGAGATGGGTGCTTAAACGCCCCGACCCCCCTACCTAAACACAACATGACCGATAACAATTACGCCCACAATTCTAACAAATTAGACTCCAAGATAGACTCTTTTTATAGGGCTTATATGGAAGAACACCCCTACGCGAGGGGCTTGGACCACCCCCCTGGAGGTCCCGCATTTGAGGCTAAGTCCAAGGATGCTGAGGAAGTGAGTTTGCCTACTACGGCTCCTCTTAGGAAGAGGGAGTGGAAGTTCGACACCCCCCTCCCCGCAGACGAAGTAAAGAGTGTACCTAAATTCGACCCTGTGCGTCAGGTGGGAAGGGTTAATCCCAGGAGTGCTTTCGTCCCTGAAGGTAGTATTGACGCTGATGCGGTTAATCACCCAGACCATTACATTCCTCCTGACCCTGGGCCTTATGATAATGATACAGTAAAAAAGGATATGGTTAATAGCCCAGGACATTATACCGAAGGAAACCTGGAAGCTATTGATGTTCTTGCTGCAAAGCTAACCCCAGACCAGTACCAAGGTTATCTTCAAGGCTCAGTTCTGAAGTATGTTCTTCGGAGTAATTATAAAGGTAAGAGGAGCGAAGATATGAAAAAGGCGCAATGGTACTTGAATACCTTAGTAGAGGCCGATAGCCTAAATGAGGGGGAGTAATACTATGAAAGATAACAAAAAAATGACTGACGATGAGATAGAGGACCTCGTTAAGAAGACTATGGATGAGGTGATGGCTGCTATTACCCCTGGGTTAGAGGCTAAACATACTGAGTACATGGAGAAGCGAGCTAAGGAGAGGGCTGAGGCTGAGAAGGCTGAGGCTGAACTTGAGGAAGATGATGAAGATGATGAAGTTTGAGCTACTATTAACCGCTGCTTTACTCACAGGATGTGGGGGAACCAGCGTCCCTTCAGACGGCCCTGGCGACCCTCCTGCTGACCCTGAATATGACTACACGGAGGTGGAGCCCAATAACACGCTTAAGACAGCACAGTTCCTTACAGTCCTCCCTGATTCAAACTCCCAAAGTAACCTCCTAGGTGATTTTAATAATTCGGCTGAAGATATTGATTGCTACGCATTCTTCTTGAACCCTCCAATAGGAGCCGAGTCTACATTATTTAATTTCACGGTAGAGACAGACGCAAGCATCACCCCAAGAGTTAAACTATGGCAGACTGTAGTAGATGACACAGGTATCATCACAGGACATCAACTCCTAGGGACATGGGTATCAAGTGATGGAACCGTAGTTGCCTTAGATGTAGAGATTCCCTATGATGCGTTCTATAACAATGACCTGATTATGGAGATTGACCCTCTTAGTTGGTCATCACCTTTAAGTGGGACATATATATTAAATTTCTGGAGTAACTAAAATGGATACCACACAACTAAAAGAAAAACACGCTAAACTTGAGAAGCTGTTAAAATCCCAAGAGGATGGGCACGCAACCAAGTTTATTCACATCGCCTCAGAAGGGGCTTACAGAGCTTCGCGCGAGAGGATTGCAGCCACTTACCAACAACTATCTGATGTTGGGGAACAATTAGGCATCTTACATCCTGTAAGGATGCGCTAGACTTTCGAGTAACTAAACATGAATATTAAAGAATTAGCATTAGTATGTGGCATTGCAGGGGTTATCCCCTTCGCTACTAGTAACTTCTCCCAGAACCCAGATGGGTTTATCCCTATGTGGTCAGAGCAGAAGGGTAAAGGGTATGAGACTACCCTTCTCAATACTCGCCAAATTATTAGCATTACACCTATTTTTGACCCTTCTCTAGTACTGTCTAGGGTGCGTAACCCCAAATCTGAATACTTAGATGTTACCTTCTCCGATGGTACAAGGCTAACTGTTGATGAGCAGTACGAAGAATTTAAGAAACGAGTTAGGGATGGCCGCTAACCAGCGGTTACTTTTCCCAGTACATTTGAGACTTGTCAAAGGGTTTACCGTTTAATTGACCGTCTAAAATTCGTACCATCCGAGTTCTCTCTTCATTCCAATTAGAACGCTCAAGGTCAAATCTTAAAGCATTAGCGTCCATCCTCTTTATAAGGAATCTCTCACGGACTATACTGAATATAACCCAAGCTCCTAATACTCCGTACTCTAGTAAAATTTTCTCCATTACGTATAGTCGTGAAACCCAGTATTGTAGTAAGGATTTATAACAATCCTATCGGCTGCTTGAATCCAACTGAAACCATCAGAGACGACTGGAAGGAGTATAGGGAATCTAGACTGATAATTACTATTACTCAAGAAGCTGCAGTTATACTCAATAAACTGAATTAAGAATTGTACCCCCGCAACATTATTGCCATACCCTGGTTCTGAAGAGGTGTTATAACCTCCGCCAGCCATTGGAAAAGTATGACCTGCAAACGTATTCGACCGCCTGATGTAACTCCGCATGTCACCTTCCAGGGGGTCATAAATGTCGTCAGGGTAGTGCAGATAATCGGCATAGGGTCTCATAATATCGTCAAGACCCCAAGTATGGTTGGTGCCCCCATGGATGGGGGGCGCAACGGACATACCATCACTAGTACCAGTTTGAGTTAAAGAGTACGCGGTATGAATAGCGTTAACCCAGGGAACCCTGCTTATGTAAGGTTGGATAGTTTGTACAGACCCTTGAGGCCCAAACACAAACGCATTACCAGAACCATCAACAGTCCCGTAGGATGTACCAATCTTATCGAATTCATTAGCTAAGACCGAGAACTTTTGAGGTTGGTAAAAAGCACTGGTACCATAAGTCTGAAATACTTTTTTACAGGAAGTGTGAGCAGTGACATTAAGATGCAGCCTAGTGGCAGTTATATTAAAAGCCTCTGTAGCGCTAAAGTTACTTAGGTTCCTAAAAGGTATATTAGCTAGACGGGTAGTTACGTATGGGTTCCTAGTATAATCAATAGTTAGCCATTGAGTAATTTCAGCATAAGCAGAATCAGCGGAAACTGCACCGCTTACTTGGTTTTGTCCTGTTCCTGAAATCCAGGTACCACCCGAAAGGGCGTTATCTACGGGCGCGGGTGTGGGGGGAAGGGGGGCTTCGGGCATAATGTTATTCTCTACAATATTTAGGGGTTAAGCCTGCACAGTCATTTATTACTTTTTATTTTTTTTTTGAGAATTAAGACCCTTTTTTTTTAAAGGAGTCCCACCCTACATAACACCATGATAATGTTAAGTGATAGAGCATCCATCGAGGTCGGAAAGATTGTATTTGAACAGAAGCTCGGAGATGTATGTCTGCGTGTGGGGGTGAAGGGCGGAGGATGTTCTGGATTTTCTTATTCATTGGGGTTCGATGACATTCGGAATAAAACAGACCAAATTTCTATTAAAGAATGGCAACCCAAAGATTTGGAGATAGTGTGCGACCCTAAAAGTTTTTTGTATTTGAATAATACCATTATTGATTTTGAGGAAGGTTTAATGGGTAGAGGTTTCAAATTTGTTAATCCCAACGCTACTAAGTCCTGTGGTTGTGGTGAATCTTTTAGTGTTTAGGAGTCCCTATAGAGAAAGCATGAACCTTCGGATATAATGCCTATTCCCAGCTCTCGGATGGGACCCTTAGTGTGGAGTTTTCCGCTGTGAGGCAAAAAGTCTCGTGACCTGCCATAATGGCAGAGTAAGGCCCAAAAACGCCCTAAGTCCTTACATACCAACGACTTACGACGACTGCCATATATTCTGGTAAAAAGACTGCATTTTTCTCAAGTAGTGCTTGCAATATGGTCGATAATATAATATAATGAGAAATATGATAAAATCACTTGTAACGCTGTTAGTTCTATCCACTCCTGTCATGGCACAGTACACACCTCAACAGGACACTCTGCTAGACGCTCTGATTGAGGTCGAGTCCAATGGCAAAGATGATGCCGTAGGGGATAATGGGAACGCCATAGGCTGCTTGCAAATCTGGAAGATATACTGGACGGATGCTGTAGAACGCTCTGGCATCGGTGGCTCGTATAAGGACTGTTATGACCGTGCGTATGCCAAGAGCATTGTAGACGCTTACATGACGCGCTACGCCAAAGAAGCGTGGACGAACCCTAAGAAGTTCAACGCTGAGAAGTGTGCCCGAATCCACAACGGCGGACCCAAAGGCTACCGCAAGCAAGCGACTGAAAAATACTGGAAAAAAGTCCAGAAAGTCCTTGCAATGCCTCACCTAAGCGGGTATAATGCTATACATGAAATCAGTTATCGCCTTTCTACTTGGTATGCTCTGCACGGCATACCTATTCCCTCCCACGCCAACGGCTGTCCTCTCTGACATGGACAAGCGTGTTATCGCCTATGATGTAATTGAATGGATGGACAAGGCAGATTGGGACATTCTAGCTGCCAAGCGTCACCTTATCAGCGCAGGGACAGGTGAAAAGAAATCCTCATTTTGGGGATTTTAAGCTTGCAATGTCTCACCTCATCGGGTATAATGTAAACATGATAAAAGAAACCAGTTACTACACACAGGCTTTGGAATTTCCCCTCTTCCTGAACTTCCTACTCGCTGAACTCATGATGAACTCAAGCGAGGACACGCTAGAAGCCGCTTCCCTCAAGTTCTTGGAGCAGAGCCAAAATGCTTGATGTTCTACTTGCCTTGAATATGCTTGGACTCGGGTTCTGCGGCGGCTGGCTTATATTTCAGTCGCAACCCCCTACAGACTAACGACTTACGAAAACTTACGCATTTCACCAAAATAGGTGTTGCATTCACACACTCCATCGAGTATAATGATAATATGATAAACAACGATACACAAGCCGTACGCGATGCGGTCAATGCTGGCATCTCTGTCCTCCTTCCTGGATTGGTAGATGATTATACCCTTACCCAAGAAGAGGGTTACACGCCTCAACAGGCTTTCCATCGGGTTGCTCTCGGGCTTGCCAAGAGGTGCGAAATCACTGCTGGCGAAGCTGAGACGGTTACACGCTACACGCTTACCAAGTTGGGGGTTTCCGTATGAATCGCCAGTTGATAATGTCTATCAAGACTAGAAGCGAAGGCTTTCAGATATACTTTGATGAGGGCTTCAAGCTCAGCATCGGTACGGGCAGCAGGCACCATTGCGACAATAGCGGGAACGGGACTGCACCTGGAGGTGAAAAAGCCACTAGCACAATGGAAGTGGCTTTGATGAACTCAATGGATGATTTCGTAGTCCTTCCAGATGATGTTGCGGGGTGGGTTCCTGTCAACCGTCTTGCGGCTATTATTCAAGCAGTTAGCGACAAGCGTTGGAACGATTTCGAGAACCTATGCACTGCAACCGAGGAGTATTACCATGCATGAGCCCAGAGAACGCGATGGAAGCGTATTCCTAGGAGTGTGTTCCTCGTTTGCTATTTCAGCCCTATTCTATGCATTTTTATATTGGGTAATCTTTGGTCATTGGGGTTGATAAAATTCGGGGCGCGGGCCCCGCGTCGCCGTAAGTCCTTACACAGCAACGAGTTACAACGGCCAATTTCTTCAATTTAGTTCTTGCTATCCCTACACGCAGCGAGTATAATGTACAACATGAAAATGACCAAGCAACACTTCCAAGCCTTAGCCGAAACCTGCGCCCTTATTATCCTCGACATAGAAAAAAATGAAATATGGGAAGAGGGCTTGAGCGATGGCAAGCAAGGCGAACAGGTGATTCGCAGATTTCAAGAACTGTGCAAAGGGAGCAGCGACGCTTTCAACCCGCACCGATTCGTGATGGCTGTGCAGCACGCCGTGAACTCCCAAGAAAAAAACTGAAATAGTCCTTGCAATCCAACCCCTTACCTCGTATAATGTACAACATGAACAAGCCCAGCACCTTTGACCCCGCTTACCCTACTTCCAACGCCTTTGAAATGGAAGACCGTCCCGATTGCATGACCTGCTGCGATAGCGGCACATTCTATGACGATGACGGGGACATGGATTTCTGCGAATGCGCTACGGGCATGATTGCCACGGAAGAGGCGATGGAGCAAGAACGGAACGGGGGGGATAACGGTTTCGATGATGAGGGCGCGTTTACCTCGATAGGCTGGGGAGAGGATGAAAGTTACGGGTATTATGGTTGACAGGGCGTTGTCCTTTTGATATAATACGCGCTAGGGTTACGGACGGCACCCACACAAGAACGTCCGTAGGGTTTCGAGTCCCTGTCAGAAAAACTCGATTTCCACACTTTTTGACGTAAACCCAAACCCTTCAAAGGGGTATAAAGATATGACCAGTTCTTGGATTGATTCTATTCAGTATAACGACTCCAGTAGCTCAGCTACTATGACCCTCACCAACGGGAATTGCTACGACATTGCACCGATGGACCGTAAGACGTTCTCGGAATGGGAAGGCGCGGAAAGCACGGGGGAGTTTTATAATAAGACCCTGCGCGATTCGCTCACCGTGACCAAGCTGTGATGCTATAAAAAACGTGTTCGGCGGCTAACCACGGAAACAAACCGCCAACCCCGTATTTTATGCTTGCAATTTTTTAGGCGCGGGGCCCCGCGCCGTCGTAAGTCCTTGAAGAGCAACGGGTTACAACGGCCAATTTCTTCAATTTAGTTCTTGCTATCCCTACACGCAGCGAGTATAATGATAACATGAAAAATATCCAGTACAACCTAACCCTTCCCGTCTTCATCATCGGGGGCTTCATGTTCGTTTGCGCTTTCGGCGCTGTCGTTAGCATCATCGAAGCCATTCTTGGTACGCTCTCATGAAAAAACTACCTGAAAATGCAAAGTTCCCCGTGCCCTCTGGTCCTACCGCTTATTGGGATGAAAAGGATTGGTACGATTGGTGGAAAATGACGGGGGGAAGGCTTGACCCGAACCCTCATTATGTGAACCCTGACCCTATGCCTCCCATGAGCTACAAGGACACGCTGGAGATGATGAAATTTCTTCAAGATAATATCCAAGATGGTGCTTGACACCTCAGCCCTCATCGGGTATAATGTAAACATGAAAGATAATAACACTAACTGGACCATCGCCATCATCGGCGCTTCGGCTGCCGTGTCCTGCGTGGTTTACCTGTACGCCTTCAAAGTGGTCGCTATGCTGTCTGGTATGTTAGGACCGTGCGACTAAACTTTTTCCGATAAAACACTTGACTTCACGACCCTCATCGGGTATAATACAAACATGAAAAACAACCAATACTCTCTTGAAGCTACCTTCAAGCACCAAGGCATCGAGCAGATGCTTTCCAATCTTACGGGCGTTTCCCGTGTGGGCGCGGTTGCCGAAGGGTCTTGCGCCACCTGTTCGGGTGAGGCTTCCGAGTTCCGTGATGCCCTCTCCCAAAAGGAGTACACCATTTCAGCGATGTGCCAGACCTGCCAAGACGAGGTGTTTGGCGCGGGTGAGGATAACTAGCATGGACATATCCATTATCCAGCATAGCTCATTCACCGCGCTAGACGATAGGGCTTTGCTGTCTAACGAGTGCCTATCCTACATGGGGATGCAAACCTCTAACGAGGTGAAGAGATGCATCGAAGCCACTTTCTTCAAAGGGTATTCAATCAAGGACGATTTTGACCATAACGCTATCGAGGTACACGATGCACTCGTTATCAACTGCTTGGTTGGAATGCAGCACGAAGCAATCCAAACGGGCGGGTCTTCAAATTGGAGAGGTATTCTAAACTCCTACGATATGCCCAAAGCCTATCGGGATAGTTTCGAGCTACTCCAAGACGATGATGACCGAATGAAGGGGATGATGACCGCACGGGAGTTCAGCGAAGCAATGGGCGACAAGCACAACTAACTGGTTGTTTTTCATCGCCTTGGGGAGCGGGCGATAAACGCTCCCCCTCTTTCACAACAAAATCACGGAGAGCATCGCGAGCTTTGCAAGGCTTGCGATGAGAGCGTCAGGTAACGCCCCCGATAACTGGGGGGTATCCTCGGATAAATGCGTGCGGGAGAGGGGGTTGTTCCCCGTTGACGGGCTAAGGTGCCAGAGAACCCAAACGCAAGTAACGCCAAGAAGAACCAAACTACAGTTTTACAGGCTGCGTATGCCGTTCAAATACGCTTCTTGGTGTGGGTAATAAAGTAATCCCCACCGCTCTAGCCTCTCCACCTTTAACCTTGACATAAATTCTGGCGGGGGCCGCGAAACACGTAAGTCCTTACACAGCAACGAGTTACAACGGCCAATTTCTTCAATTTAGTTCTAGCTATTCGGGGTATGGTTTATTAAAATGGGGACATGAAAAATAACCTGTACAACCTTGACCTTCCCATCTTCATCGGTGGAAGCTTCATCCTCATATGCCTTGGCTCTGCCCTCGGCATCATCATCCAAGCCCTTACGGGGACTCTCTAATGAAACCTCAATTTGATTTGTTTGAAGCCACCTTTGGTGAGTGGCTGAATGAGTTGTCTCTGATGAATTATGATGAGAGTCCTCACTTGAAAGATATTCTTGCTGACCTGTACAACGAGGGGCTTACCCCCTTGGATGCGCGGGATGCTTTGGAAGTGTATCACCCTGAATGGCATAGCGAGCTAGTATATTTGGAGGAGCATCCCGTTATTTTCTAGGAATAAGGCCCGTGTGTACCATATGGTGCAATTCGGGAAAAAGTGCTACCAAAACACAGTAGATTTTGACATAAGCGCATGTTCAAAAAAAAGGGGTTCTAAAAAGCTGATTTTCTCCGCTTTTTGCCATCTTGGCAGAACATAGTGACCCAAACCCTGTCAAAATGGCAGGCGCGGGGCCCCGCGCCGTCGTAAGTCCTTGGTACTGCACGACTTACGTTTTTCTCACATTTTCACGCATTTTACCCATCTAGGCTATTGACACGGCACCCCCCATAGTTTACAATGGCGGAATGAAAGTACAAAGCATATTCCAGAAGTCGCTCCGCACACCCGTAGAAGGTAAGACCCTCAAAAAAGGGAGCGGAAATAAAAAGTTAGGGTTCGTGGTTAGTTCAAAGAAGTGGAAAGGGAAAAGATTATATTCTCTCACGCTGGAAGAAAGAACAACTTGCCCCACTACTTGTCATCATTGGAATGATTGTTATGGGAATAATATGCCATTCGCGCACCGATTCAAGCCTCACAATATAGATATAATTTTGGAGCGTGAAATTGAAACATTGCTCGCGAAACATAAACATGGCATCGTCATTCGATTACATGTTCTAGGTGATTTTTATTCCGTAGATTATATTCAGTTCTGGCGAGAGATGCTAGAAAAGCACTCGAAACTTTGCTTGTTTGGTTATACCGCTCGCAAGGGAGATAATATTGCACACGCTATTTGGAGGCTGAATAATGAATATCCTGACCGTTGCGTTATTCGTCATTCGGGGAATAAAGCGTACGATGGTAAACTAGTCCCCACGCAAGGACCATTCAAAGAAAATTGGAGCTATGCCGCCGATGAATCATTTGAGGGCAAGTCCTTTGATTGTCCAGAACAGACAGGAAAAGTCAAAGATTGTGCCTCATGTGGATTATGCTGGATGACCACAAAAACAGTTAGATTTGCAACCCACTAAAATAATAAAAGGAGATAAAATGATTACAATATGTTCAGATTGCGGTGGAAGAGATATTCACCAACAAGGAAGCGTTATGGTCCCGATAAACAAACCTAATTCCGAGGAGAAAGCCGATAAAATATTAGCTAATTTATGGATGGATGATTATTATTGGTGCATGGATTGTTTGGAAGAATGTACAATTGAAGAGGTCGAAGATAAAGAAATATTCAGGGGTTGAATAATAATAAAATCCTCAAAATATAAATATAAAATAGGGGCGGGGGCCCCGATTCGTCGTAAGTCCTTGGTACTACACGACTTACGTTTTTTCACGCATTTTCTTTATTTAGTACTTGCGTCTGGGCACGGGAGCGGGTATAATGTAAGCATGAAACAAAATCACAACACTCTCAGAAACAACACTCTCAACCTCATTTCCCGCGTTCTCGGGAGTCATTTTGCGATGGCTCATAATTCCAGGCTGTTTACTCCCGCCTATGCCTTGAGGACGCTAGATGCTTATCGCTCCGTGCGTAGACGCTTGCCCGTTATGGCTTGCGGAAAGCACTACGGTAACCACGCTGGCTCTAAACGTAAACCTTACGAGGCAACGCAAGGGAACTAGACCCTTCGGGGGGTGTACTGGTATCGACACGTGGGAACGCCCCTTGCGGGAACTTGCGTGGAACGGGGTTCGAATCCCCGCACCTCCTCCACTCAACCTAGACGAGCATTTTCCTCAGATAGGGCTTGACTTTTGACTTTTCTTACAGTATAATAAGCATATGTCTCACTACGACCCGCTCGAAAGAGCCCAATTCTTTTTCTATCTCGCAGGCGGTTGCCTGTTCACGGTGGTATTCTCCACCTATATCCTGTGGTTCTGTGGAGTGAACCCAGGGACTTGACTTTTCTTGAAAGTTTCCCCACTTTAGGGCTTGACTTTCTCTTTCCTTATGGTATAATGATACCATACAACGAGGGCAACCCCCTCTCTCACTAACATTTTACTAGGTAACAAATTATGACTAAGCATCGTCCCGTCTCTGACCGTATTGCGGAAACGCAAGCACAACTCGCCGCTCTCATCGCCAAGGAGAACAAAGCGCAAATCAACGAATCCCCTGAGATTCAGGCTCTTGATGAGAAAATCAAAGCCGTTCAGGTATCCATGCTGAAGTTCAACCGTTGGGCTTCAGAGGGAGAGGATAAGATTGAGAACTTCAAGGCACGGGTAGTGGAGTGGCAAGAACGCCTCTCCGAAGCTACCACGAAGCGCAAGGAGGCGAATATCCAAATTGAGGCTTTGCGCTCTACGCGGAAGGCTCTGGCTGAAACCCTTGCTAGTGAGATAGGTCTGGAGGCGTAAGCCTCCCCTCGTCTGAGCGAGGTAAAATAGGGTTTAGGCTCAGAGCGCCCCTGAAAGCCCTAGTGGTTAGTAGGGGGGTTCTTACTTGACACGACCCCGCACGCGGGGCCCCAATCGACCTAAGTCCTTGGTACTAAAGGGGTTACGCACGGTGAAATTTCATACTCTTTTGGCGGATTTCCCAAAGTAATGGTATTTTTTCCACTATTACCTAAAACATTAGGTGATTCAAATGCGTCATGGTATAATGGTAGCATCGAAAGGCTATTGCAGCTCATCGGTACTCTTGGAGGGCGGAAAAGCAAGCCCGTATAAAAACTAAACGCTTTTTCGCTCTCTTACAATTAGGTTATAAAAATTAAAGTCTTCGGTAGGGGGATAGCACAATCAGGTTAGTGCATTCATCTTATATATGAAAGGTTATGGGTTCGAATCCCATTCCCCCTACCAACTTTACATAGTTGTATGTGATACAAGTTACCTCCCTAGCGTAGGGGCTGCCCGCTGGAGCTGCCACTTGACTTTTCTCGTTCGACCCACGAGCAGATTTTGCTTCCAGTTTAATGTGTGTTTCGTGCATGTTTACGAGTGTGAAAAATCCAAACTTGACTTTTCTTAGTGATTTTTGTATAAGGGGTGCATAGATAGAAACCCCCTCCTGTGAGCTGTAAGGCGCACGCACTTGACTTTTCCTTCTGAGGGGATTTCATGGGGTTAAAATGGGGGTTTGACTTTTCTTAGTGAGAGGTGGCTTATGCTACCTCTCTTTTTTTTTACTTCGCCCCTATGTGGGGGGGCGTAGTTTGACTTTCTCTGTCTGAGCCCAAAATTGGGACTTGACTTTTACCAATACTAGCATTGTAAGTATGAAAGTAGGGTTGTAATGCGCCATAAATATCGAATAATCGCTCGTATGTCGTATCTAATTCAAGTCTTATGCCACCAAACTCTTACTAATCCTTGTTTTTTTAGCTACTAATGAGATTTAATACCCTAGTGAGGGGTATAGCTTATAAGAAATAAGAAACAAAAAAACAGCCTTAACACCCCCACAACAGGGATACTAAGACTGTCCATTTGATAAACATCAAACTAAAAGGGAACAAACAATGCTATTCCTCCCCCCAATTTCCTTTCTTTATGAAAGATTTTACCCCACGGTAAGCTAACAATCTACCCTCTATACACTCTGTTATGTCCTTACCCCCATCAGTAACTACGGGTGGGTATTTAAGAAGTGCGGTATCCGTATCTATACTTTCCTCTAAGTAGGATAGTATATCTTCTACACCCTGAGTTCGTGATTCTTCTTTGTGCATCTTCGTAGTATGTTAGGAAACTCTGCGTGAATATTTAACATATCAGTAAAGAAGTTTCTCGTCCATTCAAACTTAGCTTCCTTAGAGTATTTGATTAAGTCCTGCCTTTTCTCTTGCCAAGGTGCTAACTCTGCGAAATCACTTTTACCCCAATCAGCATTAAGGTGAGGGTAGTTCTTAAAGTTCCAACCATAATGGACAATTGTATTAGGAGGTATCTCTTCATCATGTGTCCATGTGTCTGTCCTTAATCTATCGTCTCTTAATGATTCTATGTCCAAATTACTATTTGCTATTGCTAGGCTAGGTGCAATCATATCAGTTTCATGTCTCATACCTAATGGATGTTTAATCTCCATAAGGTGAATTAACAGGTAATTGAAGTTCATAATATCGTTAAGTAACTTGGGTTTAAGGTCTGGGACTTTAAACTTAAATAATACTGCTCCTTGTTTCCACTTAGCGATTTTATTCTTGTTCATGCCTGTTAGTCGCATGATGTCTTCAAGGTTCTGTCCCCTGAAAGCGTTTTTCTTGAAGTCTCTTGAGGTTTGGAACTCATCTACTTGGTCAGGAGCGTGAGCTTTCTTAAACGCATTCTTACGCCCTGGAATCCAGTTATAGGACACTACATTCCCGTCAGGTACTTTAGGTATTTCACCTGAGAACCAAAGGTCTTGTTCCAAAATCCAAACTTCGTCCCACGCATCAAAGCAACCCGCATTCGCCCATTCAATCCATGCTGACCACTTGTTGAGTCCTGCATACGGTTTTCCGTGCCAATTACCATTACCTACAAAACGAAAAGCGCGATTTTGTCTTCCGAAGTTTTGGCTATACCTTTGAGGCATGGTAGGGTATGATTGAGTGATACCTTGTAACCACTCACTAGCAATGTGTCCTTCATAATCGGGTCTTGAAGGTTCGGTGTAGTAATCAGGGGAAGCCCAAAATAGGAATATGTCCTTTGGGTCTATCTTTGCTCTCTTTGTTAAGGAGTACAGGAACAATTCTAGCTGCCATAGCAAATAGGGTTTATCCTCTACAAATACCGAGTAACATATCTTCTTTTTAGCCATCATAAGTATTATAGTTATTTTTTACCGTAAGTACTGTCGTAAAATGAATTAATTCTCTCTGTATCTTCTTCCTCTACGGCTCTTTGCAGCACTCCTGACGCATTTCTAATATGGGAGTAGTGTTTACTGGAGTCTGTGCCTTCGTGCCTTACAACGCTTCTTAAGGCGTACTGAATGCCTTGGAACTCATCGGGTGTAAGTGTAATCTCAACATTACCTCTAATTTCGTTATTTTCTAGCATCAGTCAATCTCCTTAGAAGAATCGTAGTCTGTAAAAATATAAGATGCGGAGTTTTTACTCTTTCGTAATTCTTCCAACTCTTCGTCAGTAGCGTCTATGGGTTCCACCAACCATGTGTATGGGTCGCAATCTTCTTCCCATTCTAAAGGGGATTTAGCTATAATTTCTTTTTCTTCTATTATATTCTCAACGGCATTTGCGGGTGTTTCTCCTTCTACAAGTATGAGTTCATGAGCTAGGACTTTCTTAAATACGATATATTTTTTCATTAGTAGGTTTTGTAGTTGTTACCTATACCTTTAAACTTATAGGTATAGGGGTTAGTTTTATCAAAGTTCTGCCAAACGATTTCGCCATTCCAAAGGTCTAGTACGAATCGCTTGGTATCAAAAATATTAGTACTGTTAGCTGGGAGTTTAGTGTACCGCGATATACCCCACCTTACAGCAAGGTGTATTTTCCCATAAACTTCGCTGTGTGCTTCAAAGCGCGAGTCCGTCTCATTACCTTTCAATGTAAAGGACTTGTACCTGCAATAACCTCTAATATGCTTCATAGGGTTTTCTAAAACCTCTTTTTCTGTGTACCTAACTCTCATGCGCTTACACCCTTTAGTTCAGCCAGCATAACAGTCATAGGTAACTCAGTATTGATAGCACAGATAGTATCAGGTTCAACAATTCCACTATACAGAGTGGATAGGTAATGTAACCAACTATCATGTTGGTAACGGTCAGAAATCATTGGGAATACACTCTTAGCTTTCTGGCTATTCTGCGCTCTGGTATTATGATAGTAACCCCTGGAAGCCCCTAGAGATGATTCATAATCATTGTGAATCCCATCCAGAGAAATCTCCATAATCACAGAATCTATCTCCTCAAAGTAACGAATGGTATCGAGAATCTTCAAAAAAGCAACTGAGGGATGCTGCATATCTGAAGTGTATTGTATAGCCTCACAACTATACAAAATACCTCTATCTGCTATCGTATGTCCTTTAACATCATACCCTACGGTTGTGGACAATTCAAGAATCCTTTTAAGCATTGCAGTAGTAAGGACAATACCAACAGAAGTATCTGTAGACACATACTTTAGATTGGGGATATGGTGCTTGGCAACAGTAATGAATGAGCCTGTAGGTAGAGGGTTTCCCTCTTGCAATTTCTCCATTGTCTGTTGGTAAAAGGTAGTAATGGATTTCATAGCGTCAATATCTCTTTCAAGAAACAGAGTAGAGTTCCTCGAAATCATTGCTTTCTTATGTTTATTATTATACCTACTATCCGAGAGGCTATTTGCCGCCAGCAAAGAAGTAGATGCAAGGTAAAGTGATTTAAGTAAGGAGTAACCCACTTGACGCGGAAGTTTATTAGTTTGTTTCATTGTTGTAGTCCCGTAAGTCGTACTTCATCTTCTCGATGGCGTTACGAACTTCATTTTTTGGTTTGTTAGTGATTCGTGAAAGTTTAGAAATGTTTAGAGTGCCATCAGGTTTAATGATTCTCATGTCAGATATTACAGCATCGGCAATTGCCTGGGATGTAGTGTCTAGGTTAGCGTCATCAAATGCTGAAATAGAGGTTGGCTCTTGTTCAAGGTTAGCACTTGCATACACATTGCCTGTTTCAGTAGAGAACATTTCGGGGTTAGATGAAAGAGAAACGCATCGTCTGATTTCGTATTTCTTCTTAATCTTGGTTCCAACATTGTTCTTCTTATTCCACAGACAGGTTTTAATGTATTTATCAAAAGGCGTAGTACCAAAATAGGTATCGAAGTCCTGTCCCGTCTTTCGAGCAAAGGCATCGCAAGCGTCCATAGCTGTAATTGCAAGTTCTTGGTTACTGTCATCAAAATCATGTGCAACCTTATCCCCTCCAATCTTATGCGATACCGCATACATCAAACGCTTATACTTTTTATGGATTTTAAACCATTGGTCATTAGTAAGCATCAGGACAAAAACCCCGCAAACGCTCGGAACAATGCACCAGAAAAGTCCTCTTCTGCACAAAGCATATTCTCCCCATAAATATCCTTCTTACGCTCATCCCCTTCAGCACCTAGCATAAGTGTAAGATTAGGAATCCCTCTAAGGTACTTCATACGCATAGCTTTGGTATCTTCGCTTCTGAATTGGTAATCAGTCACGCCCAAAGAGCAGTATGCTTCACCATCAGTAAGGTTAAACACAATACACTTTTTAGTTTTTACATTCTTCGCAATCCATTTCTGCAATGCGGGGAGAACAGCGTACTCGCAAGTATAACTTCCATCGTAATCACCAGACTTAAAAATAATAGGAGAGTTAGTACCTACCTTCAACAAACGGTCATAGTTGTTATCGCGCTTAGACGAAGTAAACACTCTGGAAAGAACAGCCATTCCGCCATTCTTAGTTCCTGTAAGCGAAGTACCATGAACTGTAGGAGCAGACTTAATAAAAACCTCAATAGGAATCTTACCCTTCAAGACAGTTGCATTAGCCTTCGCAAATGCAGATGCTACCGCCGTACATACATTAATGTAAGTTAGCTTACCTACACTTGTATCAATAGTATTACTCATACTACCTGAACCATCAATGAGAAACACAATAGTAGTGTCTGCTGATATAGAACGAATGGTTTTCTGAAAGATGTTATCCGCATACTGATACTTATGCAAAGAGCGAGGGTTCAAGTACCCTTTCCTAGATGCTACCTTACGAGTCTTATTCTGCTCAAGCAACAAAGTGATATGCCTCTTAAACTTTTCATAAAGTTCATTTCTCATAGAGAGAGTATTCTCCGCTAAAGAAGCTGAATACCTCTCTGGTTCATACAAAGGCTTTTCGGAGAAAGCCAAACCTGTCGTTTCGGGCATTAGAGAATCACCAAGGTAGGGGTTTGTGACTGGGAGAAAGAAATGTCGTAAGTAATAGTACCTTTTTCAATTACCTTCCGTATAGAAGAGCTTAGGGTATCCGTATCTAAATTAATATCAATCGCCTTAAAGTTAAGCTCATTTACTCCACAACCTGTATACGCGAATGAGGAGGTAGGAAATACCGCACCATCGGAAGACATAATGATATTATTAGTTAAACCAGACCAACCATCTGCATCCTTAGATTGGATAAGGTTATCGTTAAGGTCTTGCTGGAAGGAAGCCTTTGCCATACTTACAGCATTGGAGATAGTAAAATCGCTGTTTAGAGTCATGCCCTTACCCATAAGGAAAGAAACTGCATTGTTAATTTCTTTAAGTGAATCGTCTCCGCTTACTTTAGGAGTATTGGCAGAACCCATAAAAGCAGAATACTTTTTCCGCGCTTCCTCAACACGCATTTTCACAGTTTCAGGTCGAGCATACGACATTGCATGAACATCCGTTACAGTTTCTCCAGAACGAACCATGCGGTCAAAGTACTTAACTTGCTTGCACTCACTAGACGAACCAAAGATAGTAGCTAAATCGTTACGACAGGTATCAATAAGACTGTTTAGGTCACGAACACAATCATTTTGTGCTGATTGATAAACCTTGAACTCTGCTTTGTAATCAGCAACATCTTGGTCAGTAAAAGTAGCAAGTGTTTGCTCAGGCAAATCATTGTTAGAGAGAGGATGTTTAATGTGGTATAGTTTAGGTGAAGTCATGGTTTTAGTTTGTTGCGTCAAAGATTACAGTATCGAAAGTTACAGTACGGTCAGAAAATGATTCGGTTGCTGTATGAACCCGAATATTTTTAAATGATTTGATTTGTTGCACCATCCCAGGGGACATCACAACATTTTCTCTCTCTTTCTCTAATAGTTCCCTAAGCTCTTGTGCATTCTGCGGAGCAGACTGTTCAGAGCTATCAGTAGTTTCATTTAGAGAAATGTCCATAGAGGTAACAGTTTTACCTGAAGCATCCATTGATTGGTTAGTATTAACTTTAAGGTCTTTAAGTAGTTCTTTAGCCGAGTCTACAGCAGATTTTTCAGCATCTTGTTGGGCTTCTTCATGTTTCGCAACAGTCGTTTTGTCTAGTTGCTCATCTAGAGAATCCCCAATACTATGATTAACCTTGCCGCCAAAGTAACCATTAATATCAAACTCAGAATCGTCACCATCTTGAGATTGCTTCGCATCAGGAGGCATACCGCAATGTTTAATGTACTCCTCATAAATGTGAGAAGCTATTTCCTCTTTGTAGGCAGTAAACAACCCAGTCGGATAAGAAAGAGCATCTGCATCAATAATACCTTGAGTGTCCCCATAAGTACTTTCGATGTACGGAAACTTGTGCATACCTTTATGGTGCATAAGAATCATATACCCAATAGAAACTAAATCCCTACTTTCGTTAGAGAAACTACCATTCTTAATCGCTTCAAGTAGTTGTGCCTCACCCTTCTTGTCTATCTTGTCGATATACTTTCTAAGGTTTGGAGGGGTGTTAGCGTCAATTCTAACATCCTCTACTGCATTGATTAAAAACAACAAATCGCCTAACACTTTGCGAATAAATGAGATGTCTGCTCCACACGCCTCATTACCTAGAATCTTGTCCATAGTAATAGAAGAATCGGTAAACACTCTTTCTGCTAGGGTTAGCCCATAACAATCAATCTGCTCCATCAATGTTCTGAGGAATTGAAATGACAATTTATGGTAGAACTTCTCGCTAGGAGTAAGTTTAATATGATGCAACTCATGTATCATTGCACCAATAGTTTCATCTACTCGACCCACTTGCAAAAGATTAAAAGGGATTATCACTTCCCCCCTTGATACACACGCTCTTGGAGATTCGGTTGCATTGGTAGGGAAAGCGATAGAAACCTTTTTATCAGGAACAATAATGTCTCGGTAATATTCAATAAGTGTCTGCACATCATACAGAGTTTTAGGTGCAAGGCTTTCAATTTGGCTACCTTCACCTAACCACCGATTCATGTATTCGGCATCTATGGTAGGCTCTTCCATTATCAGTTTACCTCAAACATACCAAGCGAATCGGCATACTCACGAATGATGTTAGCATCATTGATAACGCTGCAAGAATCTTCCTCGTACATAGAAAGCAGGACATTGTTAAGAATATCTTTGAGAGAGAACTTATCCATAAGAGGAACGCACTCCAAAACCATACGAGTTGAAATCTGCGAAGAGATTTTGCTATCCTTGTACTGTTGGTGAGAGTAATCATAAACCTGAACAAGAGGCTTCGATTTCTTAGAAACCTCACCCCCGAAAAGATGAGTAATGTACTTGGAAAGTTCCTTTCCCTTAATGTAATCAAGGTGAAAAGGAATAAAACGGTCCTTCAAAGCACGGTCTAGTGAACGCGCAGAAGAATAGTCCAGCCCGATATTTGCAGTAGCAACGAAACGCACCGAGGGTTCTACCGTAATGGTTTCCCCAGAACCACCAAGTTCCTCAACACGAATGTCCCTACGGAAATCCAACAATGGAAAAATGATATTAAAGGCATCATCCGAAGCCCTGGAAAGTTCATCAAGAATAATGAGCGTATTAGGAGTCTGAATGGCTTTAATAAAGTCCGAGGTTTGGAATCGGGTCGTACCGTCCTCCAAAACATGATAGCCGATAAGAGAAGTCCTAGCGTCCTGTGTGGAACCCATGTTAATTACAACTGGATTCAGTCCTAGTGAGGTTGCTACTTCCAGGCAAAGTGTGGTTTTGCCACACCCTGTTGCCCCTGTAAGTAAACAGTTTTTGCCCGACTCAATTAGAGTCGAAAGCATTTCTTTTTTAGTTTCGTCAATTACGAACATTAGTAAGTCCTATGGTTAAAGTATAGTTAAACGGACGGGACTTCTCCCGAACGACCCCCATTTTAACATAATCTCCTCCAATGTCAATAGCCTAGGTGTAAGAAATCGAGTAAAAACGAACATTCGCCCTAAGTCGTTACACAGCAAGGACTTAGGGCGCATATAGGCTCTGCGACAAACTGTACTCTGTGTTTACTCGGAATCAGAATCCGTAGTGTCCAGTTCGTCCTTATCCGTATCTAACAACCACATTAACTCAAGCTGCGAAGACGAAAGTGTTTCCCTACTATCAACAATATTGAAAGTTCTGCGTACTTTACTCTCAACCTCTTTGTCTGTGAAGATTAACCTATCCCAAAAATCAATAAAGGTTCCACTATCTTCTCTTGTTATATACAGAAATGCGAGTACTTGAAAAGCCTGTCGTAAAAATCTATTAGATTTATACCCTTTTTTGGTTAGGTCGTGACTGTCCTCATAACCTAGCAACCTGGAAATGAGGTTTGACTCGTTCGGAGACATAGAAAGATTAAGAAGAGGTTCCAGGTTCCTGAAACACGACAACTCCTCTTCGGACATCTTTAACTTAACAATGTAGTTTTTGCGTTCCATCTTTGACTTTTCTAATTACACCATCGCATGATGGTTATAAGTATCTAGGTAATCAGGAACATGATTGTAGTCGCATGGACTATAATATAATATGGAGGCAAGGTATAACATAAAGGTGATGCGTCAAGAGTGGTTTTTGACTTTCACGCTTATACCTTCGTCATTTTTGGTTTGTGCGAACTAGATTTGTGGTTTGAGTGAGTTGAATCCCGCCGTTCAGGTTTGTCTGAGCGGTGGGGTTTGACTTTTGACTTTCCACCAAATCCCACCGTCAAATCAGGTTTCCAGGCATTATCAAAAGTCCTACCAAACTCGGAAGCTGGGGCACCTTGAACTACAAAGCCTGTCTCGTTGACTTTCTTCATACGCTTCCTCTTCTTGCCCTTCCCCGCTTTATCGAGTGAGATAGCGACAGCTTGCTTCTGAGGATAGCCCTCATCGCTTAGCTTGCTTATATTAGAGGACACGTCCTCTTGACTTTTACCTGTTCGTAGGGGCATGATTGTTTGACTTTTCCTTGTGGGGGGGTATGGGTATAGTAAGAGCACCTATAGGACTTGACTTTTACTAAGTTTCCCATACTTGACTTTTACTAAACTTATATAGGTAAAAAAAGAACCCCTCGGGCCAAAGGCTTCAAGGGGTTCTTAAATTTAAAGAAAGTTTTATGCCTCGTTCAAGATTTCAACTTCGGCAGGTTCAGCAATCTCATCTTCGAGACCAAGCTCTGCCCTAATCTCCTCGATGGAATCCAGCATTTCTTGTTTCTGCTCCTTTGCTTTATCAAGCGCAGTTTGAGTTTCAGAAATGTAGTTGTCCACCCCTTGGATGCCGTTCTCGTAACCTTCCAGCATTTGAGCCAGATATTTTTCAGATGTTGATGTAGTGTTCATAATGTATTATAGAAAATTTTGCGCGATTGTTTAACCAAAATCTGAAGAAAGTTCCTCATCAGCAATAATTGCTCGCAAGGTTACGAGCTTGCCTACGCCATTATCCAGTACGTGAGTGCAGTTGTGATGTTCAAATATTTGACAGAACCCTCCGAGAGGAGTCCTAATAACCTCGGACTCATGATTCCCCTCGAAATCATTATGGTCTATCGTGTGATGCGTAACACCTATAATAGTATTTGGGATAATGTCCCTCGTAGTATAGATACCGAAAGAGCCTGGGCTAACCTCAGATTCTCTTATCGTTACGTAATGGGGAAGTGGTTTATATTCTTTCATATTAATAGTGAGTGTGTGGTAGGACGAGCGGGATTCGAACCCGCACTTAACAGATTTTAAGTCTGTTGCCTCTACCGATTGGGCTACCGTCCCGCATTACTTAATGCCTCAATCAACAAGAAGTTCAGGAATTCTAGTTTCCATGTTGTCTGGATTCATAAAAACCTCAGGTCGTCCTTTAAGGCAGAATTTAAGTCCTTGCTCCGTAAGAATCATTGACCGCCTAGAATTACCTGGGACCGAGTAGACGGCTACCGCAGTGTCGCGCCTAAGAATAATAGTACCTGCGATTTTCTCGTCAGTTACCTCTGCAAAATAATCAGCTTGAATTAGTGTGTCCATGCACTATTATAGTCTAAGCGTCCACTAAATGGTAAAAAAGTTTCAAGAAAACTGGCTCGGTTGAGTTACCCTGGCCTGGACCTCTAACGTTATAGTGAATCAAATCTTTTCCAGGGGCTAATGTAATAGGAGTAGTTACAGCGTAATTACCGCTAATAAAGTCGCACATCCATATAACCAAATCAGATGTTGAGTCTTCCTCAGCGAGTGTGCCGAACATGGCTTTAGGGTCCGCGACCCCCCCATTGTTCCACCCCACCTCAACCATGCTTAATACGATACGCTTTGTTATATCATTATTAGTTATAGCGATAAATGAAGAGCGTGCGGGCGCGGTTGCCTGTAAATGGTCCTTGCTACTATCCAATCCAGGAAATGTTAAATTAGTGGGGGCAGCGGAGGCTCCAAGAGAGCCTCCATTAGCAGCCCAAGTAGAACGGTACAAGATACCTGCGTCCGAGACCCCCGAAACAATCATTAAACGCTCTAGATTATTGCTTTGTATCATTCGCTTTCAACGTAACTATAAAAAACGGTGACCACGTTAACATCATCGTTTACTGTACCCGCAATACCTTGCGCTCTATACAACATAAGACCTTTATTCACTTCTAACTCAAAGATAGCCTCAAACCGCGCTTGACCGTACTGCCCTGCGACAAATTGAAGGATATCAGAAGTTTCTCCTTCTTGTGCAAGGGTTCCTACGTATCCAGGGGTACCTCCTGCCTGACTAACAGAAACTTCATTAACTACAATTTTATGATTTGGTCTTCCAGGAAGTAACATTCTATCCGTAGTGCCTGGAACTACCCCCGCCGCAAGCTGAAGGTGGTCAGCGCCCGTGTCCATTCCAGCAAAATCCGCTGTAACTGAGACAGCGTCGCTAACAGAACCCCAAAAAGTGTTCGCAATAACCTCTCCAGGTCTGCGGGGCATTGAGGGTCCCTGCATCATCATTCCATTCATTATCGCCATAGTACTTTATATAGGGCACATTACCCTACACCTTATACAATAAAAAAGAGGACTTCTTTCGAAGCCCTCTTTAAGGAGAATAACAAACTTTTGCTTACATCAGTCCGTGTAAGCAATCCCTTCCGTACGATACATACGGAAAGAGTTTTTTGCGGGGGAACCTACTCGATTCATAAGGACTCGCTCCTTAGTAGCAGTGCTCCAGCGTTGGTTCTGAATCTTACGCCACTCATTCTGAATTCGGGTCGCTTGGCCCTTGGTCATATAGTTGGTGTTAAATCCGCGAACCATGTGCTGGTTTTGCGTAGTAACCAGAACTTCAGGAGTACTGTCGTTCTTAGCGTTATCATATTTAAAAGAAATTCGTTTCATAGTGTTTTTACCTCTTGGTTAAGTTGAAGGGCATCGGCTTGCCCACACTATGTTATAGTCCCTCAGGCACCAAAAGGACACTAATTATCAGAATTTTTTAACGCCTTAGGCTTGGAAATTTCTTCTACAGAGATTAATTTTTTATCGTCAAATACGGGCTTATAGGACAAAGTTTTACCGTCTTCGAGAATCTTCTCAGCAATTTTAATAGTTACATGATTCCTGATAAATCTTTTGATGTTTCTAGCACCATATTCAAGAGAAAAGGAGTTATCAACGACATAATCCACCAGTTTCTTTGTTGTTCTTACAGGTAGAGGTTTTAGATTGATTCTGGCTATCGTAGTGGCATCATCTTTTGTAAGCTGATTGAAGTACACTATGCCATCCAAGCGATTTATGAACTCAGGGCTAAAGGTTTCCTTGAACTCACTCTCAATTATACTCTTAGAAGCTTCATAACCTCTAATATCTTCCCCAAACCCTAGCAAATTCTTGCCCACGTTGCCTTTAATACCTACATTGCTCGTAAAACAGACGATAGAGTCCGTAAAATCAAGCTCAGTGCCCTGGCTATCCATCAACTTACCATCATCTAGAAATCCTAGAAGAAGATTCAACAGTTTTGGGTGAGCCTTCTCGATTTCATCAAACAAAATAATCCATTCGGAAGACTGCTCGGCTTTTTCAGATAAAATACCCTTTTCGTTATGACCAATATATCCAGGAGGACTACCGATTAGTTTGGCATATTCATGCCCTGTGGAGTACTCCCCACAATTAATCTTTAATAGTTTTTTCGGGTCCCCTAAGTATTCCTTGGCTAACAAACGAGCTAGTTCTGTCTTACCTACACCTGTAGGTCCGATAAAGAACAAAGATACGAACTCACCGAGTCCAGAGCTAAGCAGTTTAATGGATTTCATGCACTCATCGACAGCTTCTGGTTGCCCAATAAGCTTATCCTTGATACGTGCAGTTAACTTGTTTATTTCAGATAACGTAAGAAGCCTCCCTTTCGGCAGTTGAGCGTCAAGCTCACCAATTTCATTTAAAGTCTTACATACGAAATCTATCTGAAATATAGGATAGACTTCTATAACACACTCAAATAGAGACTCGGCTACTTCCGACAGGTCAAACCTAGTGTGCCCCTCAACAGTACTAGTAACGACATTGCGTACATACGCTCCAATCTTAACCCCTGGCTGGTCAATCAATTTTCCTATTGCTACAACAATTGTCCCTAATTCTACGTCCGTGAATTTTTTAACACGCACGAACTCATCAATGTGAGGGTTGTATACAACATAACTGTCCTGGTCTTTTTTAGGCATTCTTACGGGATTTTTTAAGGTCTTCGAAGGAGAGACTTTCAACGGTGACGTTTTTATCAGACTCAATCCTTTGTTCGGATTGAGTCATTTTAATCATCATGTCTAGAATCTTTACAATCTTATCATTAGCGTCTTGGGACAAACCCAAGGCGTGAATCATTTCGGTTTTAGCCTTATCATCATCAGGGCTAGAATCGACTAGGTTTTTAAAGTAAGTAAATGTCTCTAACGCCCTATTACGGTCCTCACCACAATCACGAAGAACATCTTTCGCAATCTTATGAATTCTATTAGGCTCAAAGAACCTACCCTTAGGGATATACGTACGAGCCATATTAATTAACCGACTTCATGTTTTTAACGGAGTCTTTCTTGTCTTTAGTAGCAAAACCAGCTTCTTCACGGCCTTTTTCACCTGCCTTAACGGTTTTACCGCCGTGCTTTGCTTTTGTACGCTCACTATACCCTTTAATCTCTGCATAGGGAGTTCCAGCGGGAAAGCTCTTAACGACCTTATCATTGGATTTCTCGCCCCAAGTACCATGAGTAATCACATAAATGTTACTGGACTTGGGCGTAGTGAAAATTTGACCATACGTAGCTTTGCTGAACGCATCATCAATTGTAGCGAATGAAGGAATACGTGTCTTGCGTGAGTCGAAGTCGGCTTTCTTGCCTTCTTTATCCTCAGGCTTGAAGCCTGAGTTCTTCTTCTCATCAAGATTGAGATTCCATGAATGAAATAAGTTTACCATAAGATTAGTTCCTGTACTCTATTTAGTTACCTAAAAGGGAGTGGAGGTAGTTTATATTCGTCAGAGTAGCTGCTGACGACTTCCCTTGAAGGTGCGGGAGTCTCCTTAGGAGGGCTCTTCTTAGGTTTTGAGGTGGATGCTTTTACACGCTCTTTCCGTTTAGTTTCCCATGTAAACGCCCACATAACCTCCTTGATAGACGCATAAGCATAAAATACCCCACTCCCTATAAGGAGAGGGATTATGACATGACTTAAGCTAACAAATGTCCAGGCAATAGCCTTAAAACCAAAAATAACTATATCTTCCATATTAGGTGAGCTTTATTGGAGCCTCACAGTATATAATAGTCGCCCTGAGGGCGTTCCTGGCTACGTTAATCCGTCACTTCAGGCATATATACAAGGATATACTCGTTCCAGCACGGTCTACCGTCGTTGTGGTAGGGAATTCTGGGGGTACGGGTTCTATCAACAACAGAAATGTACCTAGGGTCTCCTTCAAACCCTTCAACTATAAAGTCGATACTCTCAGGCGGGACGTCTTCAACAAGAATAACCCCTCTAGGGGCTAACTTAGAGTGAAAGTAATTCAAGCAGAATAATTGGCTTTCCTTGGTATGAGGCCCATCGTCAAGAACTAGGTCCCATTTAGTATCTCCAAAAGCAGAATCCAATTGAGCGGGGTCATACCCATCCATCTGGTGGAAGGTAATGTTAGGTGCTTGATGCTCTTTCGCAACGCGAACCAAGGGTTCAATATCAACCCCATGAAGTTCCGCATTTGGAAAATAATGACCTAAAGCCTCTAAATCCCCAGACCCAAGCCAAGATACGCCAAGCTCTAAAACCTTTTTAGCAGTTTCTCTTTTTGGAGATAAGAAGGGCCCATAAAAATAAGAAAAGGCGTGCGTTGTATGCTTATCAGTACCCCCAATTAACTCATGTAACTCAATTAATGTTTTATTTTTCATATTATCGCTTAACTCCATAAAAATACAAGTCCTTTGCGTCTGTATCAACGCTAAATTCATACTCCGAAAAAATACTATCTACGTCCAAAACGATTCTAATGTCTTCCTCAGTCAGGTTCTTATAATAAGAAGACCATTGCGCGTTAACACGTTGGGTTGCGGGGGAGTCTTGAGGCGAGGTACGGGGGGTCCCATGTTCAGGACGGCCAGTAGTAGCACAAGAAAAAAGAAAGGCTCCCTTAGAGCGTAACATTCTAATAATGTTAGGTAATGTTTTCTCGTAATGCATATCATGCTCAAAGCACTCACAAGAAATTACGAAATCAAAATACTCGTCTTCGTAGTCTAATAAATGCCCAGGTGAAACTATATCAACGCAAGGTCCTGCTGCTACATCACATCCAATATACTCATACTGCTTGCCTGGATTGAAACTACTACGGCAACTACCATTAACATTATAAGAGCCAACCTCTAAAACTTTAAGTACTTTATCCACAGAGGTTGACGTTTTAGCGCTATCATCAAATCCAAAAAATTTATTTACAGGAGCGTAGTGTGAATGATAATTAAGATAGGCTTGTTGTTGGGGGTGCGCCATTAGACTAAATCTCCCGCTGAAGCTTTGGAGGCTAGTATGGCGTCTAGGTCCTTAGCTCTATGCTTTCCCGTTTCACCTTTCATAGCATACCACCCTTTAGAGGGGGATTCTACCGCGCCACTCTTAAAAGCAGACACGGTCATACCATAATCATTAGTAAGCCCTTTATTGTACAGAAGCTCAAACTCACAGTTCTGGTAAGGTACAGTTACTTTGTTCTTAACGCATTTAACAGTACCTGTAATACCTAAAGGATTCTTATGCTCATCAAACAAAACGTTAGACTTAGAAGAACAGGTTTCAATAGACACACCACAATAATATAGAAGTGCTTTTCCGCCTCCTGCTTTAGTGCGAGGGTCTCCAAACATAACTCCAACCTTACTGCGTACTTGATTAATAATAAGCAGCGCAGCTTTATGCTTACGGAGGAGAGGGTTGATTCGCCTCAAGCATTGACCCGCAACCTTTGCTCTAAGGGCTCCCCCCATCTCGCTGTTCTTTCCAAACGTATCTTCCATCTCCTTACGGGTAGGAGAGACTCCAATAGAGTCGTACCCAATGACAATGGGGGTATCCTTATCAGTCTCTCTAATAGCCAGGATAGCCTTCTCAATCGCTTCAAAGCAATCCTCCATAGATTCAGGCATTAAATAGATGAGCTTCTCAGGGTCCACCCCAAGCGTCTTAGCGAACGCAGGGGAGTAGGCGTGCTCGTTGTCAATCATTACGGTGTAATAACCCTGCTTCTGAGCCCCAACGAACGCATGGGTAAGAAATACCGTTTTAGCGGTACTACTCTCACCGTAAATCTCTGTAATAGCACCGATGGGATACCCACCACTGTACTTACCAGAGAGAATTTTGTTAAGGGGTAATGACCCCGAATCTATAAAACCATGTATTTGGTCTTCTTCTGAAAGTAGCGCTGCTCCGTCTAATCGTTTGCAAATATCCGTTAAAAAGCTCATACTATGTTATAGTGTTTCAATTCGGTTTTTTAGTAGAGGATTACTAATAACCTGTCCTCTTTTTTGCTAACCTGTACATCCAAGTGGATACCCGTGCAGGGCCATCGTCTTCTTGTAGCTCTTTATTTCCTTCCTTATCGCACATCCATAAAAACGCGCCGTACGGAAACATATTTCTACACTCTTGTAAAAACTTTTCCGCTAATGGTTCTTCTACTTTTAAAGTTTTTAATTCCTGGTGAGTAGCTGTGAAATTTGGAATAGTATCAAGGTATACATCTAGAAGTTCGCCACCCCTATGCACTACAGCAAAATCATTATCCATAAAGACCTCGTACAAATACACCAAGGTCAGTCCAAATGTAATATTTTCTTTAATTTTGGTGTAGTTATCTGCTAAGGTACGGTACAGCCATGTAGGAGGTGAATATGACCAGCGGTGATTACCATAAGATAACCATTCACCTTGGTCATCCAATACTTGCCCTCCCAGCATCTTCTCAAGTAGAATATGATGAGGGTCCCAGTTAAGCCATCCGTCCATCCTCACAAAAAAGGGAGAGTCGGGGTATTTACCATTCTCCCTTAGCATTCCAGGCAGACAAGCTCGTCCCAGTTCCTCTATACTAGAATCTTTAGGGATAATATTACACCAATGTACATCAGCCAAATCATAAGTTCGGGAAACTATATTAGACCTATCTTCTGTAATGGGCTGTATAGCAACATTATCAGTGTCAATATAACTACCACCCCACCTATACAAAAATACAATACGGTAAATATCACAAATAACTCTCGGGTCGATAATGGTAGAGCCATAAATCTTCCTGGCGAGCGCGTTCTTTTCAAGGGGAGTATAACGAACTAAATCATCATAAGTATACCGAACTATAGTAAACTTAACATCTTTATGGGCATAATCCTCAGGCTGCGCGTCATTTGAAAATAAATAAACAGTCTTCTTTGGATTAAACTTAGAGGTAGTCCATAAAGCTGTTTTAGTTATATCTGCTCTACCTGAGCTTTTCTGCACTTCAAAAGGGTAATTACCATTCTCCCAGAAGAAAAATATATTATCCTTTGAGGGGGTTAAACCATTATCAGGGTCAGTTAAGTTTATTACATTTATACGCGATTCTATCATTAGTTGTGTCCTCCTCTGTGTACCCTAAAGAAATTAGAACGGGATGAACTAAATCCTTGTGAGGGTACCTGTTAACATCATCAAAAATTATTATACCATCTTTGACCATTTTCTGGTCGAAGTAATGAATAGCTTCTAACACACAAGAAGTTTTATGGTTACCGTCGATTAAAACTAACCTGTACGAATTAAGCATGCTAGGCTCTTCTTTATAAATAGGAACGCCATCTGCAAAAATTTTATAGAAATCTGAATCAGTTAATTTAAAGTAAAGGTAATCTTGCTTATTCTCATGTGCAAAATTAAATAATAGAGATTGAGTGTAATACCCTAACCTATTCGTGTACCCAGGATAATTGGCATTATCTTCTATCCGATGTTGATTCCATTCATAGTCCCAGAAAGACATATTACCGTAAGGGTCGATGCCTATATGTATATTCGATTGACCTGCCTTAGCGAACGTCTCCATAACTAGTTTCGAGCTCCCACCTTTATAAACACCTACTTCTGCTGTGCCTCCATCCAAGTGTAGGATACTAGTGCAGCATCTTATGGTTTGAGATGCAGTCGGACCATCTGGAAACATACCAGTATGCTTTGAGAAGTCTTCAATTACAGGGACATTAGAAGCGTTATCATCGAAATCCACAGGGGTAGCTTCTTCAGGTACTGGCTTCCACTCCTTAACCTTTAACTCAGGAAGAGTATCTTTTAAGGTGCCATACAATTCAAATTTGGCACGTAAAGTATCCTTCTCTTTTTCCGTAAACTTCTTAGTACCCTGAAAAGATTCAGTACTCTTCTCGTCCAGTAACTCAAAAACTCGCGTATAATCTACCCATACATCTGTGGTTGTGAGGATTTCCCCCTCCCCAGTATCAGTATTGTTTCGAGCGTAATATTCAAAACCCTGAGAAAGATGCCCATTGACATGCAAGGAGCCATTCCAAACATATACGTAAGTCGGGTCAGCAGCCCCTTCAAGAATGGTATTCCCGTAAACCCACTTCTTAACGTCTTGCTGCCATTTAGGGTGAGGGTGTTGAGGCGCTTTAAGGTCTCCTGGATTTCCAAAACCTGAAGACTTTAATAAATTTGTGGAAATTATGTTACTACCTTCACAGCTATTACATACAGGTTTAACGGTATCTACTCTATCTTTATCATGCATCCACATCAATTGAATTTCTGGCTTGTAGGCATCCCCTCCAGTCTCCTCCAGACGTTTAATGCCTTGAGTTAAGTGCCAAGGGAAATACATATCATCATCATCCCAAATAGCAGTGTATTCGCCATTGCAAAACGTTATTGCGCTATTATACACGTCAACTATAGAATCAAACTCCCCCGCATTGATAAGCTTTATATCACTCCTACCACTCAACTCTTCGCTTAGAGTAATAGGAACCTTATGATTATTAAATATTATAAGCTCTTTATCTTTATAACTTTGATTATCATAATAAGCAACTGCTTTAGAGAGAAACTCAAACCTTCCTTTCGTAGCACATAAACATGTTACTTTAGGTCGGTGAGTAGGAGGTCCTTTGTATTGATTGTCTTCCATAATAGTATTTAATAGTGTTCTCCTAAAACCTCAGAAATAAATTTAGGAGGGTGTTTCAACCCTATCTCTGCGTAAAGAACGAAATCCGATTGCTCGCGTTTATCTTTCCATCCCCCTATACCGTGCCACACCCATCTCTTTGCTACTAATTGCATGCAATCGATATTGCCATACACAACGGGGTTCCCTGTAAGGACCGTATATTTACTATAATCCCTTTCAGGCTGGTACCCTCTCCACTGCTGTCCGTGTTTATCAACGTGTGTTATCAGCCCCATCATTTTTACAACAAAGACTAGAACATCATCCGAGTAAGTAGAGAGAACTTCCAGGCAATCGGGATGCAGAACGTTGTCTGGGTTAAAATGAATAATGTATTCGCCTTTAGCCTTATTTATACCAAAGTCACGAAGGGAATGACCCCAATCATTATAACGCTTCTTAGTGCAGACTACTTCGACTGGGAAATCTTCTTCAGTAAGAAGAGGACCATCATGAATACAAATAATCTCGAAGTCTTTACACGTTTGATTTAGAATGCTATTAACCCCACGCAAAAAAGTATCATGGTCGATACTTCCCTGGTAATGAGGCATAATAATACTAAATCTAGGAGAGGTCACTCCCCACCCCTCAAGTAAGAATCCTTGTCAAGGGATTTCCTAGCAGTACTACTAGTAGGCACTCGCATAATAACGTGAAACTGTAGGGCTGGGAGAGCGAAGCCTAAAATAAAGGCTATAAAGCCGATACCCGCTACTATAAAACTAACTGTTTCCATCGTCTGTACCTGCATCTTCTTGTTTGTGTTTAAGCGTACCTTCTTTGGCCTTTATAATCTCATTATAAAGTTCAATTCTTCCGTATACATTTTTGTTGATATCAAAATGCTTATCGACTACCTTTTTAAGGTTCTGACCCATCTCACGTGTATGTTTAGGGTCCTTAATACATTTGGTAAGGTACCTAACCCAGTCCTTTTTAGGGTTATCGGAATCAATAAGATACCCTGTATGACCATTAAAGATAGTCTCGTCATAGCACCCTACATTAGAAGCTACGAGAGGTACGCCATACCTACCACACTCAGCAACCTTAATTTCAGATTTTGAGTCATTGAAGTTATTCATTTGAAGGGGGGCTATAGCGATATCAATGTTAGTGTACATCTTACCATAATTCTCAGCAGGTAGGGCTCCATACACTTGAAAATTGTGATGTCTAATACCATGACTCAACATATTTTGATAATTATCCCACACATCTTGTTGCCAGTCAGGCTCAGGCTTACCCGTCTCCTTATTGATAGGCATAGGGGGACGACCATACCAACCCCAATGTACATTCTCAGGACCTGCTCTAGCGTTTACAGCCATTGCTACTCCAGGGAACTCCTTAACATCCTCTTCATGGTGAATACCTCCAACCCATCCTATCCTAGTTAGCTTCTTTCTAGGTGGGGGTAACTTAAGTTCATTCCATGCAGGTAGGTTAAAGTCGATTGCGTTTTTAATAATAACCAAAGCACGACCAACATGCTCAGCTATCCTCTCCGCAAACTTTCTCTGGGTAACTGATACAATATCTACCATACCATAAATTCGCTTAGTTAGGTCTGCGAGTTTATTATCTTTATAAGCGCCAAACAACCTATGACCTTCATACAAATCAGTAAGCAAGTCATCATTATCGTAATGCGTTAACTTACCTGCAAGCCCTGCGCGGTGCATCAACTCCAAGGTGTAATTACCTCCGAAGTTATGAATGTTCTGATGGAAAACTACGTCTGCCCATTCAATGTTTTCAGGAGTCCAATCCTTTAAAATAACAGGCTTACCATCTTGGTTAGCTTGCATAGCTTCTTTATCCCATCCTAGAGGGTTCATATCCATACGGACTTCAACCTCATCAGAGTGCAACTCCTGCAATTTATTACAAGGGAGGATGACACGATAATACGCGCATCCTCCCTCGTTTGCAGGACAAGCTAAAATCTTCAACTTGTCTTTTTTCATATTTTTAGTCTACTTTAAGGCTTTTAAGGTTGGATAGAAAATCAGTGTCGTCATCATCCTTGGACTCAGGAGTCCCCTTTCCACTTGGACCACCAGCCACAAGAGTCTCTAGTTCCATTGCCATCGTCTTAAGGTCATCATACTCAGCAACCTTTACAAGGCCATGAATATCATGAAGCTCATCCATCCATTCTGAAGCCTCTTTTTTAGTACCTGCTTGGCTCTGTTTAGGTTTAGGCCCAGACTTGTCGTAATTAGGCCACTGCCCTTGAGTATCTTTCACGACCTTGAAATCCCAGCCTTCTTCCAAGCTAGTAATATCACCATAATCCTCATCAAAGAAGCAATCGAGAATCTTACCGAAGAGCTTCATACCCATGGAAAGAATCTTTACACTACCGTCTCGGCGGTCTACAACATTTGTGTAATAACGTTTGCGGGGCTTAATCTGACGAGCGAGGTCTTGAGCCTCATCCTTCATCGGACCTTCCACCTTCCACAATCGAAAATACAAATCACATACAGGGCAGTCGCCGCCTTTTACTCGGGGGCAGTGATGATTTTTATCGTTGATACGGTGAATTGCCGTCTCAGCGTAGAATTCAGAACCCTCTTCTTTAGGAGGGAGAACACGAATAACCGAAGTACCTTCTTCCATCATGAAGAATTTCTTAAGGAAATCATCGTTACCGCCACCACTTTGGGCTTTCTGAATTTGTTCGTACTTTTTACGTAGCTCGTCTAAGTTTACCATTGTTTTTTTATTGTTGAAATTAGTTTTGAATAGATATCACAAGCCAGAGTGGCGTGCGGTTTCCCTTCATTCTGTTATAGTCTAACTGGTGTAATTATCCCCAATTAATTTGGATTCTGCTCGTTTATTAGCAGATATTTGGACTAGCATATCCTTCTGATGGTCAAGGGAGTTAAGGATGTTTTTCGCTAAGTAATACTTGTGCGATGCTTCTTGGTAGGCAAGCTGTGCTTTGGCTACTGATTCGCAGGTAATAACGTAGGAGTCTAAAGCCCTGTCGGTAGCTTTCTTACCCTCCTCTATAAACTCTTGGCGTCTTTCCTCTTTAACACTAGCCTCTTCACGGTCACGCTTAAACCCAAAGTTCTCCATCTCCCGTTTGGCGTAAGCAAGAACCGCGCCAAAAAATGCGTATACTCCTGTATGAGTAAGAAGTGCCTGCTCTACGCTATGCTCATTGATATTGAGATACTTTTTAGTTATATCCAAATACGAAGTTTCGAGGCTGTGATACGTGGTTTGAATATCATTCATGAGGACTAAAAATAAAGGTGAATAGTTCAGGGTTTAACCCTGCAAATTGCTGTATCATATTTGAAGTTACAGTTGTTAAGTACTCATTACCTAGTGTAGGCATCTCATCATCATCTCCTAGCCCATAACAATCAAAACCTATATGGCAAATTTCATGAAGTAGAGTTCCTTTGTAATCTTCAGGGCATTGATTGGGGTCAATCGTAAGAAGGCATTTAGGGAAATCAACACAACCATAAAGGTTATCCTTAAGAAGACCTTGTTGCTTAATAGTAAATGTTTTGATGCCAGTATAAACAACCATAGGATGTTCTAGCTTAGGGAATTTAGGTGTCATTTGATGTGGTTTGGGTTATTACTAGTCTAGTATAATCAATAGCGATGGGGGTAATGAATCTTGCCCGACCATTACGAGACTTCATAAGGTAGAGTCTAGCTAGACCCTCATCGAATTCCTGTTCGGTTTGGTTAATTGAAAAGACTAAATCGCAAACTCGGATTTTTCCATACGAATCAGCAAGCTCCGAGTCTGTAATAATGCTGACCTTTTTACCTTCTCGATTCGTTTGGGTTGCAGTCCAAACAAGACATTCGTACTCACTAGCACACCCACGAAGTTCTTGTGCGAGGCGTTCTTGCCCTGCGTACTCCGCCATGTCTTTCTCCGTCTTCATCAACTCAAGGTAATCCATTACAATTACATCAGGAGTAAAATCTTCATAGTTCTTTAACTGGTTGAGGTAAGCTCGTAGTCCAGTAACAGAAAGCCTCTTGCAGGGAAACTCTTTAATAACAAGACGACCTCGTTCCTCCCACTGCTTTGAAATAGTATCCAACCGTTCTTCAATGTCGTCTACACGATTCGCCAATTCCTTTTGCTGAATTCTCGTAAAGATACTATCCAATCTTTGAGCAACTCTATCCTCTGCCATTTCAAGAGAGATGTACAGAACATTATGCCCATCCAATACAGAACGGGCAGCTTGATTTGCCAAGAACAAGGACTTACCTACCCCTGGAGGGGCTACAACCATAGCCATCTCTTTATGTGCAAGACCGCCCTCAAGAGCCTCGTTAATACTCTCGAAAGGGGTACGGAACTTAGGAACGATAGCGGCATTATTTAGACGCTCCCACCTTTCTTTAACATCGGTAAAGTAATCGGTTCCTAGGTCAACGTTTCTATTAACAGAAAACGCATTCCTAACCTCCTCTTCAATAGCTCCAAAATTCTTTTTCTTTAGGTGGTCAACGGATTTAAGAATAGCATCCTTAACAGCCTGCTCCTTAGCAAACTCCTCTACCTTATCAAGATAGAACTCCTGGTTATCAATAGATTTTTCATCAAGCCCATTAATAGCCCCTAACTCGTCTCGGTAATCTCCGAATAACTCATTAGAGGTTAAAGTAGACTTGGTTTCTTCTAGAAGCTGGTCGTCCGTTGGGAGCTTCTTGTATTGTAGGAAGAAATTGGTGATGACGGTATACATCTTTTGGTGGGACGGGAACTCGAAGTACTCGTCCTTGACCATTGGCATAATCTGCAAGAGGAAAGCCTCGTCAGATTTTGCCAGATAAATGATACCCCTTTGAATTGAATCTTGAAATTTGTAAGCCACGACCTATTATAGTCCCGTCATGTTAATTCCTGACCCCGTACTGCCAAAACCCCCAGAACCCCTAAAAGTCTCTTCCTCTATAAACTCAGCGGCCGTCACCTCTTGAAGGATTGCGGTAGGCAGTTTAGATAGCACTAGCTGAGCTATACGTTCGCCAGCCTTTACTGTAGTATTAGAGGGGGAAATACACGAAAGGGCAATCTTTACCTCACCACGATAATCCGAATCTATGGTGCCTGGAGAGTTAGGTATAACACACCCACGCTTACACATAGAGCTTCGTAACCGTAACTGACCTTCGTACCCTTTAGGGATAATGATATGAATACCAGTACCTAGTATTTTTGTGGTACCCGTAGGTATGACAGCATCCTCAGTTATAGCTAAATCGAACCCAGCGGACTCCTCTGTATGAAACTTAGGAGTAGGATTCTTAGACGTGTTTAAGATTTTTATAAATATCATTAGTCTTCTATTATAGTACTTTTTCGAGCCTTTTCAACACCTTCAACTTCTTTGCCTACTGATTTTTTAGACACCTCGGCACGGGCTTTAGCTTCTGTATCACTTACGCGATTAAAACCCATATCTTTAGCCCCTTGCTCATCTAGAGTGTACCCTGCATAGGGTCTTTGAGAGTTATAGTCAGAATGTTCTTCCTCCCCCCCTAAAATGCTATTTTTGGCAGCGGCAATTTCTTTCCTCATCCATTCATGCTCCGCATCAGCGCGGTAGGACCTAGTTTGGAACAAGTAACCCCCCTTAACTGAGACATTGGCTACTCCCAAGGAGTAATCTCTTTCAGACCACCCCTTACACTCACCCTCACCGCATGGAAATCTAATATTACCGCTCTCAGAACGCCCAAACTCTTTTTCAATATCAGCGTAATCAGTAAAGGAAATAATTAATTCGGTAGCAGTACGACAGTTTAAACAAATATGGTTATAAATAGGCATTATAGTTTTTTAACCTTTGAGATGTGGTTCTCCTTAGTAACTTCTAAGATATCCGACCAGTCTTCTATAAGAGACGTCAAATTATCGTTATGAGTTATAATAAATAATCTTTTCGTTAAGGTTATTTGTTGTATTAACTCATACAACCCTTTTATACCCTCCTCATCTAGCGAGTCAGCGATTTCGTCAAAGAATACGACATTGGACCTTTCCTTTCCTGTAAGGAGAAGGAGGTCGTTTAGAGCCAGCATGACGGAAAGGGATAGTTTCTTCTTTTCTCCCCCAGACAACGTACTGAAATAAGAAGTCTTCTTTTTATTGAGGATAGTTTCTTGTAGCAGGTCATCAAATTCTATGGAGAAATTACCTTGAGTTAGAAACCCAAGATAGTAATTAGAACGCTCATTGAAGAATGAAAGGATATTACGGATAACATACTTAACTAAACCTTGTTCTGAGAATGCAGTCTCCCAGAACCTCATAAGGTCGTACTGCTTTTGAGCAGTAGACATATCCTCTATATGCTCTTTACATATCTGCTTCTGAGTCTTGAGTTGACCTTTTAATATTTCAATTTCCGCTTCAAAAGATTTAACCTTTTCGATAAGGTCGAAATCCTCAAGCTGGATAGGAAGTTTGACTTCTGACAACTCCTTCCTTATCTTATGAACAAAGGGTAATATGTCCTCCATATCCTCGCCTGATTGCTTAGCGATTTTTTTATCTTCTTGTAACATTTCCCAGATATGGAAAGATACTTTATCACAATGTTCGCATTTACCGTTCTCGTATTTTTCAATACGCGCTAAGGCACGTTCCGCAATACCACGAACCTCATTTTTCTTGGAAAGTAGACGGTTATACTCTACCTCTAAATCATGGTTCTTGCGCTCTATCTCTTGTATCTCTGAAATGGTATGGCTTTTAACAAAAGCAAGCTTTTCGGGGGTAAGGGATTTATCAGCCTCCTTACACATCTTCGTAAGGTCATTTTTACGGTCACGTATAACACCCAATTTAAAGTTAGCATCATCAACTAAGGTGCTGTATACTTTCTTATCGTTATTGTTCTTTGATTTTATCGCCTTAATGTGTTGCCTCTGCTTAAACAACTCAGAGACGCTTAGAAAGTTCTGGATGATGGTTCTCTTCTCTTCCGCGCTTGCGGTGAGGAAGTTGGTGGAGTTCCCTTGACCGAAAACTATCGAGGCTAAAAATACGGACGAATTCGTATTAAGGATACTCTCTAGATATTTTTGAGTTTGATTAACCCCCTCTTTGGTGCAGTTCTCACCGTCAACCCTTACTTTAAGCATGGGAGGCTTTTTAGTCCTCTCAATAACCACGTTATCGTTAACTCGTATGGTTACTCTGCATTTACCTTTCGTATTAAGATTGCCGAGGCTCTTTTCCGTAGTCTTCCTGATAGTCTTTCCGAATAAAGCAAATGCAACAGCCTCAATAATGCTACTCTTCCCAGCACCATTTGAAGACTTTGGCTTGGTATCGTTATTAACTCCAACTACACGGACAAGCTCCGAGAAATCCTCGAAGTCTACCTCTGCTTCTTCAATAGATAAGAAGTTTTCTATTTTTATTGTATTAAGTTTCATATTCTCGTATCTCCTCTAAAGCATCTAGTAACTCAGCCTTGGAGAAAATAGTGTTTGCATTATCAATGTATTCGTGGATAATATTATCGTCAACCGTCAACAGCGAATCGTAATCTATATGTGATACTTCATACTTCGGAAGTACATCATCAAAGACAATTTCCAAGTGATTTACTTTATGTTTCTTTAGTAGAATTTCTGTTAACTCTTTTTCACTAGCAGCGTCAAGAGTATCTAATTTAACTCGTAAAATAGTAAAGAACGAGTCGAAGCGGTAACGTTGTGAGTCAGCTTCAATAGAATGCAGCGTAGAGGTGACGTGTCGAATACCGAAATCAATAGGTTTACGGATAACTTCCACCTCCCCATTTCGAATAATTAGTTCGTGTATGTACTTCTGTGCATTAGCCTCCCCGAAGGAGGTTGAATACTGTGTCCCAAGCACATAGACATTTTTACCGTAAATCTTTGGTTTGTGTATATGACCTAGGAAAACCAAACGTTTCTTACCGAAATGAGACCTTTTAATATAAGACTCATACTCGTAAGAACCATTAGCCACACAACCGTCAAACCCGAAGTGGCCGAAGACATGATTAGTACTGGCTTTAAGGTCCCGCACTATGAGTCGCTCGTCCTCGTAATGAGGTATGAAATCGAAATCTACGGTATCAAGACGAACGGTTGTAGTTTCTGAAAATACAGTTGCAATATCAGAAAACAAGGATAAAGTAGTTTTCGTAGAACCGTCTTTAGCTATGGTGTCGTGATTACCACGGTTAATGTATATTTTTTTAGTATGAAGACCTTCTAGTAACTGTCTAAAAGCTAATAATTCAGCACCTTTTGGATTCCTTCTATGGAAGATATCGCCATTGATTATAACTGAGTCTGGGGGTTTCCTGTTTACGAGCTTCGTAAGGGTGGAAATCTGAGACTCTAGATATCCAGGCATGTAGTCTGACCTTAAGTGCAGGTCAGTTAAAAGAACTGTTCTATGCATCTTGGAAGAATGATTGAATTTTCGGGGCATTAAGTAATTTACCTTTGGGGCTAAACTCAGCCTCCATTAAGTGTCCGAAGGACGTACCAACCTCAACATCTACTTCAAAGGGTACTACGAAATCAATTCCGTACATCCCCTTAAAATCATCAGTCATAGGTAAGACCACTTTGAGTAGCGTAGCTACTTTCTCTATATCCTTTTTATCGCATTGTACCTCTACTGAGTCGTGTACTGTTGCTAAGATATCAAAATCTAAGCCCGTAGCTGCTCTGTACTTGTGTAATCTGCGGATAGAATGAAGCATAAGGTCCGAGGCAGAACTTTGAATGACGAAGTTCATACCTTGCCGAAGGGCGCGATATTGGTATTTCTTAAGGGGGCTCTTAATATTAGGTAGGTGCCTACGTCTGCCAAAAATACTAACCGCGTAAGAGTTTTCCTTAATGAACTTGTGAATACTAGTAATCCATTTGAAAACCTTAGGGAATGAGTCCTGATAAGCTTTAAAAATACCCTTGCAATAGCCTACACTCTTACCTATCTGCTGAGAGAGCTTGTTAGGACCCCCTCCATACACGATAAGGAAGCTAACGGACTTTGCAATCTGACGCTCCTCCTTGGTCACATCATCGGCATTCTTTCCAAACACCAAAGATGCTGTAAACCTGTGCAGGTCTTTTCCTGAATTGAATGCTTGGATGAGAGCTTTATCTCCGCAGCATTGTGCAAGTACCCGAAGCTCCGCTTGAGAGAAGTCTGCGGCGAGAAATGCCTTCCCTGGGTCGGCTACCATAAGTTTACGGATATTAACAGCATCCCCCTCAACATCTCTTGGCAGTGTATGGAAAGATACTCCCTTCTTTTTACCGCTTACATTGTAAGTGGAGCAAGACAGTCTTCCCGTAACCACAGTGGCGAAGTTATACTGCGAGTAGATTCTACCATCCTCATTATACTCAATAGCTTTCTCTACACCTTTAACGTAAGTTCTATGCTGTTTAGTACGGTACTTATATTTTAGAAGAGTTTGAATAAACTCCTTTGCTTTTTTGTTGGTAGTAGCCGCTAAAACCTCGGATAAATGCTCGTCACTAATCTGAGGCATCCTAGTCTTCTCAGAGAACATACTAGGAGTTAAATCAAACCCATCGGATGTAAACAATAATGACCCCATCTCTGGTATAGAGTTAGGGTTTACTTCCCCTACGGGAGATAGCTCTTGAATCTTGGCTTTAAGGTCCTCTAACTCAGTAATAAGGGTATCATCTAGAACTTTAAGATAATCAGTATCTACCTTAATACCAAAGTTCTCAACCATGCTTAAGATAACAAGGATGTCCTTTAGAAGATTATCATAAACTTTATGAACCTCCTTCTCCTTCATCTGCTGTTTAAGCACATGATAAGCCCTGAGCGTAAAATCGCAATCCATGGCGTTACCAAACGCCAAATCATCTAAGGGCATGTTAGCCCAAAAATCTGGGTCTTTCTTAGCTTGTTTGGCTACTGTTAGCATTGCGTAGGTTTTCGAGGTATAAGGTAAATTCTAGGAGGGTGAATACTTTACACTTTGTATCTCTGCATGATTCTCGGAGCCAATTAATCGCCCCGTCACGAAAGCCGTCGCCGTGTGTTATTATAATAGTCTCTGCCTCATCTACTTTTTGAGTGAAATTCATCATTAAGTATGGAAGCTTCTCGTCAACGCTTCCTGCTGACTGCTGATACTTACATTCAATGCGTATATCGCGTCCCTGGTACCGCAAAAGAAACTCACTTCTACATTTAGTACCGTAAATGCTCTCGTAAGGTGCGTTCTTTAGTAGAACATTATCAGTAGTAAGCCGCTCCTCTTCTTTAGGCCATTTACGGCTAGGGATTTCTAGAGCTTGAGTTATAGCATCTTCAATTATATCTTCGAACTTTGCACCGTTCGTAGCAGCTTTTCGGCCTTGGGGGTCAATTTTCATAATCATTTTAAAACTCTTCAAGTTCCCTAGGCCAATGTTCCTTTACTATATCCATAAGACCGTGAGGTTTATTCTCATCTACGAGAGAGTGCATGATTTGAGTGTCATGTATGTTGTTAAAGGTAGGAACTCCCCAGTTTTTAAGGAACTTTAAATCAAACTTGCAGTTATGAAAGATTTTACCGATGGAGGGGTCCTTCAAAAGCAGCGTAAAGCTGTCACGGACACGTGAGATATCATCATCAGAAAGTTCGGACTCTCTATGATAAATTGGGATAACGAAGGCTTCTCTATCTCCAGTAGCAAGACCAATGGATGTAATCTTATCTTTTTTGTAGTCCAGCCCTGTAGTTTCAATATCAATTGAAACGATATCCTTAGTACAGGCGTGCTTCATAGCTTTAAGCGCGGAGTCAACATCGTTGTGAAGATTATAAGTCGAGTTGGCTAGTTTATTTTTACCTAGAATAAACTTATCATAAGCGTTATCTATATCCTGTATAAAGAGAGTCCTAAGTTTAGGCTCTGAGTAAATAGAGAATGGGTGGTAAAGAGGCACTACAGGAACACTCTTACCATCCACATCAATCCAAAACTCCTTACCTCTCTTAGTGCCAATACCAGACTTCCTCAAAAGAGTCTTCATGGCTAGATTTCCTAGTACGAAGATAAGGTCTGGGTCAGCGGTCTTGATGTTGTCTTCTAGGAGGGGGCGATTCTCATGAATCATTGCAGTAGTCGCATCTTTCTCAGAAACCCCTAGGGATTTGATAGCGGCAACAAACTGATACTCGTCCCGTTTTAGTTTAGTCTTTTCAAGTAGTTGGGTTAAGACCCCAAATTCGTTGTCTTTAAATGAAAAAACTTGACCTCGCTGATTAACACAAGAGTCGTGAATGAGCATAATATGCTCTGAACCCACCGTATCAAGGTGAGCATTCTCAGTTTTTTCAAAACTTTCTAGTAGTTCGTCTATATTCATCGTCTATAACAGGTTATGGTGAAGAAAAAAAATCATTACCTCGACAATAAAAGATTCGAAGAGATTATTAAGCTCTATTTAGTGGACCCTGAGGAGCACGAAACTGAACTAGTAATGTTGCTTGATATACTTATTACAAACATTTTAAAGTCTTTTAAGTTTAAGGTAGACCCTGACGATGCTAAGCAAGAATGCTTCATGCTGGTATTCAAGACATTAAAGAACTTTAAGTCTGGAAATGGTTCAGCTTTCAACTACTTCACGACAGTTATTGTAAACAACCTAAAGTTGATATACACTAAGGATAAAAAGTACCACAAGAAGCTTCAAGATTATAAGGACGCCATCCTAGGCCCAAACCTAAACGCTACGCGGGAATACGAGGACCCTTACGCACCTTCTTCTTTTTCTTCTTCTTCGGTCTAGGGTTAAAGAAGCTATGCACTCTAGGGTACTCAACGTAGACTTTAATATCTCCGTTAATAACCTCTACTACAGTAGGTGCGCTAGAAATAGAGAAAGCAGCAAACGCGTGGGGTAGTTCCCAGCTAGAGATAAGGTAACACACCTCGTCCCCCTCTTTAGAAGCCCACGCCTCAGCCTCCTTTATCACCTTATTAGACCATTTATCCCAGTCGGAATAATACAATAAGGTGTAACTACTACTCTTCTTATTCTTTAAAAGGGAATTAAGAACCTTTTCGTCTTTAGCTGTTAGACTTTTCAATACTCGCATCGAGTTCGCTCAGGTTAGGGACTTCTAAAACAACTTCGGAGTCAACAGGCTGTACGCCAGCAGTTTCCAGTACTTCGGCTTTCTCTTCTTCGGACATGCCCTCGATAGCCTTATTAACATCATCCATAAAGCTATTAAGCCCACGGAACATCATAACTTTAGCGAACTCGCCATCGGACATTTTAGAATCCTTCCCAATTACCGCGCCTTTTACTGCGTTCCATTGAGATGATTCTGCTTGAGTTAGTTTCATGTAAATCTTCATACGTCTTCCTTCATTACGGATTTTAAAAACCCAATCATTAGTTTTTAGGTTTATTTTGGTTTTTTCGACTTTCATAGAATATGTCCAATTTAAGAAATATCTTAGGGAATGGGGAATTCGGCAAAAAGCCGAGGGTTAATAGTAAGAGAAAGGGTGCTAACTTCGAAAGAAAAATGGCTCAAATGTTTAATGAGCGGTTTAAAACTACCGAGTTTAACAGGACCCCTGGTTCGGGAGCATTTGGGTCAACCCATCAACTCCCACAACATCTTATAGTCCATGGAGACCTAATAACGCCACAAAATTTCAAATATACTATCGAATGTAAGAGTGGCTATACGCTAGAGCTTGATGACCTGTTCAAACCTACCAGTAACTTCTTCAAGTTTATTGAACAAGCCAAAGGGGATGCTCAAAGATGCTCTAGGGAGTGGATGCTTATCTACAAGAAGGACAGGCGTAAAGAGCTTGTCGTCGTAGACGGTCCCTTAGCGTGTCTAACGCACTTCGTTGTTGTAGGCGACAACTATTACGTGTATCTCCTTAAAGACGTTCTAGCGCTGCCTGAAGCCTTCTGGTTCAACTAAAGACTCTACCCGCATCGTAATCCACTACCTTAGCGTCAATAGTCTCTCCTTGCTCTTTAGCGATGAGACGAATGAGGGCTAACGCTTTGAGAGCTTTACTTTTACCAGGGAAACCACCCTCAAACTCCTCACCCTCATGTTTGACTTTTAAACAGAAAGGGAATAGGGTAGTAATAAGCTTATCTCCAACCTGTTGAGGGTCCCCCACCTCCATAGGAGGGAGTTTCTGTAGGATACGGGAAAAAGGAGACCCTGTAAAGGACTCTTCTTCTTGACTTTCTGGGTCTTCTCCCATAGTACCTTCAACGGACTCTCCCACGGACTTTTTCTTATTAGAAACCTTTCTCTTAGAAGACTTCTTCTTGGAAGACTTCTTCTTGAGAGGAGGGGGAGGCGTTTCAGAAGTTTCTTTGCTATCCCAATCTTCGAGGTCAGGCTTTCTAGTTAAAGGTGTGGTAGTCGCAAACGCCTTTCTTCCTTCAGTGGGGAGTTTAGCTTCCCCTTGAAGTTTACGACCTCCATTACCCGTCTTCTTGGCAGTTACCCTCGTATCCGAAATAGTATTACCATCAGCGTCATGAATTTGAGAACTGCTCGCAGTAAGGGAAGCTGTTCCATTACCTGCAAAGAGTCTTTGTGCTACTCCATCGTATATACCATGATTAGTGCTAAGAGTAAGATTCCCTGGAGAGCCTCTGAACATAACCTCATCATCAAAAGTACCAGCCGAAAATACAAAATCATTATATGCAGCGGCTCGGGCATATTCAGGGTCTCTTTGAGCCCTTTGCATTCGTTGAAACTGCCATAACTTTAGAGCGGCAAACCTCGCGCCTGATTGGCCTTTTTCCTTTAGCTTAGCCTTAATACTTTTTAATTCCGCTTTATAAGCCGCGTCAGCTTTACGACCATCGGCAACGCTAGTTCCAGCCGCATGAGAAGGAGGATACCTTTCCAGTTCTGATAAGTAAGCTGTAAGGTCCGCTCTATTCGGGTCACTTAAATTTCCAATCTTAGCTTCAATGTTCTCGCGCATTACACGGTCAGTCTCTACCGCCTGAACACAACTCTGCGCATCATCTGCTGTCATAGCCTCAGATTTCACGGCCCTATCTAAAAAAGAGCTATGTAACCTATCAGACGTTAACCTGTAACGTTGTGCTAAAGCAATCTGTGCGGTAGTGGCCTTGCCTGCCGTAGGGATAGAAGCATAAGCCTTATTTAAAGAGCTAGAACCTATTACCGTGTCACCATCCAACGCTTTATAGTTTTTGACCGATAAACTCAATTTATAGTTACCGTTTGCATCTTTATACACAGCACTTTTAAAAGGGTCATTCATTTTTTCAACAGCTTCGGGTGTAAGAATAATATCTACATCAGATTTGTACCCCATCTCACTAGCTTGAGAAGGTCGGCAGACACCTAAAACTCCATCTTTAGGTATACCCGCCAGTTCGAAGAACAGCTCTGTTTGCATAGCGGCTTCTGTCATAGCCGCTCGGATTTCGTCTTCAGGTCCTACGCCGAGGCTCTGCAACCTTTTAAAATATTCAATTTGGTCGAACTCATCGCTCAATAAAGCAGCCTCTAGGTACTCCGTGTTTGCAGTCGATAAAGTGTGAGCGTCCATTAAACGAAGGTGTAGGTGCTTAAGCGCCTCCCTCTGTTGCTCTTTATCCCCCGCTAAAAGAGCAATTTTAATCTCTACAATATCTTCAGTAAGCTTACCATCCCTATCATTTTTTCCTGATGATTTAGATTTACCTACAGCCATAGGGTAGACTTTTAAAGCTTCATCGTCGGATATAGTTTCTGGCAGTACTCCTGAAGGCAGTAAACGTACACCTCGTAAACCCTCAAGGCTCTCATTTAAACCCGTACCAAACGTAGTGCCATAGGTATTATGGTCCTCAAGCGCAAGTTCTTGCAAGGCGTCGAAAAGTTCGGCATCAGCATTTAACCTACCAAAGAACACTCCTTTTGTACCTGTGGAACCTCTAATAGTAGTAATTCTAAGGGCTTGCCTCTCCTCCATAGTAAGCTTACCTTCGGGTATTATTCTGTGAAGGGAACCAGAAGTCTTCCAATCTGCTAATTTTACAGTTTCTACTTTTTCAAGAGCCGTAACTAAAGACACGACACATAAAAGAGCTTGCTGCTTAGCCTTATTAGCCATTTCACGTCTAGCTCCGCCCATAATAGAAGCCAACGCTCTCCCTATCCTAGTACGTGCGAGAGGAGTATTGACAGTCTTCTCTAGCTTCTCTACAGTCTCTTTCGAAGCGCCCTCGCTCATACCTCTTGCGTCTACAAAGAATTTCTCTATAAGTTTACGTTGCTCGGGGGAGAACTGTACACCTCCCTCCGCACTACCAATCACACCAGTACCGTCACGGTTAATAAGGTCAGGCTGCGTAGGAGCCTTATCCCCCTCTCCTGCGGGAGCCTTATCCTCCTCTTCTGCGGGAGCCCACGCATTCAAAAGTTTTCGTGCCCATGACCCTGAATGGCTAAGTTTCGGCCACTCATTTTGCCAGCCTGCGTTATCAAGACTTTTATTACCTACATTAGACCCTGAGATGGTTACTTTCCCATCTTTTAAAACCATACTAATGTTTTTCTTCTTACCCTTACTGTATTGAAGTTGACCGCTAAGAGCGGCTTTAAAAGTCGCTTCAATTTCCCCCACAGCCGCTTGCTGCTCAGGCGTAGGGTCAAACGCTTCATTTAAAGTAGACGGAGTCCATGTCCTCTTCCGAAGTCCGCTGTAGGAAGAGAGTAGCTCAGTAAAAACGCTTGTAGTCATGTAAAAAAAAAGGTGGCTCCTAATATATTTAGGAGCCACCTCAGATATAATCTAATTATAAATTAGGTCAAGGGAGCGAGAATATCTTCGAACACATTATCACCATTCTTGAAGTACCCAACCATGTCGTACCTTAGGGTACACTCAATGGAATGGAATTCGTTAGAAGAGTAATTAAACTCAGCAAGCCTAAAGTTCTTAGGGTAACAGCCATATAAGCGTGCAACCCATTGAGGTTTACGAGTGTTGTCTAGAAGAACAACATCTACGGTACGCTTAAAGCCTCCTCCACCTTGGATAAGCTGCCCTGCGATGTTTGATGCAACGCTAGTTGAGTGGGTACCCGTAATTGGGTCATACGTAGTACGCATCCAATTGAAAAGTGCTTTAGCCGCATCACCTTTAAGAAGGTTGTCAAAAGTAACAACCGTCTCTTCAGTGGACGGACGCCCAGGATAGTAAAACTTGTCGTTAACACGGTCAACCATAATATCTTCAACGCTGTAGCCAATTTGGCCTACTTGCTTCGCAGCAAGAGTTAAAACGTTGTCAGGGTCGGTTAGACCAGTGTTTGCAAGAATACTTCCTACAACGCCTCCAATCCCATTAATGCGGATTAGCCAGCTATATGTACGATATGAATCGTACCGATGAAATAGTTCCGTGCCAGCAGTAAAGCCAGCTACGTCTAAGACTCGGCCTGTTTCGCCAAAAAAGTCTGATAAGTCTACATTAACCATAGTATTTGTTATTCTCCTATTTTATATAGCTTTCAAGCTATGAGGGTAAGTTAAGCCCCAGGGTTGCGCTTGTAAGGTTAAGCTCGAAAACGATAACTTCCGCCGCTTTAGTGGGCTGAAGAATTACTTTACACCATAACTCGCTTCTGTCGATGCGGATTGGAGTGTTGGTAGTGCCGTCACAGATAACCTTGAAATCTATCACACCTCGACGGCTCTTAATGTCAGCCATCATAGGTTCAACAGCGTTGACGATACGCTTCCAAGTTGCTGCGTCGTTAGGCTCGAAAACGAACTGTCGCGTGGATGCAATAAGCATCTTACGAATGACAATCATCAAGCGACGAACATTAATTCGGTCAAGCGCAGTTGCCGTTCTTTGAGTAGTGCGTTGACCCCACAGAACAATACCTTCAGTGGCAAACTTCTGTACAGGGTTAATGATATTTCCAGGACCGTAGAGAGCATCTCGGTCCCCTTGGGTTAGAACCATCTCCACATCAACAGGCTTCGTCAAACGACCTCGCACAAGACCCGCAGGAGCGAACCAAGCATCAAAATTGTTATCAGTAAAGGCCATCTGTCGAATCGCAAAGATATCGGGGGAGACGTACTCATCCACTTGCGTAAAGGTATTAAATAACTTCACCCAAGGCCAGTACACGCAGGCATAAGAACTATTAAGCGCGGCAGTTCGACCTTCCGCAGTTCCATTTGACCATGCAATAGCATTTTGGGGGGAAGTAACCCCTAATGGAGGGTTAGTTACAAACAGGAACTCTTGGGAATCCGCTGCAATAGAAATTGCGTTATTAACAATATTCTGTTCAGTACACCCAGGAATCGCTAAGATAGAGACATCAATGTCTTCCTTAAGAAAAGAGTAAATACCGTTAGCTTGGGCTGCATCTCCAATGACCGCAGCTTTTACATCTGGGTCAGCGAATGACATTCCAGCCGAAAGGTCACCGTTAATACCACTAGCATAATCGTAGGTACCATCAACTAACTTTCCGTATTTAATATCGGTTGCATTGAATTCACTAGTAACTGTATCTCCTGAAGCAGTAAAGATAGTAACCTTACCACCTCCGAAGCCCTCTCCCCAAGAAGTAGGTAATGTCCATAGCACGTCATCTCTACTCGAAAGGTCTACTGCAAATTCACCAATCATCAAATCAGATGTCTTGTTAGATTCATCAGCCGTACCGTTAAGAACGGCAGAAGGAGAAAGGTCAATCCCAGTAGCATTATAAACACACTCAACTTCGACCCCTTGCTCGGTACCCCCTCCTCTTAAGATGCTAAACTGGGACCTAGCTCCCTGATTAGACCTAGTAAGGTTCTGTAATCCAGTATTTTTAATACCATAGGTTTCAACGGTACTACTAAAGTTGTACCCTGCACCAGGATATAAACTGCGGGTGATATAACCACCACCACTTACAGCGGATAACTCGAACTCAGTTCCAGAAGAAGTAACTCCTGAAGCGACCGCAATATCTGCAACTCCGTTATTGGGGGTTAGCGTCATGTTACCGCTTACAGCAGATAGAGCAGCGTTGTTCGCAGACAAACTGCTGACAGTTCCATCTACGCCACCTGTAGTTCCTGGGGGGATAACACCAAATGACGCTGTTGAAGACCATGCGTAAATCTCGACTTCCGCGCCCGAGCCCGCGAACGAGCCGACAAAGTCACCAGTAGCGCTGGTTAGCCTGTTGAAAGATACAGGAGAATTAGGCGTAGTGCGAATATTGACCTGATTCATAATAGCATCAGCGCCTCCTACAAGGGAAGCGTTACTTGACGCTGCGGGGCAGTTGAAGATTAGGGGGGTAGTAGTCCTATCAAGTCCGACACCATCCTTAACGCTCACAATAAAGAGATAGTTGTTATTCGTAGTAAGTTCCGTGGCACCAACGTGAGGACAATTACCAACCTTAACACCAACCTCAGCTACAGCAGCATCAGTAGTAGCAGTTCGCGTAAAGTAAACTGTATTGGTTCGGTCTAGGATATGGTAAGCACCGATAAGACCAAAACCACCTTCAGCGTCATCGGGGCGACCGAATCTACTAACGAGTTGGTCCGCGTTGGTAACTAAAGTAGCTAATCCAACTGGACCTTGAGAGGCAAAGCCAAGAATCCCTACCGAAGTAGAGTTAAGGGACGGGCTGTAATCAGACCAGTCCTTTTCGATGACATATACACCAGGGCTAACGTATGCAGGCATGTTTTAATATTCTCCTATTAATTAAGCGTTTGTGATTTTAACCATTTGTCGCTGCTCAGCGACACGAATTAAATCAGTGATTGAATCGGTGGGGACTACAACCGACTGTTTTGAAGGAACCCAAATATGGTCAAATTGACCCGAAGGGGTCTTAATAATCACTTCAAGTCCTTGGTGAGTGGTATTTTTAATTTTCTTATAAACAGACATTAGGATTTTCCTCTACTATATTTAGAACACTCGCTCGCAAAACATCGCAGATTTTTTAAATTCGTATTGATTTAAATCTAAGGAGTCGTTGATTGAGTTGCTTGAGTCGTTGTATTAGTTCCTAGAGTCGTTGCTATAGTTGCTGTAGTCGTTGCTAGAGTTGATTGAGTTGCTTGAGTCGTTGTATTAGTTCCTAGAGTCGTTGATTGAGTTGCTGTAGTCGTTGCTAGAGTTGATTGAGTTGCTTGAGTCGTTGTATTAGTTCCTAGAGTCGTTGATTGAGTTGCTGTAGTTGCTAGAGTCGTTGATTGAGTTGCTATAGTTGCGGGAGTTGCTTGAGTAGTAGTTGCTAGAGTTGATTGAGTTGCTTGAGTCGTTGTATTAGTTCCTAGAGTCGTTGCTATAGTTGCTGTAGTCGTTGCTAGAGTTGATTGAGTTGCTTGAGTCGTTGTATTAGTTCCTAGAGTCGTTGATTGAGTTGCTGTAGTTGCTAGAGTCGTTGCTAGAGTTGATTGAGTTGCTTGAGTCGTTGTATTAGTTCCTAGAGTCGTTGCTATAGTTGCTGTAGTTGCTAGAGTCGTTGCTAGAGTTGATTGAGTTGCTTGAGTCGTTGTAGTTGCTAGAGTCGTTGCTAGAGTTGATTGAGTCGTTGTAGTTGCTTGAGTTGCTTGAGTAGTAGTTGCTAGAGTCGTTGATTGAGTCGTTGATTGAGTTGCTTGAGTCGTTGTAGTTGCTTGAGTCGTTGCTAGAGTTGATTGAGTTGCTTGAGTCGTTGTATTAGTTCCTAGAGTCGTTGCTATAGTTGCTGTAGTCGTTGCTAGAGTTGATTGAGTTGCTTGAGTCGTTGTAGTTGCTAGAGTCGTTGCTAGAGTTGATTGAGTTGCTTGAGTCGTTGTAGTTGCTAGAGTCGTTGCTAGAGTTGATTGAGTCGTTGTAGTTGCTTGAGTTGCTAGAGTCGTTGATTGAGTTGCTTGAGTCGTTGTAGTTGCTTGAGTTGCTAGAGTCGTAGTTGCTAGAGTTGCTAGAGTCGTTGATTGAGTTGCTGTAGTCGTTGCTAGAGTCTGAGTAGTCGTTGCTATAGTTACGGGAGTTGCTTGAGTAGTAAAAGTAGGGATTTGCTGAGCAGTTGGAACTGTAGCGAATCCCCCTCCCCTATTATCCAATTGATTTAAAGCGAAAGCAGCGCCGCCGCCTGCATAAAAGCTTTCTAGAGTTTGAAATCCTGAAGTTTCTTCTATGTATTGTTCAAAATTTAAAGTTTTCATTTCGCTTGTATTTGTAAAGCGAAAAACATTACCTGGAATGTAAGACTCTACTTTAAAGCGTACAGTACGTCTAACTACACGGT
>Ga0233415_10000045_pt1 | contig 58190 bp, 35 predicted proteins | sample Na_anoxic_12_MG_FD_188631 | JGI IMG/M metagenome (GOLD analysis project Ga0233415, IMG submission 188631) | Seawater microbial communities from Saanich Inlet, British Columbia, Canada - Na_anoxic_12_MG | ecosystem: Environmental > Aquatic > Marine > Inlet | place: Canada: British Columbia...
TTGGAGAATACTCCTCATTTTTTAATGCTGCTCTCCGGATGAAGAACAACTGGTGCTGTTTGTTGAAACACATACACTGTTGTTTTTTGTGTTATAGAATCCCCTATACCGACATGGCATAAGGGTTTTTTGGTTTGACAAATAACCCTTCTTTGATGAAGGAGTTCTCTTGGTCATCAGACCATTTGTCTGTTGCCACTTCCGGCAAACTATGGAGAACTTTTTCTGCTTCCTCTTTTGTAGAGAAAACAAGAAGAGGATGCATAACAGGTTGGGCTTTGCATCCTCTAACAAGGATGTAAACGGTTGTATTCTCCATGTTATATAGTTTTTAGACACGGTTAATAAAAATGTAAGGGATGTTTGTTACCTTACTTCAATAGCCACTTAGCTTTCTTTATAGAATGCTAAGTCCTACCATTATCTGATGCTTCTAAAGCTGGGTCAGAATCCTCCTGTAAAATGGAACTGCACAGTAAGCATTTATACCTGTTGCTACTTGGCTTAGCATAGCAGGTAAAGCTACAGTTCCTATAAGCTTTTGGGTAGAGAGAATAAACTGACAAGCCAAGGTTGTATAAAGAAAAGTTGGTTGTCATGATGGTGGCACTTAAAGGGTATCCTTATTAAGCATAATACTATACTATAGCTTACTGTAGTCTTTTATTTTTCTGCAAACATCCGGTTAACAACCTTCTGCTCACAAAACTCTCTACCCAAAGACTAGCCTATAGTAATAGTATATGCTCATAATAGACACCCAATGCCTATTTTTAGCCATATCCATAATAGATATGACCGTGAAAAAAACTAAAATACATGCTTATATGAATGTATGGTGAGTATGATCACCCACTTATTCACACAAACATGCATTTTATTTTGTTTTGCGTGTAAAAAAATACCCTAAACCAAACATAATATGGAACAGTGGTCATACTAATTGGTATAACCCCCGGTAATCTTAGCACTTATTGCAAAATCACCCAAATATAATTTGGTTTAGAGTATTAGCTTGAATAATTACAAGCGTCTAGGTATGTGCGCATTACACATACCTATTTCTCAACTTTGTCAATGGTGTGAGTAACCATGTTCAGTAATTGTCACCATGCAGGTAGCAATGCTACGGCAGACATAGTGAACTTGGGGTTGCTAACCCCTTCCTCAGGCAAAGGACTACGCTAGTAGACCTTTAGACCTGAGGAACGCCACCACGTCTTCCTTCAGCTTGACACTGGCTGGAATCACAACACCGTTAGCTGAGGCGTGAGCCCGAAGCTGAGGGAGTGTGCTTTCAGCAGTGACAGCTGGAAGCTGTGGTGCAGTGTTGACACAACACCAGTAGCCACCAGTGGCAACGCCACTTTTGGTGATTGGTGCTGTGTCATCCAACAACCAGTTGGAAACCAGCTGAGAGTCACCGTTGAAAACGGTCTCCATCTGGTTTGTAAACTTGTTGTAGGCAAGACCTTCTGTACACCTGTTCAGAAGTTCTTGCACTGCAATGTCTGTGATAGGAAGGGCATTGCCCTCACTGTCACAGGGATTGATGAATCCCCACTTCCGTGGGGTTGAATCCTGCACGCGACTGTACCTCATGGTACCGTCTGCTTGCAGAGCTCCGCAAGTTTGGTTTCCCGCACTTGTGGAGACGTAGAAGAAGAAGCCACCTGCCTTGGTAGGTCGCGCCTGCTTCAAGTATACTTTGTGTTTCATTACAATGAAATTTAAAGTGTACAATGGCAAAATTGCCACACAGCGGGGGTATCCCAACTGCAAATCTTAGCCGGGGAGCGGGACTCTAGGACCCACACCCAACCCCAAACACATAACATTGTTATCACCTATTTCTGTATTACCGGGGTTATTTGCTGGTGTCCTTTTTTTTGTTGTTATTAGAGATATTTGTTTATAAAGAGTTAATGTTGTATTATGGAGGGGGGGTTGTTTAGGGTTTATGTAAGGGGTATTGCATTTTGTTAATTATAAAAGTTTATTATTATGGGGGATTATAAAAAGGTGGATTTTGGTGGGGACATTAGTGATGAGATGTTGGATTTGGCATTTGATAATAGTTACCGGATATTTATTGGGGAGGCTACATTTAAGGAGATTGTTAAAGATAATGATGATGGGGTTGTTGTGTTGGCTCATGACCCAGGGGAGGGTTTTACTGATGAGAACCTGGAGGATATAATATTGTATTATGAGTATGTGGAATATTATGAGAGGTGTGGGGTGTTAAAAGATTTAATTAAGGAAAGGAGTAAAAAAAAAGGTTAAACTTTTTTAATTTACTTGAGAATTTTTATATTTGTATTATTGTAAATATAAAAAGGTATATGTTATGGAACAGGAAAAAGTAATTAAAGAAGAGCAGCCTGATGTGCAGATGTCTCAGGATGAGTTGAATGAGAGAAGGGCTAAGGTCACAGAGTTTTACAGGGATAACATTGAGCATCTTACTGTGCAGTTGGAGTATGAGAAGATACTGACAGAGATAGAGGAGCACCGTGCAAAGAGGTTGCAGGCTCAGATGTTTATAGCTGAGGCTATGGCAGCACAGCAGGAAGATCCTACACGTACTCAGGCACGTGAGGAATTTGATGAGGCTATGGATACAATGGCTAAGAGAACTTTAAAACGTACATGATGGAGACATTAAAGGTTGGGTCTAAGGGTATTAATGTTGTTAATTTGCAGAGTATTTTGCAGATAACGCAAGATGGTTTGTTTGGCAGGAAGACAGAGGTTGCTGTCAAGAACTTTCAGATGTACAGGGAGTTGAAGGCAGATGGTATTGTTGGTATGGAGACATGGGCAAGTTTGTTGTCACATGTTGGTCCTATAGAGGCAATAGATCAGGATTCAGATCTTCAGTATTTTGAGACAAATTATGATCAGCGTATAGAGAAGTATTATTTACCTAAGGGTGAGTATGTTGAGCATAAGTATAATAATAGGTATTGTTTTTTGCATCATACTGCAGGGAGGGAAAATCCTTATAGGGTTATAGATTCTTGGGGTAGGGATGACAGAGGAAGAGTGGGTACTGAGTTTGTGTTGGGGGGGATGAGTCATACTACGGGAAATGCAGATAATGATGGGATTATGGTTCAGGCATTTCCTGAGGGTAATCATGCCTGGCATCTTGGAAAGACTGGTTCGGGGATGATGAACAAGGCTAGTGTAGGAATAGAGATTTGTTCTATGGGTTATTTGGATAATGATTATAAGACTTATGTTAATAGTAAGTGTTTAGCATCTCAGGTGTGTAAGTTGGTAGAACCTTTTAAGAATAGGGTTTACTGGCATAAGTATTCTGACCGTCAGTTGGAGGAGATAGAGAAATGGATAAAGTATATAGGGGAGAGGGATCAGATAGATATGCGTTTGGGTTTAAAGCAATGGATTAAGAAGTATGGTCCTTCAAAGGCTTTTGATTTTCAGGAGGATGCTTATTATGGTAAGGTTGAAGGGTTGCTGACACACACAAATGTCAGGAAAGATAAATATGATTGTTTCCCGGACCCTGGTCTGGTGGATGTTATCATGAGTTTATAGGGCAGGCTTGGTATTAATTTATTATTAATCATATCGGGGTTTGATGGTTCTTTAATGTCAGCCTGTCTTTAAGATATAGGGAAGGGGAGAAACTATTTTTATTTAATTTTATTATTTAATTATGGGTTAAGATGTTTCGTTTATGACTAGATTAAACTGCCCCCTTCTCTTTTTAAAATTTAAAATATGGCAATTGTAAAAAAGGTGGGTAAGAAGGTAAAGGTCAGCATAGAAGAGACTATTAAGTATCAGATAATAACATATTGCTTCTTTAAAAAGATTCACATCAGTAAGTCAGACCTTGCATTCTTAGCTGAGTTATCAAAGAATGATGGTATTGAACTTACAATGTTCTGCAATCTTGTTGCAGAGAAACAAATCTTTAAGAGTACACAGTCTGCAAGAAACGCTGTTACAAAAGCAGAGAAGAAAAACCTGGTTGTTAAAAATGGAGGTAATAGAAAGACTATAAGTATATCCAAAGATATTAATGTGCAAACAAAAGGATTAGTTCTTTTAGATTTTAAAATCCTGGGTAATGAAACCAAAGAAGCATAAAGAGTTTAAAAAAGGTATAGCACAGGAGATTGGTGTTCATCAAAATGTTGTTGATGATTTTATTAAGTTCTATTATGATAAGGTGAGAGATGGTCTGTCTACACTGGGCTATCCAAGGGTTTATGTGGATTGTCTGGGGACCTTTGTGGTTCGTAAAGGAAGACTTGACAAATCAATCAAGAGGAATAAAGATATCCTTGGTAATATTAGTAAGCAGACATACAAGGGTTATGAGAAAAGTGTCATTGTAGCTGAGAAGCTTAAGAATATGGAAAGGGTGCAGGCAGATTATGAGCAAATTTTTAAAGAGAAAGCAGCTTTCAAACAAAAGAAAAATGGATCTAAGTAAATACATGAACGCATTTAAGAATACCGGTCAAATTCTTGAGGGTATAAAGAATAATGTTTTTAAGTCAGAACATATTGAAGCAGAGGCCGCTAAGAGATGGGCCACCTGTTTGAATTGTCCATTCCTGGATATAATAGGTAAGGATTGTTTGATAAAAGGAGCTGCCCCCTGTTGTTCTAAATGTGGTTGTTCATTAAAATATAAAACAAGAGCTCTATCTAGTGATTGCCCTGTGGGTAACTGGAATGCTCTCATGGATGAAGAAACTGAAGATACACTAAAAGAAAAAATAAACTATAAAGAACCATGAGTGTTATATTCAAAGAAGAAGGTCACACATATGAAAGTAATGATGGAGAAAATATAAAATGGATTAGTGTCACAACACTGATAAGTAAATTTAAACCCAGGTTTGATGCTAAAGCTATGGCTATTAAGTCTTCTAAGAATAGAAGGTCTAAATGGTGGGGTATGCATCATGAGGATATAATGGCTATCTGGAAAAAGGAAACAGATAGGTCTTGTAAACTTGGAACATGGTATCATAATCAAAGAGAAAATGATATTCTTGATTTTAAAACCATTGAGCGTAATGGTACTGAGGTTCCTATTATAAAACCTGTGTTTAAGAATGGTGTAAAGGTTGCTTCCCCACAAAAACTTACAGAAGGTGTCTATCCTGAACATCTTGTTTATCTTAAATCTGCACATATCTGTGGACAGGCTGATGTTGTTGAAGTTGTAAACGGTAAAATAAATATTACAGATTACAAAACCAACAAAGAGATCAAAGAGAAGGGTTATACCAACTGGGAAGGGGTAACATCTAAGTTGTTTCCTCCAATTAATAGCCTGGATGACTGCCATCTAAGTCATTATAATATCCAATTAAGTATTTATGCGTATATAATACAGAAGCATAACCCCAAATTAAAAATAGGGGATCTGATTATTCAACATGTTAAGTTTAAACAGTTGGGTGTGGATGAGAATGGTTACCCTATAAATGAATTGGTGAAAGGAGAACCTGTTATTGAAGAAACTAAAATTTATAAACTCCCTTATCTTAAAGATGAGGTGAGAAGTATTATAATGTGGCTAAAAGATAATAAATTATGATAGTAAGATTATTTGATATCCAAAATGGGAAAGTAGTGCCCTCAGAACATTGCTATACAATGAAGTTCCTAAAAAGAATTATGGAAAATTATCCTGATACATATAATAAGGTATACCAATACTTGTTTTATATGACTTGCCCGGATCCAGATCTTAATCCATTCTTTAATCTACCGGAACATGAAAAAGAAGATATTATCATAGATGAGATAGAATTAGAAGAGTCTGTAGAAGATGCTAATATAAGGTATGGGGTGGAAATGTGTGAAAAATTATATCAGACACCAACCTTTAGAGCTTATATTGGTATTAAGTCTATGTTAGATAGATTAGCAAGATACATGGAGGTAACACCAATAGAACATGGTAGAGATGGTAACATAAACTCTATGGTAAATGCTGCAGCTAAGTTTGAACAAATTAGAAACTCCTATAAAGGAGCTTTCCATGATATAAAGAAAGAACAAGAAAGTAGAGTACGTGGAGGACAGGGTTTAGCTTATGATCAAATGTAAAATATGGAGTACTTAAAAGATATATTATTTCAAAATCTTACAAAAGAAGAAGAAATAAAAATAGAAGGGGATACAAAGTATTTAATAAATAATTCATTTAAAACCAATAAAATGAAAATAATACCAATTGGTAAGAAGGTGTTGATTAAAGAACAAGAAGCACCAAAGTATTTTAAAGGTTCAACCATTTTAATTCCTGCAACTGCTCAGGAAAAACAATATAAAGCTTATATTGTAGCTGTAGGTAAGGAAGTAGATGAAGTAATTGTAGGAGATTTAATCCAATATTCTACTTACGCTAACCCTACAGAAATGTTTCATAATGATGAAAAACATTATCTTATTAATGTACAGGATATATTTGCAATAATTATAGATGCATAAAAAAATACCTACATATAAGAATGGTAAGTGGGATATAACAGAATTTAATGATGATAAAGAATTTAGAGAGTTTCTTTTGAAGCTGTTTAAAGAACCCGGTCATTATAATTTTGATGAAACCGCTCATATGTTTAATGAGCAGGCAAGATTTTTTGATAAACATAAGTTTTATTGTAATAAACCTTTCAGATCAAAAGATTTTATCACTTACTGGAACGATCAAAAGTATAAGTGTAGAAATGGTGCCATCTTTCATAGTAAGAATGGCACTTGGTATTTAACCAGGGATTATTACATGTGGTTAAACTTTCTACCTATATATGATAAGGAAGAAAAAAAGTATGGATTTGCAAAAGTCAGAGATGCCCAATATCATATGGCATTATATGAGATTCTTGCAGAATTGCATAATGAGCATGCTGCTATATTAAAGAAAAGGCAGATAGCATCTTCTTATTTCCACATGGGAAAGATAATAAATCAATATTGGTTTGAAGAAGGTAGTATTTGTAAGATAGGTGCTTCACTTAAAGACTATATTAATGATAAAGGCTCTTGGAAATTCTTAGATGAATATAAAGATTTCTTAAATGAGCATACTGCTTGGTATAGGCCAAGTAATCCGGAGAAGATTTTAATCTGGCAGCAACAGATTGAAGTACGTATAGATAATAAGAAGATAAAAAGGGGGTTAAAGTCTAAAATACAAGGAGCATCTTTTGAAAAGAACCCTACTACAGGTGTTGGTGGTCCATGTACTATATTCTTCCATGAAGAAGCAGGTATAGCTCCTAAGATGATGCAGACATATGAGTATTTACGTCCTGCAATGGCATCCGGTATGATGACAACAGGTATGTTTATAGCTGCAGGTTCCGTTGGTGATCTTGATCATTGTAAACCATTGAAAGAGATGATATTAAATCCCAGAGTTCATGGGATTTTTGCTGTTAAAACAAACCTTATGGATGCTGATGGAGCTATTGATATGGCAGGTTTGTTTATCCCGGAGCAATGGTCAATGCCCCCTTTTATAGATAAGTTTGGCAACTCTTTAATTGAAAAAGCATTAGAAGCTATAGTTAAAGAAAGAAAAACCTGGAAGGCTGAGTTAAATGCTGAGTTATATCAACTTAGAATATCCCAAAAACCAACAAACATTGCTGAAGCTTTTGCGTATAGAAAAGAATCTATCTTTCCTCAAGGTATAATAGCACAACAACTAAAGAAAATAGAAGATAAAGAATATAGTTATGAGCATATTGAGCTTGAGAGAGATCAAACAGGGATAATAGCTAAACGGTCAAGAAAGCAACCAATATCTACTTTTCCCGTAAATAAAAAGCAAGTGGATAAGACTGGGTGCCTTGTTGTTTGGGAAAGACCGGTGAAAAATCCTGAGTTTGGAATGTATTATGCTAGTATTGACCCTGTTTCTGAAGGAAAAACTACAACATCTGACTCTTTATGTAGTATCTTTGTATATAAGAATCCTGTAGAGATAATAAGAGAAACACCAGAAGGTTTTGAACATATTATAGAAAAAGATAAAATTGTTGCTGCCTGGTGTGGAAGATATGATGATATAAATAAAACACATAATCAATTAGAATTGATTATACAATGGTATAACGCATGGACTATTGTTGAGAATAATATATCATTGTTTATTCAGCATATGATAGCTAAAAAGAAACAAAAGTATCTTGTACCAAAACAACAGATACTCTTTTTAAAGGAATTAGGTTCTAATAGAAATGTATTTGCAGAATATGGCTGGAAGAATACGGGTAGTTTGTTTAAAAACCATTTAATATCTTATGCTATAGAATTTCTTAGAGAAGAGATAAATGAAGAGCTTGATGATAATGGTGAAGTTATGTCTGTTACATTAGGTATAGATAGAATACCGGATCATATGTTGTTAAAAGAGATGGCAAGTTATTATCCTGGATTGAACGTAGATAGGTTAGTAGCTTTCTCAGCGTTAATAGCTTTTGCTAAAATACAGCAATCAAATAGAGGCTATCATAAAAGAAGAGAAACAGATGGATCAAATAACTTGGAGAAATCAAAAAATTTGTATAAATTAAAATACAACCCTTTTAAGAATATAGGGAAGAAAAAAAGAATTGAAGGTGGTGGTCATAAACGCTCCCCTTTTAAAAACTTTAAATAATGAAAGTATTTAACGCATTACAATTAAAGAAAGGAGCTAAAGGTGAAGGACACTCTCCATCTTCAAGCCTTACACAACCAATTCAATTCCTATCAGCAAAGAAAAAAAATGATGATTGGGCTGCATGGAATATAGATTGGCTTGAACTACAGGGAATTGAGTTTTTAAGATTAAACTCAAGAAGACTTCTAAAAAATTATAAACTTGCCAAAGGAATTATAGATAAGACAGATTATATTATAGAGGAAGATAATGACTATAAAGATCTTGTTGATGTATTAACTAAAGAAGATGAATCTGCATTAGAGTTAAAGTTTTACCCTATTATACCAAATGTAATTAACGTTCTCTCAGGAGAATTCTCTAAAAGATTCTCTAAAGTACAATTCAGAGCTGTTGATGACCTTTCATATAATGAGATGCTTGAGCAGAAAAGAGGGATGATAGAAGAAAATCTTCTGGCGGATGCTGAATCTAAACTTTTAGCTAAGATGTTAGAGATGGGTGCAGACCCTCAAAGTGAAGAGTTTCAACAACAGTTATCTCCTGAAAATTTAAAGACATTACCTGAGATAGAAGATTTCTTTAGTAAGGATTACCGTAGTTTAGTGGAAGAGTGGGCATCACATCAGTTAAACGTTGATGATGAAAGATTTAAAATGCAGGAGCTTGAGGAAAGAGCATTCCGTGATATGCTTATTACAGACAGGGAGTTCTGGCATTTTAAAATGATGGAGGATGATTATGATTTAGAACTTTGGAATCCAATACTAACATTTTATCAGAAATCTCCAGATACAAGATATATATCAGAATCTAATTATGTAGGTAAACTTGATTTAATAACTGTATCAGATGTTATAGATAAGTATGGTTATCTCATGAGTGAGAAACAATTAAGTTCTTTACAAGATATATATCCTGCAAGATCAGCTCTTTATCAAGTGAATGGTTATCAAAATGATGGAACATATTATGACCCAAGCAGATCCCATAAGTGGAATACAGAAATGCCGGGGTTAGCTTATAGACAATATGTAAGTAATTGGTCTAATGATCCAGGTAAAGGAGGAGATGTTGTAAGTGCTATTTTAAATGAGAGTGAGGATTTAACAGCGTGGGGAGAAGGTGAGCTATTAAGAGTGAGCACTGTATATTGGAAAACCCAAAGAAAAATAGGTCATCTTATTAGTATAAGTGAAGATGGTGAAATTGTGCAGGATTTAATTGATGAAACATATAAAATTACTGTAAAACCTCTTTATGATAGTAGTATAATTAAACAGAAATCTAAAGAAACTCTTGTCTATGGAGAACATATAGATTGGATTTGGATTAATGAAGTGTGGGGTGGTGTAAAAATAGGACCTAATCTACCTGCATTTTGGAGATCTAATATAGGAGATAATCTAAACCCTATATATTTAGGTATTAATAGAAAAAAACCTGGACGTATCCCATTTCAATTTAAGGGTTCTAAAACCCTTTATGGCTGCAAGCTCCCTGTAGAAGGCAGAGTATTCTCTGATAGAAATACAAGATCTGTAGCTCTTGTTGATTTAATGAAAGCATATCAGGTAGGGTATAATATGGTGAATAACCAAATTGCAGATATCCTTATTGATGAGTTGGGTACTGTTATAATGTTTGACCAAAATGCTTTACCAAGACACTCAATGGGTGAAGATTGGGGTAAAGGGAATTATGCTAAAGCATATGTGGCAATGAAAGATTTTCAAATGCTACCATTAGATACCTCTATTACTAATACAGAAAACGCTACAAATTTCAATCATTACCAAACTCTGAATATGGAGCAAACTAATAGGTTGATGTCAAGAATTCAATTAGCTAATTATTTTAAACAGCAATGTTTTGAAGCTATTGGAGTAAACCAACAACGTTTAGGAGCTCCTATTGGACAACAAACAGCTACCGGTGTAACACAAGCTCTTAATCAATCATATGCTCAAACAGAAGTTTATTTTACACAGCACTCAGATCAATTGATGCCCAGAGTACATCAGATGAGAACTGATTTAGCACAGTTTTATTGTAGTACAAACCCCAGTGTAAGATTAAGCTATACAAACTCTGAAGCAGAAAAGATTAACTTTATCATCAATGGTACAGATCTTTTACTAAGAGATTTTAATGTATTTGCAACTACTAAAACAAATCATAGAGCTATTCTTGACCAATTGAAACAATTAGCAATTCAGAATAATACATCAGGAGCATCTATATATGATCTTGGTAATATTATTAAAGCTGATTCTATTGCTGAAGTTTCAGACATATTAAAAGATGCTGAAGCTAAACAGCAGGGTATGAAAGAACAAGAGATGCAACAACAACAACAAATGCAACAAGAGCAGATACAAGCTCAACAACAACAGGAGCAGATGAAGTTGCAGTTTGAATCTCAGGAGAATGATAAAGAAAGACAAAAAGATATTACTGTAGCAGAAATCAGAGCTGCAGGTTATGGTGGTGGGCAAGATGTTAATCAAAATTTAGAATCTGATTATGTAGATGCAATGAAAGACATCCGGGAAACTACTAAGTATAGAGAACAGATGAATATGAAAAGAGAGGAGATGGTAAATACTAATAGTCTTAGCAAAGAGAAAATGAATGTTGAGAGAGAACGTTTAAAAACTCAAAGAGATATTGCAGCTAATAACTTGGAGATAGCCAGAGAAAATAAAAACAAGTATGATGTAGAATCAAAAAAGAAAAAGAAAGATAAATGAAACTGACATCTACACATATTATATTCATTGTGCAATCAGTTTTTATACTGATATTATTCTTAGTGATAGTGTTTAGAAAACCGCCATCACCAACAGTAGTAGATTACAATAGAATAAAATCTCAAATAGAAGAATCTATAAATACACTTAAGTCTGAATTTGATTCCCTGAGTGGAGAAAATACACTTCTTTATAAAAAGATGGACTCCTTGAAATACCAGATGCCGGATAATAAGAAAAGCTTAGATAAGATTAACAGAGAAATAAAAAGATTAAATGAAACATATATTATTAGTAATTATAGGGATAGCTCTGATGCTGCCCTCATCCGCAGACTGTCAGGAGGATAAAGTTCTGATTGAAAGAGATGTGCTTATAAGAATAGCATCTCAACTGGATAGTTTTGAGGTTCTAAAAAAATTAGAGATTGAATATCTTTCTTTTAAAGACTCTTGTGTTATATTAACAAATACTCAAATGGAGTATATAGGAACACAGGATATGTTGATATTTAATAAGAGTAAGCAAATAGAAAATTTACAAGCCTCAGAAACTGAGTATAAAGGATTAGTTGATATTAATGAAAATCTTGTAAAAGTATATCAGAAAAAAGCTAAAATTGGAAGACGTAATACTGTTATTAGTCTTGTAGGCGGAGGAGTTTTAACACTAGGATTAACAACAGCTTTGATAATAAGCATAGTTCAATAGTGCTTATTTAAGAAATTAAGTAAAATATTAAATAAGGATAGTTCTTAATAAAGATAAGTATTGGGGGAGTTTAAATCTATTCTTGGTAGGACATTTATTTTACTTCCCCTTTATTTGTTTGATTTGTGTTTTTAATTTGTGCGCTAGGGAGTTAGGTTTCAAGTGCTTAGCTCTCTAGTTTTATTTTATTATGAAAAAAAAAGAAAATTTACTTGCTGTAATTAGTAGTCCTGAATACAATGCTACAGTTACAGCTTTTGTTGTTAACAGCACAGTTAGCATTAAGGGTTTAGTGTACAATGTGGAAAACAAGAAGAATACTAATTATGAAGTAAATCTTGTATTATTCCCTGATGGTACAGCTAGAGTCATAGAATAAAAGCCTTATATTTTTTTTAGCTATATACTATTTAAATTATTTTTTATACAAAAATATTTTAAGTTTAAAAGATATAACTTTGCGTATATTATCTTATAATTAATTTTTAAAACCAACTATATTATGACAAACGAAACAAAAAACATGGAGACATCTGTGGAAACAGTAGACATTAACCTTGATGAAATTTTTGATGGTGCTCCATCTGCAGAAGGTGTTACATTACCTGAAGAAACTAAAGGTAATATTTTTAAAAACTTAAGTAGTGATGTTGATTTAACATTTGCAGAAACCGCTGATGTAGAAGAAACTGAAGAAACTGAAACAGAAGAAACTGGAGCAGAATTCAAAGCTGAAACTTTTAAAAAAGCTGAAGAAGTATTTGATGAATTAGATGATTTAGATGATGAAGTAGAACAAAAAGTAGAAAAAAGAGGAAGAAAAAGAATAAGTGGTATTTCTGATGTATTTTCAAAGCTTATTAAAGATGATAAGATTGTTCCGTTTGATGATGATAAAAATTTAGAAGATTATTCTGCTAAAGACTGGGAAGAACTTATTGAAGCTAACCTTGAAGAAAGGGCTAATCAAGTAAGAAGAGAAACCCCTAAGCAGTTTTTTGAAAGTTTACCTGAAGAATTACAAATTGCAGCAAGATATGTAGCTGATGGAGGTCAGGATTTAAAAGGTTTGTTTTCTACATTAGCTTATGTTGAAGAATCCAGACAACTTGATGTATCTGATGAAGGAGATCAAGAATCAATTATTAGAGAATATCTTTCTGTTACAGGATATGGTGATAGAGAAGAGATAGAAGAAGAAATTGAAATTTGGAAAGATTTAGGAAAGCTTGAAAAACAAGCTTCTAAATTTAAACCAAAGTTAGACAAGATGAAAGAACAGGTTGTTGCTAGAAAGCTGCAAGAGCAGGAAATGAAAAGAGCACAGCAAGAACAAGCATCAAAGCAATATATGTCTAACGTATATCATACGTTAAAAGATGGTACATTAGGTGATGTTAGAGTTGATAAAAAAACACAAGCCATGCTTTATAATGGCTTAGTGCAACCTAACTATCCTTCAGTAAGTGGTAGAAATACAAATCTATTAGGGCATCTTTTAGAAAAATACCAATTTGTTGAACCTAATTACACATTAATTGCAGAAGCTTTATGGTTATTGTCAGATCCTGTACAGTATAAAGCAAAGATAATGAGTAAAGGAGCACAGAAAAACATAGAGAAAACTGTTAGAAAGCTTAAAACAGAACAAGCTAATAATACTACTACTTCTCACGGCATTCAAAAAACTGAACAAGCCGCAAGTAGAAAATCAAAAAAGAAATTACAAAGATCAAATAACATATTTAGAAGAATTTAATTAATTATAAACATTTTAATAAATTATCAATTATGGCAACTCCGGTTTTAAATAATGGAATTTTCCTTAGGGATACTAACTATAAAGCTAGTTCACATATTGATTCATATCACCTGACTCAAATGCTTGGGTCTGCAGAACCTATGGATATGGGACCTGTAGATTTATGGGCTATGACACAAAAGGTAGAAATGCCTTTGTATCAAATGGCTTCTTTTGGTGGTAAGAATACAATTCTTGTGGATAATGCACGTGGTGAGTATAAATGGCAAACTCCTGTTGCACAAGATTTACCTTATATTGTTGGGGATATAGATCCAGGATTCGCAACTAAAGGTATTGACGGGCATACATTTAGGGTTAAATTATCAAAAAGATCATTTGGGCATGGTGATATTATCACTTATGACAAATATAATGGTCTTGAACTTTACATTACAGCAGATGATATTCTACCTGCAGGTGATGGTTTTATTTACACAGTTCAACTTGTAAATAATAATAACAATGCTTTTCTTGACAATGCTTATTTAGCTTCTGGTACTAAGTACTTCCGTAAAGGTTCTGCCAGAGGTGAGTATGGTGAAAGATTTTCTGACATCCAAACAGGATCTGGTTTCCGTGAATTCTACAACTTTGTAGGTGGTGCTGAAGCTCATGTTCATTATTCTATTTCATCTAAGGCAGACCTTATGATTAAAGGTGGTCTTAATGCTGATGGAACAGTACCTGTAACGGAAATTTGGAGAAATTTTGATACTGGAGCAAACAAATCTGTTGCAAGTATTGAAGAACTTGTTGCAGGCATGGGTAAAGCAGGTGCTAAAAAAGCATTTGACAACGGTTCTTTATCAAGAACGTTTATTACAAATCTTGAAGCGGCTCATTTATCTAAAATTGCAAATGACATTGAGTGTTATTTAATGTGGGGTAAAGGTGGTAGAATCAAGCAAGATGGTCCTGATGATATCAGACTTTCTGTAGGTCTTTGGACACAGCTTGATAACTCATTTAAAAGAGTGTATAACAAAGCTTCATTTAATCTTGACATGTTTAAGTCTGAACTTTATAACTTTTATCAAGGTAAAGTTGAGTTTAAAGGTCCGGATCCAAAAAGACAACTCATTGTTCAAACAGGTATTGGCGGTATGCAGTTGATTAATAAAGCTATTGCTGATGAAGTTTATGGTTCAGGTCTTGTACAGAATGCCACTGAAATTGGGGCTGTATCTGGAAAAGGTATGGATCTTGACTTTGGATTTGCATATACAAGCTTTACAATTCCATTCCTTGCTAACGTTAAGTTTGTTCTTAATCCTGCATTTGACAACCTCCATACAAATGATATTGAGAATCCTCTTATTGATGGAAGACCTCTAAGCTCATTTAGCTTTATCATTTTTGATGTAACTGAAGAAGGTAATGATAACATTCACTTATTGAAACTATCCTGGGATAATCAACTGAAGTGGTTCTATCAAAATGGAACTATGGATTATATGGGAAGAACTCAAGGGTTTGCATCTACCGGAAACTTCAATGGCTATAGAGTTTATATGACTCAGACTATGCCAGCGATTTGGGTGAAAGATCCAACTAAAGTTTTAAAAATTGTTATGAGGAATCCTGTAACAGGAGGCTCATTCTAATAGTATACTTTAAGGGAGGGGCTAACACCTCTCCCATTTTTTGATTTTAAAATAAAAAGATATGTCTATTTATAAAAAAGCTCCGTTTACAAAGGTGACAGAACTAACAAATTCACCGGTATCTAAACTTGTAGCATCTAAAGGAGCAGGTAAAGAATTAAGAATATTTGCCAATAATGCTGCTGCCAAAGCTGCAGGATTAGCTAATGGAGATTTATATATTGAACAAGTTTTAAATCAGCAGTTATTGTGCGTTGTTCACACAGTTTAACATTTTAAAATAAAAACCAACAAAATTATGAGTGATTACACAATTATAGAAAAATATCAACAAAGTAAAAGCAAGTCTATTGCTATTAGACCTTATTTTAATCCTAATAAAGAAAATATGGGTTTACAGCAATATGGGATGGCTTTACATGATGGTGTTTGGCATCAGGAATCTTTAGCTTGTTTAGAAATGAATGGGATTAAAAGATATGTTACAGGACTAAATGAATTTGCACCAGAGGTTAAACTCTTGCCCCCTGGTGAAAAAGAAATTAAAATAAAAGAAATAAGAAAGGTTATTGCACAGTTAGAACAAGATTTAGCGGCTAATGTTATTGATCCGGAAGATAAAGAATTTTGGAATAAGGTGACATTATTAAAACCCGGTAATGATAAGTTTTGGTCTAAGATTCAAATAAGATGTGGCAATGAACCTGTTTATTTAGATCCTGTAAAAGACCCTTATGATTTAATAAAACTATATGCTATTAATGCGGGTGGTTTTTCTATAGTTGCTAAATCATTAAAGGCTGTAAAATCCTCTGTTAAAGAACAAAAATTTTATTTAGATCAATTAGAGGAAACAGTTAGTACAAGAACTGAGTATAAGAAGTTAAGGAATAAAGCACTTGCACAACTACAAAACTTATTTGATAAGAACTCAACTAAATTATTGTATGTTGCTAAATGTGTGGATATTGATAGTACTCAGTATGTTAAATCTACACCAAATGATATTGTTTATGAAAACATGGATAACCATATAAATGGTGATGGTGGAGAATCAAACAAAAAAAGAGCTGCGCAATCATTTATAGATGCAGCAAAAGATACAATGAAAAACCTAAAGTTAAAAGCTTTAGTCAAAGATGCTTTATTTTATAGGTTTATTACACCTAAAGCTAATGGCTGGATTGAAACTTTAGATGGCAACGTTAAGTTGGGTAAAAAAACCACAGAAGTTGTTGCTCATTTAAAAAATCCTGAAAATGAGGAAACTTTAAATGCGCTTATGGATAAGGTTCAAGCTTATTGGAATACATAAAAATATTCAGATATGAATAATGATACCCTTAAAATAAAGCTTAAACAGAGGCTTAATAAATTAGCAAGTAATGATTATGACAATATAGAAAATTGGCAGATCATTGAAGCTTTTAATAAAGCTCAGATTGAGTGGGTAAGAAGACAGTTACATGGAAATAATCTTTATAAAGAAGGTGATGAGCTTTCAAAAAGAAGAATTGATGATTTACAAATTCTCTTGGTTGAATTACCATTAACAGGTAGTGAAGATGACAGGTATTTTGAATCTGATAATTTCCCTGTAAATACATACTTGGAATATAAAAGGATCAGTGCTAAAGCAACCAATAATTGCTGCACTGAACCTTTTTTAATGACCGTCTATTTAGCTGAAGAAGCTAATGTTGAGCTTATTTTTAGAGATCCTTTAAAAAATCCAAACTTTGAATGGGGTGAAACATTCTGTACAATGTTGGGTAATAAAATAAGGATTTATAGAATGCCTGACTTTAGCATTGTATCACCGGTATTAACTTATTATAGAAAGCCAACATACATACAATTTCTAGGTGTTTTAAATCCATATACATCAACAGTATCTGTAGTTGATGTACCTTGTGAGTTTAAAGATGATATTGTTGAGTTAATGTTAGATGATACAGCAGCTATAATAGCTGGAGATATTGCAGATTTCAATCAAATGCAAAGAGAACAACAAGCTGCAGAAAGAAATAATTAAAAACTGTAGTGTTATCTTTGGATTGATTTTAAATTTTATTATATTATATATTATTTTCGTTTAGTAAATTAAAACTTTTTAAAAATGGCTTATTTTAATCATGCATTTTGCAAATCATTCCTAGCAACTTCAATAGTTGCTGATGGAGTAAATACATCCGCATTTACAGCAGGTGAGTTTGGTGCTGTAGAAGGACCTTATGATTGGTTGTCAGTTATGCCTCCAACAGGTCTTACAACAAATAACTTACTGTTTTTAGTGCAGGGTAGTTTTCACACACAGGATCAAATTGGTAATAACCCAGGTCATGGCGGTTATTCAGAATCAATTAAATCCAAAGGTATAAACCCACGGTATGTAACAAGGCTTTATTCTTCTAGTTGTCAAACAGCTACTGCTGCAACAACTCAGATTTGTGTTGCTTCTGATTGCGCACCTTGTGGAGAGAATTTATTTGTACGCTTAGATGTTAAGGGTTCCCCTGCATTACGCTTTCTAAACCACAATGCTTATGCAATTGGTGATAGCTCAGGTGATGCTGCTGCAAATGGAGGTCCACTTCCAGGACTTTGTTGTGCAGATACTCAGGAATTCCTTGATCCGGCTATGGCTTTAGCAGGTGCTATGCAAATGGTATTAGCTGATCCAATTATAGCACCGTTTGTTGCTGAAAGTGGTGCAGGAATGGCAGTAACTAAAGATGCTGCTTCACCTCAAACTGATTTTGATGGTATTACCACGTTTAGTGCAATTGTTCCTGGTACAACTTATGTTACTGCTACAAATGTACCTGTAACAGGTGGTACTGGAACAGGAGGTACTGTAGATATTACAGCAGTTGCTGGAGCAGTTACTGCTGCGGTAGTCAACAATCCCGGAAACGGTTATACACTTGGTGATGTAGTAACCATAACAGGTGGTGATGGAGCTGCAACATTAACATTAGCTACTCCATCTGCAGATGCAGGCAGCTTTACATTTTCTCAAATACTTAATGGACCTTATGATCCTTCTGTTGATCCAGTAGCTGATGTGGTTACTGCTTGTGCATCAGTAGTTGGTGCATATGTTGACTCACAGTTTGGTATTTGTTCATTTGATACCAGAGATCATTATGAAATGGAACCTGTGCAAATTATAGGATCTGTTCTTGATGAAACAGGTAATCCTTGTAATGATTGCGGTGTTATTACAAACACAGAAGGTGTTATGGAGCAAATGTCAGGTGAAACTGTACTAAGACAATTACTACTTACAGAAGCTTATCTTCAAAACCCTTATAATCAAGGTAATAAAGATAGTGCAAGAATCAGACAGATTGAATTATCTGATGATATAACAGGTGCTGTAACTAGAGCAGATCTTTATAAAACATATTATCTACAACACAGTATTCCAAGAATGAACAATCCTTCTGGAGTATTTGATAATGATCAATATGTTTATCAAATATTTGTCAAATGCGATGATGCAACAACAATTGCTGCTATGGAAACATTGTGGGGTGGTATTGCAACTCTTTGTGGTACTTATGGTAATCCAATTGCATATGATCCTGATGCTGATATTATAGTATAATGTTTATTACATAAGAAGGTAGTGTTAACAGCACTGCCTTCTTACTTTATTTAAAAATAAGAATAATGGCTGATAAACATATTTTAAGCTTAGAGGTCCCTTTAGTAACAAATTGTGAGATATTGACTATAAGAGATACAAGTCAATATACACCATTATTACCTGTAGATTGTCCTGAGTTATTAATAACAACACCGGGGTTTAACACTGCTTCACTAATTAAGTTGGATCAGTTTTTTCCTATTCAAACCTCATCTTTTGATATTAATATTTCAGCTTGCCATTTAAACTTACAAACAATAAATTGCGGGACAGAAAGATCTCCTTTACCAGATGGTGTATACATAATTAAATATAGTGTAGCACCAAATGATAAAGTCTATGTTGAGTATAATCACTTGAGGATTACCAGTTTAATAAATATGTATTACGAAGTTTTATGTGATATTGATTTAGATACATGTGAACCTTTTAGTGCAAGAAAAGACCTTATTGATGAACTTCAGTACATTAAAACATTAATTGATGGTGCTGTATCAAAAGTTGAATTTTGCAATAGCCCTCATTTAGGGATGGATATGTACAATTATGCATTAAAAAGATTAAACAAAATAACCTGTATGACAACAGGTTGTTGTGAGTAAAACCAACGTTATGAAATGCAAACATTGCAATAAAGGCTTTAGTTGTGGATGTCAAAAAACTAAAGCTGCTGATGGTAATATAGTGCACAAAGGTTGTGTGCGGCAATATAATGCTTCTAAAGGAATCAGGCATGTTACTAATGATACGCTGACAAATTCCATAAATAAAGCAAATTTAAATTTATCAAACAGAAGATAAATGAGCAGTATAGTTAAGAAAATAGAGGTAGAACAAAAATTTGCACAGGCTGTCTACAAAGATTTTAAAGCTAAAAGATTTGGCTTAACTCCATGCTGTTATTATGATCTTGAAAAGATTAAAATTAAAAAATACCTTTGTGATTACCAAGAACAAAAAGTTCTTGATGATGCTCTTTTACCTACAGAAGATTTAGATATAATTAATGTAGATTGTGATGATTTACCTGTGCAGCCAATCCCAACACCTCCTGATGATACACCAATAGTAGAACCAACTGAAGCTTGTAGAAGTATTCAAATAAATGGTTTTGACCAGCGTGTATTCCTTGACGGAACTACCAATGCTTATTCATTATTTAATTACCAGCAAACTCAAAGTCATTCAACCTGGGTAAAGTTTCCTCCTCTTGCACCTGTTGGAGAAAGACAAGATGAAATATTTATTCTTTTTAGTAGGTATTATTTATCAGGTACGGGTGAACCAGGAGATTATGGATTAGGAATAGCTTATTTTAGAGATTATGATGTGTTAGGTAATGTTACAGGATACTTTTTGTTTATACTTAGCAACCAAGTAAATGCAAACCAATTTCTTTATAAAGAAATTTTTTATGATATAACAACAACAGATTGGTTTAATATAACTCTTACGACAGATGCTGATGACCCAAATAATACAAAATTTTATGTTAATGGTGTTGAAATAACATCTGTTGTAACAAGTTTCTCTAGCTTAGTGTCAAGTATAGGATATAATAATGAAGATTATGAAATAGGTTCTATAACAAATACAGGACCTGAAAGACCTGATATATATACAGAGTTTACAGTTCATTCACATAGAGTTTGGAATACTATTTTATCTCCTGCTGAAATTGTCAGTGAATATAATTTAGGATTTAAAAGACTGGTTCCTGTCTTAGATGGGAATTGTGTTATAGATATACAATGTTCTGCTTCAGTTTGGAATGGTTCAGAATATGTTGTTCCAGAAAATAAATTACCAACATCATGGTTTACAGAAAATGCTTTGCAAACAGATTTAGTTAACGATTGTCCACAAGGAATATGACAAATAGAATATTTATAGTAGATTCATCAGATCCAAATCTTGCCATAATTATAACTTATTGTGTACAAGACTTGGGTACATGCAGAGAAAGAAAAGACGGTTTAAAAAAATTAGTTTATCTTTATCCTTATGATGAGATAAACCATCCTGAGTTATCCGGATATGTAGAATATACTAAAGAACAAATGAAGTTGTTTTTAAATGATGAGGATTGGACTGGTAGTTTTCAACTCACTTAAATTATAACACATAAATAAATAAACATGTTACCTATAAATAACAATAACCAATCTCCTTGTGTACCCGTATCTTCTAACTGTGTTATATGGCAAGGTCCAGATATAGAATGTATTAATTTATGTAATGGTGACACAATAAGTGATGTAGTAGGTAAATTAGCTACAGAGCTTTGTGCCCTTATAGATGCAACATGTGAATGTAATCCTGATTTAAGCGGGTTAACTTTAAATTGTTTACCCCCAGGTACTACTTTAGATTTAGACAATGTATTACAAGCAATTATAGATTATATATGTGCTTTATCTCCAACATCGGGTGATATTCCAATGATAAACTTACCTGTTTGTTTACACTATACAACACCTGCAGGAACTGTAACTCAATTACCTCTGTATCCTGAATTTACAGATCTGATAGGTAATACAATATGTAGTATTCTTAGTGATATTGATCTCATTAATAGTCAAATAATATCTATTCAAACTAGATTGGGTGTATTAGAAGCCTGTGTACTCCCATGTGCTGTGCTTCAATCAACGCCTGAAGTTATTTCAAAATATTTTTTTCCTGGCATGTTAACTCCTGTCACTACTTTATTATTAGCTGTAGAATCTTCTTTAGGTTCACTGATAAATGCTGTAGGTAACGTTAATAAAATCAATACAGCAATATCTGCACAAACAGTAACTTCTGGTACACAATCTTTAACATCCACAGCTACATATGGTAATAAAGCAAGTTGGGTTAAAAATCCATCTAGTCTATCAGAATCTCATCAAGATCAATGGGTTGTTATTGGAGATCTTTATGCTGCAGTAAAAGATATTAAGGAGAACTTTGCTAATACAGGTTGTGATTCTATAGATTTTGGGTTTATATATAATATTATTAGAGATGGTTCTAATATACCGGTTAGTTTAAATCTAAATTTTACAAGTAGTTCAATCCCTTCTTCTTATTCAGATTGTGGTGCGGGTACAGAAGTTATCATAACAGATTCAAATGGATCTTCTTTATCTTCAAGTGTGAATGTAGCTGCATTGCAGAATAACCCTGCGGGTGCAAATATATCACTAACAGGATTAAATGTATTTAGTTCAATAACTGTTCAGGTTAATTTCTGTGCTTCAGATGATGTAAACACATGTCAGGAAAAAAGTACACAAATAATAGCATTACAGACACCTTGCCCCACAAACGTTACTGTTATAAATGTTACAGAGAGTACAGCAACAGTTAACTTTGCAAATAATTTAGGTACAGGTGTTAATTATGAAATAACTATAACGGATGTAAATACATTAGTTGTAGCAGGCAGTGCTTCAGTATCACAACCACCTGCTCAAATAACTCAAGTATTTGCAGGATTAGCTGATGGGACAATATATGAGGTTGATATAACTATCACAAATAACGGTGTACCTACAAATTGCTCACCTGTTTTATTTACAACAGCTGGTATAAATTGTGATACGTTTTCTACAACAAATACAGGGCTTTCTGGTGTAAATGATATTTATTTAGGATATACAGATGCTGGTGGTATTCAAACACCATATTATTATAATCCTGATTTACAAAATATTTTTATTGGTGCACCTGCTGTCCCATTATGTTATTCACCTACAGTAACACCTAACTCTAATATAATTGTTCCAGCAACAGGTGTTGTAACAATGACATTAAATTATGGATTAGTACCAGGAGTATCAATTGTTATTGAATCAAGTATAGATGGTGTTAACTACACTAATCCTGATGTAGGAGCTGATGGAGTAAGGGTTTACACATCAGGTGTAACCTCAGGCTCCTTATATTTAAGAATTTACGTTGATTGTACAACCAGTATAAGTGACTATACAATTTTTAGATATGATTTTACAACTACACAATGGCTTATACTACAAAGCCCAAGTGATTGCAGGAATGATATTTATGAATCAATAGCAGATGCGTGTCCTGCAGGTGTAAAGGTTGGTAGACAAACACTAACGTGTGATGGTACTATATACAATATATTTGGTGGAGGTGTTGATTCATATTGGTACTTTATAAGAAAATATGTACGTTCAGGTGTAACATTTTATGTATATGCCGGATGGACACAAGCAACAGGTGTAACAAGCATATTAGAATGTTGTGCTTGTCCTGCATTTATATTAACTGACCGTGTAAAACTATATGTTCAAGAAGGACAAACATTAGCGTTTAGTGCACCTTATGTTTTAGGAGATGGTGATCCTATAGTAACAGTAGTGCAAACAACTACAAATGGAACATTAACACAATTAGCTCCAGGATCTAATGCGTTTAGTTATACCAATAATCCTGCGTTTTCTAAATATGCTGATACACTTCAGGTTCAAATAGCACCTCAAACCATAGGTGATTGTGAAAGTTCAATAGTAACTATACAAATTCAAATAATCCCATGTGATATAAGCATGGAGTATTTGGATCAACCACTTTTTGCATTTATTGATACAAATACATATACTGATGTAGAGGGTGCAAATATCAGAACTGCTTTAATAAATCTGATTGCTGATTGGAATGCAATTTGGGGTTATGTTGGTAGTTTATATTTCATTCCTACAACAAGCAGTAGATGGCTTGGATATCAAAAAGCTATTGTAGATGATGGAGTTAGTGCTAATTTAAGTGTGGTTCCTGCATGGGCAGCATTAGAATTATTACCAACATCATGGTCAGGAGGAGCACCTATTTATAAAAATGGTGTTTTCATGGTTGTATTCAGCAATGAAGCAGCAACTGATTATCATGATACAACATTAGCTGCTGGATTTGCAGGTGCTGTTATACAACCGACAGTGGCATATTTAGAAGATGCTAATGCATATGCAGATTCTTTAAATGGAACAACAAATACAGCATGGGCTACAGGACTTGGTTTATTTAATAATCAATTCCCTGATGGTTTTAATAGTATATACTTTCCTTTTACAACTAAGTTTTCTACAGGAGCAGAAGCAGCTAATATACTAATGAGTCTTGCTGCATATACTGGAGAAATGATACCTCCGAATGAATATGGGGTACATACAATAGTTGATGTATCAGGATATTTAATGCAAGGGTTAGTTCCTTCTACAACAAACCCATATCAAGGAGCTGTACCACCAGCACCGGGACCTCCAATTGAACCTTTATATACACAGGGTTGGTTAATGTTTTTAGATAATGAATATAGAACTGATACATATGCTAATATTGCAGGAGGTTTAGGAACAGATTTTAGAGATTGGTCAACAAAAATGGGATATACAGCTATACAATGTACAGGCGGTTATACAGTAGCATCTGTAGGAACATTATTATATTTATTTGAAAGATGTGATACGGGGTTAGTAGATCTTGTAGAAATTATAACACCAGCTTTATATCCTACGTATGGTTTATCTTACCGTTCAGCTTTAGCAAATAACTCATTAGGTATAGATGTTTGTTTTAAATTTATAGGATATGGTGTGGGATCACCTGCCTGGGAGTTATCAGCGTATACAGTTGAACCTGGTTGTGAAACATGCTTTACAGTATTCTTAGTAGAGGATTGTGTAAGTGGATTCCAATATAAAGTAGATATGACAGGAGAAGTAGGAGTTACTGTTGGAGATATTTATAAAATCACAAATAATGGGGCAGACTTTATACCAGGTGATGGTAGAGATGATTGGCTTACAACTGATGCTAAGTGTGTAAGTATTATATCTGGAGAAACAGTTGCTGAACTTTCAACAGTTACTATTCTTGGATTTGCAGATTGTCCTTTATGTATATTAACATTATAAAATAAAAATAAAATGGCATGTAATTGTAATAAATGTAATACCAGTAAAAACTGCGGATGCAATGATACTGCACTATCAACACCATGCACATACTCTGATTGTAGTGTAGGGTCAGAAAGATGTGCAGATATACAATGTGCTGAATGTGTTAGTTATTGCGGGACTACATTTGAAGTTGGAACTCTTGGTAGTATATTAAAAATAGAGTCTGGAGAAAGACTAGATTCTATTATACAAAAATTTGCTTTAATCCTTAGTCAAGGATTAGGGGCTTGCACATCAGATGATGTGCATCATGCACCGTATAATGTATTTGCTACAAATATTACAAATAACTCAGCAACAATACAATGGAATAATGTTTCTACAGATACTCAAACTTTAACTGTAGAATATTATCAACCAATAATAGGTTGGCAAATTGCTACAAGTGGTTTGGTAAATACAACATTAAGTTATGAATTAATAACGCTTCTTCCGGCTACAACTTATAAAGTTAGAATAGTATCTTCAGATGCAAGTGTACCTACACCTCTCACATGTTCAAGTGTAGTTATAGTATTTGATACATTACTTTAGAAAAACAACAAGGTGGTAGTTGGTTGGTTTTCTATTACTGGTTGGAGGAGTCTTGGCATCAAGGCTCCTTTGTTGTTTATATAAAGGAGTAAACTTTTTTAATTATTAATTTTTTTGTAAATTATACCCCATGATAAATAATTATAAAGAACCGGATGTAAAAGGGCCTAGATTTAGGAATAAAAGATTAGGGTTTTTAAATACAAAAACATTTAATGAATTTAGAAAAGAATTTCCTGCATATAAGAACATTGATAATTCTAAACTAAAGAAAATCATTAAATTATACAACAAAAACTTATGGGAAGGAGTAATAGAACATAGGGATGGTGTTGAATTACCTAATTCTTTAGGATATTTATTTATTGGTACATGTCCTCCACCAAAGAATGTAAACACAAATTATGCATTGTCAAAACAATATGGCAAAGTACTCAGCAATAAGAATTGGGAAACAGATGGGAATATAGCAAAGATAGTTTATACAAATTGGGCTGCTAAATATAAGTTTAAACACAGAGAACTTTGGAGGTTTGAAGCATATAGAGACTTTAAAAGAACGGTTGCTAAAACATATCCTGATAACTGGACAAAGTACATCTACATGCCAAAAAAGCATAAAATAGCTAATATGTACTATGATAAGACTGCAGAGCAAGAAGCTTTAAAAACTTATAATGAATTTGAAATCTAAATAAAATGGCAACAATAGGAGAAGTAATATCACGTATAAGGGGTCAGGTAAAAGCAGAGGTACAAGATGCTTTTGTTACAGATAGATATATCTATAGCTTAATAACAAAATTTGCTCAAGTATTAATGAGGAGGCAGGATTTTGCTAATAAACTTATGAAGTTTAATGCTGTATGGAAGAAGTTGCCTTATGTAGAATTAATAGAAGTGGATAAGGTTGAAGCTGATTGTGTAGGTGTTAAATCTGGTTGTACAATAAAAAGAACTAAGGATAAATTACCAGACATGATAGAAGGATATTGGGGACCGTTAATTAGAACAGTAAGTTCTATTGATGGCTCAATAGAGATTTATCCTACACAACCTGGCACATATACTTCTATAACAAAAACCACATCCTTTAGATATAACAAGAATAAATATTTTTGGTATCTAAATGGTTATTTGTATTTTCCTAATCTTGATTGGGATGCGGTAAGGGTGGAAGCTGTTTTTGATGATAGCATAGGTGATTGGTTATGTGATGAAACAGAAGCTTGCATACCAAGATATGAACAAGAAATGAATATACCTGAAGCTTTGTTTGCTGAAATAGAAAGTCAAATTTTACCTGTTATGATGAATACATTAAAAATACCACCAGAAGATTCTGATAACAAAATAAATCCACATAGATAATGAGTGTATCACATAAATATAGAACCTTTGATCAGTTGTTTGAAGATGTATCAATAGATTTTGCTACATATACATTAGAAGGAATGGTGCAACCTCAACAACTTATAAAGGTAGCTACAAGAGTTAATTATGATTTAGGTCTTAGGATTCACAGAACTAAGCAAGTAATATTAGACATAGAACATGGTAAAGCAAGATTACCTTATGATTTTGCATATTTAAACTATGCTTTTAGATGCGGAGAATATACTATAGCTGATAGATTACCATCTGGAACACATGTGGAAACATTTAATGATGTTCCTTATGTTCCCGCACCTGGTGAGTCAGGTCCTTGTGAAGATCCTGAGTGTAGAGATGTATGTGTTATAAAGACATGCGCTGATACACATGAATATCAATTGGTTCAAAGAATAGGCCCTGTCAAGTACAGAACGTTTACAGCATTTAGACCTTTAAGGATTAAAACTGTAAATAAATATGTTTGTGATTGCCCTAATATAAATGAACAAGCATATGATATAGCTGAAATAAAAGATGGTTTTATGTTAACAACTTTTGAAACGGGTAAAGTATATATAAGCTATCAAGGTGCTATGGAAGATAATGAGGGTAATCTATTAGTGTTAGATCATCCTTATTGTAATGAATATTATGAGTATGCTTTAAAGCAAAGAATATTAGAGAACATGGTATTTGCAGGAGAGAATGTATCTAATCAATTAGGTTTGGTTGAAAATAGATTAAGAGCTGCAAGGAACAATGCTTTATCTTTTGTTAATACACCAGACTTTAAAGAGCTACAGGAAGTTTGGAGAATAAACAGAAAAGCACAGTATCATAATTACTATAATATGTTTAAAAGTTACCCAACTTTGGGATAATACATTATGGCTAAGAAATCTAAGAAGACAACAAATCCAAATAATACATCTTCAACAGAGGTTAATCTCTTTACTAAAGGGATGAGTAAAGATGTCAATGCTTCTTTTCAGGGAAAGGAAACATGGTATCATGCAATAAATGCATATAATAACTCTGTTGATGGTGATGTTGGTGTAATAGGTAATGAACCAGCTAACTTAGAATGTGCAAAAATACCTTATACAATTATAGGGGCTATTCATAAACAAGGTGATGAATGGTATATATTTTCCACAGATGATGTTAATTCAGAGATAGGTCTTTTTAATGATAGTGAGTGTGCGTACACTACTATTGTTAATGCTCCGTGTTTAAGTTTTAACAGGAAGTACTTAATAACGGGTGCATCCAAAGAGAATTTTGATTGTACTTGGCAAGTGTATTGGGATGATAATCTAAATCCATCAAGAACACTAAATGTAGATGATATACCCTGGATACAAAATGATATTAGCACACCGGGTTCCCCATGTAAAGAGTATCAGGATACAATAATTCTTGATTGTGAAAAGATTAGATTAGCTCCTTTAGTTAAAACACCTTGTGTTAAATTAACTAAAGCTCAAGATGGTGGTCAAATAGTAAATGGTTCATATCAGGCTTTTATTGCATATGCTTTAAATGGTCAGAAGGTAACAGATTATATTGGTGTTTCTAATATCCAAAGTTTGTTTGACCATTCAGAGTTTGCGGGTTCTTTAAATATAACAATAGAAAATCTTGACCAAAGGTTTGAAGAGTTTGAACTTGTTATATTAAGCAATACTAAAAACCAACATGTTGCTAAAAGAATTGGGTTGTATAGTACAGCACAAACAGCAGATCCATCACAAACATCTTTATTGCCAAAAGTAATATCATTAGATTTTATAGATCCCGCTTTAATAAGTACACCATTTCCAATCCTTTTTAAAAAGAGCCCTGCATATGAAAAATCAGAGGCAATGTATGTTGTTAATGATTGGTTATTAAGACAAGGACCTACAGAACAGTTTGATTTTAATTATCAACCAATAGCTAATTTAATTAAAACAGAATGGGTTGTAGCTCAATATCCAGCAAGTTATTACTTTAAAGGTGGTAATAAGACAAGTTTTATGAGAGATGAGCAATATGCTTTCTTTATAAGATGGATATATAATACAGGAGAAAGATCTGCTTCATACCATATTCCAGGAAGACCGCCTAGAACAACCACTAGTTTTCCAACACCAGGTACAAATCAATTTGGGGAAGTTATAAATGAAACTGATGATGCAATATGTCCAGGGAATTGTTTTCCTACAGAAATGAATTTTCAGGCGTATAATACAGCCACACTTATAACTGTAAATGCTAGTATACCTGTAGGAGATGGCGGAACTATAATATCAACAGGTGATATGGGTTATTGGGAATCTACAGAAAGATACCCTGCAACAAAACCTGAGATATGGGATTCTACTTATATAAACCCTAATACAGGTGTTAATTTAGCTAATACAACAGATACAAGATATGATTTATGCGGGCAGCCTATAAGGCATCACAAAATGCCAACAGAAGAGTTACATTCTTCTTTGCATTTATCAACAGAAGATGGTCAAAACATAAGAATATTAGGTGTACAATTCAAGAATATAATAAGACCTAAGTATAATGATGGTAGTTATATAGAGAATATTGTAGGATATGAGGTTCTAAGAGGTTCAAGAGAAGGTGCTAAATCTATTTTAGCAAAAGGTATATTCCGTAATATGAGAGAATATACAATACCTGACGCAGAAGATTTAATTGGTGACCCTGTACAAGGAATATATCCTAATTATCCATATAATGATTTAGATGATGACCAATATTTTCAAGATGATAGGATTAAAACAATAGGGTGTCATGGTTATACTGCTTCTATAGATGTATATAAACCATTAGAAGGTTATAGGCAAGATGTATTTACTTTTCATTCTCCAGAGTTAATGTTTAAAAGACCTTTCTTATCTGCACATGAAACAAGGATATATGGAACATTGCATGGGCAAGCAGAAGGTCAATTTGTACCATCTGAAAAACATCCTAAAAATAAACTTCTTAGGAATGGTGCTATTATTATAGCATCTATAATAGGTGTAGGATATGCAATGCAAAAGATAAGAGGTAAAGTAACAAAGAAATCATTACCTCTACAAATGAATAATCAAGGGTTAACATGGCCTCATAGTGGGCTTGGTACACGTTCAGGTCTTATTTATGAAACTATACTTGGATCAGGTGAAATGAGTGATAAAGGAGGTGGCAATATACTATGGGGAGTAGCGGGAGATGGATATAGTCCTCATATGCCTGGTGAACAACTTCCAACAAGTATTGCTGGACTTGATAATATAGCTGCTATGGGTGCCGCAGAAGGAGCAATACAAGCGGTAATAACAGCGTTTCTTACAGGGGAAGAAGGAGGTAAATTTGCAGCAATAGGGGATGGTGGAGAAACAACAACAAGTTTATATGAATCAATGAATACTTCACGGTTAGCAGCTGGTGTATTACCCGGTACATTTGGTGCAGGTATGCAGATAGATATAGAAGAAAGTGAGCAAATGGGTGGTCCTGTTGGTTTTAGAAACTTAACAGGATTCACTGCTTTTCTCACTCACTTTATGGTAGGTACTGATGAGATTATTGAATTGTTTTATAATCTTATTTCATTAAATAATTTTGCATATAAGCACAACTCACATGGGCAATATACAACGTTTCAAAGAACCCTATTTTCTGATGATAACTATAGAAGAAAGAATATAGATGCAAATTATATAGGAAGTTCTTTTCAAACTTTTGGAGAAACATCATCATCTTCAGGATTATTTAAAATAAATAATTTATTCAGACCTGATACTGTAGCTATTAATACAGACGGTATTTTAACAAATCCAAGAGTAATAGATAATTCCCGTTATACACTTGGAGAATTAGGTGATCCTTATTTAGAAGATCCTACTCTTAAAGTAAAAAGACCTATATCTTGTTTATATGGGGCTTTAAAATTTGATTTTGAAAATCAATATGGTCAGCTTGAAGGTGTTAAGCAAGTTCAAATGAGAGGTTGTGTAGAATATGTAGACTCTTCAAACCCTGATGGTTTTTCATATTTTACAGAACCTCTGTTTTCAGGAGATGTATATATCAATAGATATACAGAAAAAACAATCATGCCTATATTTACAGATTTTATGTATGGGCAACCGGATGAAACAATATATGATTATATTAAAAGAATAAATATACCTTATCCAAGGTATTGGATGAATACAGAAAAATATCAAATAGGTAAATTAATTGATGGTTTTCTTAATGGAACATTATTTGCTACTTTTTCAGGTGGTAATACTCCAGACCTTATACCAGAAGATTTATTTTATTTAGATAGACATGCAAGTTCATGTGGGGCGTTTCTTGTTCAACAAACTTTAGGTACAGGAACCCCTACAGCTAATAATGTAGACCCTAATCCAATATTTGCAATGAGATTTGCATATATGTATACGCATGTAAATGGTATACAGGATTTCTTTGTAGAATCTGAATTAAACATAGCACAAAGAGACTGGGAAGATATAGCAGCTAAAAGACATTATGATCCATATTTATATACAAGTATAAGAGATTTATTTCATGCTGATATAATCAAGGATGATAACTTTTATAAATATGATTCTCCATTAAGTGCTTCTAGGTTTATTACAAATTTACAATCTTATGGTAATGTACAACTAAGAGATTATGATCCACAGGTAGCAGAAACATGTTTTTCATTCTATCCTAAAAGGTTAATCTATTCTCTTCAGGCAAGAAAAGAAACCAGAAAAGATTTTTGGAGAGTCTTCCTTCCCAATAATTTTAAAGACTTTAAGGATAAGGTTAATGTTATTAAACCTATAAATAAAAGCGGTGCTATAATATTCTTCCCTTATAGATCACCTCAGATGTTCCAGGGTTTAGATACATTAAGAACTGATTTAGGTACAAAGCTTACAATAGGTGATGGTGGATTATTTAGCCAACCATTTCAAAATCTTGTAAATGCAGACTTAGCAAATGAATATGGTTCTTGTGAAAGTGCAAGAAGTGTTGTTAATACACCACTTGGTATATTCTATTTATCTCAAGCACAGGGTAAGGTATTCCAATATGGACGTTCCCTTAAGAATATTGCAAATAACGGAATGAAATGGTGGTTCAATAAATACTTACCATCCATCTTAATAAGAGAGTTTCCTGAATTAGCAGAAACAGAGTTGGGAGATAACCCTGTTGTTGGTGTTGGTTGTCAATCTGTATATGATACAAACAATGACATAGTCTACTTTATGAAGAAGGACTATAGTGTTATAGATGAATACAAAACTAACATTCAATTTGACATAGGTAACTGTCAGTTTTATTTTTACCCTGATGGGTGTGATACATCTACCTGTAGATTCCCTATAACATTAGGAGATATTACTTATTTTAATGATGCATCATGGACTGTATCTTATGATCCAAAAGCTAATGCTTGGATATCTTTTCATGACTGGCACCCTGAATTAGTGATGCCAAGTATAAATCATTTCTTGACAACCAAAACAGAACCTGCAGATCCAACACAACATTATTGCCCACCGGGGTATATTTATAATCCACAAACAGGTGATTGTGAAAGTTTAGTAACAGAGACAGTACCAGGATTTGCAATATTAGAGGATAATATACAAACTATAACTATAAGCGACTGTCCTCCAGGATACACATTAAATCAGCTTACAAATATATGTGTAGGATTAACAACTAACGCAACCGTATCACCAACTACATATTTAGTAGCACCCATTGTAAGCAATCCTGTGTTTGGTATAGTAGGAACTAGATTTTACAATGGAGCTTTTGGAACAGGACCTTTTATTTCAACTACTGCATCAACAGATTTATTTGATTCTAATAATAACCCTGTAGCTTTTAATTTAAGACCAAAAGGTTCTATATCAAATGACCCTTGGTGGAGGAGGTTAAGAGATGGTGGTGTATGGACTACATTAGTGTGTCCATCATTAGGCGGCTGCCCATCTACTTGTGGTAGTCTTAATTGTACAAATCTGCCATGTTGTGAATGGATTGGATTTATTACTTGTGTAAATATAACGGAATCAAAAGAATATTGTTTTTTAATAGCTGCTGATAATGCGGTAAGAGTATTTGTTGATGGTAATTTATTTGCAGATTTAAACTTTAGTGCTAATGTGACATTTCAAAGAATGCATGTTATACCTATATTTTTAACTGCTGGAACGCACTCTATTACAATGGAAGGGTTTAATAATGACCAATCAGGGGGATTTGTAGGTGAAATTTATAATTTAACATTACAAGAAGCTCAAGATACTAATATTATAGGTTCAGAGTTTAACTTAATAAACTATAGACTATGGTCATCACGTCAAGAACAACAGTTTAATACTGGTCAGTTTTCAGGTAATACATGTCCTCCCGGTTATAGTTTAGTTTTTAGTGCAGATTGTGGAGAATTAATATGTGTTCAAATTGCAAATCCAGAAGTAACATGCGGTTGTGAACCTGGGTATACAATTGTATATCCTGAATTACAACTTGATAATGTTACTGTTTATAATGTGTTAGATACAGGACCTTGTAGTATAGATGTTGAAATTTCACCTGCTGTACCCGGTACAGATCCTGGACCAGACCCTTTACCATTACCAATAGCACCTTCATGCCCTGTAGATATAGTATTTGTAATGCAAGCAGATGATAGTACTACTGATGATTTTTATGGTGGTCTTAGACAAAGAGAGGTAATGATAGATTTTGTTCAACGGTTTTTAGTAAATCCAACTATACAAGCAGCCTTAAATGCAGGAACATTGCAATTTGGTGCAACATTAGCTGCGCAAAATAATGGTGAACCTTCTTGTCAATTATTTAATTCATTTGCTATAAACCCACTTGGGTTTGAAAATGAGAGATATAACTTTCAATTTGGCAGCGGTGGTAATGAGTTTATGTCAAGTACAGAACCAAGTACAGGTTTAAACCCTGTTACACTTGCTCAAGCTATTGTAAATTGGATGTACAATGAATGGATTAGTACTAATAAACCACCTGATACTAAAAGAAGAGCTGATTATGGGCAAAGATATGCTGTTACTGATGTAATAAATTTAAGAGGGGCTAACTCACAAAAAGGAGATAGGAGTTTAGATCCTAACTATAAAGCTTATGTAATTCATGTTACATCAGTAGTAAATGATTGGTTTGCTCCACCAGGTTGTTCTCCGCAATGCCATGATAAGAGTCAAGTATGTTTAGCACCTTGGAGTTCTGGTGTACAGGGTTTAATTTTAATGCTTGGTTCTGTACCAACAGTTAACGCTCTAGCAGCTGGTAATTGCGATCCTTTTACAGCGCAATTTCCAGAACCCTGGCTTGCACCATTAAATAATGGTAATCCAAATACTATTTGGGGAGTACCTAATTGGCATCCGTCAGGCCCTGTGCATGACGCTGATATGGATGCAGCTGTTCAAGGAATGGTAAATTATATATCTATTGAATGCCCGTTTATACCAATAGACCCAAGTCTTTGTGCATGTTATGAATTTATATTGACATCTACAGGTGATTCTGATACAACATTTGCCTTAGTAACCTGTGAAACAGGAGTCTTAGCAACCCCTGTAGTTGTTCTAAACGGTGAATCTGTAACTATGAGTTGTGCTAGAAATGCTTATGCAACAGCAGGTACAGGTACAGTTACATATGTTAGTACAACACCATGTGGAAGTTATAATTGTGAAGGAACTACAGGAACAGAAGCTGTTATTAACACATATGAAGCTATATGTAGAAAAATAGATTGTGGTTGTTTACCGGGGCCTACACCACAAACTGTAGTTGAACAAGTAGGTACTTGTGATATACCTAATTTAATATATGATATAGGATATCCATCTGTTTCATTACCTACAATAACTTGTAATTATGATATCATATACGCAACACCACCAAGTAATGCAACAGGTGGTATATGGAGGCATAATTACAGATGTGATTTGTATGCTAACTATTATGGTGTTGATTACCCTTGGGAAATAGAGTTTGTAGAAACTACGGGGCAAATGGTAAATACTGTAAGAAGTTTAGAATACCAGTTAGAAGCTTTTGTATATAAAGGTAATTTAATAAATGGTTGTGGAGATGACAGATGGCATGATTTAGATTTCAACTTTGATGAATCTATAATTTATAATACTGAGCAGGTATCCGGGTTACTAAGATTAGAACTAAACCCTAAAGAGGATCCTTTAGCTATGATACAATATCCCATTATAAGTAATACTGATATTAGAATCCTTTATTCTAAAGAAGAACAAAAATACAGGTTCAATCAGTTTTGGGATGTTACTAAAGATAGAGGAGAGTTTTTTAATCAAACACTTGGTGTTTTTGTAGAAGAGCCAATATTCATAACTCAGCTAAACGGATACATTAAAGATTTAAACTCAGTAAATCTTAATTATATAAAAGACAGTGACCAACGTAAAAAGTTTAGACACTACTATAACAAATTCCTTTTAAGAAGAAGGATATCTGGTAATAGGAAGATGCTATTAAAAATAAATAATGCTAAATTAAACTTATCCTTTAGATGATGAAAAGAACTAACAGAAAAAAAGAGAGCAGAGGTTTACCAGGTGGACCACATGAACAGTTTACATATGTAACAGGTGTATTCTCACAGGATATGTATCATGTTCCTAAAGCTCAAAGTGGAATAGAGCAGCCTATTCTGTATGTAGATTCAGAAGATGATGAGAGGTATAAAAGTTATATAGACAGTTTGATACCTTTTAATGCTATGGTAAAACAATATAATATTGAAGGTAATGCAAGAGGTAAATCAGATTGGGAAAAAAAGACAGAACTTTATTCATCTATTAAAAACTTAGATGATTGGATGAATGCTGCTTTTGGTGGAAATCTAATGGCTAGAGATTATGATATGGGTGCTGATGATCCTACAGGTTATATTGAAGATGAATACAAAAAATTAAAAAGAAAATATCCAAATGAACCTTTAAGATATGACTCTGAAATAGAAAGATGGACAACAAAAGATTTAAATTACAATAAAAACTATGATGAAGTTGGTGAAAATATAACACCAGAATCTGAATTTTATAATGTCCCTTTAAATTTAAAAGATGCAATAAAAAAAGGTGAAGTAGATAAAGGTGATATAGAATTATTAAAATACTATGAGTCTTTAGGTATTCCAAACGAAAGAATAGGATATTATAATTCTCCTGACGTTTATTCTGATAAAGTAAAAGCAATAGGTAATTGGATGGGCAAAGCATGGAATCCTGTTTATCCAGAACCAAAAGTTCAGGTCAATGTTAAAGGTAAACAACCTTTAGAAAAACTTAAATTTAAAGAAATACCACAACCTGATTATAGAATACATGACTATATGAAGATGGAAGGAATGGATCCTTCTCCAGAAAATAGAGACATGTGGGCTAAGATGCTTGGTATAAAAGATTATATAAGAACAGCAGAACAAAATGAAGAACTGATAAAGAGATTAAAAGAATACAAAAAGAATCCTATAAGAGCTCAATACGGAGGTAATATTTCTACAGAAGGTTATAAAAGAAATAGTAAAGATGTAAATAACCCTTTTAATGTAATTATGGGTGACCCAAGTGGTACACCTATAACTATGGGAGGGGTAGACTTTGCTGTAAAGGGTGTAGACAACTTAGGTAATGAAAAAATAATGTATCCAGGAGCAGAGTATCATTTCCCTGGTAGCATGGTTTATGAAACACCTTTTAGGAGAGCTCAAGAAGGTAATGGTGAAAAAGAAGTACAACAAATATATGATTTCAATGGTAGTAAATGGAAAATAAAAGATGGTGTTTATGAACAAGTATCTGATGACGCACCAGTAACAAATGCTCATACTATTGATAGAAGCTCTGCTTATGCTAAAAATAAATCTGAAAGGCTTTTTAGAAATATAACACCTCAAGGCTATGGTGATCTTAAAACAAATTTAGAAAGATATAAAAGATATAAAGGTGATCTAGGCAGAGATAAAGAAGATGTTTTATGGCAGAGTGCAAAAGATTCTCCTACAGGAAAACCTATTTACTATAATCTTCCTAAGAGAGATGATATGTTTAGACTATATCTAGGTTTAAATCAAGAACATAATAGTTTTACTCCTCAATTAGATTATAAACCATCAAAAGCAAAAAATCCAGATGCTTTATATTGGAAGCCTAACTATTGGGATGATGAAATGAAACAGTATCTTCTTGATTATTCTCTTAATCCGATAGGGTTAAGAGATAATAAACTTGTATATGATAATAAAATTTTTAATGAAAGAAGTGATGTGTTTCTTCCTAAGTTAGAAAGTTTAGAAGCAGAAGGTATGGATTGGTCAGACCCTCAAACAGCTGAATGGGTTGCAGATAATCCATTGGGAGATTTTACTGTAACTAAAGGTGAAGATGATCATGGAAAATACATATCTATTTATGATAAAATAGATTTTAACCCTTTTCAAACAGGAGATGGCTCATCTACTAATGCAGCAGGCAAAGCATTACAACTTTATATGAAATCTCAAGGTTATGACGTTGACGAGAATACTGAAGCCGCATCTTTATTAGGGGCTGGTAAACCCTATGAAATTTATGATAGAATCTATTATGATGATAAGACTGGTAAAATTATTAAATCACCGTTAATTAATAAACAAAAAGGTGGCAGTAATATTCAAACACCTTTGAGGGGTGCCCAACAAGGAATAGAAGTACCAACCAAAAATCAAATAGCTAATGATCCTGAATTAATGAATTGGGATAACTATAATACACCGCTTACTAAGAAGGAACAAAAAGAATTTAAAAAATGGATGAAAGAAGCAAATATTCATCCCTGGGACAGAGGAGCTTATGATATACAAGGGTATTGGAAAGAACAAGTTAAAGGTAAAGGTTTTGATAGTGTAGATGATGATGGGCATAGACCAGATACATATAAAAAACCAAATCATCCTACATTTTCTATGCAATCTAAATATGCAGATCATCCAGGTGTTGAAGCAGGTTTTTGGGATGGCCCTGATTATTATGCACCATCCACACATAGAAACTTATATGGATTAGATTATTATGACTGGATGAATTCAAGAGAGCCTGATAGACCTGAAAAGCTTGCGGGTTATATGGAGAAGCCTATTATTGTTACACCAAAACAACAAGGTGGTAGTAATATTCAAACACCTTTAAGGAGAGCTCAACTAGGAATAGAAGGTGCTAGTACTTATAACATTGGTTACAGACCTAAGTATCCTTTAAATGCTTCAGAAAGTACAAGGGTAGAACCAATTGCAATACCTACAACTGCAAATCTAAATTCATATGCGGATTTTATGAGTAGTAAAAGATTTCATAAAGATTGGATGAGCTCTCCCATGCATATGCAAATGCTTAAAAAAAGTGCACCAGATAATTATTTAGATATTTTAAAAACAAGACTTCAAAATATTAATAATGCAACTATACGTGATAGATTTATAGAAGGTGATCAATATATACCAGGTTCACTTTTTTCTGGCAGCCCTGCTGGCGGTTATGCTCAAGGGTTAAATTATGTTAATCAATCCCCTTTATATAAATCCATAGAGCGAAGAAATATGCCCCACATGAGACAATATAATGAATTTTTTTTGGATTTACCCACGCATGAATTATCTCATATACAAGATTATAAAAATTCTTATTTAGGTAAATTTAAGACATTATTTGGGGGTGATCAATATGATTATCAATTTACAAATCTTCCAAAATCAGATGTTTCTTTTATAAGAAATTTAAAAATAAAAGATAATAAATTAACTAAAGAATCAGAAGAATATTATTCTGATCCAACCGAAGTAAGGGCTAGGTTAAATGAAATTAGACACTCTGCAATAAGAAATAAACAATGGGATCCGTTTAATGAAAAAATGACACTTAAAAAGTTAAAATGGTTAAATCTTGATATTATGAAGCCTGGTGGTTTAGATGATTTACAACAAATTTATAGCGATGAACAGATAATAGATTTATTAAATACTGTTTCACAAACAGATGATGATCAAATTTACAATAATGAAAATAGAACTAGCTATGCACAATCTGGTGGTGAATTTCAAAAGTTAGTTAACAAATACACAACACAAGGTTGGTCTTCTCTCAATCCTCAAGAACAGCAGTTCTACAGAGAGACTTATCAGAGAGGTGGTTCAATACCTCAATATCAAAGGGGAGTGGAGACTGAAGATGAACGAATAACAAGAGAAGGAAATGCTGACTGGATGAGGGGTTGGATGGAAGCACAACCTATAGAAAGGAGAGATTCAGCATGGGCTCAAGAAGGATGGAGAGAATGGGAAAGCCACATGAATCTCAGGGAAATAGAAGAGAGGGAGGCGGAAATAGAGAGAGAAAAGAATAATTCTTGGGGTAGTAAATATCCTTATAATAAAATCAAAGAAGGATATGATTGGTTAAAAGATAAGTTCCCAATGCCTTTTCAAGAAGGTGGTGATTTACCAAGCTATCAAATACAGGGAGAAACAGATGTTGAACGTGCTGACCGTATAAATTTACTTCAATACAACTTTGATGAACGAGAGTTTGATTATATAAGGAATGAACTAGAAAGTGGTAGATGGAATGAACTTTCACCTAAAGAACAAGAGTTTTATAGAAAGAACCAGCCTGTTATGCGTCCTGTACAGAATAAATTTGGCATGGAAGGGATGAAAATAGTGCAGGGTAGTGGTGATGATTTAGAATGGATACCTAATATATATAAAGGTGTAATACCAACTATTAATGTTACAGCTTCACGCCCAGATGATGTAAATCCTGTTATAAATGCTATGCGTACAGGAAGAGATAATTTACAAAATGAAATAGGGAAAGCAGTAGAAGAAGGAACTCCTTGGGGTGCAATGAAAAGAATGTATAAACACGGTCCTAAACATTATTATGATGCAACAAATGTAGCTTTAAGAGATGCAGTTACTTTAAATAAAGTACCACATTTTGGTGAATGGGCTAAACTGTTAGATGTTGCAGAAGTAGCTCCGGTAGGAGGGCTTGTTACTCAAGGGTTAAAAGCCCCTATTAAATCAGGCACTAAAGCAATAGCCAAACAAGTAAAACAAATTCCTTCTACTATAAAAGGACTACCCAAAGAACTAAAAAATTTAGATACTAAAGCTGGGGATTATTATTTTGGAAAATATGCTCGTATGAGGGATATAGAAACAAATGCAAATAAATATTTAAAGGAAGGTTTAGGTATAAAAAAAGGAAGTATAAAAGATAATGACTTAGCTATAAAATATAATCATAAAAACCGTGATTTTCAGATTACAGTTAAAGGGGTAGGAACAGAAAAGGATAGAATCACCGGTTATATAAAACTTGGGGATAAAGAATGGAAAAAACCACCTTCTTTTTTTGGAAGCATATTTGGTAAAAAACCAACTTTTAGTTCACAAATATCAAAAGAACTGGATTTCCCATATTCTAAAGCATCAGAGTTAGAGGGTACAGGTTTAGGAGCTGAGGTAGTAGCCGCTATGAATAAAGCAATTAAAGATAAAGCAGGTACTTTATATAGTTCTAAGTCACATTTTGATGACGGAATAACCAGATATTTACAAGAGTATTTAAAGGAAAGGGTATTGCCTGGTGAAAACTTTACTAAATCTACTCAGTTTTTTTTAGATGATTTAAAAAAAGCAGTGGGAAATGATTATTCTAAAAATGCAATAAGAAAGTTTCAGGAGTTGCCAGAAAATCAATGGATTATTAAATCATATATAGACAAGTTAAGATGGCAATATAAAATGGCAGGGGGTGAGTTAGGAATAGAAACGTTAACTTCTGATAAAGAACAAGAGTATCAATCTGGTGGTTCTACAAGTTCTTTATGGGAAACAAAAACTGGTTTACCTTGGAGTGAAGCTAAAGCAAGAGGTTTATCTGACGGTACATATAGTTCTAATGTAGCGTTAAGAAAAAAACTTTTAAATGATGAAATAAATTTCCCTAGTACACCTGTGGTAAATGATATACAGCCTATAATAACTCCACAAGCAACTCCACAAGTAACTCCGGAAGTACAAGAAGATGTAAACTTTGATCATCTTACATTTGATGAAGCATTTGGAAAAGCCAGAGAGATGTATGGGCCTAATAAAATATTTAAATATAAAGGACATTTAAAAAATACTAATAGATCTGGTGAACCATTTGAACCTTCAGAAGAAGAGCTTACTAAGTGGGGGATGGGTACTAAAAAAACAAAGGAGAAGATAAAGAAAGTTAATGAAGATATAGTTAGTCCATATACAGTTGATGATAGATTAGAAATAGAAGATGTTTTTGAACCTAGTAGAGAATGGGAAAAAGAAGCAATGAAAAGATTGCAAAAAGAAGTAGAAAGTGGTGAACCCGGTATGCATGAGAAAAAAACATGGGAGTATCAAAAGAAAAAAGTAAAAGGTGAGAATACTAAATCACAAGCAGATCTTATAATTGATTATCAAAGTAAAAATAGTAAAGGGACTTATGCAATAGTAGATAAAACTAAAGGGTTATTGCATATTTATAAACCTGGAAATAAAACGCCTTATACAGCAGCTATTGATTTAGGTGAAAATAAAGGGGATGCGCAAACAGTGACTAAACCTAAAGATTTAAATAATGATGGTACAATTACTGATGCAGATAAACGTAATAATAAATTTATACCTAATTGGAGTGCTGGTAATTTAACTACAGGAGCTGGAAAATATTATATATCTAATATTTTACCTAATGGGGTAGATGGGTTGCCATTATTTAATATGATGAATGAAAGGCAGTATGAAAATTATAAAAAAACAGGAGATGTTCAAAATGTTTCTACAAGCTTTCATACAGGGTATATAAAAGATAATCCCACAAGAGTATCACATGGATGTATAAGATGTAATAAAGCTAGTTTAGATCAATTAATGAAAAGTATGCCTGTTTTATCTGAAGTATTTATATTACCTGAAGATAAAGATAATAAGTTTATGATTCAAGATGGTAAGTTAATATTTAAGGCCGGTAATAAATCAAAGTTTTATGAACATGGTAATATTATGTATAAAAAAGAAAAAGATAAAAAAGGAAATGAGCATTGGTATGCAAGTGATAAAAATTGGAAAACTAAGGGAAATCTAACAAAACAAAAAGTTGAAAATAAATTTAATATTGATGAAACTGGTAGTTTATCAGGTGGATTACCTGAAATATCTGTAACTCCTGGTCAAAAATATCTTGATAAAGGTATTGGGGGAAAGTTTAAAAAAATTAAAAATGTAGGTGGAATCTATGATGAATTAAATAAAAATGCTATTAATTTAGGATATAATATTTATGAAGATGAAAAAGGTATTATACGAAAAGGACAAGGTGTTAATAGGTCTGTTAATACATTGAATTATAAACCTATAGATATTAATTTAGATAAAGCAAGATTTAATGAAAATATATATGATCCAGATCCAACAGGATATTCTGTAGTAACATTAAGAAATAAAACTCAACAAAAAGTAGTAAATAGTTTTGTAGAATCTCTTAAAGATAATAAGAGAAAAGTAATGAAAGAAATGCAAATAAGTGGGGATGTATATAATGATCTAGTACCTATAGCTTTTGGTATATTTGGTAATGAAACTACTTTTGGTCAAGAAAATACTGCTGGTGGAAATATGGCAAGAGCTTTAAATAAAGGTGGTAGAAAAGCAATAAATTGGCTGTTTGATGCAGATTTAAATCCTTCAAGTAAACCTGATTATAAATCAGCATATGAAACATATGGATTAACGGATGATGAAAATAGTGTTGGATTAACACAATTAAGATGGTCAGAAGTAAAAGGAGAACCTGCTCTTCTTAAGAAATTAAATAAGTTAGGAATTAAAAGTAATAAAGATTTAATGGATCCTGAAAAAGCAGCGTTAGCAACTATAGCAAGATTAGCTTTTTTAATAAATAATAGAGTGGGTGTAGATAAAAATGATTTGATGAACACATTACCTGGTCATTGGGGTGGTAGTTCAAAAGATGGTAAACAAACATATATAAATAACGTTAAGAAAAATAGCAGATATATAAGTGTGTTACAAAAACAGAAGGGTGGAGAGATAACAGCCTTATATAAAGAATATGCGGATGGTAAAAATATTTCTTCTTCTGCAAGGAAAGCATATGATAAACTAAATAGAATGTATTATACAGAAGCTAAACAGCAAGACATGTCTCCTACTAATTATATAATGACTCATGTTATAGGAAGTAAATAAAAATTATTACTTTCCCTTTTAATTTTGTATATTAAGTATATAACCATACATAAAAAATATGAAAAAGATAAATAAAAAAAGTTTAAAGCAACAAGGTGGGCAGTCTGTTAATCCTCAACAACAACAGATGATGCAACAACAGCAACAGCAACAGCAACAGCAGGGGCAACAACAGCAACAAGATCCTACAGCAGAACTTGCTGCATCTTTTTCTGAGATGGTTGATAGTGGATATGAACCAAAACAGGTGATAATGCAATTCATTGAATATGAGGTGCCTGAAGAACTTATTTATCAAACTCTTTTAAGAGTTGGATATTCTGAAGATGATGTACAAGCATTATTTACGCAGGTTAGTGAGGAAGTACAACAAACATCTAATGAACAGAGGTCAATGATGCAACCTCAACAGCAGATGTCACAAGCACAAAGAGGGGTGGAAAGTGAACCACATCCTTTAGATGATAGAGGGCAAAGTTATGATCAGGGAAATAATGAAGGTTATTGGCCTACACCTAAAAAAGAACCTCGCTGGTCTATTCCAATTAACAAAGCACCCTTTAATAGTGATAAAGATAGAAAAACTTGGATACAGGCACAAAAGAACTTGCGAAGGATGGAAGCCATAGAAAAAGAAATATTGGCAGAGGAAAACATACGCAGAGCACAATATGGTAAAGAACATCAATATAATATAAAACAAGATGAAGGTATTGTTAATAACTATGGAGCAAGAGTTAGGAATTGGATGAGTCAAATTGACCCTAGTGCTGGTTATAATAGAGGTGATACATTAAGTAAAGGGTTAAAACTTGCTCAAACATTAGGGGATACATTCAAACCTAAGTATAGCTTTAGCCGGGGTATGAACCCTTTTAGTAAGAAGGATAAAGATGGCGATGGCTTTGCAGATGGCTGGTTTATGGATTCAAAGAAAAAGAACTTATTAAAAAAGAATTTAAGACAAAGAGATAAAAAAATAAGAAAGTTACAAGGTAGAAGCATAAAGATCCATGAAAATGATCCTAATAAATATAGGTTTAATAGCATGGGGGATTTTATTACAACACAACAATATGATGATGATGTAAAGAAATATAGTACAGCACAGTTTGTATCACCAACAAATAGTTATAAAGGTTATGCTTATGATTCAGACCCAACACCTTATATGACACCACAACAAAAAAAGGATTATTGGCAACATAAACAAGAGTTTGGTACAGTGGGTGATTTCTGGAAAGATCCTGTTACAGGTAAAAGTAAAAAACCAAAAAAACAAAAAAAGTCTAAATGGCATTATATGGACTTTATGAAAGGTTATAAATATGGTGGTGATTTAGACAGGTATCAAGTTCTAGGTGAAACACCATTACCACTTGACTTAAAAAATGATTTAGCAGGAACTTTTTTGCCACCACTTGATGATAATTTTGAAGCATGGAATTTGGATGAGTGGCAAAAAAGAAAAAATTCTTATAAGAATAAAGCCTTATCTATTGCTTTACCCATAAAACCTGAAGCAGGAATGAGAGGGTTTTTTGAAGGATTTGATATTAAAGGTTCAGGTAATATTGGAGATAGATTAAACTTAAGAGGGGGATTTGGAAGTAATTTTAATGCACAAGATCCAAAAATTAAATATAATGCAGGAATTACATATCAAGCTAATCCCAGCATATCTTTAAGTGCAGATATGGGGGGTAATCAAAAAGGTATTTCTAATTATAAGTTTGGTCTTAAATGGAAACATCCAAAAAAATCAACAAAAAACCATGTTTACAAATATCAAGCTGGAACTGAAACACCCCTATCTCCTTTAGAACCTATTACATTTAAAGATTGGTACCGAAAAAATTTATATAGAAATTCAGGTATACCACCATCTGAGCTAAATGCATTGTATGAAAAAGAAACAGGATATGATGCTAATTCTCCAGCTGTAGATGTAGATGGTACAAAACCTTGGACATCACCTGAGTTTATGCCACCAAAAATTACAGATCCTAATAAGTCTAAAAGAACATGGAATCAAATAGGAAATGTAGTGGGTAAAGTAGGGGAGATAGGTTATCAAGCTGCTGATTTTGTAAATGAAGCAGCTAAAGCATGGCAAGATTTAGCAAAGCCAGTTCACACTGCAGATGATCTTTATGATATTACACAAAATCCTGCAGGTGGACAAGGATATTGGGATGTAAACTCAGGATATTTACAGCAGCCTGAAAAAACACTTGAAGGTTATGGATGGGCACAAAGAGGTGGTAGTTTACCAAGATTTCAAGCTCTAGGTAGTGTTAATCAAAATACACTTAACCCTGATATATACGGTCAAAGAATTCTTGGTAATACACCAATTGATTATAGAGATCCTAAATTAGCAGCAATGTTAAGTGCTATGCAAGCACAAAAGAAAGGTGTTAGTAGAGGTGTAACAGGTATATCAAATACACCTAAGAAATTACCAAGGTCTTTTGTTCCTGCTTCTGAGTCTACAAGTACTCAAGGGCCTATAATACTTACAGACCAAGAATTAAAAAATAAAAATTGGAGAGAAAATGTTTTACCAACTTTAAGTGCTGAAAGACAACAGCAATTTAATGATTATGAAGCTCAAAAAAAGAAAGATAATTCTACTTTTGCAAGTAGATTAATGGAAGCACCTGGAGTATTTCTTGATAATACTTTTGGCACATCCGCTGATCCAAATGTAGTAGCACCAACTGTTTTACCAACAGATCCAAGATTCTATGACCAGGTATTTCAAGGCATGAATATGGCCACTACAATTCCGGCTTATATAAATTCATATGCTGATTATATAAGTGGGAAAAGAGAAGACCCGCAGGATTGGAGAGGGATATTTCCAAGTGGCATACAAGAAAAGCTTGGTAAAAAAGATGGTGAACAGAACAACATTATAAACTCTTTACGTAATGACCCAGATTTTTGTAAAAAATATCCTTTAAGATGCGCTGCTGAAGAAATGGGACTTGGATTTTGGGGGCTTCCTGGTAGGCTTGGTAAAAAAGTTACTGGAAAACTTGCTAAGGGTTCTAAGGGTGCTGCTAAAGATATCAGTAAGGAATTTACTGAAGAATTTGTAAATGCTGATGAAATAGCAGAGATGAAAGCAATGCTTAAAAGTATGAACGATGATCCAGCTTTTAAAGAATTGTCTGAAGCAACTGATCTGGAAGGCATGTCAAAAGCGGTTAAAAATATGAGCCAAAGAGATGTTGATGCCCTTGAAAAATCAATGGATGATTGGGTAAAAAAAACAGATGCTGATGAAATAATACCTCAAGAACTGGAGAACCAACAATATTGGATAGAAAAAGCAGGGAAATCCTTCCCAAATGCAAGGAGAAGTGAAGATTATGAAAATTTGGGTATGTTTGACCATTTTGAAGATTGGCTAAGAAAAAAAGGACAGGTTCATCAAGCAAAAAAATCAGGTAAAAAAAGAATAAAACAAGAAAGGAAACTTTTAGAAGATGAGGGTTATCCTAAAGGAATGACAGATGATCAAGTATGGCATGCAATAGAGAGAAAAAGGCTGGATTATTTGCAATTGGGTAGGATAAGAGATGATGTTCGTGGAAACATAGGAAAAGGGGGGAGACAGAAATGGGAAATAGATCCAGATCACAAACAATGGTGGGAGAAAAGTGTAGTAGAACAAGAACAAGATGTTTGGGATGAAGCACACAAGAGATGGCGGTCACCCTATGATCCTCAAACGGGAAAAATGAAAGTTGATTGGCAGGTTAATAGTTTAGATAGAGATTTGTTGAAGGGTTCTACTGAAGATTTTGAGGAATTAATGGATTATATGAAAAACTTTAAAAAAACCGGTGGTATGATACGTAAAACACAAAATAGAAATTTAGATAAATATCAAGGTATTACAAGAAGTGAAGTGGGTAAAAAAAAGAAAGATCCACGTTTGTATAACTGGTCAAATCTGGAAGATAAACAAGCACATTACGAACATTGGCCAAATGTATTTGCACAGGAAGAGGAGAGAAGGCAAAGCAGATTATTAAATGATCCAGAGTTTAGATTTACTGAAGGTCAGGATTTAGGTATAGACTATAGACTTGATAACCCTAATGAAAGATATGGTGATAGAGCAAATGCAAATTTTATGGCATTCTATAACCAACAAGGTAACCGTATGTTTAGAGAAAAAGCTATACCTAATGCAGAGATGTTAAGGGAGTTTGTGCAAAAAGCTGGCAGTGATGCTGGTACACCTGAAAGTATGGCAAGACAACGTGCATGGTTAAATCAAAATTATCCAAATTTAGATGCTAGAAATACTAGATTCTTAAGACAACAAAGGGGTGGTGGTCTACCAAGTTATCAGATAGAAGGAGAAATACCAAATCAAAAAACTATGGATTATCTAGCTGGTAAATATAATCAAACTGCTACAGATGGTATATATAGAGATTTTGATAAAATTGAGAAACCTAATATAAAGGAGTTATTTCGCAGGTATAATGAAATGTATGTAGAAAAAGAAGGAATGCCATTTACTACTATAGGAACGGCACCGATTACAGCTAAAGATGCTGCATTGACGGGTAACTATGCACAGTATATGAGAGAAAATCCAAACATACCTGTTCAAACAATACATACTCAAAATAGTACTATACCGCCAGCTTTGCAAAGACAAAGGGGTGGTGGTGATAAATATAGAACAAGAAATATACCACCTATATCTCTTATATATGAGCATATGTATAAAAATGATCCTAAACCTAGCAGTAATTGGCTACAACATATAAAAGATAGTTACCCTAAAGGAGGGTATAGAGGTTCGCAAGATTTCCCACCTTATCTTACAGAATTTTATGCAGATGCGGAAGCCTTTAAACCAAAAAGAGGAGGTTTTGTAGATGAGTGGGGAGAACCTTTACCAGATAATTGGGAAAGAAGATGGCCGGGTAGAAGGCGTGAAGATGCATTTTGGAATGTTCATTCTAAAAATGATTCTATGGGTGATGCTCCTTTTGACCCTTTAAAACCAAGGAAAGGACAAGAAGATAAATGGGAACAACTTAAAGAAAAAGTAAGATTTAATCATAGAAATGATGAGACATGGATGGACTATAGTGATCCAAGTATTACTCGTCCAAAAGGTTACAAAAAAGGTGGTAACATAGATTATGGAAACTACATGCCTGTAGATATGTATGGTCATCAAAATGCTTTTAGTACATTTAGAAGACCTGTATATCAATATGGTGGACAACCAACAAACATAGTAGAAGTTGATGATAGAATGATTCAAAAATTAATTGCAGCTGGTGCTGACATAGAATACTTATAATTATGAAAAAGATAAAAGTAAATTCATTACCTGAAGGTTTTAAAGTCATAAACGGCAGAATTGTTGAAGCTAAAAAACACGGTGGTAATACTACTGGTGACCAATCTCAATTTGGTTTAGTAACAACTGGTACTAATTCTTCAGAAAATATAGATGAAACATCTGTTAGGTATAGTCTAATGCGTGTACCTAAAGATGAAGCAAACATAGAAGCTGAAGGAGGAGAAACTGTTCTTACAGATCTTAATGGTGATGGCAAGTTTGGTCTTTATGATATTAGAGGTCCAAGGCACAATAAAGGTGGTGTCCCTTTAAACTTACCCCCACAATCTTTTGTCTTTTCAGATTTTAATAAACTTCTCTTTAATAAGAAGGAAATGGCAGAGTTTGGTCTTGAGACTAAAAAAAGATTAACCCCTGCTAAAATATCTAAGAAGTACGGGCTTAATGAATATCATGGTAAAATCAATGATGATTATGCAGATGATATTCAAGTGACAAGTGCTGAATTAATGTTAGCTAAAAACGGAGGACAATTATCTAAATTAGCTTTTATGCAAGAAGCTAAGAAGAATTTTTCTGATGGTGTCCCTGTATCATCACATCCTTATTTAATTTCTATAGGTGAAGACCCTATAGAGTTTACAGCAAAGATTGAAGAGATTTCAAGACAGCAGGCTCAACAACAAATTATAGAAGGTCTTCCACCAGAACAACAAATGCAGATAGCTCAGTTACAGCAGTATATGCAACAAGTAGATCAGCAGCAGCAAGGACAGCAACAAGGACCTCAAGACCAAGGTATGCAGATGCCTCCTGAGATGCAACAGATGCAAGGTATGCAACAAGGAATGCCTCCTCAAGGTCAGGGTATGATGCCTCCACCTCCTGATATGAATCCTCAACAGATGGCACAAATGGGTTATGAGATGCAAGATATGGGAGAGTATAATCCATATGATATGCCTATGGCTCAACAAGGAGGAGGTGGGTTCTGGGATATATTAAAAGAGGCAGGTACAGGTGTTTATGACGAAATGCAAAAACAAGAAGAAGAAAGAAGAAAGAATGCAAAAATAAAAGACCAAGAAGAGAGGATAAAGAGATTAATTCAAAGATTGGACAATGAAGGTATTTTACCAGATGCGGTAAGAAATAATCCTGAATTATTATTAAATAGAGATATAAGAGAGGCGTTACGAGCTGCATCTGAAAGTTTAAATGACCTTGATCAGTATGATCCACCACTAACAGTGGAAGAAGTTGCATCTAATGTTAATGATCTAGTAAATCAACAAGCACAAGAATTACCTAATTATACAACACAAAGTACAACGCAAACTACAACACCAGGCCCAGATCCTGATGATCCAAAAAAGAAAAAGAAAAAGAAAAGGAATGGTAAAAAAACAGAAAGAGCATATGATCCAGATATAGATGATGAAGGTTTTCATAGAGCTGAAGATGTAAAGGTAGGTGAGGAATACTATCAGCCAGTTCAACGTCAAGGTCCTGAAGGATATGGTGGTGCCAGTAAAAATGTAACAGGTTATGAAGAAGGATGGGAGAAAAAATATGATAAGTATGAAGAATTAATGGAAGCTATTGAAAAAGTAGATGGACAAGGGGAAATAAAAGAAGTACGTGACTTTCAATTATGGCATAATAATGAGTATATTCCTAATACAGTTAAGGAGTATGGAGAGCAAATGAAAGCTGCAGGTAAATCTTGGACAACAGCAGATGAAACTTATTGGGTAAATAAACTTCTTAAAGAGCATGGTTTTGATTCTACCAAAGATGGTAGACATTTAGATGGTAAATGGGGTACATTTACATCTTCAAGAAGACCTTTTCAATTTGACCCTATTACAAACGAACCTGTTAAACAACCTGAAACACCAGTTGAACCAGTTGAACCAAAAGTTAAAAAACCATTAGAAGTACCGGATTATGCATCTACTTATAGACCTCCTGTATGGGCTCCTTGGATGCAAGACTTAATATTAGAGGATGCTATTGCAGATACAAGAATTAATAAATATGGACCTTGGCAACCACCTGTTCAGAAACCTGAATTAGATTATGTGTTAGAAGATCCTACAAGAGGTATAGCAGCTCAAAATGAACAATTTAATATAATGGCTCAAGGAATGGGTGCTATTATGGGATCTCAACAATATGCTGCAAACATGGCAGAACAACAAGGAAAAAATGCTGCAAATTTAGCTAACTGGATTGGTTCTGTAAATAACAGGAATGTTAGCACTATAAATAAAACCTTTGGTCAACAAGCTAAATATGATTGGATGGCTAACCAAGAACAAGACAGAAGGAGCGTTGCAGTTCATGATGGATGGAATAAAACAAATGAGCTTTATGACCAACAGATAAATGCCAGAAATAAAGCTGCTGCAGAACAAAGGGTTAATACAATAACAAATGCTGCAAACACCTTTAATTTAAATACTATAAATCCTTATTATGCCATAGACCCTAGAACAGGAGGTATAATAAATCAGATTAATAGTAAAGCCTGGGATTATGCTGAACAACCAACAACTCAAAGTCTTGCAGTAAGAACGGGTCAATTTGTTAGGGATTATGAAGCAGAGAATCCTGGAAAAACACCTTCAGATAAAATGATAGAAACATGGATGAAGAATCAGTATCCTCAACAACAAACAACTCAAGAAACAAACATGCAAAGGTGGTATAATAATCAACCTTCAGGAGGTTTTGATAGTAGAAGAGGATATTCACAAGCAGGTGGTCAATATATGCAAGAAGGGGGAGAAGTAAAACCTATAATTGTTCCATTTTTTATAGGTGCTACAGGAATATAAACCTTTAAAGTGTATGCAATACATTTTAAAGATTCAATAAATTATATTAATTTAGATTATGGCAACATATGTACCGGGTATTCCAAGCTATATGCCAACATGGAAAACCTTCACACCAGACTATAAGTTTCTAAGTGATGTTTTAGAAACAAAGACAAATAGATATAACACTAACCATAAAGAAATTAACGATCTTTATAGTAAGGTTGTTTATGCTGATTTATCAAGAGAGGATACTCAAAATTTAAGAGATCAATATGCTAATGGATTAGGTGCTCAAATGCAAAAAATAGCAGGTATAGATTTATCTATAATGCAAAATGTAGATGCTGCTAAAGCATTGTTTAAACCTTTTTATGAAGAAGATATAATAGTAAAAGATCTTGTACACACAAAAAATTTAGCTACACAGCAAAGACAGGCTGAAGCTATGAGAACATCTTTAGATGATGAAATAAGAAGACGTTATTGGTCTACAGGCATGGAGGTTTTACAATTTAAACATCAGGATTTTATTAATGCTACAGAAGAAGAAGCATTAGCTATGCCTTTGCAAAAATTTGTACCAGATGCAGATCTTTATAATATGACAATGAAGTATTTAGAAGGTCAGGGATATAATGTAACATTACCATCTGAAAGCCCGGATGGTAAATGGATAGTAAAAACCACTAATGGTGCTGTAATAACTAAACAAGCATTAGCAGATGCAACAGCAGCATTAGCAGATGATCCTTTAGTACGAAAAGCTTATGAAGCAGATGCTTATGTAAGATCAAGAAAACATGCAGATAAAGCAATGGAAGAAGGGTCTGCTGCATCAGTAACAGAGGGGATGGCACAATGGGGCAGAACTGAAATAGAAAACACAACAAAGCAAATAGGTACAAAAGTAATTGAACTGGAAAAACAAAAAGTTTACTTATCAAAGCAAAAAGGAAAGTGGGATAAGTATGATAAAAAATATGGTATTATACCCGGTAGTCCTGATGATGTAAACAGACAAAAAATATTAAGTGCTTTAGATGCTACAAATGTAGATATAAACAGATATACCAAAGCAGCAGAAGAAGCTACACAATTGATGACTGATGGTGATGATAAGCAGATAATAAACAGAGCTTATAACATTTTTATGGCTAATAATATTAATGGTGATATAGCTGAAGCAGCATTAAATTATAGTAATAAAACTAAAAAAGTAGAGCTTGAGGTTAATCAATATAAAATGAATGAGATTAAATTTAATCAAGATATCTATTTAAAAAACTTAGGGCATCAGCATAGAATGTCTGAAATTAAATTTAAACAAGATTTAGAGGATGCAGCAAAAGAAGAAGAAAATAGATTAAACCAAGCTGTACGAGATATTTTAACAGGTGGCACTGGAAGCAGTATGGGAGATGCAACTATACCTTTAGGATCACGTGATCCGGATTATGTAGGTGATTATCAAAACGGAGTGGTAAAAGATAATACAGAATTAGTTAATGATGAAGCACAAGCTGTAGCTGAACTTTTAGCAGAAAATTCAACTGATGAGCAAAAACAAAGTAATGAATATGTTTTAGATGGGGAATGGGCAGGTGAAGGTGCAACTATAATAAATAATGATGATGGCACTGTAACAACAAAGGTGAGCGGGGTTAATTTACAAAGTGTATTAGCAAATGAACAAAACAGAGAAGCTTTTCAAAATCTATATCAAATAAAATCTTCAGAGGTTAGTAATATAGACAAGCAAGCATCTCCAGATGATAAAGGTGTAATTGCAAGCAACTTTAATAAATTTAGAAATTTAAGAGATAGAAGATTTAAGTTAGAAGATGCAGATACCAAGTATAATGAAATGCTTTATAAAAATTGGCAGGAATTAACTAAAAAAGTGACTAAAGCAAGTGTTGAATATGATGGAACAGTTTCTGAACCAACAACGTATGATGAGATATTAAAAAGTATTTTTGGTGTGAGAGCTGGTGATGATCCTTCAATATTAGATCCTGTTACAAGCTATTTGTTTGGCCCAGAAGTAGCTAAAAATCAAGCAGCTTCTAGGATAAGAAAAAGAACAAAAATAGAAGAAGAAGAAGAAAGAAAGCATATTGCTATTAATAAAGCGTTATTTAAAACAGATAATAATGGCAAAAATCCAAGATTAAGAACACAAGAAGAATATGCTAACTATCTTATAAAAGAAAATCCTGAATTAGGAGATTTAATGTCAGCAGAAAATGAAAACACAGTATGGAATGCAATAAAAGTTTCAAGCGGATGGTCAAAACCTTCTGTAAATTATCCACAAGCAGCAGAAGGTCGTTTAAAAGAGCATCTTGTAGAAAAATATAACCAGCATGTAGCAGTATTAAATAAAGCTACATCAGGTAGATTTAATATACCTACTTCAGTTGATGATGTAGAAGGAGCAAGTCAACGATATAAAGGCGGGACATGGTCAGATGTGCATGATTATGGCTCTAAACCAGGAAATGCTGGAGATATACTTCAACATGGGCCTATAACTCAAGTCATTACACCAGGAAGCTATGATTTAGATCAGGTTATTATGTTGGATAGTTATGTAGATCAGTTAAAAAATGGACAAGAAAATATCTATAGACTTGCAGATGGAGAAATAGCTGATACTGAAAAAGCAGAAAGAGTATTAGCTTATGCTAATGAGCATCTGTTAAGAGGTAGTGGCTCAGGAGAGCAAAAAGAAGCATTAACTATAGTATATAATAAAATGACTCCTGGTGGAGATCCTGATAATCCTGACCCTACTAATCCTGTTGCTGCATATACAATAAAATTAAACCCTCAAGTTGTAAAAGATTTAACAACAGCAAGTTCAGGTTCAGCACAAACAAATATTCTTGACGCAGGTGATCTTGCTAATTATTCTACTATTAAAATAGAGTTTCCGTTAGAAAGTGATTTAAGCCCCTATAGTGTTGAAAATCAAAAGTTTTCAGCAGTAGATTATAAATTAAAAGCATCAAAAAATGGTTCATATTCAGAAACTATACCTAATGGGGGATCATACACAGTACGTCAAACAGCAGGTGGTGTATGGATAGATGTACAACCTATGAATTTTAAAAAAGGAGGTGATAATAATGCATGGGGGATGTATGCAGATGATTGGATACCAAAACAGCTAGGAAATAAAAAGGACTGGGATAAAAATATAGATGCAGCTGTAGCTAAATTATTAGAATTTTCTAATATTAATACAATTAATAAAAGAGCTAAAGCTCTTGAGCTAAGAAATAAAAAATAAAAAATAATGGGATATCCTGAGACACCGTTAATACCAACAAATAGCACTTTTACATATGAAAATGTAGATGATCTTATTACAACTCCTGATATGTCAGAGTTAGCACGGACTCTGGATCCTGAGTATATGGGTATGATTGATAGCTTAGTGCCTATTATAAATCCATATTCTATACCTTCTGTTGGTAATTTAAATCAACCTACACCAACAAGAGCTACTTTAACATATGACCCCTTAAAACAACAGACACCTCCTGATTATTCAACTGAAGAAGGAAAAAGAAGGGGTATACAAGATTTATTTAATAATATAGATAAAGCTAGTAAAGACACATCTGTATTTGATCAAAAAGATCCCGTTAGATCAAATATAGCAGCAACAAATTTTGAGCGTTACTATCATCACCCAAACTTTAAAAAATTAGGATGGCAGCCTTATAGAGATAATGAATCCTACTATAATGCTAATTCAACTTTCACTGATGATTTAGGTAGAATGTGGGGTCAGTTACAAAATTTAACAACAACAGGTTTTGTTTCTGCTTATAGATCCTGGGGTGATATGTTTGATAATGATGCATATTTCACAGGAAAAGATTTAGATTCTGCAAGAGAATTCTCAGATGCTATGAGAATTGGTAATTCAACAAGAGAGGGTATTGGTCATTTTGCAAATAATATATTATTACAATCTGGTTATACAATAGGTATTATAGGTTCAATAGCTGCAGAAGAACTTGCATTAGCAGGTGCTACAGCTTTAACAGGTGGTGGTTTTGCTCCTATAGCGGGTGTAAAAACAGGAGCTAATGTAGAAAAAGTTGTTAGAGCTACTGGTAATCTTTTTGGTATTAAAAAAGCATGGAATGGTAGTAAAGCTATGCTACAATCTTTTAATAATGTTGATAAATCAAGAGCTTTTTATCATACTTTAAAAGCTACACCGGGTGCTTTAGCTAAAGGGTTAAAGCATGTTGTAGCACCTGAAACAATGTATGCTTGGAAAAGATTAGGCACTACAAAAAATGTAACACAAAACTTATCTAATTTTTTAAAGTCATCATCTACGTATGGTGCTTTTTATAGAGATATCAGAGGTTTGAATTATGCATTGTCAGAATCTAAGATGGAGGGTGGTATGGTATATGACCAGGTTATGGCTAATGGTTATGCTATTAAATCTGCAGAAAACAATGGGGGAGCATTGACAGATGAACAAATGAAAGCTGTGGTTGAAGGTGCTAATAATGCTGGATATTATACTACATTAACAAACGCACCTGTTATATACATTACAAATCAATTAACACTTGGTAATGCATTTGGTGCTTATAGAAAATCATTATCAAGATTAATTGGAGATGGAATTAAAGGGTTACCTAAAGGGATAGCTAAAGGGAAAACTTTTATTAAAGGTAAAGCTGCAAAAGATGTTTTTGTAAATGTAGGAGATGGTTTTAAAGGTTACCTAAAAAGAATTAAAACTGTAGGTTTTGGTAAAGCTGGTGTAAGTGCCTCTCTTAGATATTTTAGTGCTAATGTTGGAGAAGGAATTCAGGAATTAGCACAGGAAGCAATTGCTCATGGTACAGAACACTACTGGCAAGCAATTATTAAAGATCCGGCAGCACAAAATTATGATGTATGGAAAACCAGCATAAGTTCTGCTATGGGTAGTCAATTTAGTGCTCAGGGTTTTGAAACGTTTATGTCAGGTTTTTTAATGGGTGGTATTGTACAAGGACCACAAAAGATTTTATTTCAAGGTATACCAGGTTTAAAAAACCATATTTTTAATAGGGAACAGACAGCGACTTATAAAAAGGGAAGAAAAGCTACTATAGATGGGCTTGTTGATACATTTAATAAGCAGTGGAACAGAGGTGTTGTAAATGACTTGAATCTTCTTATAGATCCAAGTAAGGTTAATCTTGTAGCACAAAAGAATGCTTCAGATAATAAAAAACAAGATGCGCTTAATCAAAGTCAATATGACTTTATGGATGCAGAGTTAGACTCAAGGTTTCAAAATGCTGTTACTATTATAGATAATGGTAGCATGCACTTGTTTGAAGAACAAATGCAGGATTATCTAAAACTTACCAATGAAGAATTAGCTGAAGCATTCCCTTCATTTAAAGATGATATTGAAAATGGTAAGTTAAAATCAAAAATCCAAAAACAACTTACATTCCTCAAGCAGCTTAAAAAAAGTGATACCAGCCTTAAAGATCTATATCCAAGTCCTGTTGATTTAAGCCAGTTTAAAGAAGGTACTAAAGAGCATTTAGATGCTGTATTAGAGGATATGGCTTGGAAACACGCTAGGAATTTAGCATTGTTTACAAGAACAGATTTTAAGAATACATTGGAAAGAATGAATTCTATATTTGAAACTCTACAAAATGATCCTGTATTTGAAGGTATGGCAGCAAATGATATTACGGTTGTACTATCAAAAAAAGGTTTAGCTAAAGAACTTTTATTTCTTAAACAAGAAATAGACTTGTTGGATGATTCTGCTGAAAACAAAGAGCAAAAAAAGAATAAAACAATTAAGTATACAGAGTTATCTAAAATAAGTGATATTTTATATGGTGAGAAAAATCAAAAAGATGGAGAGTTTGATTCTGCAAAAATAGATAAATTCTATAGTAGATTTAGACTGTATATTAAAAAGCTAGCAGGGATTAATCAATTTCAAAAAAAGGTTTTTGAAGATGAGAGTGCAATACAAGAGGTTTTAATAAAAGTAATTGACCATATAAAATTAGGAGAGAGAGCTGATGCTTATGCACGTTCTATAGAATATTTAAATAATCCTGAAAGTTTTAAGGAAATAGCTGATAGACAAGCTGTGTATTTTAAAGAGTTGCATAAAAATTTAAAAACACACTTTGAAGATAATGTCAAGGATTCTATAAAAAATGATGAGATTAATCAGTTTTTAAACGCATTAGCACAACAAGGTGTCTATGTAGATCCGGAACAATTAGAAGTGTTTATTAAAACAGGTGATGTAAATGCAATTACTAAATATTATAGTGAAGATGGGAAAGTAACAGAAGGTAATTTTATTATAGAGGTGCTTAAACGTTCATATACAGAAGCAACAAAACCTGAAGCACTTAAAGTAGAAACTGAGGCTGGGGAAGATGAAGGTGATTTTGTTGAAACAACTAAAGATACATCTGATTTACTTGATGAATATAATTTAGAGCAAAGCCCTCCTATAAAAATATATAATACAACAAATATAGAATCACCATTTATAGCT
>Ga0233415_10000047_pt1 | contig 57873 bp, 55 predicted proteins | sample Na_anoxic_12_MG_FD_188631 | JGI IMG/M metagenome (GOLD analysis project Ga0233415, IMG submission 188631) | Seawater microbial communities from Saanich Inlet, British Columbia, Canada - Na_anoxic_12_MG | ecosystem: Environmental > Aquatic > Marine > Inlet | place: Canada: British Columbia...
AGAAATCGCAAGTTTGGTGATAGGATTTATAGGATTTATGCCCCTTATGTTTGTAGGAAAGCAGGACGGGATTGAGAGTGTCGGATTTCTTTCTATGCCGGGGTTACAGTTGTTTTTATCAACCATTGCCTATGCATATGGTTGGATTGTGGTGAGTCAGTTAGTAAAAGAGCGAAAATATTCACCATTATTGGTCACAGGAATAGCCTTTTTCTGTGGAGGAATGGCTACACTTTTAACGTCGTTCATTTTTGAAGATTGGTTAACAGTGGCGCCGGTTTCAAATCTTTTTAAATTTACTACTTACCTAATAGCTATTATATTTATTAGTGAAATAATTGCTTCTAATATGTATGCGGCGCTTTTAAAGCGATATTCGGCAACATTTCTCTCTTTTGCGGGATTTTTGTATCCTCTTTTTAGCGCTCTATTAGGGTGGTTCTTTTTAGAAGAAAAGATTACGTATAATTTCTTTGTTTCAGCCATAATAGTGGGATTAGCGCTTTATATATTTCAACTTTCTGAAAAAAATAAAATCAAAGGTACGCTGTCATGATAATTCTTGTTTTTCTTGTACACGCGATATTTGCAGCTATTTTTCCAATAGGGCGTGCTGCGAGTTTAATCGTTGCTCCTATTTTTTTTACTGCAGTTCGAATGCTTATTGGGGGATCTGTCTTACTATCATACTCATGGGTGCGATACGGCAATATTATCCCGAGAATAAAGAATATTTTATGGATAATCATCGCGTTTTCCATAAGTGGCATTTATCTTACTAATTCAATGGAATTTTGGGGGCTTCAATATTTGCCTTCAGCAAAAGCGTCCTTTATTTATTCGCTTTCTCCATTTGTAGCAGCGATACTTTCGTATTTTCTCTTTAAAGAGAAAATGACGATAAAGAAACTAATCGGCATGGCAATAGGCTTTCTTGGGTTTATAATTATGATTATTCATCATGAGCCAGGTGAGTCAACGGCTTACTCTTTTGGCTATTTTTCACTTCCTGAAGTGGCGCTGACTATTGCAGCTATTGCGAGTGCGGCTGGGTGGATATTTTTACGCCGTAATATACGGAATCAAAAATCAGTAATTCTTATAGAAGTACTCGGTTTTAGCATGTTAATTGGTAGTCTTTTCTGTTTTGCGCAATCTCTTGTAACAGAGCCGTGGAATCCTATTCCCCTCTATGATTACCCTCATACATTCGGATTATTTGCTTTGTATATGACGATGGCTTTATTAGTTTCAAACCTTATTGCGTATCCTCTGTATACCGAGCTTTTAAAGACATATACGGCAACATTCCTTTCCTTTTCTGGATTTATTCAGCCGTTGTGCGCAGCTTTTTATGGATGGCTTTTTCTTGGGGAAATTGTAACCGTCTATTTCTTTTTAGCTTCGATTCTTGTTTTTATAGGGCTTTTTATTTTTTATAAAGAAGATTTAAGACAGGGTTATGTTCTTAAAAAATAGTATCTTGTCAGTTGATATTACGGGGGAATGAGATGTTTTTAGTATTCGTACTTTATATGCTGTGGGCAAGTACCTTTATTCTCGGAAAAATCATTCTTGAGTATATGCCACCAATATTGTTTGTGGCAACGCGAATGGGTATCGCAGGAACACTTTTACTTGGATATCAATACTTTTTTAATCGATCTCAATGGCGATTTGAATGGAAAGATATTGGTTTATTCGCACAGATAAGCATTTTTTTTATGTATATTGGTTTTATAACCGAGTATTGGGCGCTTCAATATGTTACTGCTGCAAAAGCATGCCTTTTGTTTAACTTATCGCCATTTGTCACTGCATTACTCGCTTATTTTTTACTTTCCGATCGATTAACAAGAAAGCAATGGCTCGGGCTTTTGATTGGTTTTTTGGGATTTGTTCCTATAATTTTACAGCAAACTGATCTTGAAATTTTCACGAGCCATATTGGCATTTTATCCATGCCGGAGCTTTTTTTACTTATTTCTGTAGTGACTTCGTGCTATGGATGGATTCTTATAAAACAATTAATCACTCAGCGCTCCTATTCAGTCGTAATGGTTAATGGGATTTCGATGTTTGGGGCAGGGGTGCTTTCTTTGATTACGAGCCTTGCGATAGAAGGCAAGCCACAGTTTTATACTCTGTTAAATGGCGATACATGGCTTATAGCGGCATTTTATATAGCGCTACTGATCCTTATCGCTCATGTTATCTGTTTTAATCTCTATAGCGTCTTATTACGGCGCTATTCTGTTACCTTTATCTCATTTGCTGGATTCACAACTCCGTTATTTGCAGCGTTTTTTGATTGGATGGTGTTTGGAACGGTCGCCTCTGGGGCATTTTTTACAACAATGTGCTTAGTTGCGATAGGGCTTTATCTTTTTTATCAAGACGAGTTTGTAGCGAATTAAATAGGCTCTTTCAAGATTATTACCCTGAATGAGCCTATTTAATAATTCTTTGAGAATACAGCTTAGCGTGTGCGACGCGCCATGCGACGTTTTCTTGCTGGAGAAGCTTTTCTAGTAGATTTGCGAGCTGTAGTTTTGCGTTTAACAGCCTTTTTAGCTACTTTGCGCTTCACAGTTTTACGCTTAACAGCTTTTTTAGCTACTTTACGTTTAACTACTTTGCGTTTAACAGCTTTTTTAGCTACTTTACGCTTAACAGCTTTTTTAACTACTTTGCGTTTAACAGCCTTTTTAACTACTTTACGTTTCACAGCTTTTTTAACTACTTTGCGTTTAACAGCCTTTTTAGCTACTTTACGCTTAACAGCTTTTTTAACTACTTTGCGTTTAACAGCCTTTTTAACTACTTTACGCTTCACAGCTTTTTTAACTACTTTGCGTTTAACAGCCTTTTTAGCTACTTTACGCTTCACAGTTTTTTTAGCTACTTTACGCTTCACAGTTTTTTTAGCTACTTTACGTTTCGCAGTAGTAGTTTTGCGAGCTGTAGTTTTTTTCTTAGCTGCAGGCTTTCTTTTAGCGGTAGCTTTCTTCTTAGTAGAAGAAGCCTTTCTTTTTTTCACTGCCATGAGATCTCTCCTTTTTTGACGTAATCAAACTCTCTTTATTCCTCTATTTCAATGGTACACAAAATCAATTTAAAAAATCAATAATTGTGCAAAAAAAAACATTGTTTAGAATTTTTTTTCAAAAAACAGATTCTTTATTTACAATGCAGCACAAAAAACGAATTCTCTAAATGATGCCATGGATGGCGTTTTACAGCTTTTTTGCTAGGGAAAGTAACGATTACGATTCATTCAAATTTAAATAACAGTTTTGTACCGTTTTTTGCTTTTGAGCTTTTATTGCAGTTGGTGTATCTTGATAGTATTCAAACAAATACCATGGGTTGAAACATGCAAAAATTACCAAATATCACCACACATTTTTCTGACTGGTACAATGACGTTATTTATCAGGCTGAGCTCGTAGATCAAACTCCCGTTCGAGGAGCCGTTGTAATTCGGCCCTATGGATGGGCGATTTGGGAGGAAATTAAAAGCCTACTAGATCAACGAATCAAAGAAACTGGGCATCAAAATGCATCGTTTCCACTCCTTATTCCAGAATCATTTTTCAAAAAAGAAGCTGAGCATGTAGAGGGTTTTGCTCCTGAATTAGCCATAGTAACTCATGCTGGTGGTAAGGAACTTGAAGAGCCTCTGGTAATACGTCCTACCTCTGAAACAATGATTCATTATATGTTTTCTCGATGGATAAAATCATGGAGAGATTTGCCGTTAAAGATCAATCAATGGGCAAATGTAATGCGCTGGGAGCTGCGCCCACGGCCGTTTTTGCGTACTACGGAATTTTTTTGGCAGGAAGGTCATACTGCTCATGCAACTCGGCAAGAAGCGCATGATGAAGTGCTGACAATGCTTGCAGAATACGTTAATTTAGCGCAACAATATCTGGCTATTCCAGTAGTTACTGGTCTTAAATCTGATAGTGAGAAATTTCCAGGAGCTGAGAAAACGTATACATTTGAAGGGCTGATGCCTGATGGAAAAGCGTTACAGATGGGGACTTCCCATTTATTGTCTCAAAACTTCGCCAAAGCATTTGATATGAAATATCAGGATAAAGAAGGTAATTTAGCTTATCCGTTTCTTACTAGCTGGGGCACGACTACACGTCTTATTGGTGCGGTTATTATGGTGCATGGAGATGAGAAAGGGCTTGTTCTTCCTCCAAAAATAGCGCCAACGCAAGTTGTAATAATTCCAATTTTGAAAAAAGGCGCTGATACTCAAGCGATTCTTGATAAGGCGCAGAGCCTTGCTGCTGAACTAAAACAAGCAGGTTTGAGAGTTCTCGTTGATTCTGATGATAGCAAAACGCCTGGAGCGAAATTTTATCACTGGGAGCTTCGTGGTGTTCCAATGCGTGTTGAGATTGGCCCAAGAGACCTTGAAAAAGGTCATGTTATGCTGAGCGACAGGCTTGGACTATCAAAAGACGCTGTTCCATTTGATCAACTCGTCACTGCAGCTATTGGCCGCGCAGAGCAGCTTCAGAATGAGCTTTATAAACGAGCTACAGAAAAGCGTGCTTCACAATGGTATAAGGTGGGTAAATTAGCCGAATTCGCTAAGGATTTAGACGCTAAAAGCGGCTTCTATCAAACTGGATGGTGCGGTAAGGCATCATGCGAACAAGAATTGAAGAAGTATAAAGCGACAACTCGCTGCCTTCTAGAGGAAAAGACCTTTGATACGTGCTTCAATTGTACTGATCCAAGCTTGAATGATGTGCTTGTTGCTCGTTCGTATTAATGCAACGTATACATTTGGCTGCGTAACTCACCAGTTTTTAAAGTTTTTAGGATTGGTTGATAGAGTTCTTTCTTTAACTGCTTTTTCACCTTACGAGTAACTTTTGCTCCTTGCATAATCAAAAAACGAATAATCCGGGGATCAAGCTGCAGTTTAACTGCAAATTCCAATGGAGTTCCGTATCGAGATGTTTGATTCAAATGAGTACGATTAGTATCTGCTTGTAAAAGAGCTTGAACAGTTTTTATTACTGTAGGGGTACCAGATTTGTCTTTTTTAGGTAGTAATAAAGCCGCATGAAAGGCATTAAGATCTTGAAACGGCTTTTTACTCTTGGTAATTTCAGCGCCGTTTTGAATGAGGTAGTACAGGGCACGGAAATTGCCCCCACGCGTTGCCCATGTAAGCGGTGTTTCACCAAAGCGATTTTGAGCGTTAATGTCAGCGCCCCAAGATACTAATGTCTTTAGATCTCCAACATCTCCACCTTGTGCTGCATAATGCATAGGTAGATTTCTATTTATTTCCATTTCAGACGTAGCATTTTCAGGAGAGAATGAATACGCCGTTCCTTTGTAGATTACTTTAACAACGGGTTTTATCTCAAAAGAATATGGCTCTTGTAAGAGCATAGTGAGGGTATTTCGGATGATTGGACTAGTGGCACCATTTAAAGTTGATAGTAATAAGAAACAGCTCACTACTGCAGTAAGATACTTTTTCATACATATTTCCTTTTTTATAAAAAACCTATTTTCTTGTATTTTAGTCGAAAAGTAAGCCTAAAAACAAGATATGAGGCGGTATTTATCATTTGATAGAAGAAAGATCAGTGTGCTACACTTGCCTTTTCTAGGCCGATATAACAAAAAAAGGGGCATTGATGACTTTAGCTGATTTAATTACAAAATTTGAATCCTATCTTTTAACCGAAAAGCGGGTTTCTGAAAATACATTTATTGCGTATAAGCAAGATTTAGGGCAGCTTTTAGCGTTTTGTGAAAAAAATAACATAGTATTAAAAAAGCTAAATCTGAATGATTTAAAACTTTTTTTAGCATCGTTAAAAAAGCGTGGCATTGCCCCTCGATCACAGGCGCGTAAAATAGCAACGATTAAAGGGCTATTTGCGTATGGAGCTGCACGGTGCGATTTGGAAGATTATACGCAAGAGCTTCATTCTCCTAAGTTAAAAAAATCACTTCCCGCAGCGCTTTCTGAAGCGGAAATTATGCAATTATTTAAGATAGCGGAACAAGATACCACGCTCATAGGCAAACGCAATACCGCAATGTTGTATCTCATGTATGTAACGGGTATGCGAGTAACTGAACTTATTTCATTGAAAATTACTGATGTGCATAGGGATACTGCGGTAGTTTTAATAGAAGGCAAAGGAGGTAAGCAACGCATGGTTCCTATTCCTGAAGGAATGATGGAGCTTTTATGTGCGTACATTGATGAAACGCGCGCTGCTATTTTAGGGCGGCAACTGTCAGATTGTTTGTTTCCAGTGGTATATGGGAAAAAAGTAAAAATGCCAACGCGTCAGGCTTTTTGGTTAATTATAAAGCATGTGTGGAAGAAAGCTGGTATTGCTCGCCCCATGTCTCCTCATACATTACGCCACTCATTTGCGACGCATATGCTTCAAAAAGGGGCAAACCTTCGTTCATTACAAATACTTTTAGGGCATGAGCAGTTAACTACTGTGCAAATATATACGCATGTTGACACTACTCATTTACGTGCTATTTATAATAAAAAACATCCACGATCTGAGTGAGTTATAGTTGAGGATTTTAAGTAAAAACGGTATCTTTAGATATCACTAGTTTAGGTAGTTATGTTTGACTGGAGTTTCTATGGATAATCTGTTTGTTGTAGAGCAAAAGACACTGCTTTCTGTTCTTTCTTCGATGCAACCCATCTGTACTAAAAGAACCACACTTGAAGCAACTGCTTCTATTTTATTTCATGTTGGGCACAAAGAATTAGTATTGAAAAGTACTGATCTAGAAATTAGCTTACAATCTAGTTATCAGCTTAAAGCGAGTGATATATCAGAAATAAAAACGTTTCTTGTTTCAGGAAAGCGTATTTTTGATCTCGTTAAAGAACTTGAAGGCGATATCGAATTTACTCTTACTGATAGCCAATTGTGTCTTAAGGCTGGAGGCGTAAAGCTTGCGCTTAACATTAAAGATCCAGAGCAGTTTCCTCCATTTCCAGAGCGTATTGAGAATTTGATGGAAGTCGAATCATCATTCATGCTTGAAATGCTCAATAAAGTGGCGTTTTTAATACCACAAAGCAATGCTAATCCGGCATTAAATGGGCTATTGCTTGAAGTCTCTAAAGAAAGTTTTAAATTTACTACCACCGATGGTCATTGCTTGGCACAAGTGCAATCTGATAAGTATACACTTGATGAGCCCAAAACATGGCTTTTGCCACGTCGAGCAGTTTTTGAAGTTAAAAAAATATTAGAAGCAACTTCTGAGAAATCAGTTTTTATTGGCACATGCGGTAATCAACTGGTTGTTTCAGGAGAATCATTCAACTTTTTCACAAAGCTTTTGAGTAATGCTTTTCCTGCGTATGGAGCAATTATGGATAAAACATCCTTTACTCCAGCAAAAGTTGATCGCACCCATCTTGTAAAAACGCTTCGACGATCTTCGTGCCTACTTTCAGGGCAATTCATAGCAACTCAGTTTGGCTTTTCTGCAAAAGGTCTTCACGTATCTATGCAGAATAAAGAAGTGGGCAAGCTTGACGAAGAGGTGCCATTAATTAACTTTAATGGAGACGTTTTGGATTTGCGTTTTTATGCGCCGTATCTTTTGAGTGGGTTGCAAGTTTTTGGTGAAGAGCAAGTACAGTTTTATCTGAAAAACAATGCAAAACCAATCATTTTTGAATCAAGTGATAAGCGGTATAATCTTACTTATTTAGTTATGCCAGTAGCTCAATCGAATGGCTAAGCAAGTCGCAACACTTGTTTCTTCTATTGAAGTTAAAAACTTTCGATGCTTTTCTCATATGAAGTTTGATTTTTCAGCTCCATATGTGCTCCTTGAAGGAATGAATGGCATTGGAAAAACTTCTTTATTGGAAGCATTGTATTATAGTTGTTATTTACGATCTTTCCGTACTCATAGCCCAAAAGAGTTGATTGCGTTTAATCAAAAAGAGCTTTTTGTAAAAGTGGCTGTTGATTCAGTAGACGGGCTTTCGCACGATATTCAAATTGGTATGTCTCAAAGTAAGAGATTAGTGCGTGTTGATCAGCGACCAATATCCTCTTTTAAAGAGCTTATGGAATACTATCGTATTATTAGTTTGACTGAGGATGATCTCGCGCTTGTTCAATCAAGCCCTCAACATCGAAGACTTTTTCTTGATCAAATGCTTCTTCTTTTAGATCCAGAATTTGGCCATACTTTGAAAGAGTATCGTCAAATCGTTGATCAAAGAAATGCTTTTTTGCAGCAGCAAAAAAAGGATGAAGACACCTATAAAGTGCTTACACAGCAACAATGGAAATTTGCCAAGATAATCGAGGTAAAGAGGCGAGAACTGCTTAAAAGAGTCTCTACTCAGGTAAGTAGCTTAAGTACGCAATTCCTTTCAGGGCACTATGAGATACTCTTCTCGTATCGTCCTAAAAAGTTGCTCTGTGACTCATTTGAAGATTTTTATGCCGATAGCAGGCGATTAAAAGAGCAAGAATTTCGCTATGGCAGATCTCTTTTTGGGGTCCATCTAGACGATATACTTATCACATTTCAAGATCGCTATTCTCGAACATATGCTTCTCGAGGGCAGCAAAAGCTTATTTTGCTCCTTTTGAAGATAGCTCAACTTCAAATTCTCAATGAAATGAACTGTCCCAGCATATTCTTGCTGGATGATTTTATGACGGATTTTGATGAAAAACGCTCCTTGGAGCTCATTTGCGCACTCGATTCCTTGGGATCTCAGTTGATATTTACTACTCCGGCTAGTGGGGGGCTTTTAGCCGACACAGTGCAGCAGCAAGGTGGCCGCATCTTGAAATTGACAATGTGAATATAAGGCCGTATTCTAGGGCGTTTGCGTTATTGCGGCTAGTTGACAAGCATTGAAATAATAGCTATAGTTATAGTCATAGAAAGTCATACAGTCTTGAAATATAAGTAAAAAAATTAAATAAAATTTTGACTTTTTAGTAATTTTATTTAGAATGAAATATGTGTTGAGGGCACACAAACTCCTCACTTAATTTAGGCTTCATTACTACTCTCCTTTTTTCCATCGCATTGGTCTTTGATCAATGCGATGGTTTTTTTATGCCGTTTATTGTTTTTTTCTGTTCAAACAGATTAAGATAAGAGCTGATGAAAAAAGGAGTACGCAATGAGGGTAGGCTTTTTAGCAATTTTGTTTTGCTGTGTATCTATGCATGCAACAGAGTTTTTATATCCTGTTGGGTATCACCCGGAGCGCAATGCTTTTTACGTGATATATCAAAAGAGTTCAACTCATTTAGAATTGTGGGAATGGGATGCTCAGACGCTGTATGCTGAGCAATTGTTATTATCCCGTTATACTCCGGCAGGGTTTACTTTTTTGCCAGATTATTCAGGATTTAGTTTCATCGATAATGGGATGCTCAAAATAAAGCAGTCTCTTAAACGCTCTCCTCGGACTATTGAATATAATGCTCCATTATATAATGTTGAACAGATCAATTGGATTGATTCTCGTACATGCTATGCTTCGGGCAAATATCAAGATTATTTTGGTATTTTTCAGATTGATTGGGATGGGTGTGTATATCCTCTCGTATTGAAAGAAGAGTATGATTATCTGTATCCTCAAAAAATTGATTCTACACTCTTTTTTATAGAGCGATCGAAAGAGGGGAATTGCCGTGTGGCATCGAGCTTATATAGAACCCAAACTCCACAAGATGATTTTGATAATAGTATGATGGTCTACCTTGAAGATCAGCCAGAAATTCATGAAGTTATCTCATTTAACGCACCCTTGGCTTTTTTGCATATGGTATCTGATAAAGAAGGGTTTGTGATCAGTTATCCTGAAAATTTACTCAAAAAAAATCATTCTGTGCCTTTTGAGTATTATAGAATAGTTCGCTCGAAAGAGGGGTGGGAAAAGAGCCTGTTATTCACATTCACGATTCCAACCTCATTATTGGCGGGTAAAGATCGGTTATATGAATCAATTTTGCCGCTGTTGCCTCGAACTTGTCAATCAGGCATCTATTATGTAGATTCTTCTCAGACGTCGTTCTTGGGGATCTATCATCACGATTTTGAGACTCAAGAAAAAAGGTGTCTCGTTGAAAGCAAATCACAACATCTTTTAGGGATATTAGATCATTATTCTGGAATAGCCTACGGTGGTCAGTTGGGTGGTGAAGTTGAAATGGTTGAAGGGGTGCAAATGCACCTAGGACATCACTTTGGATAAGTTAACATAATATTCCTTATCAGAACCTATGCGTTTATCTGTCATAAACGCATACTAATATCGGAATGTGCTGATCAATAGCAGTATGAATAAGAATCTTCTTAACGTCTTCGAACCATGCGCTTGTTAGCATATCCATTGTGGCTTCAATCCACATGAAATCAAAATAAAAATGCTCGACAAAATATTCCTCGAGGTAATGGCTTTCAAATGGACTGAGGTACCCCCCTGCTTGAAAAATACCATAGAGATCAGTGGCATTATGAAGCATAGGCTCTTTTACAGTAGTTAAGCATGCAATATCATTATAGAGAGTGAGCGTGCTTAAAAAGGTATCTATAATAGATCGGCCTTCTTTAATAGATTTGGTTTTTAGATATTGGAATCCGTTCGATAAGAATTTCTCTTGGATTTCGAGAATTGCTTGCTCGGATAGCGGTTGTTGCACTTCATTTATTTCATGAATATAGTGCAAAAGCTGCCGAGATGACGCATGGTGTAGCCAGTCTATCTTACGCATTGTTCTGCCTCCCTAGTAATGGTTCCCCTAACCACTCTGCAACAATACGAAAAATATCTTTTTTTTCTCAAGAGTTTTATTTAAAAATAAAAATCAGAGTCGTCAAAATCAAAGTCACTTCCAAAGTCAAAGTCGTAATCATCATACGATTCCTCATTTGATGGAGAATCGTCAAATTCATTAAAATCTAAGTCAGAATCGAATCCTGAACCAGAATCGGAATAAAATGATGTATCTATTGAATCGTATTGCGATGAATCAGATTTTTTCTTTTCTGGAGCTACGGCAGTTTCACCTTTAAGCTTTTCCAATAATTTATCTTCAAAGATTCGTTTTCCATATAATGAAGCCGATTGCATCAGGAATCGAGTATCGCCCATTTGAGGTGTGATTTTTTGAGATTCGACTTGCAATGTGCGTAATGCTGTAAATAGATCTTTGTTTCTGCGCAATTGTTGCATACGTTCAAAATCATTACGGATTATTTGTACGATTGATAATAAAGCATCTATTCCAGATCGCACCTGATTCCATTGTTCTGCCTGCTTTATTTTTCCCGCCTGTTTCCATTTTGCAAACACCCCTGCAAGGCGCTCGCTTTGTTCTGAATTTTTTCTTTGAAATAACGTTAGCTGATCTTCTAATTTTGCAAGAAGCTGTTTGGTTACCGCTATTGTAGCAACTGGTTCAGCCGGTTGCTCTTTCGACTTCTCAGAAGACTCTTGCTTACTATGTAAGTAAAGCCCAACGCTGAACATCATTACAACGGATAAAACAAAATATAAAGCCCTCTTCATTCCCTTCTCCTATTTTTATCTTCATACTTTTAGCATAAATAAAAAAAGGGCTGAAATACAAGGGTTTTGGGCTATCGCAAGAGTAAAGAAAGGTTTTTATTGCGCCATAGGCCGCACAGCGTGACAGCTAAGGCATCGGTAACGTCGAGTTTATCAGGCATTTTCATACGAGGGAAAAGCTGCAAAACAACGCGCGCAACCTGTTCTTTGCTTGCGCCTCCATAGCCCGTAACTGCTTGCTTTACCTCGCGTGGTGAGAATTCATTGAGCGCTAAAGAATGGCGATTAGCAAGGAGGTATAAGATTCCGCGTAAGTAGCCGAGTTTAAGAAAATTTTGCGCATTCTTACCTAGAAACGGTGTCTCGAGAGAGATATCTGTAACATGGTTTTTTTCTATTTTTTCGGTCATAAAATCATAGAAAATACCAATGCGCTCAGAGAGGTGTTTCGATGAAGACATTTTAAGGTAGCCATAATCAAGCAGTTGAACAGTGCTTTTGTCTTTTTTGATCAGGCCAAAGCCCGTGACAGTAAATCCTGGGTCTATACCAAGGATAATCACTCTCTTTCCTTTTTTTATAAAAATCTATTATCGCGGGAAAAATCGCACACTTTCGTGTGTAATAAATCCTTGATAAACGAAACCAGTGAACAAAACTAAGCAAAACAGTATCAGTATAATATCTTTTCGATTTGCTTTTCCGAATATTGCAAGCCTAATACTACTGTTCATATTGATTGTCCTCAAATTTAGTCAACTCGCGCACAAAGTCAAGATATACGGTACCAGTTGGGCCATTCCGTTGCTTACCTATAATGAGTTCGGAAAGTGCGGGGTTTTCTGCTTCAGGGTTATACACTATATCTCGATATAAAAACATAATTAGATCTGCATCTTGTTCAATCGCACCCGATTCACGTAAATCAGAAAGCATCGGGCGTTTATCCATCCTGCTATCAACCGCACGGGAAAGCTGCGAAAGAGCAAGTATCGGAATGTTTAATTCTTTTGCTAATGCCTTTAAAGAACGGGAGATTTCCGATACCTCCATATGCCGACTTTCATGCTTTCTTGATCCATGAATTAACTGTAAATAATCTATAACCAGAAAGTCTAGAGCATGCTCAGCTTTGAGCTTACGGGCCTTAGTTCTCACGTCCAGAATTGTAACCATGGGAGAATCATCAATGAATAATTTCATTTCAGCCAATTGAGCCGCTACATTAGTAAGTTCCACCCATTCTTGCGAGCTAATAGTAGCATTACGAATAAATTGGTGCGGAATTCCCGATTCACTTGAAAGAAGACGGAGCGTAATTTGTTCGGCAGACATCTCAAGAGAGAGAAATCCAACCGCTGCCCCCGATTGCGCTGCATGCTCTGCCATGCAGAGTGCAATACTGGTTTTACCCATAGAAGGCCGTGCTGCCAAAATAAGAAGATCCCCCTTTTGAAATCCGGAGGTCATATCATTAAGCTTTTTGTAGCCAGTAGGCACTCCTGTTAGGCCCTTACTATTCCCTTTAATATCAGAAAGATGTTGAAACGTTTTCCTGAGCCAAATATCAAGCTGTATAAAGCTTTGATTTGATTTTTTATTCGAAATCTCAAAAATCGTTTTTTCTGCTTGGTCTAAAACAGCTTCAATGCTTTTATGATCTTGGCTATAGCAGTTACTAATAATGCCAGTTGCCGATTCGATAAGTTCTCGCAACACTGCTTTTTCTTTAATAATAGCAGCATGTTGCTCAATCATGCCCATAGCAGGAATATCTTCCTGGAGAGACATCAAATAGCTAATGCCGCCTACAGATTCAAGCGTATCGCTTTTGCTTAACTCATCTTGTACGGTAAGTAAATCTACCCGCTTTTGAGAGTGGATTATCTTCAAAATCGTTTGATAGATCTCTTTATGGGCGATAGAGTAAAAATCACCAGAGCGCAACAATTCAGAAACAGAATGTGCAAGCTCGTCGTTAAGCAGAATCGCTCCTATTACGGAGCGTTCAGCATCAAGACTTGCCGGAAGTCGCTTACCAAGAATTGTCTCGGCAGACTTTGGAATCGGTTGTCTCCTCTCTCGAGAAACTGACATGTATTCTCACCTATTCTGGCAAAATGGTAACTTTAATACGTGGCTGCAAACGAGAAGTTAGCTTAATTGTAACTTCGTGTGAGCCTTTTGTTTTAATCGATTTTGAAAAAAGGACTTTATTCTTAGCAACAGACACCCCTTTTTCTGAAAGCGCATCAGCTATTTCAGATTGGTTTATTGCGCCATAGAGTTTACCGTCATCGTGCAATTTACGTTTTAAAGTAAGAGTCATAGAACCAATACGCTCTGCAAGCATAGAGGTTTGAGTTGAAACTACTTCTTTACGGTGCTCCACCTCTTTTACCTGTTTTTTATAAAACGAAGCATTTTGTGGAGTAATTTCTACTGCAAGATTTTTAGGAAAAAGAAAGTTTCGAGCAAAGCCATCTGAAACCTTGATGATTTCACCAGCCATGCCGATTTTTTCGATATCTTTCTTTAAAAATATACGCATAGCGAGCCCCTTTAAGATTGGTGAACCGTAAGAACTAATTGAAGTAGTAGTATACTTGAAAATAGAGCTTAGGCCAATCAAACATCACGGAGTTATGAATAGGTCCATTTCTCGATAAAAGCGTTATTTCCCCCTTCAGGTCGAACTATACACTCTATTTTACCAACCGACTTGTTGTTTTTTATGAGTTCTGATTTTATTTGATACAGGGAATCTTTCTTTAAAATAGCTACTTTTGCCTGATATGGACCATCCGGTATTGGCCACGCCTGTAGCTGAGTAGACCATTCTTTTTTGATAGGTTTTTCTTTTACAATACAGCGAGCAATGCCATATTGCGCAACTGCTTCAAGAGCGCATTGCGTGCGAGTATGCTGCATGCGATCTATAGTAAATGCATAATATAATGTGGCGCTACGAGCAAAAAGCATCACAATAATACCAACAAATGCGACGAGTATGCTTACAAAAATAAGTGCTGATCCCGGTTTATTGCGCATGCAGCTTCCTATTATGTAATGCAATTTTTTCTTGTATCGTAGTTATCCCATCTGAAAGTAGAACGGTAATATGCGTTATGCGATCTGCTCCATTTACTTCAAAACGTAGTTCTGTAAGCGGTGCAATACTACTACTATGCTTTTTACTCCAGGCTTCTTGCTGTGCGTTATACACTCCCTCAGTTCGAAAAAGCGTATTATTTTTTATATTCCAGCATCGATCTTTTTTGTTTTCAGCTATCGGCCAAATAAGGCAGTCTGGAGAAATACGTTTCCATTCTTTTGTAGATGATGGCGCGGACTTAAGTTCTCGTGCGAGCGCATCAAATGCTGAATATAATGTAAGGCGTGAGCGTTCAATGGATGCTGCTTTCATTCCCGATTGCCAGAGGCGCGCAACAATCGATACGCTTGCCGTTGCGATAAATGAAAAAAGCGCAATGTAAATGAGACATTCAAATAATGTAACACCGACATGTTTACGCATGATATTCTGCCCTTCCCCCGCAAAAGGTAATTGTTTTATTTTGCGTGCCACAAGGCGCAGTAATAGTAACAGTAATTGCTGTATAGGGAATGCCGTCAAATGGACGGGATGTGCTTTTTTGTACGGTAAATAATGGGTCTTTAATTGTGTGTGGATCTTGCCCACTTATCACTCTATCAGCAATGGTAGTTGCTTTTAGATAGATAAGCGCCGTACGATGCCATTCGGCAATACTGCCAGAGAGTTTGCCAATGCTCAGCCCCATGGCGCAGAGTAAAATAATTGCTATCATAAGCTCGATAAGTAGGTAGCCTGGATGGGCAGCGTCTCTCATACGATTGGTATCCAAATAATAAAGAGTATGATATGGTAATGCCGTTTCTCTCTGGTTTTCAGAGTTGTAGATATATCGAATAATTTGCAACCGTTTGTCATAATTGTAGGAAAAATTAATGAGTACCAATCGCATGATCAATCCTGTTTTTCAATTAACTATTACACTTATCTTCTTTTTGACGAGTTACGCAGCGCAATCTCCCTTTGGCGCTTCTGGCCCAATGGGAGGTGTATCACCTGAAATGCAAGAAGAGATGAGAAAGTTTGAGGAAGAATTTGCAACACTCGATCCTAAAGAGCAGGATGAATTTTTTGCATCGCTTGATGATGCAGTTAAAAAAATTGATGATCTTTCCAAGACAGAAGATGGTAAAGAAATGCTCTCAAAGCTAGAAAGCGGTGCGATTACTGATGAAGAGCTTGATAGTCTGATTAATCAGCTTGTTGAAGATGAACCTGCTAAAAAAGAAGATGAGCCGGTTGTGCAAGCTAAAGAAGAAAAGAAACCAGAAATTCCAAAACAACGACTTACTAGTAAGCATGAAAAGGCAATAGCAGCAATTAATAACCTTATTGCAAGTATTAATTCATCTATTGTAAAGGCAGCAACTGTTCCAGAGTTTCCAAGTAAAGTGAAAAACTGGGTTAAGAAAAAGCAGGTAACTCTACAAGATAAAAAAGCTTGGAATGATGTAAAAACTGATCTTGAGCGATTAGTAGAACAGCTATCTCGGCTCCTTGAGCGTGATCTCAAAACAACTGACTATTATCACATTGACGCATTATTAAAAAATGAATCGCTCCTTAATAATATACAAAAAGTTGAGAGTGCGGTTGCGCAGGTAGAGCCTAAAGCTGAGGAGGTACCTCTTTTAGGCGGCAGACGCATGAAAAACGCTTCAAAACGAGCGTATCATGCACTATTAAACGAATATAATGAAGCACTTTATATTCTTAATCTTACGCAAGAACTTAAGACTCTTTTTACGTTGTTTGATCCGATAGCAAAAACATATCGTGAAGCAGAGCAAAAAGCAGTAAAAGCAGCCGGTACGAAGAAGCCGGTTGCGTATAGTGGTGCTCCTGGAAGATACAGTGCTCCAGCAGAGTACGATACCTTTGGGGGAGCTGATTATGATGATGACTATGCTCCAGGGGGATACAGTGCTCCGTCTGCTTATATTCCTTCAGCCGTTCCACAACGATTTGGTTCTTCCGCAGCGGCACAGCAATCTGTGCAAAAGCCGGGCCAACGTCGCCAAGCTCCATCCGGTGGCAAACGGGATACATCAAAAACTGGCGAATTCAAAGATGGAAAACTGGGAGATGTTTCGGGCGATAAAAAAGAAGAGCCTAAAGTAGAAGTCCCTAAAGAGGCGCAAGCACTTCAAAAAGAAATCGATAGTTCTGTTAAAAAAATTGAAGACAAACTCAAAGAAGCTGCTGAGCTGATTTCAGATCGTAAGATGATGGATATGATTGAAGGAGAATTTATAGATGCATCACCAATTGATACAGCTGTAGTATTTGAACTCCTTCCTGATTTAAATGCATCGCTTAATATGAAAAAAGGTGTTTTGGGAGATATCCATCGACTTCACCGCAAGCTCAAACCAGTGTCAACGCGCCAATCTGTGCAAAAGAAATTGCAGCGTGCGTATAACAAACATAAAAAAGAACTGGATGGATTGTTGAATAAACTTTCTGCGTTAGAGACTGAATGGGAAAGTAAATCAGAAAAAATGCCGGAAGAAAAACAGTTTGCTTATTTTGGCATTCAAGTAGCAGAAAAACCGGTTGACGATGAACTGGAAAAAGAGCAACCTGATCAATCGAAGGTGCTCATTACAGCTCCATATTCATTCTTTGATATTAAAAGTGGAATCAATCAGGTAAAAACTGCGATTGCTGATTTTGCAAAAGCAAAGTTATCGCAGGAGTAGGGGCGGGCGGAAAAGCGACCCCGTTCCCTGGGTTTCCTTTAAGAAGAATTATAAAGTTAACATATAATGAATGAATTATCAGAATAAATAAAATGAGTAACAAAAAAAGGGCTGGTCACAATGACCAGCCCTTTTTTTGTTTTAATTAATCAATTAATTCAGTAATCCAAGCTCTGAATACAGCTCAATTGCAGAATTTACCGTATATTCCTTATTTGGATTGGTTCCAAAATAAAGATTTGCCATTGCTGCGCCTAATTCAATCATACGCAAGAAGTCTTTGAGCTTATCCTTGCGAATAAATGAACTTTCTTTAGCTAGAATTCGAGCTCGCTTGCGATACTTCTTGAAAAGTTTTGGTAACTTCTCTTTCCATTGTTCGCCAAAGCGCTGCGTATAGACTTCATCGATTGCTTGTAAAAGCCCTTCTGGATCTTGCGCAGCTGCTGCCACTAAAATCGGCTTATACTGAGAAACGTTAATATTATAATGCTGGCTTATCGCCTCTACGCGATAACTCACACCATGAAGCTTTGCAAGCGCAAGGATTGCAAGAGATTTGCCACCCTTATAGCCGCCTATTATACCAGCAACCGTGCTTCCACAGAGCGTAGGCATCACAGCAAGCGTCGTCATTAAATCCTTTGAAACTTTTTCCGGCGAGATGTGCAGAATGCCGTACCCAAGCCCCGCTCCTGCAACTGTCCCGGTAACTGCACCAGCAGTAGTACCAACTCCTTTAGCAGTTGTCAACGCTGCCCGCTCAATCCGTCCAAGCGCAGGCTTATCTTCAAATGCGCAAGTCATCGAAATTAATGAAAGTGCGGCAATAGCCACAGTATACTTTTTCATAAAGCCCTCCTATAGGCATTTATATAATAATAACTTCTATCTTTACAATAGCGTATTTATGTTGAATAACGCAATGGTTTACAGCGCTTTTTGGCACCGTGGACATAGGCCGTGCTCATGATCACTTTGCGCCCATTGCCAGCAACGAGGGCACTTTACCCCATCCGCTTTTTCTGCTTTTATATAAAGCCCAGGAAGTGCTGATTCAATCAAATTACCCTTTGCATCCGCCAGCTCAAACTGAGAAAGTACGGCAAAATCTTTCAGGAAGGATTCTATTGATTCCCTTTTTCTTGAAAGGTGCGTGATAAACTGCTGGAGCAATTCATAGTTCTCAATTGCAGGATCAATGAATAAGGCTACTTTCGCATCAAGCGATCGCTTGATTTCGCCCTTCTCTCGTAATCCTTCAGTTGATTTCAAGATAGCAGAACGAATTGTCTTGAGCGTATCCCACAACTCGGGTTGTTGTGTTAGTTTTGCAGCAATAACATCTAGATTTGCAAAATCCTGTAAGTGAATCGATTCTTTTTTATCTTTTTGATACAGATCAGAGAGCTGCTCTGCCGTGAATGAGAAAACTGGTGCCATTAAGCGAGTCATAGTATCAAGGATATACCAACAGGCAGTTTGCACTGATCGACGCGCATGGCCATCAGGCTTTTCTACATAGAGGCAATCTTTTACGATCTCTAGATAAAACGTACTTAAATTTACTGAGCAGTAATTGCCAAACATATGAAATACCTTAGTGAAATCATACTCGTTATATGCTTGTAGCATTTCTGCATTAAATGCAAAAAGTTCCTGGAGTGCATATTGATCGATTACGCGCATATCTTCAATCGCAAGCCCATCTTTTTTGATATCAAAATCATAAAGATTAGAAAGAAGAAATCGGCACGTATTACGTACTTTACGGAATACTTCTTGCACGTTTTTAATCAAAATATCAGAAACTATTGCGTCACTTGAAAAATCGATACTTGATGCCCAAAGGCGCAAACCGTCTGTCCCCATTTTATCAATCAATTCTTGCGGAACTACTACATTACCCAATGATTTAGACATTTTGACTCCTTTAGAGTCAACGGTGAAACCATGCGTAATGATCATTTTCATTGAAGCTTCACCTTCAAGTGCCATACTGGTGAGCAATGAACTCTGAAACCATCCGCGATGCTGATCTTTACCTTCAAGGTATAAATCCGCTGGATAGCCCAGCTCAGGATTATCAAGCAATACTGCGTAGTGGCTTAATCCAGAATCAAACCATACATCAAGAATATCTTCTTCCTTAGTAAATGAATCTCCATTGCATGATGAGCATTTAAAATCCGCTCCTACGAGTGTAGAGATTGAAACTTCATTCCAATACTCAATACCCTCTTTTGCTACTCCATCGGCAATTTTATCAATTAAATCTTTAGTAATATGCGTATGATCACACGTAGTACAAATCAATGCAGGAATCGGTACGCCCCACGTTCTTTGACGAGAAATGCACCATTCTAATCGCCCTTCTACTGTAGCTTGTAAACGATTAATTGATTTTGCAGGAAGCGTATCGATTGATTCAGTCGCTTTTAATACGCGCTCTTTTAGGTTGTCTTGAGAAAGGTCGAAAAACCATTGTTTTGTTGCGCGGAAAATAAGCCCTTTACGGCAGCGCCAGCAATGTGGATAGGGGTGACGAATTGAGGTTTTATGCAACAAACGCCCAACTTCGTTTAATTTTCTGAGTGCCCAAATTTGCCCATCAGTAATTGGCATTCCGGCAAGTTCTGCAGGTTGAATAGTGTTGTCGTATCGCCCGTCTGGCCCTACCGGAGAAAATACCTCAAGGTTATTTTTCAATCCAGTATCGTAATCTTGCGGCCCAGCGCCTGGTGCACAATGTACAAATGCGGTACCTTCGCCCGTTAATACCGTGTCATCTGAAAGAAGTGGAATCTGCAATGTTTCAATAAATGGATGTTGTAACGAAATGTTCTGAAACTCTGATGATGAGAATTCTTTTAATACGTTTTTTTCAACTCCAAGCTGCTTTGTAAAACTATCTACTAAATCTTTACCAATAAGTACCTGCTTGCCGTTTACATCTAATAATACATATGTGGTATTTGGCTTAAAAAGCACTGCTCTATTTAATGCGAGCGTCCATGGAGTAGTGGTCCAGGCAACTACACTTACCTCACCATCAACTTCAGGCAATAATCGTTTTTGCGATTCTAAAGTAAGAGGGAATTGTACGTAAATAGATGGATCTTTGCGATCAGCATATTCAATTTCAGCATTCGCAAGTACCGTTTGGCACGATGCACACCATGGCACTGTTTTATTGCTGCGATTAATATATCCTCGCTCAACAAACGTTCCCAGCGCACGAAGCTCTTTTGATTCATATTCAAAATTCATAGTCAGATACGGCTTATCCCAATTCATAAGTACGCCAAGGCTTTTAAATTCACCCTTTTGTATCCCTACCCAATGCTGAGCATAATTGCGACACGCTTGAATTAATTCTGGTTTTGAAAGATCTGGATTTTCTTGCGTTACTTTTAATTCGATAGGAAGACCATGGCAATCCCAACCAGGTGTGACCGGCACTTGCATACCCATCATTCGGCGAGATTTACATGCGATATCTTTAAGGATTTTATTATAAGAGCTGCCGAGATGAATATGGCCATTCGCATAGGGAGGCCCATCATGAAAAATAAACCGTTTTTTACCATCATTATGAAAAAAACTTTTTTCGTAGAGATTATCATCTTCCCAGCGCTTGAGCATGGCAGCATCATCAATCTTTGCATTGGGGCGAATTGGAAAATCAGTTTGAGGTAAATTAAGCGAGTCTCTAAAACTTACTTTCTTCTCAGGATTGCTGTTTTCTGCCATGAGTACACCTTTTAATAATAATCCGCAATATTGCTTAAATAGTAGAAATTAGTATACCAATTTTGCTGTTTTTGGCCACTTTCAGGTATACTCAACCTCATGAAGTTACAAAATAAAATAATCGGTATTTGGGGATATGGACGAGTTGGCAAATCAGCAGCGCAGCTGTGTGCTAAACGTGGCGCTGCCATCCTCATCTATGACGCAAACAAAAATGCCACAAAAGAATGTCCTTATTCATGCGCTCAATCGATAGATGAGCTACTTGAAAAATGCGATTATGTAGTTGCAAGTCCAGGTATTGATATTACACCCTATAAAAATCAATATACCGAAAAGTGGCTCTGCGAGCTCGATCTCTTTCAATCACTCTTTCATAAGAAAATCATTGCTATTACCGGATCGGTTGGCAAGACCTCTGTAACTCATATGCTTACGCAAGCATTGCAGGCTGCCGGATGGCGCGTACAAGCGGCCGGCAATATCGGCACTCCCATGCTTACTATGATTGAAAAACAATCTGAGCTTGATGCTATTATTTTAGAAGTTTCCAGTTTTCAGCTTGAGCATGCGCAATCATTCGCACCAGACTTGGCAATTTGGACAAATCTCCACCCCAATCATTTAGATCGCCACACAACAATGCAAAACTACTGTGACGCCAAATATCAGATACTAGCACACCAAAGCGATTACCAATCGGCCCTTGCATCGATTCAATTAAAACATGAAATTGAATCTCGAAATCCAAACGTAACTGTGTCTTACTTTGATCCCACACAAAAACCACAGCTTCATCCTTTCGGGTTTGCCAGTAATTGGCTCATTATTGAAAAAGCACTTGATCTATTACACGTTCCTTTTCCACAAACTCTCACAATTTCTCCACTTGAACATCGATTGGAAAACGTATGTATGATACGTGGCGCAACCATAATTAATGATTCAAAATCGACCACTCCCGCATCAACTTTGGCTGCAATCAAAAGCCTAGACTCCCCGCGCATTCTTCTTTTTCTGGGAGGATTAAGTAAAGGTATTGATCGTTCAAAATTGATAAGGGCGCTCAATGAAAACATACAAGTATTTTGCTTTGGCGCAGAATCGCATATTTTATTTGAACTATGCAAAAAGCATTCCATTCCTGCAACCTTGCATACAACAATGAAAGAGGCCGTATCGCATTGTATGCAGATTATACACCCAAATGATACTGTTCTATTTTCCCCCTCAGGCAGTAGTTTTGATGAATTTGATAATTTTGAACATCGAGGAAATCAGTTTAAGAAACTCATCCTTTCTTATAAAAGCTGATTTTATTGCGAAATCTTTTATCAATTTCATACAGTGGTTTCCATAGAAAGGGGAATTACTATGAGAATGATACTCGGGGCACTCTTAATTACACTCTGTAGCGTTTCATACGCGCAAGAAATCGATAATGTAACAATTACTCAATTTTGTGAAAGATATCACCAACGTTCTTATTTTATTTTACGCCTTGAGCAAATAATAGAACTTATTAAAAAGTTTGATAAAAAGCCGTTCATCTTTAAATTTAACCGTACACAGTTTAGCAACTCACTGATATTGCAATGTATTGATGAAATAGAGCAGACCAGTTCGCTGCAGCCTTTTTATAAACTCTGGAAAGATACCCGCCGTTTTAAATACCTTGAAAATGAATCATTTGCACTCAGTGTAACTAAACTTTTATTTACTATTCAGCATGCTATTTACACAAATACTCGGCACGCTCAAAGCAATCCCCTCTTTGATATAGAACTTCATCTGAGTTGCTCAAGTTATACAGAAGCGACAACGATTCGAAAATATCATTCAAAAAGACTTACAGATATTTATGCTTTTCTACAAAAAGTTAAATGCTCTCAACGGTCTCTTTTTGAAAAAGATCATGAAGGATGTGATTGTAGCTTTATCACGCATTATGAATTCTCTAACCCTGCAATTTTAGACTGTATTAAAAAAATGGAAGAGCAAAAAAACATTAAACCTCTCCTTGCTCTCTACAAAGAATTTACTACCTATAAACTGATACAAAACGAACCGTTTGTAAGAGAATTTACTACTCTTACTTTTATCGTAACGCGTAATATTTTTATTCATAACATCCAAAACCCTCCAACAACTCTTCAAAGTCGCACAAGAAATCAAGTAACACATATCTATGAAAACCTTGATAAACTTCCGATAGAAGAAATACTTGAAGCTATTGACCTTATTAATAATGAGCTTCCAGAGATGTTGGAACAGTATGAGTTTAACTCGGATATGACATGGAAAGAATGGCTCAAAAAATACTGGTGGGTGCCTCCGGTGGTTGGCGCAATACTCACCCTGCGTATACGTGAAATTTTATACCCAATTAAATCAGGCGGCGATGATGTTGCAAAAGCTAAAAAGGCTAAAAGAATGGCTGCTGGCGCTCGCCAATTAGCAGGCGCTCTTTTAGCACAGAGAGATTCTCTCGATCGAGGGGGAAGTGCGGATGCGCGTACGCCAAAAAAAAGAGATCCAATCGCTGTTAAAGCTCGCTTACGTGCTCAAGCGGCATCTCTGAACGGGCGTAAGCGAGATGCCGGTGCAGGAGCTCGCCTTGAAGTTCCAAAGGCTGCTGATTCTCAAACACATACTCGCCTTTCTACTGTACGAAAAGACTCTGGTATGAATATGTCTCGTAGCCATGATGGGTTACCATGCTTAAAAGATTGCCTCGAAAAAGATCACACTGTTGAGCGTGATGCAGCTATTGCTGCAGCTAATGATGAGAGAGAGGATGAAGTAGGAAGCGTAAATTCACATTCAATTAGTGATGATGAAGGCAATGATACGAGCGCAAGTCATGCTCCAGGATCTGCACCTCTTCCTCGAAAATCACCACAACATAAACCCGCTACATTGCCTACAGTTTTTGAGTAAATAGTATGATGTATGCAAAAACGAGCATTCAGATATACGGGCGTTTATTAACAGTTATAACAGTCGCACTCATCGTAATAGGGCTTCTTGCAATATACTCTTCTAGCTCTGTTTCTGCATTAGAATCATATGGAAATGCGTTTCATTTCGTTAAAAAACAACTCCTTGGTATCTGTGTTGGTATTGCTGGCATAATTGGATTTCATTTTTTTTCACTGCATGGCCTTAAAAAAATAAGTCCGTTATTATTTATTACCTCTCTCATGCTTACCGCTCTCACATTAGTTCCTGGCATCTCACAATCCATCTATGGATCATCCCGATGGCTACGCCTTGGAGGTTTCTCCTTTCAACCCAGTGAACTTTTAAAAATTGGGCTGGTAATGTATTTGGCATACTACGCAAGTAATACACACAAAAAACATTCTTTTTTTTATGACTATCTTCCCATTCTTTCTATCATTCTTTTGCCAGCACTTATTCTTCTTAAACAGCCTGATTTTGGCCTTACTGTTACTCTTTCAATTACAACCGTAGCACTTCTTTTTTTAAGTCAATTTCAACTCAAGCATATTGTAACTACTCTTTTTTCCATTTTACCGATTGCAGCTATTCTTATTATAATGAAGCCCTATAGATTAAAACGGGTGCTTGTATTTTTAAATCCCTGGAATGATCCACACGGATCAGGTTTTCAAATCATTCAATCGCTTATCGCAATCGGATCTGGAGGCATGTGGGGAGTTGGAATCTCTCACTCAAAACAAAAATTCTATTATCTTCCTATGCAGCATACTGATTTTATCTTCTCTATTATTGCAGAAGAAAGTGGGTTTATTGGATCAACAATCATCCTTACGTTATTTGCATTGTTTCTCTATTACGGCTTTGCACTTGCAGGACAACTTACCGATTCGTTTTCACGATTAGTAGTACAAGGATTCACGCTCCTTATTAGCTTGCAAGCGATTTTAAACATAGCAGTTGCATCAGGATTATTACCGACAAAGGGATTAGGGTTACCCTTTATTAGCTATGGAAATAGTGCATTAGTATGCCATTTATTAATGGTGGGAATTATGCTTCGTCTTGCAAAAGTAAGCTGTAATGATCGATGACTTTTATACCGCTGCGTAGTATCCTTGAGCAAACTACAAACCAAAAAGGAAGCTCATGGAAAATCAAACAACGCAATTGTTAGATCCATCCCTTTCTCTAGAACAAGACCCCAATAAAGTTGATCCACTTGGCGATGGTATTAGTTCTGTTGCACTTGTACGCGCATCTGGATCGGATGTAGATGTTGCTAATGCAGCACGTGTTTCATACGGCAAAATTACTGATGTAATCACAGAGCGAGACAAAAAGCTGATTACCTTTTTACTAAAACATAATCACACAAGCCCATTTGAACACAATCAACTTTCATTTCGCATTAAAGCACCTATTTTTGTAGCGCGCCAATGGATGCGCCATCGTATGCATTCTTATAACGAAATCAGCTATCGGTATGTAAAAGCTCCGGTTGAATTTTATATCCCAACTAAATGGCGTTTTCAAGATACGCAAAACAAGCAAGCTTCTGTAGGCGCATTTGAGAATCAAGAATTACATACGCTGTATAAAAAATCTGTTGAGCAAAGCTACAAAGCGTATGAACAACTTTTAGAGCAGGGAGTGTGTCGTGAAATGGCACGTGCTACTCTGCCAGTGTGCACTTATACAGAATTTATTTTTACGAGCAATCTGCACGCTTTAATGCACTTTCTAAAACTCCGATTGGGAGCTGGTGCACAAAAAGAAATTCGCAACTATGCTGCAGCAATGCTTGCACAAGCACTACCACACTTTCCCGTATCGCTTGGCGTCTGGCAAGAACTCTACGTTCCTGAAATTAAAGATGAATTTACGGAATTATTTACAAAATACGCAGGATAAAAAAAGCCCCCGGTGATTCGGGGGCTTTTTTTATTTTTTCTTATTCCCAATGCTGTGCAATATCAACCATCAATCGTACTCCTACTCCCGTAGCACCCGATTTATAGTATGGACGATCCGGCACATTAAACGCAGTGCCTGCAATATCTAAATGAGCAAACGGAATGTCACCTACAAAATTCTGTAAAAAATGACCCGCTGTAGTAGCACCTGCCATATATTTATTACTACCAATATTGCAAATATCCGCTACCTCAGATTTAATCGCGATTTTGTAGTCATCAGTAAGCGGTAAGCGCCATACATGATCTCCTGAATCATGAGCAGCGTCTTCAACTACTGCTGCTAAATCGTCATCTTGACTCATTAATCCAGTATAGAATGGCCCCAGTGCATATGCGCATGCACCTGTTAGTGTTGCAAAATCAATAATAGCATCCGGCTTATAATGCTTAGCAGTGTATGCTAATGCGTCAGCAAGCACTAAGCGACCTTCTGCATCAGTATTTTTAATCTCTGCAGTTTTACCATTATAAAATCGTACAATATCACCAGGATGAGATGCTTTTCCTCCTGGCATATTTTCTGCAAGAGGAGCTACCCCTATAATATTCACATCCGGCTTCAATTGAGAAAGCGCCTCCATCGCAGCAATAACTGCCGCCGCACCGGACATATCTTCTTTCATAGTTTCCATATGTACAGGTGGCTTTAAGCTTAAACCGCCTGAATCGAACGTAATACCCTTCCCTACAAAGGCTATAGTATCGGCATTCTTTTTGGGAGCCTTGTACTCTAGAATAACAAGCTGGCAATCATGAATAGATCCCCTACCTACTGATGCTAATCCGCCCATTCCTTTTTTAATAATATCTTTTTCAGAAAATTGCGTGAACTTGAGGCCTTGTTTTTTTGCGATTGCTTTTGCTCTACTTGCAAGCTCTGGTGGCGTTATATCACACGGGGGGTTGTTTACCCAGTGACGTGCCTTATTAACAGCAGATCCAATAATCTCACCATCCTTAATACCCGCTGCAAACTTTGCCTTATCTGCGCTGCTTACACATGCAATGATCTTTTCAACCGTTACTTTAGGCTTATTCTCTTTTGAGAAAAAATCATCAAAGCTATAACTTGTCATTGCAAGTATAGTTGCTGTTTGTTGCGCAAGTTCTTGCGCAGAAAGATCAAATAACGATGCCTTTGGAATAGAAAGCGCAATAGTTTTTACTTTGTGCGCATTAGCTTGGCGATACAATTGCGCAATCGCTCTGCGATAATTTTCAATCGTAATATCTTTTTTTGTGCCAAGTCCTGCCAAAATAATATGGTAAATTTTATTATTCTGTTCTGCGGGAATAACTGCTATTTGTCCCCGTTTACCTGAAAAATCGTGCGCTTTAATAAACGGTGCAATAGTAACACCTAACTTTTTTTCGCACGCTTTAATATCAGCAGAAGTAGTTTCTTTTTCTGGAAGTAAAAAGCCAAAACAATCCGCTTTTTGTTCGGCAATTTTTTGCGAAGATGATGTGATGGTTATCATACAGATCCTTTAATAATTTAAATATGCAGCGATGCTCAGCGTACCAAAAAAGATCCCCGCTTGAAAGCGAGGACCTTTTTCATACACGGAGAAAAATAAAACTTACCACCATGGGCCGCCGTATCCACGACCGTAACCACCGCCACCTACCCCGAAGGACATATATCCTCTCGGACGAGAGTAAGAGCGTGGAGCGTTGATATAGTTCTCGTATCGCTTACATTCATTATCAGCTTTCTCACGAGTAAAATAATTATGTGCCCATTTGCAAAACTCTCCTGCATTTGCCGGATAGTCTTCATGGATCTTTTTAAATTGCTTTACTGCTGATGGTCGCCTCGGACCACTGCTACCGCCGCCAAGTGGAACGGTAAAGCCAACACCAACTGCTGGGCCCCAACCGTAGCCACGACCATAACCGCGTCCATAATAACCACGACGCCCTCGCCAGCCCTGTGCTTCAAACGCACAACCTGCAGCGACTGCTAATAACGTAAGAATTAATAGTTGTTTTTTCATACCTCACCTCTTTAGTAACCGCGGTATGCGCGATATAAGTTACACTGACGTGGTGATCTTCCAGTTTGATTTATCCAATTACAAAACTCATTAGCGCTGTATGGGTTTCTACCAAATAGGCTTACAAACGTATCGAGTGCCGCTGGTCTGCGTGGTGCATATGAAACAGCATCATCAACTACAACTGACGGTGCAAAACCTAATCCAAACCATGGACGTCTATAGCCTGCACCCCAATAACCTCTATGACCCCAGCCACGTCCGCCACGACCATGCCATCTTCCTCGACCGCCTCTACGGCCACCGCGATGAAATCCACCACGACCACCTCGGCCACCGCCTCTCATGCCACGTCCGCCTCGGCCACCGCCTCTCATGCCACGTCCGCCTCGGCCACCGCCTCCACGCCCACCACGCGCTTCAAGCGCGCTTCCAACTGTTACTGCACAAAGCAATAAAAGTAATAGCTTCTTCATCTTCTTCATACCGTCTCCTTTTTTGTAAAAATAAAATATTACCAATAATATCCGCCATACCAATACGGACGCCCATATCCATACCATCCATACGGATAAAGCCATGGCCCATAGCCATAGGGTCCATACGTATATGGACGATTATATGCACGTATTTTCGCTTCTTCTAAACGTTTTTTTCGCAATTCATCTGCCTGCTTAATAACATCTTTCATTTTGTTTTCAAGATTCATTGCTATAAATTTTTCCACATCATCGCGATACAAATTGCCATACGCAACGGATTGTTTTTCACGGCCAAGAAAAATTACAAATGCGGGAAGTTTTTTAAGCTCATACCGACGTAATACTGGGTGCAATCCTTCACGATTCACTTGCGCACGAATAAATTGCAACTGTGCATCTTTGTAATAATCTTCTTTACTAAGCGATTTAAACATTGCTTCCATATTTACAATGGCATCTCGTGCATTTTTATCTTTTTTTAACTCTCGACTATCATCATAAAAAAGCACAATCGAATATGGAGCCTGTGTAAGTTTTTTTCTTAGCGCCTCTGAGGATCGAACCCGTATGTCTTTTGCACATAAAAAGCCCATAGATAATGCAATCATCAATAAGAAATGGTGAATATATTTCATACATAACTCCTTATTAAAGATCACATGCGTCGCTGCATTAAATTACGAACACATTCTTCTTCGACATCTTCAACTACTTTTTTCTGTTGTGATCCAGGCGCATCTATTTTCTTAAGTACTTCTTCATAAAATTTACCCACTCGCTTTGCATATTTTTCTGGATTAAAAAATACCGAGTCATAATGTCCACGCCCATTGGTAATCCACAATTGCTTTTGACCTCGAGCACCATTAAAAATAGATTTAATCGCATCAACCGGAACTCGTTGATCATATTTACAATGAATAAATAAACAGGGAGCGGTGATTTTTTTTACCGATTCTGCGGGACTAAAACGATACATAAATGTTTGAATGTTTTTTGAATCCATATGCGCTACTGTTTTTAACATAAACTTGATAAATGATTGCACATACGGATGAAACGCATACTTTTCTAAATAGGTGCGGCCAGGCAGATCCATTTCATACCCAAACATCGAAACTTTTAGACTCTGTAGTGATTTTTTTACAATATTTTCCGTTGAGTCAAACGGACAATCAAGCACAAGCCCCTTAAAAAGTGACGGATCTTTTGCTTGTGCCTCTATGGTCGCAACTGCGCCCATAGAAAAGCCATATGCAAGAGTGGGCAATTTGCTCAATTCAGGATGATTTTTTAAATATCGCGCCGCAGCCTGCACATCCAATGCCTCATCTCTCCCAAAAGTACAAAGCTGCCCTTCTGGATGCTCGCCATGTGCACGAAAATCATACGTTAAAAAGTTAAATTTCCCTTTGGGGAAAATAGACCGTAAAAAGCCAACATCAAATTTATCACACATGAATCCATGAGAAATAACTAAGTTAGCCTGAGCATTCGGATAATGAACTAAAATACCCTTACGAACGATTGTATCATTTGAAGAATAACTTGTTTGGGACGTTATATCGATTCGCTCTATTTTTGGCCTAGGCTCAGACTTAAAATGATGTACGTAGTTACCATACGGAAAACAGCGACGAATTGCCTCAGCATGCAATACATGCACACAAAAAGCAGACAAAACAGTACACAGAATGATAGCACTCAGTGCCAAGTTCTTACGTAGCATCTTCACTCCTCTCCTATTAAAAGCCTTAAGATCAGGGCTTCTTATAACTGAGGATAGCAAAAACACTGTTCAAATCGCAAGAATTCGCACTTTTTACAAAAAAACAAACAGCAGCAACTGTTCAATTAGCCCACTAGAAGCATTTTTTGGAGATACTCAGAAAGCTCCTGGTTGCTTAAAAAACCGGTGTGCCGATCCCGCTCTTGCCCATTTTTAAGGGCAATAAGCGTTGGCACCTTCATCACACGATAGGTATCAGCAATGTCATCAGCTTCATCTGCATCTACCGAAACAAAAAGCATATCATCGGCAAAATCACTTGCAGCTTGTTTAAACGAAGGAAGCATTTGTTTGCAGGACGAACAAGTCTCTGTCCAGAAATCAACGACTACTGTTTTTTCTGGATTATTAGAAATAAGCTCTTGTAGCTCTGTCATCGAGCCGATCTCTAGCAATTCCGCTTGAGATCTCACGGTATTTGAATTATAAAGCTGCGATTGAATTTGTGCCGCAATTTGATTTGAATAGCCATGATCATCTAAAAATTGCACTGCATCTAAACCTGCCTCAATACCACTACCTGCGGAAGTTCCTGCTTGGCGATAGATCCGATCTGCAATATCACCCGCTGCAAAAATACCCGGAGTCGATGTAGCACGGCGATCATTATATACTTTTATATATCCCTCTTGATCGGTAGTAACAGCATTTTTTACAAAACCAGAATTAGGAATATGGCCAACTGCCAAAAAGACGCCAGAAGTTGCAAACAAATCACTCTTTTTCGTTTGATTATTATACAACTCTACACCGGTTACATTTTCAAGATCACCTACAACTTTTTTGATTTCAACATTATAAAGCACCGATATTTTTGGATAATCCTTAAGACGATCTTGCATACTTTGCGCTGCTCGCATCTGGTCCTTACGCACTAAAATCGTAATCTTACTCGCAAAGGGAGAAAGTTGAATCGCTTCTTCTACCGCAGAGTCTCCTCCGCCAACTACTACTACTTCCTCGTTTCTAAAAAATGGAGCATCGCATACTGCACAGGACGTAACGCCACTTCCCCAATATTGCTCTTCTCCTGAAACCTCTAATTTTCGAGGTGATGCCCCGGTTGCAACTACAATCGTCATTGCGTGAATAATATCACCGCTTTCTAGATGTACCGCATATGGCCAACTCGCAGTATCAATACGTTCCACTTGATCTGAAATAATATTCACATTTTGATGCACTGCTTGTTCGCGTAGTTTTTCTATAATTTCCGGCCCTTGAATCATTGTCTCGCCTGGCCAGTTTGCAACTTCCGTAGTATCCATTAAAAGACCACCCGGCTTATTGCCTTCGATTAAAAACGTATCTTTACCACCCCGGGATCCATACGTAGCTGCCATCAACCCTGCCGGCCCCGAACCAATTACTAATACGGGTGCCACATTTTGCTTTTTTAAAACATTTGTTATAGCAAATTTATCTACCGTTTTAAGCTCCCTGCGCCCAAAACAGTAACCCAAACCACTCACCAATAACAACACGGAAAACAGAGTAAAACGTTGATTTCTATTCATACATGCTCCTTAAGAATCTCTAGCATTACAGTATCTTTTTGCTCGGTATTAGTTTACTATACGTTTAATTTTTAACCTTTACAAAATGTTAAACAGTTTATCGAAAACAAAAATAAAGGAAGCATCTATGAAGGTACGAAATATCGTCCTAATTATCTCTTTGCTACTCATTCCAGCAAATCAAACACATTCGCAAGCGCCTCAGTTAGAGCAAACAGTTGTAAACGAAATGGATAAATTTGTTACACAGGCGCATGAACAGCTATGCGCAATTGAAAAAATGATTCGCTCATTACATATCACAATAACAAAAGAAAAACGGTTTACTCCATTACGCAGAAACCGAATACAACTATTTTTCTCACAACTTATTGAGATTGTAGAAAGCATTAAAAATGAACGATTTCGTAGTGCTGATTTAGATACCTGCCAAATGCTCATAGAATTCAATCATAAACTCATCTCGCTTGTTGAGAAGCATAGAAAAACAAAGTTCAGAGAAGTGCATACGTTTGATATGGATCAGTTTTTAAGCACTCTTACACCAAAACGCTCGCTTTCAGGGGAAGAGATTTTTAGACGATTTGAAAGAGGCGCTTCTATTCTTGCAAAAATAGAACGTGAAGGGGTAGGGCTCACTCGCAAAAACCGTATAGCTCGCTGGTTTGATGACAAAATAGTTAGCCCATCTCAACGGTATTCTCTTCCTTCCAGGCTTGCTCAATTGGTGGCAATACCTGCTCTTTCTTATTATTTCTGGTATCGCATGAACAAACCAATTAAAAACCGTTTTTATAATGATGGTGATGATGATCCTCGAGCTGGTGATGGGTTAATTGGAAAAGTGGCAAATTTTGATGATGAACTTACAGGAGCGACCTTCTTGTTACGCCATAGTGGCGGAATGGTAATCAATGGCATACTCACAGAACTCTATAATAATGCCGCACCTACTCTCGCAAAAAAATTCCAAATTTGGCTCAACAATGCTAAAGGTGGCGCATATATCAAAGAGGCAGATCGCTTAGAAAATAAAGCGAAAAAAGTACGCTTTGAAGATGTACATGGCCAAACAGAGATTAAACGCTATTTCAAATTCCTCGTTGATTACCTAGAAGACTCGGAAACGCACGAGCGCCAAGGCATTCGCCCTTCTCGTGGAATTTTATGCATTGGTGATACCCGTACTGGTAAAACATTTTGCATAGAAGCCTTTCTTGAAGAAGTTAATCAAATGCTCATTCGAACCGGGCAAATACATAAATACTCCCTAATTAAGCCATCCGTATTACGCATTCAAATTGAAGGCATGGAATCGATATTGCGCAATGCGCGAGCAAAAGCTCCATGCATCCTCTTTATTGATGAAATCGACCTTCTGCAACTACAACGAAATGGTGAAAATAGAACATTGAGTGAGTTTCTCACTGCAATGGGAGATGCAGTTAATAGTGAAGATCCTAAAAAACAGATTTTTATTATTGCTGCAACCAACTGCCCTGAGACGCTCGATAAGGCATTGCGTCAACCAGGTCGATTTGGAAAAGAACTTCGATTCGAATATCCAAACTATACTGATCGTCTAGAATTTATTACCGAAAAAGTAAAAGAGTTTATTCTCCCCGAGCAAGAAAAAGAGTTCTGCTGTGAAAAACTTGCACTGTATACCGATAATAAGTCCTATGAATCGATAAACCTATTCATTAAAGATGCAATGCTCAAAGCAAAAATTGGCAACAACGGGCAACTCACGCAAACATACCTTGAGCATGCCTTAGAGGAAAATATTTTCCATATTATCCCTTCACATGCAAAAACGATTCCTGTAAACGAGCAACAAATACTTGCCGCCCACTTTGCAGGCCAAGCAGTAGCGCTTGCATTACTTGAGAGCAATCTCAAGCTTGCAAAAGTAACTATCAAGCAGGTAATGACTAAGCTTGAAGAAAAAGCGATGGGAAGCCATCTATGGGATGCTAATCATAAAGAGCAACAACGATTCGAGTATGGTAAACTCTTTACCTACCAAGAAAACGATTCTATCGATATGCAAACGCGCCAAGAAAAGATCAATCTGATCAAACTTCATGTTGCTGGATTTGTAGCAGAAGAACTTTTACTTGGGTCATGCGGCTTTAGCTGCCACGCAGAAGATGATCATCTGATCGCATTGAATCTTGCAAAATCACTTACCTTCAAAGGTATCGATGAAACGAAATTGCCAAAGCATATGGTGAAAATCTATTACGATCAAGCAGAAGCACTTAAAGAACAATGCGTACAAGAAGTAACCACATTATTGAGTGCGCATAAACAATCACTTGAAGCTGTTTCAAACGAACTCCTTGAGCAAGAAACGATTGATTACGAGCAAGTGCAAGAGCTACTTGCCCAATAAATATACAACTAAGACGTTATGTAATAGAAAGCCCCCGGTTGATCGGGGGCTTTCTATTACATAAATTATGATATTTTTAATTATATTTTTAATGCATTAATCATATCAATGCGTTCTTGATATCGTCCCCCCTTGAACTTGCATGTAAGCCATGCATTCACAATTGCTGCTGCCTGCTCATGCGAGACAAAATCAGAAGGGATTACCAGGACATTAACGTTATCATTTTCACGTCCATGCTGAGCTACTTGCTCATTCCAGGCAACACCTGCATAAATACCCGGAAAGCGATTTGCAACTACTGCCATACCAACACCAGACCCACAAATTAAAACTCCTTTTTCTGCCTCACCTTGCATAATAGATCTGCATACAGCTTCTGCAAAAACGGGATAATCTGAACGTTCATCATCAAATGCGCCGACATCAATCCACGCAATAGGGTCATCAGTAATCACTACGTATTGTTTTAAATATGCTTTTGTAGAAAACCCCCTGTGATCAGAACCAATTGCAATATTCATATTATCTCCGCTTTTTTCGTTTAATCGGCGCTGGCTGTACCACGGGAGCACTCTCTTGCTGCTCGTAGAGATTCCAGATAAATGCATGTTCTTTATCCGCAGAACGTACAAATAAAGAGATAAATTCTGTTTGATCTGAGATGATTACATCTTCATTTTCATCAACTAAACGAAATTTAACTACATAAGGCACTTTAAATCTATTCCAATATTTACCAAAAAACTGTTGGTATTCTGTAGGAAGCTCAACCTCTTTCAGCTCAAACGGCATATAATCTTTACCATTTGCTCGCAAAAATAAGGACCAATACGACTCCGGAACACCAAGTTTTACCTCATGTGTACTGAGCACATAAAACGTAATGTAATGGTTATTTTCTTCTAACTGTCGACGCAAGAAGGTTTTATATTGCGCTTCATCTTTTCCCATACGCTTAGTATGTAACTGCGCATATGCAGTACGTATCGGGTCAGAAAGCCACATTGCCGAAAAGTGCGCTTTTGTATCAAGTTGATCATATATCGTTACATTTTTTATATACGGGGCCACCTTCTCATCATAGAGAACAACATCTTCTCCCTGATAAAAATTACTCTTACCCCAATCAATGATACGGCCACAATTACTCAGCAACAGTAAAAGCAGCGTAGCTACGCCTGGAACTATTTTCTTTCTTTGCATACAATACCTCGTTTTGTACAATAAGTGCTAACGATAGTAATAGCGTAGAAAAAAGCAGCATACTTTACAAGAACCTCCGGGAAGATGTTATGAAATCATTGAGTTGGTATTTAGCGCGTTCTTATCTCTCATTTGGTAAAGGGGAATATGCAATCACAACGATGGCACTCATTTCTTTTACTTCAATTGCAATTGGATCCTTTGCGCTAGCACTCGTAACAGCAGTGATGAATGGGTTTCAAACATCTATTCATGAAAAGATGCAAAACATTCATCCCAGCGCAACTATTTACTCCTATAAAGATCCTATTTCATTTGTACCACTCAAAAAAGCAATCGCTCAAAAATTCCCCGAAGTCACTGCCGTAAGTCCGTATGCAATCGGTCACGTTATGGTGCAATCTAATGCGATGGAGCAAGATGAACTACCAGCAGTAGTACAACTGAAAGCATTTGATCCTCACGCAGAATCGCAAACGACTTCTCTTTCAAAAAAAATGATTCACGGATCGCTTGATGATGTTGGCGAAAATAAAGTTATTATTGGAAAAACACTTGCTAACACGCTCGAAGCCCAAATAGGAGATCCAATAACTATAATCTATATTGAACAACCATCCGGAAAACAGCGATCAGTCCCCGTACACCAAAAAGAAAGTATCATCGGTGGCATATTTGAAACCGGCATTGATGAATATGATAACGGCACCATTTTTAGCTCATTTAATTTCTTTAATGAACTTTTTCCCGACCATGGAATTACTCAAATTGGTATCGCTATAGATCCCAATGCAGAGACACAGTCGCTCATTATCTCATTAAGACAATTTTTAAATCTGGAAGTGCTCACCTGGAAAGATTTATATCTTCCGCTTGTATCGGCACTTATTTTAGAAAAATATGCCATGTTTTTGATTTTGCTTTTAATCACACTCGTTGCAAGCATGAATATTATCGCACTCCTTTTTATGATGATCACACACAAACGATCTGATATTGCAATTTTACGAGCAATGGGACTCAAGCAAAGCACCATCACTCACTCTTTCATCCTCCTTGGACTTACTATTTCTGCAGCAGCATGCATCTGTGGCCTTGCCGCCGCATGCGCTGCTAGCTGGATCCTAGAGAAGTATCCGTTCATTAAGTTACCGGATGTCTATTATGTCTCACATTTACCCGCTCGCATGGAATGGAGTATTCTTATAATTGTTTTTATATTAGTCATGTGCATAACCGCTCTTGCATCATGGTTCTCCGTTCGCCAAATACGATCAATTAATATCGCAAATGTATTGCGCTTTGAAGGATAGTAATGAAAATCGCATGTACTATTGAATCATGGAATTGTGCCAACCAATCAGTTTTTGTACGCGCAGATTTAAATGTACCCCTTGCGCATGGAAAAATACTCAATGATCGCCGCCTTACCGGCATTCAAAAAACATTAGATGTATTGATTAAAAAAGAAGCGATAATAATTCTCGCTTCTCATATCGGACGCCCAAAAGGTACCGAGCCTGAATTGTCAACGCGTATATTACTCCCATGGTTTGAAAAAAAGGGCTACACTATTCGCTTTTGTAAAAACATCGAAGAAATTAAAGAGCAGCAAAAAAGCGCTCCAAGCGGATCTCTTTTATTGCTTGAAAATTTAAGATTTTTTCCTGGAGAAAAAACGCGCGATAATGCTTTTATTAAGGCATTACGATCAGTATCGGAATGGTATGTGAATGATGCATTCGGAACACTCCATCGAAATGATGCATCGCTTGCCGAACTTGCTTATACATTTCCTGCAAAAAAAAGATCCATCGGATATTTGGTTGAAAAAGAACTTACCATGCTCAATGAATTTTCACACAAAGCAAAAAAACCGGTCTGTGCAATTCTTGGAGGCGGAAAAGTTACTGATAAGCTACCGTTAATCAACCACCTACTTGAAAATGTAGATTGTATTCTGTTGTGTCCCGCTCTGGTATTTACTTTTGAAGTTGCCCGTAATCGCCCTGTAGGCAATTCGCTCGTAGATTACGATGCCGTAAGTAAAGCGCAAGCAATAATGAAAAAAGCAGAACTTATGAATGTGCCATTCGTTTTTCCGGTAGATTATCAAATAGCTCGTGGATCATTCGATGGGCCATTATCACTGGTTGAATCTAATGCATTTCCTGATGATGGTTTTGGAATATCAATCGGTCCCAAAACGCTTTCGCTTTTTAATGAGTATATTCAAAAAAGTGGCACCATTTTCTTTAATGGTATGATTGGATTCCCAAATCGCACAGAAACGCTCAACGGAGTCAAACAGCTCCTTACCAACGTAGCCCACTCCGATGCCATAAGCATTGTAGCAGGAGGCAATTCTATTGGCATAGCGGACCAATTACAGTTGAAAGGCATTACATACTATTCAACTGGTGGTGGTGCAACGCTCACCTATCTGAGTGGAAAAAAACTTCCCGGCCTCGCTCCGTTTTATTAAAAAACTGGGCAAAAACCAATTAAACACAATCCCTCAAGAAGGTAATCACAGTCACAATTATCCGAGTCACGCTTTTCATAGAGTAGAATTCCATGGTTATCATGCTTCATATCCCATGAATAATAAAACGGCTTATCAAAACCAAGATCATGCGCAATTTCTTTTACGATTTCTTCGTCCTTTTCTCCGTTTTTAACTCCGCTGTTTCTGTGATAGCAACGCACATCATTATTATATTTTGATTTTTTCATGTGCTCAGAAAAACTATCTGGATCAGTCCAGATATCAGATGTGAAATTGTATGCCTCTGGTCGCTGAAAACCGGCAACTCCTTTTAAGCAATCAAAGTCTGGATTATCAATAACATATGCAGCCTTCTCAAGATCAAAACATTCTTGCCTGCTCAGCTCATGTAGCACAAACTCAACCACATTATCTCTACCATGCAGCCCAAGAATCTTACGAGGCAACGAACTTAACAACTCTGTTATTGCTCTTTTACGTTCTGCAAGTGAATCCTTTTGCTCCATCCCTACCCTTTCCGTTTTAAAGATTAACTACTTTCCTCTTTCCTCTATGCTACCAGAGCTTTACAAATAAAATCAATCGCCCCCCTTTTTCCAGACAGTCTGTATTTGATCTGGTACTCAACAGCGCTACCGACCAAATGTATATTTTACAAACTGAAACTAATTGACAATCCTGTAGCATCTCTTATATTTTTATTGGGTTTAAACATTCTAGGATAGGCTACAGATGAAGCGTATATATCAAACATTTTTCACAATTTTAATTTTTCTTTTTATTGCAGCGCCCTTGCAAGCACGTCATCCATTTCGACTACCAAATCCAGATGCTCCCATTGTTTCTGTAAGGTGGGATAGCCCTAATGCAGGGACGTATTCAGTACAAACACCCTATGTGCGATTGCATCCGCTCTTTACATTTAAAACTGATGATTTTCAAGAATATGCGCTACCAAATACAATCTCTCCAATGAATGATCCTGAAAAAATAGTACACCATGATACTCTCTCTGCTCTCATAGAGCATGCACTGTATGAACTCAGGCTTTTAAAGAAAAAAGCAAAACGTAAAAAAGAGCTCACTCATTTCAAAATAATCCAACACAAAAATTTTAATTTTAAAAAATCATGCGGCCTTATTGTGTTGAAATTCAAAAAATATCCTTTCATTCTTAAGTTGTTCATGGAACGCCCATCAACCTTTTTAGCTTTTCGATCAACCGGCATTGAGCCCACCTTTTTCTTTTATATGGGTGGTGGAGCCAACAGGCATTTGAGCGGATTTACTCGTATTAAAAATAGAACTGCTATTAAGAAAAAAATTAAACAGCAACGACAATGGAACGGCTGGATCACCTTCCCTCGAAAATGGTTCTGGATGCCTCGCAAGCAAAAAAACATGGTGCTTTCTGCACAAAATCTTGCCGGACACGAATCAATAAAAACAGTAATTCCCGGAGTCTACGCAGTGATTGCAGATGAAATAGATCTTGAAAAAAATATTGTAGATCTTCCACATAAGAAAAAAAGTGGCATGATCATGCAGCTGTGCAATGATTTAGATATGTTTATCGATCCGCACGAAAAAAACTATGTGTTTACTACGGATCCTAAGACGGGAAAAATGAATATTATTATTGTAGATACAGAGCATTTCCCCACAATGGTTGGAATTTTGAAAGAAAAAAGTTTCAAAAATCATAGCCGATGGTATGCCTACCTTGCGGGAAAATGCCTACTCGATATGTATTTTCAGACCAAAAAAGATCTCTTTAATGCACAAGGAAAAATAAGCGCATTAGCTCTTATGTAAGCTTCGTTTTAAGTTTACCAAACCAGCCACCAATTTTATCTTTTGCTTTGGCAACTTGAGTTCGCATAGAATCCATCATTTTAGCAGGATCAAATGGTACTGATTTTGACTGCACTACTTTATGCGTTACGTTTGTAGATTCCTGAAACTTTTCATATGCACCATACCAGCTTAAAAAATCACGCAATTTTGCACGATCGGAGTCAAATGCTGCATCTAAGTAATGAGGATCTGTTAGAAATGCATTGATATCACTCGCCCATGAACGATGCTGACCTTTCAATGCATCTAATGCGGTTTGACGAAGTGAGTAGCTCAGCTCAATTTGTTCTGCTTGCTGTTTGCTTTTAATTTGAGCATTGATCTTTCCGTAATAATTAGCGAACTTTTCACGCTCTGCTGCCGGAATTGCACTATTTACAAATGATTTAAAGTCTCCCGTTAAAAACGAAAGTACATTACCACCAAATGCGGGCATCGACAATAAAAGTGCTAAAGAAAATAGCATCTTCTTATTCATTTACTCTCTCCTTTGTAATGAACAATTATGATATCTGTATTTCTGCTTCTAGCTTTTCAATATGGTTCACCAGCTCTTTATTCGTTTTCAGCTGCCACTCTATCTTTTGTAATCCATGCATTACAGTAGAGTGATCTCTTCCTCCTAGAAATCCACCAATATCACGCAGTGATTTATCCGTCAATTTTTTCATCAAAAACATTGCTATATGACGCACTTCTGAAAGTTCTTTGTTCCGCTGCTTCGAGCACAAATCACTATGGCTATATTTATATTCTTTCCCAATCACCTTCATGATTTTATCAAAACCAACATCCCGCTTTTCACTGTTTGTTGGTGTACGAATAAGCACTTTCTGCGCAAGCTCAATACAAACTGATTGTTTTGTAAGCGCAGCAAATGCAATCACGCGAATGAGTGCCCCTTCAAGCTCACGAATATTACCAACACTATGATCCGCAATAAACTGCGCAATATCATCCTCAAGAAGCTCGCCACTCAACGATGCTTTTTTCTTGAGTATTGCAATCTTAGTCTCCAGGCTCGGTTCATGAATATCAGTAACCAAACCACACGCAAGACGCGAGCGCAATCGATCAGCAATGCCTTTTAAATCTTGAGGGAATGTATCGCTGGAAAAAACAATCTGTTTATGTGATTCATAAAGCGCATTAAATATATGAAAAAAGGCTTCTTGGGTGTGCTCTTTATTTGCAATAAATTGCATATCATCAACTAAAAGAACATCGATTGAATGATACTTACTTTGAAATTTATGTACCTTATTAAAACGAATTGCAGTAATAAACTCACTTACAAATCGATCTGCTGTTTGATACAAAACAGATGCTCGCTTATAGCGATACTTAATCGCATTGCCAATAGCATGCATTAAATGTGTTTTGCCAAGCCCTGATTTACCATAAATAAAAAGGGGATTATAGCGAGTGCCCGGCTGCTCGGTAATAGCATGGGCAGCAGCATATGCCAATGAGTTACTGGGTCCAACAATAAACGAATCAAATGTGTAGTTACTATTAAGATTGCCAATCTTTTTTGAATCAATTTTAATCAACTGAGCTGATGATCGATTCTTTTCCAATGGTACTACAGAAGCAGGTATAACTTGGACATTACTACTGTTTGATTGGGGTACAGCTTTCGGAATTTTTTCATTCTGTTGCGATACAAATTCTATACGTGGTTTTTCTGCATGAAGCAGTCTTCCAAGATGGGTCTGCATCATGCTCAAATAATGTTTCTGTATCCAATTTCTCACAAATGAATTCGGGGCAACTAAATACACTACCCCCTCGATAGCATCCCAGCGTTCAAATACAATGGCTTTAAACCAGGTTTCCACCACACGACTTCCCGCCTCTTCTCGGATAATCGTTAAAAATTCATTCCAAATCGTGTGCATTAATAACCTCTAAACAAACCGAAGAGAAAAACTAAAAGTACCTATAATCCAAGTTTTTTTGATTCAACTCATATCTAGTATACTGAATTTTTTTCAAAAGAAGAGAAGATATTATACATGGCCTAAATACTGCATAATTCCCGCTGCAATACCACGTGCAACTTTTTCTTGATACGCTTTTTGTGCAAGAAGTTGTGCTTCTTGCACGTGAGTAATAAATCCAACTTCAACGAGTACTGATGGCATGTGCGTACCGAGTAATACTTGAGAAAGAGCTGGTTTAATGGTTCGATCAACCACACTATGCTCACAACGCACTGCTTTAATCAACGCATCATGTATCTGCGTTGCAAGCTTATTACTTTTCAGCCGCTTTACTACTTGCTGATCTCTGGCGTGCTTTCGCTCACATAAGCTCGAAAAAAAGCACTCACCTTCTTTTAAGAGATCAGCATCGAAAAAAAAAGTTTCTATCCCATTGGCAGCCTGATTGGAAGCACTATTCGCATGAATCGATACAAAAAGATCTGCATTTGAACTGTTTGCAAGTGATGTACGCATATCCAGAGGCACAAACTCATCTTCAATGCGCGAAAGCGCAACAGAGAGCCCCTGCTCTTTTAATATATCTGCGACACAAAGCCCAACACCCAAACTGATATCTTTTTCCCTCACAGCGTTACTCACGGCTCCACAATCAGCTCCTCCGTGTCCACAATCAATGAAAACACGAGGAGCCAAAGAAGCTGTAGTAATAATATGTTTTCCAATTTGATTAATCTGATTGATCAATCTCTTATTATACAGGCGCAAAGCTACCCCTTTTTGCAAGCCAATTGAATTAAAGTGATCATACTTTACTCCCACTGTATCAGTTGGGTAAAGCAACGTTATTTCCAACCCTTTACGCGATGAATCGTTTTTTTCTGTAAAGCGTATCGTAAATGGATGGCTCTCTGATTGGTTACGAATAGCAGTAAGCGCTTGCGTAAGCTCTGGAGTTACTGTTACGTCAGGTAAAAAAAGTAACTGTAGCGTCTCACCCTTTTTTTTCACAATTGAACTCTCAATACGAGGCGTTTGATCAAAATAAAAAGCAAGCGTACCGAGCTCAATATGCTGATGCCCCTTTGTATGAATTTCATTATGAGCGCCACGATGAAAGTATGCTTTCTTGAGCGCGTTTGGCCGTTGCGCCAAAAGAACTGCTGGCACAAGGCACAGCACTCCAATTAAATATCGTTTCATAATCACTCCCCTTAATTGATGAAATTAGTTCCGCATTATGCTCGCTCAGCCCAATAGGTAAGCCGACGCGATGCTTCCCATGCATGTATAAAATCTGCAAGCTCATACCGTTGTTCCACATTTACATGCCCCATCTTTGCAGAATCATGGCACAACACTTCTTGCGAACGTGCATCATATCCAACCACAGTAAGTAAATGCCCATGTGGATATGACTTCGGCGCTTGTTTCAATGTCCCACGTACACTTACAATCGCAGGAATCCCTCGCTTCAGTTGCCTATGAAGATCTCTAAATGAATTCAACCGTGTATTAAAAAACCATACCTTACCCTGCGCTTGCTCAAAACTATGCGCCATATTAAACGGCCAGCTTCCGTATGAATTAAGCCCCTTATCAAAAGATTTATCTGCAAAGCAAAGTGGATTAGTTTTATTTCGAGTGAAAAACTCGCTCAACATTGTGCAAGAAACAGGAGAGCACATTCTATGATTATCTGCATGCAATAATGCATGCTGTGAAATTTTTGAAACTCCTGGCACAAACACTGAGCTTAATCCGGCTAAATCTCGCATAACTTGCTCTGACTCAAATGCATGCATGTCAGAGGTAGTTACCGCAATACTCTTAAGTAATGCCATTGAAGCACCATCTATTCCTTCTACCTTTATTCGAAACGCATGTGCTCGCTGCAATGGCTCAGTCTCAAGTCGTACGTGTAAGTACTTAGAAAACCCATCCGATCGCGTTGCATGCGAACGCTGCACACTGTTGCCCCACTCTATCATTCGATGCCAACTTCCCCATTTGTGCGTATCTGCATTCCGAGCTTGCACAAAAAAAGTAAAATGCCCTTTTGTAGGGCGTATTGCATTCCAAGAAAGTAATAATTGCGTAAAATGAGGAACCTCATTTTTAGCAAAGTGAAAACTATTATGCTGTACAGCACGTGCCGATTCATCGGAAGTAATTTTTTTATGAAACAAATGCGCCCATTTTCCATAAAGAGGCGATGCTGCCCAAAGGAGGCATATAGCAAGCAGTTTACTTTTCCCCATCTCCCTCTCCTTTTAGCAACGCATACATAATAAAATTCACATCTCCCCTACAGGAAAACATATTACCATTTGAATTATACATATTGCAATCATTTGTTCCATTTCTCGATACGCTTTGAGTAAGCTAAAGCTAACTAAAAAAGGGGGACTGTATGAAAAAACATCTTTTATTAGTCGGAGCACTCTTTGCTGTATGCTTAATCGAATGTTCTGCAATAAAAAAAGGAATTGTTGTTGTTCCCGTAGCTGACCTGGTAGGAGATCCAATCTCACGTCTTTTTCCCAATCATTCGCCAGATTATTCCTATAGTAATTTACCATGGTCTTGCTATCAAGGGCATTATGGAGCAAACGCCCGCCTTCACCAACTTCTGCTTCATGAACAAGTAACAATCGTATGTAGCACGAAACATGAAGTATGCGTTGAGATTCCACAGGTATTTTATACCACCCGCACTGTCACTGCACCTCAGATTCGCTATTGGACGCTCAAAAAAAATATTATGCCGCTCTCTGCAACTGTCGAAAAGCTTATCCCTCCTGCAGTGGATTTTCATAATCCGCAGTCTGCATATACTCCCAATGTAGCGCATCTACTTGAGCCATGGCATGTAAAAGAGTTGGACCTTACCTTTTCTGCAGGTACTCGTTTTTGTATACACTCCCATACAAGCAAAAATAATACCATCCCACTCTATGCCCTTAATCCTACAACTCATTCAATGAAGCTTATACATATTCCTCGCACATTGCTTCATATTCAAAACAGTTCTCATTCTCAAAGAATTACAGACTTTATTACCGTTTGCCAGCGTTGGGCCCGCACACCAAAAGGCGATATTGCCTATACCCTTGGTGGGTGTAGTTACGTGCAAGCACATGAAAGCAAGCAGTTCAGTCGAAGCAAATGCCCATTAACGCAAAGGTCCTTCTATCGATATAATCGCCCCAACGAGCATCCCACCAAAACCGGACTCGATTGCTCAAACCTTATTTTGCGCGCAGCGCAAATTGCAGGGCTCCCCTATTTTTATAAAAACACTCATACTGTTGAGCAAAACCTCCGCTCTCTCGCAGTAAATGAGCCGATTGAATCGGGTGATATTGTATGGATGCCGGGACATGTACTTATTATAAGTGATGCACAAAAAGGTCTGTGCGTTGAGGCGCATTCATATGATGGCGGCTATGGAATTGTGCATGAACTACCACTTGAAAAAGTATTTAAGGGTATTACATCCAGCTCTACGCTCGCGCATGCAGCGCATTCCGGAAAAACATTCTACCGCCTACATAAAAATGGCAAAGTACAGCAGGTCTATACCAATGTTAAGATCTTGAAACTCAGATCGCTCTTTAAATAAATTCAGCAACGATGGTATCACCACCCTTCACACAATCGCCTTCTTGTACGAGTATTGTAACGCCCTCTGGCAAAAAAAGATCCACTCGCGAGCCAAACGTAATCATGCCAATTTTCTGCCCAACCCTGAGCTCATCTTGCGGGCTTACCCAGCAATTAATCCTGCGCGCAATCGCCCCGGCAATTTGCCGTACCATTACCCGATTACCATTATCAGACATTATACTGATATCATTGCGCTCGTTTTCTTTTGCACTTTTATCAAGCCATGCAAGCGTGAAGGTTCCTGGCCGATAGGTGATATTTTCAACCATTCCCGCAATAGGCGTCCATGTTACATGCACATCAAACAGCGATAAAAAAATAGAGATGCGATGCGCATACTTACCTGCATCTACAACATCTCGCGTTACGGCGACCACTCTCCCGTCAGCGGGTGCCAAAATAAGAGCATGATTTTTCACCGCATGATCATTAATTCGATCGGGGTTACGAAAAAAATAAAATGAAAACAAAAGAAATAAAAATGCGCCATAAAAAAGTACTTTATTAAAGAAAAGTCCAACAAGTATCGCGATCATTGTTACGCCAAAAACGATACTGCCCTGCGTGAAAAGTAATGGAAGTTCCATAAAAATACCCTCTTTTGCAAACAATATATGTATTGCAAAAGAGAGTATTCATCTTTTAGACAATATGCAACGGGCACAAAAAATGCCTAGCCTTCTAACGAACCTGATAAAATTGGCCAAATATATATTGGCTCTCGAGGATCTAGATCTTCAAATGCCACATCACTACTCAAGGCATTTTCTTTATAAAGCAGTTCATAACGAATACCTCTTGCCTTTAAAGCAAGCCGCTCAACATCCCCAACAGTTTTAAGGTGTTCAAGAGGAATCTTTACAGCCTTACCCCCTCCTGCAGGAAGAAGTTCATAGCTTTCACTAGCGCTTATGCCGCTAAACACCAAAAAGAGCCCCAAAAGAGCTGTTCCTCGCATTTTGTGATGAAAAAATAATGATATGCATATTCAACTGTTTATTATACCAATGTTTATTATACCAATAGACGAGAAAAAGGGCAGAAATCACGCGTTTCTGCCCTTTTTTATTTAAAATTTATTACTTTATATTTGCGAAAAACTTTGCAATAAACGCATCAAACTCTTCTTGCGATGGCTCATGGCCGTAATAAAGTTCAGCCAATGCATGTGGATCTTTGCCGGTAAAGGCAATCAAGTCTTTACCTGTATTATCTCGCACAATCTTACGCAGATACCACGGCACATGATAGGATGCCAGCTTTGTTGCCAGCCAAACTTTATCTTGGAAATTCGTTAAGTTACCCAGCTTATATTTGCGCACGAGGCGCTTCTTTTTATTTTGATAGAGGCGTTTAGTAATATATCCCGTAACGGCCACAGTTAGCGTCGTAAGCGTTACACCAATGGCGGCTTTATTTCTCTGCCTAGGCCTCGCCGACGTTCTTATCACCAAAGATAAATTTGATCCTTCTTTTATAGTATAGTCAGCCAACGTTTTATCATTCTCCAGCTGCTTGCCTGCAAAGAACAGCACTAGCCCCTCTGCGGAAGACCCGACACTCTTAGCTACCATCTCTTTCAATTGTCCAACAGTCACAGCAGGGTCTTTAATCTCGAAACTCTTGGAAGTCCCTCTAGGTTCTTTCACCTGAATATTAAACTTGCCACCTTCGGCAGCAGACAATCCAGCTGAAATCCCCAAAAGTAAAAACAGTGAAAATAAAAACTTCTTCATAAAAATCTCCATATCGTAAACAGTAATCCTATTTCTTTTCTCTATAAATTCTACTAAAAATCGCCTAACTACAGCAAGGCATGAGGTAGGATTAAACCTACTACTTTATTGTTTTATACGGCTTTGGCGTGTAGGGCTGCCTTAAAACCACCGCTCGGCGCAGCGCGCCCAACTGAGGCAAGCTTGATCCGATCATGATAAAACCCTGCGGAACGCCCTCTTTTACAAACATTTTGCAATATTCGTCTGGACTTCCTTTGCATGAGACAGTAGCTATTCCATCCCCTTTAAGGGAATTTGAATTATATCCGCAGGCAGCAAACTTAACGCCAAAAAAAGCGGAACTTGCCACCATTACTATTCCCGGATAGGGCTTACGGTTATCAGACATTGCGTGAGCAGCAATAATACCTTGATGCATCGCATCCGGCCACGTGCAACTGCGCACTAATTGCCCTGAAAGCTGATCGCGCACCACTACCACATCTCCGGCAGCGTATATGTGCTCGTCTGACGTTTGTTGGTACTGGTCCACCCATACAGAATTGCCTTCTAAGCGCAACCCTGCATCTCGAGCAAGCTGACTATTGGGTGCAAGCCCTGTCGCGCAAATAATGGCGTTAGTTGTTACTTGAGATCCATCAGAAAGTTGGACTCCCGAGACTTGGCCATCAGTGCGTATAATTTTTTCTACGCTCGTAGATACCAATACTTGAATTCCTTGATTGCGCATTCGCTCTTGAATAAGGTTAGCGGCTTCAAAATCAACTTGGCTATTCAGTACCCGTTCATTCCGTTCAACCAGGGTAACTTCAAGATTGTGCGAGCGTAACGCATCAGCTGCCTCGAGCCCACTTAACCCACCCCCCATGATCGTTACGTGAGCACAATCATTTCGCTGGGCATGGGCAAGAATTGCATGGGTATCCCGTAAAGTATGAAACGTAAATACCCCTTCGCCTTGTATCCCCGGAATCGGCGGAATAACCGGTGAAGATCCAGTCGCCAGCAAAAGCTTGCCATACCTCACGCTAGCATTATCGGACATCAAAATAGTTTTAGTATTTCGATCGATCGAAATAACCCTTTTTTCAAACAAAAATCGAACGTTCTTGTGAAATAATTTTGTAAAGAGTTGTGATTCCGGTTTTTCTCCAGAAAGATAGTCCGCTAAAAAGCATTTATTATACGGTTGCTCTTTCTCGTCTGAGATGCACAATACTGACGCAGTTGGATCAAGTCTCCACAATGTATTCAATGTACTGATACCAGCAGCAGCACTGCCAATCACAACGTACGCATACTCTCCCATTAACTCCGTTTTCACACAACCTCCATCATCAAAACAATCCCTCATATCACCTATTAACATACTACCAAGAATTATCAGAATACTCAAAGCGTGGATAGGCCTCGTAAAAATAGAGAAAACTGTTGACAGTCTGGGCTTTTCACTATAGTTTTTATTCCACTTTTGTGTTCACTTTTCTTTCAATCCCTTTTGACTACAAGGAACCTATCGATGGTCAAACGTATTGCTTTGGCTGCAAGTCTTATTCTTGCGCCTGCTTTTATTTCTGCATCACTCTCAACAGACTTTGCCAATCTCAAAACTGAGTTTGAAAACCAAGATGGATGGGGAGTTGAGATGCAACTGGACATACATAACTGTAATCCTGAACTCATACGCTCTAAAGAAGCTATTAGTAGATACGTACGTGAACTCTGCGATTTAATCGAAATGAAACGTTTTGGCGAAACGCAAGTAGTACACTTTGGAGAAGATGAAAAAGTAGCGGGCTATTCTATGATTCAACTCATCGAAACAAGCCTTATCTCTGGCCACTTTGCAAATGCAACCAATGCTTCATACATCAATATCTTTAGCTGCAAGCTCTACGATCCGCAAATAGTTCGTGAGTTTACCGCGAAATTCTTCGGCGGTACTGTTGCTAAGAGCACGACTACTATCCGAAAATAACTCACTCTGTATTCGAATATATAAATGGCCTACCGGAACATCATATTCCTGGTAGGCCATTTTCTTGAACTTTTAAAGCTGTTTAATTTATTCTATGAATGTAATTGCCTGGCCAATCTTATCTGCTCGACCAGTTCTACCGATCCTGTGAATATAATCTTCATAGGTTTGCGGCAAATCAAAATTAATCACATGCGATATATCATCAATATCGATTCCTCGAGCAACAACGTCTGTAGCTAGCAGAATATCAGTCTTGCCTGCCTTAAACGCAATCAATGCATTACTTCGCTGTGCTTGAGATCTATCACCATGAATAAATGAAACCTTAAATCCACGACTCGTCAGCTCTTTTGCCAATCGTGCTACCGCCCACTTAGTACGTAAAAAAATAAGGGTTTTTGTAAACTCAGGCTTAATCAGAAGATCATGCAGTTTATCCACTTTGCCCAGCTTACTTACTTTTATCACATCTTGATTAACGTTTTCAGCTGATTGCCGTGTTCTTACACTAACTGCAATTGGATCTTTCAAAAAGCGATGCATAATCTGTTGCACTTCTTTGGAAAGCGTCGCAGAGAAGAATAATGAATGTCGCTTCTTTGGCAATCGATCAATGATATAAGTAATATCCCGAATGAATCCCATATCAAGCATTCTATCAACTTCATCTAACACAATAGAATCATACCGGTTAAAATGAATATGGTTATTGCTTTCCAAATCAAGTAATCTTCCCGGCGTTCCAATAACAAACGCGGGATCTTTCCTTAAAGTGCTAATTTGAAAATTGATATTTGCTCCACCAATACAGAGCGTTGATGTAAGATCGGTACCTACTGCAAAGATTTTAAACTCATCTCTAATCTGAATAGCAAGCTCGCGCGTCGGCGCAATAATCAATACTCGATTGGTTTTCTTTTTCAAAACATTATGTATGAGTGGAATAAGAAAGGCAGCAGTTTTTCCCGTGCCGGTATTTGCCGTACCTACAACATCACGTCCTTTTAAAAGATGCGGAATCGCTTGATCTTGTATTGGCGTTGGAGTGGTGTACCCCTTTTTTTCAATATTTTCTTTAAGCATATCTACAATAGCAAAATCAGAAAACGCATGCTGAGGAGTATATACTTTGGCGGCCGTTTGCTCTTCAACTTTTTTCATAAATAAAGACGGATCAAATTGCTCAACCTTTTTCTTACCTCGGCCAGAACCTGATCCTGGTCTACGGCCTGATCCGCGAGACGAAGAACTACTTTTATGCTTTAAAGGGCCTCTACTTTTCTTTTTAGGACCGCGCCCATCTCGAGATGGTTTTTTTCGTGAACTAGAATTATGTGACATGAAACTCCATATATATTTTAAACTGTTTATTCATTGTTGAAATACGTTTCATCTCACTCAAGAAACTTTTATATTCCATTTAAAAATTCGGCCTTTTTTAGTGACTCGCCCTACTTCGCCAAGGCTTCGAAGGGCATACTTCGCATTAAATTTTTTAATTTTATTATCGCCACATCATTGAAAAAATGGCTGTGCCATACGAAGCCCCGAAGGAGCGAAGTATGGTGCGCCCGACAGGATTCGAACCTGTGGCCTACAGATTAGGAATCTGTCGCTCTATCCTACTGAGCTACGGGCGCTAAAGCACATATGATAAGTATATCTGATACTGATGGGATAATAAAGCGGTACACTATCGGCCGCCTCCACCGCCACCGCCGCCTCCGCCGCCGGAAAATCCGCCACCCCCGCCGCCACTACTAAATCCAGAAGAGCTGCCTGGGCGTGATGCAGATGACGAGATTGCAGAGCTAATACCACGGCTTATATCAGATGAAAATTGGGATGCACGAAACATGCCGCCATCCCATCCAATAATCCATATCGGAGCATAGGGCGTGCCTGCTACTCTTAATTTTTCAAATAATGGCGCAAATTGTGCAGACCATTGCTTTTCAACCCCCAATGCCATCGCATAGGGCAAATACGTCTCATACAGCTCTGGAGTTCTGGTAGGAGGTGTACCGATCACCTTTAAACGATCTGTTTCTGTGGTGGCCAAAAAAAGCTTAAAGCCTTCTACTTCATTATGCAGCTTCATACCCTCTTTGGTATACCCTTTGCAAAAAAAGGAAAATAAAAAGAGCGGAATGCCAAATCCTAGTCCAAACCAAAATATCCATCCAATATTACCTTCAGAAAGTCCTGCAAATATTCCAACCGCCAAAAGAGTTAAAAATGTAATTAAGAAACCGCCAAAAAGTGCGCTTCCTTGAAAATCAAACAGCGAATTATACTTTTGCTGATAAAATGATTCACCTGTTGCAATAGCACGCTGCACATATCGATTATTTGAACTGCCCATAGAAAGAGATTCGCTCCGCGCAAATAAATCTGATGAAAAAGATGCGTATAAAGGATCTTCTTTTTGTTCAGCTTTTTTAAGAGCGTACGTGCCACCCCATACCATTCCTTTTTTGTACTCAATGGTAAGCCATCCTTTTACCGCCATATTAACCACGTCCGCCGCTAATACTACGCTATCGTATCCCATTTTCATAAAGTAGCGCATCCCGCCCGGCAACATTCCTTCCGGCGGATAAAACAATGGAATAATAGGATCATTACTTTGCTTACGACGTACTTTAATCACCATTAAAAAAAGATAAATGAGCAATATAAGCCATCCAAAAAAGAGAATAATAAACGATTTATTATCTTGTAAAAACCATTGCCACTCTTGCAATGAAGAAGGTTGTGTAACAAATCCCTTAGGCCAGCCCACTACAATGGTAAGCCCTTCACGCACATGCAATGGACGAGTAGTTGTAAAAGTTACGCCATGTACCTGTTTTTGAATGGATACATACTTATCGCGGGAGCCATAGCCCCCGGTATACGCTTGCGACCGAATAGCATCCGCAGGAATAGTATCAGGAAGGTGCACGGTTGCAGACGCATGTGCGATCGGTAATCGCCAGCCAGTTCCCGTTACATTCCAATACAGCTCATCATGCTCATCAAAATACCCAAGCTGCCGATTCGTAATATACTCAACCGTAAAGGTATGCAGTCCGTGCGATAAAAAACGATCATCGCCAAAGTTAAGATACTTTCCATTCTGAGCCGTTTCAATGAAAAAGCCTATTGCTTTTCCATCCATTAATACACGCCCAACCGTAAAGCCGACCGTGTATCGATTACCCATTCTGTCTTTATAGATAGTAGGAAACTCACGCACAATACCGCGGCGCACTTGGCGCCCTTCTACTTGTACCGTAATATCTTCACGAACCTGCATTGATCCATCTTGCAAGATCGTAATATCACTTTTGAAGTTCGTAATCTGCTCAACCGCAGTAAGGGAAGTAGCAAGCAAAAGCGCAAAAAGTATTTGAATCATATGAACCTCAAAACAGGCTGTTTTGATTTAGAATTTTACCTTTGGAACTTCACGCTCTTGCGCATTATCAAGCTCAAAGTAATCAACTGCAGTAAAGCTAAATATGTTTGCAACTACGTTAGATGGAAATGAACGCACTGCAACATTATAGTTTCGTGCCGCGCCATTATAATACCTACGAGAAAGTTGAATTTCAGTTTCTAAAGAAGAAAGCTCTTGCTGCAAGCTCAAAAAGTTTTCATTCGCTTTTAAATCAGGATAGTTTTCAGCAACTGCAAACAACGTTTTCAATGCACCAGAAAGCCCTTTTTCTGCATCTGCTTTTTCATCTACAGAAGATGCGCTCATAGAGGCAGCACGCATTTTAGTTACGTTCTCTAGCACTTCTTTTTCGTGAATTTTGTAACCTTCTACTACGCCAACCAAATTGGGCACTAAATCATAGCGACGCTTAAGCTGTACATCAATACCGCTCCACCCTTCTTGGCACAATGATTTTAACTGTACTAAGCGATTATAACTCATAATAGCCCAGAGCAATGCAATAGCACCAACACCTACAACAATAAGACCAATTAAAGAAAAAATATTCATAAAAGCCCCTTCGTATTCTAACGATTATTTTATTACAAAGTAGCCTAGGGCAAACAACACCTTAATGCAAACAAAAAATCCCCGCTCTGCACCAAGGCAAAGCGGGGAAACTATCATAGCATTTGTAAAAAAACTATCCGCGTCTTCGGGTATTTGATCGACCAGTAGTTGGACGACGTTTACCAAAACGATCATCTCTTGAAGACCCGCCACGATCACCTCTACCAGAGCGAGGACGTTCGCGCTTATCGCGATAAAGATCTTCAACGATAGCTACTCTTACTTTTTGATTCAAAATCGGATGCGTCTGCATTTTCTTGAAGCATTCGCGCAAACGACCTTCAGGCATAGAAATGAATGTCTTTTTATTTAAAACACGCACTTTGCTAATATCCTGTGGAAGTAGTTGGCATACCGTGTGCAAGTAATCTCGCACATCATTTTCACTAATGCCATCATCCAAGCCACGCTCCATGCAAATCTCTTTTGGAGCTGCACCAGAACTTGGTCGCACATCAGCAAGGTTTTCATTCGTCATATCTTTGAAGAATTTATCTTCAAGTGCAGCTGCGAGTGATTGTCTGATTTCTTCTTCTGTAAATGAATCAATCACCTCTTTCAACGCAGTATGTACTTCTGAAAACTTTTCATTTGGTTTTTTTGCTTGCTCAATAAAATCTGATACCGCACTCATTTTTGCAGTAATAATAGACGCAATAGATGGAACTGGAAGCTCTTGCAAGTTTGCATTTGTTGAGCGCTCAAGTCGCTTCAAGCGATACATCTCAGATGCCGCTACAAAAATAATAGCTATACCTTCTTTTCCAGCACGGCCCGTTCTTCCAATACGGTGAATATAACTTTCATGCTCTTCAGGAATAGAGTAGTTAATCACGTGAGTAAGATCAGAAACATCAATACCACGTGCCGCTACGTCTGTAGCCACCAAGATAGTGAAATCTTTATTCTTAAATCCTTTAATCACCTGATTACGTAAGTTTTGGCTCATATCGCCATGCAGACAGTTAACGCGCAACCCTTTACTTGCAAGCTGCTCAGTAACTTCGCTCGTAAGCATTTTGGTTTGGCAGAAAATAATTCCGTAAAAATTCGGAGCTGCTTCTATAAAGCGAGCTGCTGCCTCTGTACGTTTTCTTCGCTGCACCACGCAATAATATTGCTTTACTTGCGCGCTTGCTTCATTTTTCTTTAAAGCTCGAACAGTAAGAACATCATGCATATGAGATGTAATCAAAGTCTTAATACCTGCTTTTACCGTTGCAGAGAAAAGCCAAATATTTCTATTTTTTGGGGTATACGTTAAGATTTTATCAACTTCTTCTTTAAAGCCCATATCAAGCATAATGTCGGCTTCATCAAGTACAAGTACCTTAACGTCTTTTAATGACAACGTCTTTCTGCGCAAGTGATCATTCAATCGGCCAGGAGTACCAATAACTATCTGAGCTCCTCGTCTAATTGCACTAATCTGACTCATCATAGACATACCACCGTAAATCGGCTCAATACTGATGCCTGACTGACGAGATACTTCTTTAATGCTTTCATAAATTTGAAGAACAAGCTCACGAGTAGGTGCAACTACCAACGCCTGAACTGTTTTGCTTTTTGGATCAATAGTATGCAAAAGAGGAATACCAAATGCGAGCGTTTTGCCCGTACCGGTTTGCGCTTGAGCGTGAACATCACGCTTTGAATTTTCCAAAAGCACTGGAATTACTTTTTCTTGAATTTCGGTCGGTTTGGTGAAACCAAGAGAATCCAACGATTTTTGAATCGCAGGAAGTAGTTTAAAATCAGTAAATATGCTCACAAGTAACCTTTCTGGTCTAATAGCTTTAAATCAACAATAATTTGCTTCAACATAACAGGGGAGAGAATTCGCTTTCAAGAATTGCTCAGATTACTTGCAAAGCTAATATATTTTTCGAATTTTTTGGATTTCAGATAATAACAATATTTGTCCGTCAACACCTCCTAATTGCTGTCGGACAACCTTCTCATATTACTATCAATTCCACAGTAACAGATATTTTTTTAGTTTGGCGTAAGCCAGACGAAACTCACAAAAGCGAAAATTTGCCGCCATACAAAACTTTCGCGAAGTATGGTGCGCCCAGAAGGAGTCGAACCCTCAACCTTCAGATCCGAAGTCTGACGCTCTATCCAATTGAGCTATGGGCGCATATATCTATTTCAACGGTACATTATCGCGAGTCTATTAAAACCCCCATTGTCTTTCAATTGACTCACTCACAAGCCACATGTATGATGAGAAGAGTTAGTAGTATCATATCAAATATTCCGATAAAAGCCAATTTAACGCTATGAAAAACGCAACGGCAAAACGCCGAGATTTTATCTTTTTCCTCTTACTTGTCATCATGGTACGGGTAGCTTTAAGCAAAAAACAGCTCCCGCAGGCCAATCCATCTCTCTTTGCGCCCGCCAATATGGCCGATACAGGCAGTTCATCCTTTCATGAGCCCGATCAAAAGCTCATGAAGCGCCTCGCCCATTTGAATGATACCGTTGGAATCGCACTGATTACCTCTGACCTCACTCCTGAAAAAAGAGCTTCTCTATTGGCTACTCAAAAGCGACTTTCCTATCTTCTGCATAAATATGAATACACAAGCCCTGCATTCGTCCTACTTGGCCCAATTGCAAGTACCGGAATAGTGCTTCAAGAGCAAAGTCTTGAAAAAGAATTAGTGGAAATTGAGAGCGGCCTTCTTTAATCGTCGACGCTGCTGAACATGCTACTAGGGATACTACTGGTACTGAGTACTCTACTCTTGTCCCAAGGATCAAGTTCTTTCTCACGTTCACGTCTTAATTTTCTTGCTTTTTCTTCTGTTTCGTAGGCTTCTAGTGCTGCTGGATCAACCCCTGGAACACTCAATATCGCTTTTGCAGCGATTGGTCTAAGTCGTGCTGCCTGTACAGCAACGCTCGTTACATCAATTCCAGGAAGCGCCAACAATTTCATCATGTCAGGAAGATCACGTATATACAGTACTACTTGATAAGCGCGAGAAGTCCTCTCATCTCCCTGCTCTAGAGTTTCTAGCAAAGACAATACAGTATCTATATGCTTATTCTCTGCAGCTACCGTCATGACTCCGAAAAAATACCCATTGGCGTTTATGCCTGGGGGCGGATCATTCAATACCTGCATGAGATCCTCAGTCCTACCCTCTTTTGCAAGATTTCTTACTATTCTATCAAAAACATCGCGACTCTCTATGTGGCTTAATAGCCTACTACTTTCGTCTTTATCTACTCTTTCTCCCTCGCTTCACGCATTTTCTGACCCCACTCCTTCTCCCGACGCCTTACTTGCGCTACTTGATACCGATCACGCATTTTCTGACCCCACTCCTTCTCCCGACGCCTTACTTGCGCTACTTGATACCGACCACGCAAATATCTACCTCCAAAAAAAGCCGCTACAGCCGCAACGACTGCGCCAATTTTCACTCTTTTTTTCAAACGATTAAATGCCTTTTTTTCTTTCTTTGAAAGCACGCTTTCGTTGCGGCCGGCTTTCCACCATTTTTTAGCAGCCTCAAATCCAGGCCCTTTTGCCCAAGCTGGCAATGATACATTCGGCCTATTGCGCCATGCTGTAAGCGCTCGCTGACGCAGAGTAGGTGATTCATCCTGCGCTACTACAGGCGCACAAATGCCCACCACTATGCCAACTAATACTATATTAAAAATATGATTCTTCTTCATGATAAGCCTCTTAACTGATTAATTATGCCCCTATTTTCATGTATAAACATAACAAAATCAGGCACCTAAACGCAAGAATATCCCCCGATAGATTAGGATAATTGCAAAAAACTGCCTGATTTACTTTCGTAAAAAATAAGCTAAAAACTCTTTATTTCCATCACCGCCAAGAATTGGCGATTCGATAGTGCCCTGCAATGCAAAGCCATGCGCCGCAATACCGTTAGTTACTTCTTTGAGTATCTGTTCATGTATTTTCGAGTCTTTTATGATACCGCCCTTTCCGATGAATGACGGCTCTGTCTCAAATTGCGGCTTAATCAAAACGATGAGTTTCCCATCTGGCTTTAAAAGCTGAATTACCGCATCCATAACTTTTAATACTGAAATAAAAGAAAGATCGAGTGTAATGAGATCTACAAGCTCGCCGACTGTTGTAAGCGCACGTAAGTTTGTACGTTCCATTACAATCACACGAGGATCATTTTTAATCAGTTCATGTACCTGACTATGGCCCACATCAACACCATATATTTTTTGCACACCGCGCTGCAGTAAGCAATCAGTAAATCCACCCGTTGAGAGCCCTGCATCAAGCACTACTAAATCAGTTACATCAATCGCAAAATGATCCAGTGCCCTTTGCAGCTTTAATCCTGCACGCCCTACAAACTGCTGTTCTTGGAAATTACATTCTATTGCTACATCTTCAGTAAATTGCACCCCCGGCTTAGTTACCACTACGCCATCAACGCGCACATTGCCTTTTGCAATTTCATCTTGAATGCGACGCCGGCTGAGAGCCGGCGCCTTTTGAAGTACTAATTGATCTAATCGTTTTTTTGATTTCATACAATTGAAGCTAGTTAGCAGCCAATGTAAATTCTGGCTGTTGCGCTTTATGCTGCTGCA
>Ga0233415_10000048_pt1 | contig 57023 bp, 39 predicted proteins | sample Na_anoxic_12_MG_FD_188631 | JGI IMG/M metagenome (GOLD analysis project Ga0233415, IMG submission 188631) | Seawater microbial communities from Saanich Inlet, British Columbia, Canada - Na_anoxic_12_MG | ecosystem: Environmental > Aquatic > Marine > Inlet | place: Canada: British Columbia...
TATTCCTGATGTTGATCCAATATCATTTGTTGGTGCATCTTCGAATTCAACAGTATTACCACTAAATATAGACATAATATTTCCTGCTCTCGCACCACCAGTATTTGTAACCGTATAATCAAAGAACGCTCCCGTATATGCACTCATAGGTAAAGAATATACAGTAGATAATCCAGTTCCTGGATTAGTTATTACTGTTGTATTAAGTGATGGCGCTAAAACACTACCCATCAATATTCTATCATCATCAAATACTCTTAGTATTGGTAACGCTGAAACGTTACTAACAGTAAATAATTCACCATATAGATTATCCGTAATACTAAATAACTCACCATCAGAACCTTGTACTGTGAATAGTGGTTCTGTATCACCTGAACCAACAATGGTTAGTACGTTATCTGATTCACCTGAAATAGTTAATGAAAACCCACTAACGTTAACAGTTCTACCCGTTGTTAATGTACCATCTATATTATAGATATTATCACCAGAAGTTAAACCACTAACAACATTACCATCAACGTCTACACCTAAATTTAAAATAGGTGTACCACTTAAAACATTTTGTACGTTAACTGTAGTTGCAGTTAATCCACTAACTAATATTAAATCATCTTGTACTGTAATTGGCGAACAACCATAAATGTTAGAAGTGTAAATACCAGTACAGGCACTTAATGTGTCAATTGTTCCTGTAGATGCACTTAATCCCGGATCAAACAACCAAACACCATCTGAATTTGTGAATATTCTAGAATCAACTCCGTCACTGACTCCATCTTCTAATGTAATACCACCACCTATCGCAGTTAAGTGAGTACCACTATAATTTAATACTATATTATTATCTTTTGATTGGATTACTTCTGTATTTATGGTAGTCGCAGAACCATTAATAACAACATCACCATTAATAGTAATTCCTGTAGTACAAGAATTAACAGTGTCTAATATTAATGGGTTTGTACAAGTATACGCACTAAAAGCGTCAAATAGTTGTTCTACATTACCTTTATACGAAGAACCCGCAGGATTTTGTGATGTATCACCAGTTATTACAAAGTGTAATAAATCTGTTAGTGTAACACCACTCATTATTTGTCTGTCGGTTAGTCTTTGTTTTGGCATCTTATTTCTTTTTTATTATAAATATTTCATATTATTTAATTATCACAATTGTGTATTAATTCTTTATTGTAGAAAGGACCATCTTTATAGTATATTGTATCATCATCTGAATAACTACAAGTGGCTTCACTTACATCTGTTGTTTTAATGGAACAAGATTCCCAATCATCGTCACCAATAATAGTTACATTCCCTTCATACTCATTACTGTCATATATTTGAGTTAAAAATATTGTATTATAATTACTTATTAACGTACTAGATTCTCTAACACATTTATAATATTTGTTTCTGAGTCCTGCAATAAAATTTCTTTGTTTTTCATACGAAATTGTACCTTCTGTGAAACCAGATAAGTTATTTTGTGCATTTACCAAACTTTGTGTTATACCACTACAACTCATAAAATTCATTGTGTAGTTTTTTTGTTTTTCTAAATAATCGTTTTCTAAGTCACTTAATTCTGTTTTTAAATCCACCAATTCTAGATTTAACTCAACTAATTGTACATTTAGCGTATCTATTACACCCTCTTGTTGTACTATAGAATTATTTAAATTAGGTACACTTAAATCTTGTAATCTCAATGCACATAACTTACTATTTTCAATATCAATTTCTTTTTTAAGTAATGCAATCTCAACCTCTTTATTTAAAATCTGAGTTTTAATGTCTGTAATTTCTGCATTAGCAGGATAAATAGGTTTTTGTTCAACTGAAGTATAAGTATTTTCAGAACCAATACTAAAGTCAGTTTGTGCACTTAGTGGACAACTATCTGATACATCTATAAAATTCGTACTATATCTCTTATAGTTAAACTTATTATTATCAAATATAGTATTTCTATAAATTTTACCCGAATTATCACAACCTTCCCATATCGTAGTGGCGGGTACAACTTGCTCTATTAAATCCAACCAATAATCCCCAATTTTATCCATAAATTCAAACATAGTGTTGTATGTGAACTTACCAGATAAATCTTTACCACAATTACTAGCATTTAAATATAAATCATAGAACAATCTTAATAGTGGGTAGTCACTAATAGTTTGCCTACTTTTAACATCGATTAAATTTGTCTGTACTAATTGATCAAATACTGCTTTGATATCAATTTCAGATGGTTGTATATCTAAATAATCTAATGGGTTAATACAAACACTGTAAGTTTCACCTGTCGCAAAACCATCCACACATTCTTTTTTCTGTCCGCAGTATTCACAATCACCTTTACATTTATCACAATCGTCTAATGGTTTCCAAGTACAAAAACAATTTGTAGTGTCCCATTGATAGTTTTTACCTAAACCTAATCCCCCAACTCCTTCACCATTTAATAAATCGTTTAATGATTCACAACAATCTTGATCAATGTGTAGTTTTTGGTTATAAGTTTGTGCCGTTACACCAGTTCCCGATAAAACTTCTGTTAATATACCACCACTATATGGTGTTGTACCAGTGTATAGATAATTTTCAAATATAGATATTGTACCATCATAGTTTTCGGTAATAATACCAAATAAATTATTTAGACTACTATTATCATTTATCACAATAGTATCAGTACCACAATTATTCTCTTGTATATAGAAGTTATCTAAACTTTCCCCTTTATCTAATAGTTGGTAATAAGTCGCGTCTAAAGATTCAATATAATCAGATGTTAATGCATAATATTTATTTTTTAAACTTAGTACACTTTGAGTTAAAGAATCTGTATATGTTGAACAACTAAATGTTAATCCTGTAGTTTCAATATCATCAAAACTTAATGTATATCCACTACTTAATACTTCACCACTAAACACTACTGAATGTTCTGTAGACTGATCCTCAAATATATAAGTATTACAGTCTTGAAATAAGAAATCGTCATCATCTTCAAAAACTTTACTATCTTCTAAACATTTAGTAGGGCAATTATCACAATCAATATTTTTCCAATAATTAAATACATCACATTCTATCGCTTTCGCTGGATCAATACTAAATGTAGTATTTTTAACATTTAATATTAAATCCGAATGGTTTATATTATAATCTGTATACCTATATTCTAAATCTAACCATAGTCTTTCTTCTTCTTTACCTAATCTCACCACCTCAAAATCAGTAGTAGTACCAGTATTACAATTCCCATTAGGGTTCACTGTTTCTTTAATAACACCATCATCGTAGTAAACCCAAGATTTTTTATTGTCTATAACACAACTCAACTGAGGTACCATACAATCATTGACGGAAACTAATCTCTCTGTTTCACAATCACTAATATTAATTTGTATATTGTCTACCAATAAACATAAATTACACTCATAGTTTTCAACTTCAATAGAAAAGTAAAATTGTTTATTAGGGTATAATCTTCTTAAATCATCACAAACACATTCTGGTATTGTAAAGTTAAATGTATTCCAATTAGGTTCAAACAAATCTGAATTATATTCTACATTCTGTTCTGACAAATAATTAAATACACTATCTTTTATTAAAGATATTTCTTGATCACTACCTTCTAAAATAATACCACTATAACCATTTGTAGGGTTCCACTCCCATATTGGATTTACTTCCTGAGTATAGGGTAAATAAGTTAATGTGGAAGCTGAGAAAGTAGGTTGGTTATTGTTACTAACGAATAACTTAAAGTTTATTTTTAAATCATCCATATAGTTATTAAAATAATTATTGTTGTCTATTTCATATTGTTCGTAATTATTATAAAGTTCTTTACACCAACTTTGATAACAACTATAATTAAACTTACCTAAAACTTTAGAATTAATACTTAATGTTATACCAACACTAGATAATAAATCTACATATAATCTATCACAACAATCTATAGTATCTCCACTGTTTGATGGTGTTATTACATCACAATCATCTGTTTCTACTTGAGTTTCATTTTCAATTTCCCCTATTAATTCTGAAGTGTTAGTTTCTAATGTCGCCTTATCACTTCTATTATTTTTTGATAATTGTTCTGTATCACTCTTCTTAGTACTTAAATTAGATATTAAAGATTTATTTTTCTCTAAATCAATACTCAACTCTATTTTTTGTGAATTTGTTAATGATAAGATACCTGAAACATCAGTTATTGATTCAGTAGTTACCCCTAATATTTCAGCAGTCCTATTAATAGTATTTTGCGTGTCGTTTTCTAATAATTCACTTCTTTGTGTAGTTTCATCAAAAGACACAAAACTATTTAAATCTGTAGTTAATTTATTAATATCCACATTTACTTCATAAAGTTCACTATTTAATAAATTAATTAACTCTAAATTATTTTCAAATTCTGCCTGTACTAATTGTTGTTCTAAATTATTTTTATCATTACACAAAATAAGTAAACTACTATAAGTTACTCTTAATTTTTGATTTTCTAATGTTTTGTTTGATATACACGCCTCATATTCTTCTTGTTTAGAACCATCATTAGTATTGGAACCATAAACAATGTTATTACAGTGACTATTATAATCAAAAGTATCAATTTCTTTAATTTTGTCACTATATATTGTACAGTCAACTGGATTATTTACGTCACTTAATGCTTTTTGGATTACATTGTTATCCTCATTTAATTTAGATATTTCCTTATCTATAATAGTAATTTGTTCAGTTAATTTTATATACTGTTCTTCTAATTCTTGCCCATTTTTAGATGAAGATATATCTATTTTACCGATATTAACTGAACCCTCATACTTTCCATTGGTGACACCTTTTTCTCCTTCACAATCATCTAAATATTCTTTACCTAAAATAAGGTTTCTTCTAATTTCTGAAATTAATTTTTCGTATATAGTTTTTAAATACGTCCATAAAGCACATTCTATAGGTATTTGTAACCAACAAATACTTTGTGTTGTTATATAACAACTATAATCTATTTCACAATCATCTAAACTTATATCAAATGTAAAACATTCTTCAGGTAATATAGATAAAGTTTCAAATACATCCTTCAACTCTATTATTGTAGATAACAATTGTGGTGATGGTATAAAATCTAATGTTTCAGTAAATCCACTATTACCTATATTTTCTAATAAATCGTTATAAGTTTCTTTTATTGTATTAACCCAATTAGCATTTACAGATTCTATTTGAGTACTCGATATTACTTCACCACCGATAGCCGTACAACATTCAATAGAAGGTTCTAATATATTAGTATTTTGCCAAACTTCTATATTAGGTTTTTGTGTTGAAATAAAATCAGCTTCTAAAGAAGTATTTGGTTGTTTAATGTCTGTTATTGGACTTATCGGTACATTATTTGTGAAATTATTTATTAGATTTTCAGATTCTTCTTCACTATTAGTAAAGGTAACAAAATTTAAACAATTTATATTATTTATTGTGTTTTCACAAAATATCGCAGGAAAACATGATTGGTTTTCCGCACAATTAATTAAGTCTGTGGTATTATATTTTAACATATAATCAAAAGAGAAATCAATTTTACAACTACAATCTTCTATTACCTCTCCCGTAGTTTCATTTATGGGAAATTTAGGTAATTTAAAACCAGATTCATTTTCACTTCCAAAAACTAACGAAACGTTGTTCACTAAATCACAGGTAAAGTAATCAGTATCAACCGCCGCATTAAATGTACTATTACTATCATTTCCAAAATAAGGTATTAACGTATCATTAAAACTATCATAAATAAATGTACCAAATGTATATCCTAATGTTTCTGCAATATCTTTATATAAGTCATTTAATTGTGCATCACCGTAGTTCCAATCTAAAATAAAATCACTTTCAAAAGTTGCGGGAGTAAAACTAACTCTACCATATTGATCTATAGTATATACCACCCAATTATTAGGGTTCATAAAATCAGGATCTTCAAATAACGAATTTAAAACTGGTGGTGTTATTACTGAATTACCAACTACCCATTTAACAATAGACGCCTCTTCAAAACAATCACTAAATATTTCAGTAGTATAGTATTGTTGTGTACCACCTACAGGATTTTGTAATTCTAAATATCCTGTGTTAACACCATAATCTATGTACGGTATAGTATAACTTTCGTAGTCATTATTTTCAGTTGTTTCTAATTCATTTTCTATTAATTGGTTTTCTAAACAATCACTATCTTTTTCTTTATAAACACACGAAATAAAACATTTACCATCTACCTTTATAATTTTATAATCAAACCCATACCAAGCACAACACTCAGGACTACTTATTATAGTTTGAGTTGCTTCTTCTGGACAATCTACAGATGTAAAGATAGAATTAAATATACCTAAAGCTTGTTGATACAGTGGACTATTTGGGTTTTCTACTATTGCAATGTATTCTTCTATAGTAACTGTTTGTCCGTTATTAAATGTTTTTAATCTTTGTGTTGCTATTATTGAATTTAATCTGTAACATTCTCCATCAATTTCGTATACTAAATTATTTGTACCCACCTGATTTGTATTTTCTTGTGAATATCCATTTAAAATTGCCGATTTTCTATCGACTGTACTATCTACACCTTCTCTTGGTAAACTATTACTATTTACATCGAAAACAACTATACCGTCATCTAATACTAATGATGGTTCGCCAATACAAGGTGCCTTTGCGGAACAATATTCGGTTAATCTACCTTGCTCGTTAATATAAGAAACGTATTGATTATCTTTACTTATTTGTGTACAACAAGACTGAAATTCATCAAAAGAAACTTTTACATTATCATCATTAACATAATAATAAAAAGGTGAACACGCACTAAGAGTTAATTCATCACAACTAAATTCAGTACTATCTACTATTGGTTCGGTTAAACATATTTCTAAAGTCTGATTAATATCACAATCTTCCGTTTCTATTTCAGTTAAACAGTTTCTTAAAGATAATTCATAATTATTTTTTATTACTTGCCATTCTGGTGAATATATTAAATAACTATCCTGTTGTATTTGTTGTAAAAAGTCATTATATTGTGTTTCTGCTTCCGCAAAAGCTTGTTGTAAAGTTGTTTTACCATCATTTTGTAATGGTGTTTCTATTATAGAATATGTTATATCAACACAATCATTTATTGGTTGGTATTGTCCAGTATATAAATTAAAAGTAATTGGTGTTGTATGAAAATCTGTAGTTCCTGAAGGTATTCCGTTAAATATACCATAGTTATAGTTTAAAAAATAGTTTTCTGATAAAGTTCTCGCAGTTAAAACTACTGATGGTTCATTATCAAAATTAGGGACATAACATCTACTAAAATATTGTAAATATTCACTACCACCATCATAAGGTCCAATATGTGGGTTATTACCTTTTAGTACTGTAATTACGTTAGAACCATAAGTTTCTCTATACCACCCACCAGCTTTTTGAAAATACATTTCCGTAAAATCGTTTTCCACTATTTGTCCTGTTTCTGTATCAAAAAAGTCTGTAATTACTAGTTCACCATTTTTAGGTGGTAATGGATAACCATTACTATCATAAGGTATATTACTTAAATCTGTTTCACCTGTATAAAGATATAAAAGTCTTTTAATTTCTCCCACATCTAAAGGTTTATCCACTAAAACAATATATTCATTAAAATTAACTAACGACTCAGGTGCACCAATAAACCTAAACAAAAATTCAACCGCTTTTCTACTACCCTTACTTTTCCACAACCACGCAACATTTAATATTAATCTTCTATATAATTCATTTTCAATCTCACTTTGGTTTAAATTGGTTGGTGAACCACTAACTGAACCTTCACCATTACTAGGTAAGTAAAGTTTTGAAAATGACACATCATTTATAAAATCTACCGCTTCAATACCCAACATAAAAGCTAAATCCTTTACTAACGAATCGGATACGTTATTCTTTTTATCATATGTTACAACGTGTGCAAATTTAATTCCATTTATATATTTTTTAACATAGTCAAACTCAACACCATAAATTCTTAACAATTGTGTTGCCTTTTCACCATTTATTGTATAATCATCATCTGCAGGTTTAGGTAAAGTATCAAAACTAGTTATCGCTTCAGTTGCATATTTTCTTATTATAGTATCTGTTTTAATCTCATCTAAATCTTCAACCATATCAGTTAATTCTTCCAAATAACTCAAATAAAAAGAATCAAAAAAGTTTAAATTATAGCCATCACTTAATATAGGGAATTTAAAAAATTCTTTAACAGTAATTAATACACCTTCATCTGTATATTTATCAAAAATAAATTGTGATGTATATATAGGAGAAACATCTCTATTTAAAATATTTCTTTCTAAATCATTTAACCCTGTAAAAAACTTTTCCGTTTCATTTTCATTTGGTTTTATGAAGTATGGTATAGAGGCATCTATTTCATCTAATAAAAAAGAATATTGTGGTATGTATATACCCGTCAATTCAGGGAAAGGGTTACCATCCACAATTAAGGTTACCTCAGAATTAGTTTTTTGTGTTGACCCTGTAAAACCTTTTATGTTTTTAGATATACCATTGTGTTCTATTACGTAAGAACCATAATTTATAGTTAAGTTTCTTAACGAATTAACCCCACTATCTGTTTCAAAATACTTTGAATCTAAAGTATAATTTATATTGTAAGGATTTGTAAAGAAATTACTATTAACTTTAAAAGTAGATTCGTCATTCTCAATATTGTATGTATATTCTGTGATATTGTTTCCTGTGACACTACCAACTTTATTATCTACATAAATTGCTGCTGGCCAATTATCTTCTATATCTAATAAAGAAACTCTTAACAACTCTTTAGCCGAACCATACCAAATATATGTAAGTGGATCAGTTATATCGTTGTTTAATCTAACTTTTAAATTTTTTTCAATACTTTCTTGTGTATCATTACTAACTACATCATCTAAAGTATATAATTTAGACTTAGCCCCTTGTTCAAATAAAATATTAGGTTTTGGATCTAGGTTTGCAGAAATAGAAAAATTACCATTTGTAAATAGTGTGGTTCCACCTTCACTAGTTAGTTGAAACCCTACTAAATCAGGACTAAAATTCCTATATTCAATATTATCATTGAAAAATATTCTTTTAGCGTATCCCGCAACTTTTATTCTTCTATTTTCTGCCATTTACGTTTTAAAAATTAGTTATATCATCAAAATCTTTAGTTGGATCAATATCAAATTTTTGTTCCCTAACTTCATATAATGGTTTACCAGTAAACTGATCTTTAACTTCAAATAAGTTATATTGTCTGTAAATCTGATTACCAAAATTGTATATAGTATAAATACCATCTTCTAAAGATTTTGTTTGGTTAGAGAATAATGCATATGCCAATGTTTCATCATCGAATTCTACCATTTCTATTTCTAACATAATTGGATCAAAAAACGTATTGGTAATGATTACTCCTTGTTGTGGGTTACCAATAAAAGGTGTTGCGTTTGGTTTTATTGATGGTGCAGATGATGGACTAACAGTACAAAATACATTAGTTGAGTTATCATTGAATGTATATGCTTGAGAAGCATTACTATTTCCTTGATTTTGACTGATAGGTAATGCCCTATTGTTAGAAGTTATAATTCTAAATAAATTTTGTATCTTATCTTGTCCTGTGCCAGTCTCTTCTTTTAAATATTCTACTCTATAACCCACTAAATTTCCATTTTCAAATCTGTTTTGTAAATCCGTATCTATGTTGTTAATATCGAATACTATACCTTTTACATCTTGATTGTCAATTAAAACTGCACAATCTTGTATTGTAGTTCTAATTTGTTTGGGTCTTATTATTACATTATAATACCCTTTTGAACCAAATATATCTGTAGGTAATTTTAGCGTATATAATCCACCAAAAATTTCACTAACATTGTTTGGGTCATTTGCAGGTAGTAATACTTCTGCAGGGTCTAAAGGTAATAACTCTACATCCGAAACGTTTTCTCTACTCGGTGTAAAAGAGTAATATATCTCAACATCCTCTACTGATACGTCTGCCGACCTAATTGTTCCATAATTTCCTGTTGCCATAACTTTTTTTTTTAAATTCTTATAAATCCACCTCTGTTTGTGTCTATATCATTAGTTGTTTTTATTTCTGATAACAATGCGTGTCTTTCAAAAATATCAGCAATACCTCTATTAATAAATACCGCACTATCAACTTCTGGTGGAAAAACTACACCTAAATATTCTTCTTTTTTTGATATTGCACTTAATGAGGTATTTGTTTGATTCCAACCGCCATTATCTGATTCAAAAAAAGTTACGTTATAAGATTCGTTTTTCCCTAGTTCATTGACTTTTTTATCATATTCATTTTTTAATGTTGTAAATTTTATTCCTGTATTAGAAATATCATTTGGGTTCGCACCTAATTTGTACACAGTTTTTTCTGAGTCATCATATAAAACACCATTATAATTATTTTGAGGGTCATATGAAGTGTTCAGATTAGGAGTAAATGTATTCCCACCGCTATTTGTTTTTATTAACGAAGCAACTTGTTTTAAGAAGCTATCATCAGTATTACCAGTAAATGAAAAAGGTTCTGTATAATAAAAACTAACTGGCGCACCTGCCAACCTACCATAAGTAAATGAATTAAATCCTATTGGTTTTTCTGCTAATGTTTCTTCTGAAGGCACAAATGGCATATCAGTGAAGATTCCCATATCATCTATATTTTGTGTCATAAAAATATCAACATCAATAGTATTTTTTATCTTTTGCCCAAAAGGAGTTAAAATAAAATTACCTTCTTCATCTATCTTATACTCTGGTATTGTACCATAATAGTAATTAGGGCTATCAGTATTTATAACTGTTTTACCCTCAGAATCTTTTATAAGAACACTTTTAGGTATTGACCTTACTGTAAAATTTTCTAAATTTATTTTTTTTCTTATATACTTCATAACTTATATATAAATATTCTAAGGTGTAATTTGCCAAAATGTTAGTGTAGGTGGTGTACCACCCGCAGGGTTAGGGTTTAAATTAACACCCGCAGGAAAATTCAATTGTTTAGTATTCGGTTCGAATCTATACTTATAAATTCCATTATCATTTTTTAGTATTATTTTTAAATATAGAATACCATCTTCTCCCTCTAATTCAGATATCTGTATATTATTAACATCAAATTGTTTAGATGCCCCCAATTCATAAACTCTACCATTTCTAGCGTTATTAAATTGCATTATACCATATATTTCATATTCTTGATTAGGTGTATTATCCACCAAATCTTTAAACCAATAAAAATGATATCCTTCGTGAATTTCTTCGGGTTGTTTTACGGGATCACCCAAAACAAAAGAAATAGGTGATTCATTTATTGGTTTAGGGAAACCAAATTCATTTTTTTGTTCGTTACCAACTTGTGTGAATATATCTACAAAAGATAGTAATTGATTTTGTCCACTGTTTGGTGTGTCATAAAATGAGAATCTAATAAAACTATTAATAAATCTATTTGTCCTACAAAATACATCATCGAAAATAAAATCTAAGTCTTCATAAACACCAGATTCCGCACCAGTACCTCTATGTGATGGTGCACCTGCCTCTATACTATCTGGAGTATAAAAATTTAAATTAATTTTAAACTTATCAATAATTTCCCAATTATCATCTGCAGGTTTAAAAATTACTTTTTTATAATCTACTATAGGGTTTATAGATTTTTCTACCTCATCATTAACAAATTTATCCTGTATTAATTCTGCGTTATCAACAGGAAAAAAGTTAGCCTTTAAGGGTATATCTATAGTAGTACCACTACCAATATTACCAATTAATATTTTTCTTCTATCAACAAACATCGTCTATATCTCTTTGTTTTAATGTTGAGAAATCAATACAAGTTCCACCAATATCTCTTTTCCCTAATTCATAATTACCTTCATAGTCAACTAAAGTAACCTCAATATTTAAATCATCCGCACCATTGTAATCTAACAAATTATATATACCATCAGTTCCACTACCATTTACTAAATTAGCTGCCTCCGTTGCATTTTCAAAAGTGTAATTTAGATAAGTTGTATCTTTAAATAGTGATAAAAGTTTGTTTTGATTCTCATTATTCGAATCACAAACCGCACCCAAACATAAATCTTCAGATATTAAACTAAATTCACAAGGGGGATCTTGTCTTTGTAAATAAAATGTTTTATCTAAATAAACATAATGTGCACCACTCTCAAAAGGATAATTAACTCCCCCACCAGAACTATCAGTAATACCAATATCTAATAAACTTCTCCATTTATAGACATTTGTTGATATTTCTGTTGCATAATCAGGTATCTGAAAAGACTTTTTTAAATCTTCAATATCCAATGGGTTGGTTATATTATATTTGTCAATTATTTCTTGTAGGTTTATTGTTGGATTTATTATATTACTAAATTCTCTTATTTGTATTAGATTAAATGGTGTGTAGATATAACCCTCTCTTTTATCTTCTTTATTACTATCTATATCATTTAAGTACTCTCTGTAAATTGTATTTATTCTATGATAAACATCTTCTAATCTTCTTTCTAATAATTCACTTTCATTATATTCTACTATATCACCATCAAATGTATTATTAGATTCATCTATATTTTCATAATATAATGAATTTACATAGTTAGGGTCACCATAAGAACGTATATTATAATTTATTCTTTCGTCATTTTCTAAATCATATCCCGCAGATATCGGTGTCCAAAATCTTGTTATATTAGTACCTGATATTGTTGTTATACTACTACTTAAATTTGAAATGGTACTATTCCAATATTGTGTATTGATACTATTAGGGTCACTATCATTATCGTTTTTAACGATTGATAGGTACAATTCACTAATCGGTCTACCTAAATTATCTTTTATATCTTTTACGTCTATATCTGTTTTAAAATTAAACGCCGCAACATTATCATAATAATATGTTGTACCATACGCCGCAGGGTATAAATCATAATCAGTATATCCACTAAAAGTAAGAGACTTAAACCTTCTTACATAATAGTTAGATTCTTTTCCTTTAACTACCCTCTTAATTGTACTAACACCCACATTCAAATCAATTTGATCTGGTTCTATATCTAAAACAAAAACTCTTAGTTTCTGTTCATTTACTTGATTACCTAACTTAAATACCTTATAAGTTTTTTGCCCTAACTTTAAAGAATTATCACTTGTTAAGTCAATAAAATTATGTAGATTTACTCTAGAACCTTCTGTTAAACCATGATTCATAGCGGTTCTAAAACCGACATACATTCTATCATTTAATTCAATTTCTATTTTTTCTATCACAGGTACACCATCAGATAAAGTAGTTCCAGAATTATTTTTCATAATCTGAATATCTCTAGTTTCAAAAGGATAAACAATTTTCAATAAATAATTTTGTACACCATCGTTATCTAAAAATCTAAGTTTATCATAACCTGGATCGAAAGGGAAAAATTCACATAGTGAACTATCATTAGTATTTTGTTCTATGTCGTCAACATCATTTTCGTAGTACCCTACCCACCCATCTTTTTCAAAAATACCTGAACTCGCAATAGTATTTCCTGTAATGTTACCATCATCATCTAAAAATATTTTAAAGTTTTCATTAAAAAGTGGATTACTTATTACTGGTTTCACAACACCATAAAATCTATATATATTACTATCTTTTCTTTCTTTTACGAATTGACCATATTGACTAACTATTGTATCAATATCGTTTAATGGTAAAGGTTTGTTTTTGTTGTATAGCCCAATTTGTATTTGACTATCTACATTTACATTGTTAGGTAGTTTAACACTATTAAGTAATATTTTATTTGTCTTATTCATAATATTTTTATTATGGTTCTTCTGTAGTTATTAGTGTATCACCTAAACAAGTTGTGTAAGTTGTATTTGAATTCTTTTCCCCTCCATTTATTCCTGGCGTATTATTTATTGTTTGTTCTACATCATTGTTAGATGCACCGACACCTTCTAATGTTATTGCATTTATTTTATCAGCAAAGAATTTACCTACTGTCTTATGTAATGCGGTTTTTCCTGGTACTAAACCAAAATATAGGTGATATGGTGTTTGCGATCTATTAAATCTAATACCCGAAACATTTACCGCATTAGGGTTAACATTTTCCGCAGTTACTTCTTCTGTAAATTCAGTACCACCAAAATTTATAGTTTGAGAACCGTTTGGATAATTTATAAAGTTTTGTGTGGAACCTGGAGCTAACCCATAAAAATAATCAGGGTTATTATTTTCATCTCTATATCCACACGCATCTCCAGGTGTAAAAGGATCTGAATCGTTATATTCTGATAGAATTATATCAGCCCCTTCATCATCAGGTAATTTATAATATATATCAGTGTTTGACGCATCTACTAAAGTTACTTCGGGATATGTGTTATATATGTTGTCAGTATCATTACCATTAGGTCTTTGATGGTGGAATGTTCTGTCAGATTTATAACCATTAAACCTTCTACAAAAATAATCCCTCAATTCTGTGTCGTGATCAAATCTTAAGAAACACGTACCTGCCTCAACACCTATATCATTCTTATCAATTATATCAACACCAATCTGTGACTGATTAACAATACCACTAATATTTGCACAAACTACACTATAACAACTAAATTCAATATATGCACTGAGATTTAAAGAGGAATCTTTTCTATCATCAAACTTATTTATCGTTTTTAAATCACCACCTAAATATGGTCCAGTTGATCCAGCGATTTTTGTTTTATAATCTTCATAACTTACATTAAATGTGGTTGGTCTAACTTGATTTATCACATATGGAACATTATCGATATCACAAAAAGTCATACTACCTAATTCCATTATTGTTGTTGGTAATAATAAATTACCTTTATATTCATCGGTATTTTCTGTAGAGTCACCATTAGGTATATATGGTGTGTAATATATTTCACCTTCTTCCCAAGTAATCAAACCATGGTATATAACTTGATCTCTATAGTTATCGAAGTCTTGTTTACCAGGAAAAGATCTACAAGGTGCCACACCATTAAAACCACATTTTGATCCACAACTATTTTGTGAGCAAAATTCACCAACATTCGATGTAGGATAATCATCAGAGTCTTCTACATTACCTTCTGAATCATATTCCGCATCTTCAGATACTGGTGTTTCAAAACCATCTTCACCACCTAATATCTCATTATTTTCAGGTAAATCTCCTTCATCTACTTCACCGTCTCCACAGTCTAATTCTTCTTTGAAATATTCTTTCCTTTCTAACATTCTAGTGTTATCACATATATTCCTGTGGTGTCCATGTCCACCCACATTTTTCCATGTTGAGAATCCTGAAGCATCTTCTGTGGATATATATTCTGGTTTTCCATGTTCACCAGGAATTTCTCTTTCTTTAACTACTACATTTATACCAATATCACTTAAAACTTGATTTAAACCTGTGGATCCAGAATATGTTGCAAATTCAATATTACAAGGTTCATTGTTTGTATCAGTACCAGTAAAAGTAATATCTTTCACCGCAAGTTCTAAATTCTCCGCCTCATTTTGGTTTTCGATAGAACCATACCAATCACTAACTCTTCTACCTTTAATTTTTGCGGTACAACCATTAACTTCTAATGTCGGATTAGAAAATAATAAAGAAGGTATTTTTATTCTCCACTCAAATGTCTCATCACCTTGAAAATCATCAGATTGAAAATCATCAGAATTTCTAACTCTACATTCATAGTCACAAAATTTATCTTTTTTAATTTGTCCAAATTTTCTTTTAGATTTTTTTAGTTTATATTTTCTTTTTATTAGTGGGAAATATAAAGAACCCCCAACCCAATCATTATAGAAATCAAATTTTAACATCCTTAAAGAAACTGCTAAACCTTCTAAAACACAACTTAACCAATCTTTTATTCCTGGTGTTTGTAATCCACCACACGATTTACAAGTTAATGGTACCACATATACTTTATTACATAATCTAGCACCAAATGGTGTGGGTATTAAAGTTATCCTAAATTGTTCACCTGTTTCTGCACACCTTAATGGGATTAAAGGTATTTTTACACAACAATCACTACAACAAGATGGTGCACCAAAAAAACCACCACCACAAAGTGCACCAGATCCGTTTTCACACCCGTACTCATAATTATCAGGACAACAACTATGTGAATCATCTCCCTGACAAGAACCACCACATTTTTTACAGAAAAATCTACCAAATAAACAAAAATATTTAAAACATAAACGTATACCTAAAAATTTGATACCACAGTCTTCATCATCATTAATATCCCTTTTTTGACATTGATCTATGGAATTCCTCCAACTACCTACCTCTTTTAATTTCACTCGGTAACATCCAGAAAATGGTGATGTTTCACAATCAGGATTACCTACATAATTACCTGATGAAGTTTCTTGTACATATAACCATTGATCAACTGAATTACCATTTCCGTCAATTATATCTTCCCAAGGTATATTTGGGAATCTTAATATGTCTGCATAATCAGTAGACGCATAAGAAGGATTAAGTGGTTTTTCTGTACCTGTGTTAGGATCAATATCTGAAGGGTACCAATCTTTCGCACCATCCACACCAAGTAATGTGTCACAATTACCTAAAGCCCCGTTCCAGTCTCCAGGATCTTTAGTAGGTGTACCTGGTGTACCTGGTCCACCAGTAAAATCAGGTAATGGTGCATATACTTCTGTGGGGTCAGTCTCCAATGTTCCATCATTTTGATATCCAAGGACCCCCCCATAATATTTCTGTTTTTTATAATCTAATCTATACCTACTACCCTTATCACTACTAAATACACAGAAACCAAAAGGAATTTTTAAATTACATAGTGTTGTGATTAAACCATTAATAATATTTATAATTCCGTTAATTATACCTATCACAGTCGCAAACAATGAAAGAATAACACATATAATAGTATATAAAATGTTAAAATTAGTATCGTGTCTATTTGATGGGAATTTATTAACTCCTTCCGCATTTATAATATCTTTTATACCAATAAAACCTCTCGCCTCGTCACTTATAAGTTTTTGTAATCTACCTATATATTGTTTTACTGTATATATTTTTTTCCACCTAAAAGGATAAAACTCTTCTAAATAGTTATACTGATTAGTTATATCATCAGAATAGTTAGTATTATCTGTTACATCTGAGATTTGTTCATTTAATGTGAAGTCAGTACTATTTCTTAACTCATTTTGAGTATATTCTTTAAAATTAAAGTTGTTGTTGGTATTTGGTACTAAAAATTTAGCCCTTTGTCTAAGTCTTTTGTCATTTGATGTTGCATCCATAGATATTCTAAATCTATAGTCACCTTCTGTCGGTACACCTTTTACACCATCGGGAGAAGGAATTAAATTACCAAACTCATCAGTAACCACCTTTCTAATATTCATAGGTAATAATACTGACCAGTTACCATTTTCATCAATACTATCTTCTTTTAAGTCAAATTTTTCAATAGAACCATTTACTGTTCTTCTAATCGCTTCAATTTTACCCGCACCTGTAATAACCTCATTCATTTTACCCATTTCTCTGGCAGGTTTACAGTTTTTGTTTAACGAATCTTTTTCGTCATCTGTAAAAACACTACCCATAAAGACTGATGTTGGGTTTAGTTGTACGTCAGGTTCGATATCTAATCTATTTATACCTAATGCACTACCAACACTTAAACTATCACACCAATATGGTTCGACAGTAATAGGTATATTACCACTAAAAATCTGTGGTAAACTATCTAAATTATTAGAAGACTTAAATTTGTATCTATTATTAAATAAATCTTCTCCATATCCTTGATTTATCAACTCATAAGGTCTCGTAGATAAAAATCCGATATCACTTACATCCATATCATAATGTAAGAATTGTTGTCCCACAGGTACACCAAAAATTATATAATCACCAGATTCATTTGTTGTTGTGGTATACTTATAATATTTTTCATATATTTCTAAAGTGGTTCTATCATCTAAAACCTCTCTTTTTTTAGGAAAAGTACCCACAGGTGTATGATCTAAACTTTGTTGGTTTTGAGGTAATAGATTATATCTAATACCATTTTCATTTTTTTGATCGGAAAAAGGTTGTGTGTAATTATAAATCGCAGATTTTACTGTATTATCTAAATCCGCCTCATCTACAGGTACGAATATTGAAACTTTTACGTTTGGTACTCCAAATCCATCATTAACAATAACTCTACCTGCAACAACACCATAATCTGAACAAAATGACTGATATTCTTCGTTCTGAGAAATTTTTAAGCTTAGTAATTCTAAGAAATCATAATTTTGGTTAAGATCTACATCAACCTTTAGATAACCATTATCTTGTCCTGGTTTAGTTCTAATTCTATATGATTTCGACATCTAAAAATCACTATTTTTTTTATTGTTATTTTTCTTGTACTTCAACATCACTAACATCAACTAGTTCACTTCCTTCTTCATACCCTCTATTATTAGCAAATTGTCTTTCTCTTTTTTTATTTTCTCTATTTTCTCTAAAAGTCGTATATCTTTTTAATAAACCAGTAAAGAATCCTCTAAATTTTTTAGTAATTTTATCTAACTTCTTAGGTATAAAGAAAAATATAAATATTTGTCCAATTAATACTACTAATATTAATGGAAGTGCTGCCGTTACGACTATAAATGCTAAAAGTTTATATACAAAAACACCATTTTCTAACCCACTTTCTTGTAAAGTATTGTTAATCGCATTTAAATTACTACCAACCCCACTTTTCTCTTTTTTCTCTTTTTTTTGTTTACATGTTTTACATCCCATAACTTTAATTTTATTATAAAACTAATTCATTTTTTTAAAAAGTAATTATTATGAAGTAGAAATTGTGACTTTAATATCTCTATTTGGATATTTGATTTCGAACATTGCGTTTGGTTCCCCAAATAAAGTATATTTACCTAATAAGTCTATCTGTTTAGTTTCATCATCAATATAAGGTTGGGCAACTTCATTTAAAGAGTACTTACCATTTTCATTAACTTTATTAAATACTCTTAAATCTGTAACATTTAATACACCACCGACATTGTTAATATTTTCAACTAATTGAGAAATATAAATATTATCACCCATATCCCATTTGTTGATGTCAAAATATTCTGTAACACTATTTATAACTCCACTTACAATTTGTCCGTTTGGTACTGATTTTTCCGCAAAAATATCTATCTCTAAACCTAAATTTAAAACTCTACCATTTTTTATTGTTATATAATCATTAATCATTCTATAATCTGCCAAATATTCTGCAATGTTTTGTTTTAATGCAGATGTTGCTTGTGTAGTAATTTTTCCACTAGAGTCTAATGCTAATATTGACACATTAATTTTATTTCTTTCTTCCCAAACACCTGTTCTAAAAGGGACACCAAACTTACCAGGCATTAATGGTATTCTGCTTTGGTAGTCTTTTATAGTGACACATCTGTTTTGTGCGGAAAAATTGTATCTAACTAAATTTCTTATTTCATCCACAGAAGGTATTTCTTTACCACCCAAAGCAGGAATAGGGTTATTAACTGTTATACTATTACCTATATTTGTATTTATATTCGAATCATCACCATTAATTACAGTACTAATTACACCTAATGTATTAATAGTATTTGGTCCTATGTTAGTGTCTTCACCACCACCCACTCTATATCTCACATACAAAGTATTACTTGGTAGTGGAATTTCACCTAAAGATAAATTGTTTATAGTTTTACCTATTCTATCAATTTGACCTCTACACCCAACAAAGTTATTTAATTCAGAAACATCTTCATCACCCGCACCAAATATAATTTTACAAAAACCATTGTCTGTGTATTCCTTAATAAACCTTTGTGGTGAATTTTTCCATTTACCTACTACAATACCATCTTGATCTGAAACACCATTAGGGTCTTCAACATAAATTTGATTCTGTGCCAATGCAGGTACCTCATACCAATTTAGATTAAAATCTGTAAATTCTTCCTCTGTAGGTGCAGTTGTTAAATTAGTTCCTTCTTTAGTGATAATATTTTCAATAGAGAGTACATTATCTTCTGGTAAAACAATTTCTAAAAAAGGTCTGAAGTCAGAGGTACTTAAAGTTTTTTTATATATTTTAGTAAAACCATTAACCATTATCTCTCTTTTAGTTAAAGAATAGTTTTGTATTATACCGTTACCATCTATATTTGGTATAATTAACCTGTTTGGTATCCCACCTGTTGTAAATGGAGAAGCAAAATCACAATCTTCTAATAACTCAAATACTTTACCTGCACCTGTAGCTTGTGAACCTTTTATTATTTTAGGTGCATAACTTTCATCAAATCCCGAACCCTTCACAGGTATATTAGTTACTGTCCAATCTACTATAGTAATACTAGGTCTTTTTCCTGGTATATTTAAACCAAAGGTTCTCGCTAACTCTAACACAGAAGATCTTTCTTGTGCGTAATTGATTTGTGTTTCGTTAAATAACCTATCTGTTTGAAACGATAACATATCTCCAACCGCAGCGTTTAGTTCTAATAACATCATACCAACAGAAGCATCGTTAAAATCTGAAAACGTATCAGGATAATATTTTCTAATAAACTCTATTAATTGTTCTCTTACATCAGAGAAATTTCTAGCGTTATAATCAATTTTTTTTGCCATATATTAAAATGTTAATGTTAATGTATCAGTACTACTAAATGTCCCATCAGTAACACTATACGATAATTCTACTATTATTGACTCTTCAATAGAGTTTTTTTTAAATTCAATACTATTAACCACTAAATTAGGTATATATAAACTTATACTGTCATTTAAACTATCCCTAATTTCTTCATGTGTAATACTATCATTAGGTTCAAATATATATTTTTGTAAATCGGAACCAAAATCAGGTAAGTATAACCTTTCACCTTTATTAGTTAATAATAAATGTAATAAGTCTGCTTTTATCGCATCTCTATCAGTTTGATTTAATTTAAAGTAGAAACCATTTCTACTATCTTTAAAAGGAAAATCAATATTTACATACCTAGTTCTTGCCATTTGTATATAAATATTATATAATTTATTTTTTGTAAGGAAATAGTAATAATAAAAAAGTATGTAAAAAATTTGGTAGTTTAGTAAAAGATCCTTATATTCGTAGTATAAAAAATAAATAATATGAAAAAGATAATTTTAATAATCGGAATTTTAGTGGGAACTTTGATAAGTTCAAATGTGTATAGTCAAGTAATTGTTGCAACTATGGACTCAAAAATAGAAATGCAATCTAAGGGTAAATATGAAAATCCAGTAATGGTAACCCAAAACATACAATCAATCAATGAAAAGGATATGACTTACAAATATGAAATATTCTTAGATGAGAATTATATGAAAATTTATAAAAATGGTAAGTTTGTAACTGACTCACCTTTTGATTCATATGAAAAAATTAATAACAGTATTTATTATTTTTACTCTACATTTACCCCTTCTGCCCCATATGAACATTTAACTATTGATGACGTAATAATAATTGATTTTGGAAACAATAACTTTTTCTATAGTTGGTACGACCCAATTGTAGATGTTACAATAACACAGATGGGTGAAAATAGTAATATAAAATTTAATTAAACTTACCTATATAACACAAAAAAAGGTGACTAATTAGTCACCTTTTTTATTATAGTTAAAATATTTTAATTATGATTTTGCGGAACCAGTAACAACATTCATTCCACTAGGAATTGGTACTTTAACTGATGCATCACCACCATTAAAATTAGAGCCTCCTAATTTTAAAACTAAGTTACTACCTATAAGAGCTTTAAGTTTCTTTAAATCGTCAAAAGAAACCATTGCCCTAACCACACTAGGTGAGTCAATACCATAATTTTTCATTGAGGATGTTTTACCATCTACAGTGTGTTTTGATACATGTGACACCGTACCAGCATCAACTGATGGATTAAGTATAGATACGGGTGTTTTAGGGGGTGCATCAGATGGTATAAATACAGCTATTCTAAGCGTATCTCCTGGATTAACAGTTATATCTTTATTTTTTCTCATTCCATCACCATGATCGTATCCAAACACTGCTTTTTCTGGATAGACATTAATATTGTTTGCGCCTGTTACCGCTTCATTTAATGTCCTTTTAACGATTCTTTTAACATCACTTTCTGTTAAATTAATCACTTTTCCGTTTTTTCTAATTTTCATTTTAATATTTTTTAAATAATCTTATTTACTTATTTATTAATAAATATAGGAAAACTTTAAAAAGTTTAAATAAATTTATTTTTTTTAGTTTATAATATCACTACCTCTTTGATGTTTTGGTTCGTATGGACAATGTAAACAACCATTACCACAACACCTTCCCCTTCTTTTATGATATGATTCTGTCATAACCATTCTACCATTACTATCATAATAGTAATCAGAAGAAAGGAGTTTGTTTCCAAACTCCCTTACATATAATTGTTGTACCCAATCATCTGATGCATTTACTCTCATATCTATACGATTTCACAAGCACCACCTGCACAAGCAACTTCTCCAGATAGATCGGTATTATCCTGCAATTCTACAATTTTAGCCAAATTAACATTACTTAATGACTTCATCATAGATTCGTATTTTTCTACATCACAATCTTCGAATGGTGCTTGTTGGTATGTTCCACCATTATATGGTAATACAGATAAACCATTATAGTGTTCTCTGTTATCCCACATCCAATTACCCGCAAGTTCCCAATCTTCTTCTTTCAATGAAACTGTTGCGGATACGTTATGTGTATTTTGTCCACCTCTATGTCCAAACTTAATCCATTCTTTTGATACTCTTTTTACTCTTTCCAATAACTCAAAAGGAGATTCATATCTTAAAATAGAACCTTCTGGTGACTTTTGTGGTATAGATATAACTGCAGTATCATGTGGTCGGAATACTTCATCCTCAACCAACTCTGGGTGGTTTACAGAAAGGTAAGTGTAAATTGCTTCGTTCTTACCTACTCTAATTCTTCTAATATAATAATCATTGTGCCAAGCATGTATTCCTGAAGATGTACCTAAAACCAACGATGAGGTACCAGATGGTTTTACTGTAGTTGTTCTAGCCGCCTTATTAATACCGATTAAATTAGCAACTCTTTCATTTTCTTCTTTAACTGCTTTAGCTGCAGATTTCATATCGTAACCTAATACTACACCCGAACCAATACCTGTCATTCCAACACCAATCAATGCGTCTTTTTGGGTAGTTCTCTTCCATACGTCTCTTAAATAGTGAAAGTCTGTGTATCCAGCTTGTAATGTACCAATAAACGCAGCACCTCTAACTCTTTTTTCAAAGTCTTCTTGTGATTGTATATCTGAAGCATTAACCTCACATAAGTTACAGAACTGATAAGGTCTCAAACCTATCTCACAACAAGGGTTAGTTCCCCAATCTTTGTCATTAGAAAAATAAATTCCTGGTTCACCTGCACCACTCAATTCAATTCTTTTCCATAAATCTGAGAAAAACTCTTTGGTTACTTTGTGTCTTAATAATACCGCTGAATTATTCGCTCTACCCCTTTGTGGGTTAAGTTCCCACCAAGATCCTGATTTACAAGAAATCATTTCATTGTCATCCGCACTAAATAAACTAATCAACGCTGCCCTACGAATACCACCTGCTAATACCGCATCTGCAATATGACAAACCATATCGTGTACTTCAATAGGTGATAACTTATCACCATCCGACTTAGCATCTAATACCTTTTTAATGTTATGAATACAATCTTTTAGTGGTTGTGGTCCTGGTGCCTTACCACCAGATGTGACTAACAACGCCCCTTTTTGTCTAATATCTGAAAAATCAAATATAGGTGTTGATGTCTTAGAACCTAAATATGATTCTACTAACACTTTGATTGCATCTGCCCAACCTTCAATAGAATCACCTATCAAATATCTTCTACTTCTTTTAGGGTTTGGTTTTCTAATTTCTGGTAACGCATCTACGTGATGTTTTTGTACTGAAAACCCAACACCTGTACCACCTAATAAAAGAAACATTGTTTCTGAAAATGCGTCAACATGATCGATAGGTAAATACGCACAATTATATACTCTGTTTGGTGATATTTCAATCGGTTTACCACCGAATTGTAAACTTCTCATTGATGGTAATATTTTCTTATCATATACCATCTGATAAACTTCTTCTATCTCGTCCTTAATATTAGGATACTTCTTTTGGTGCATTTCTTTGTTTCTACTAACTAATTCTTCCCAAGTCTCTCTTCTATTTTTGTTTGGGAGATATTTAGCGTACTTCATATACACTGTAATGTCTGATAAAATTTTGTTTGATAACTCCATATTTTTTTACTTTTTTACTTTTTTACTTTTTTTTAGAGAAAGGAATCCCTTAATAGTTTAATTTATAAACCATAAGATTCTTTTCTTAAAATGGTTGCTTATTATTTGTGGAACTTCTCTTTTTCTCTAATGTTTTACTAATGAAATCTGAATCCTTTTTCTTTTGTCCCTTTTCGTGTTGTAAAAGTGATACATCAGTACTTTCACTAGTGTCAATAACTAATGTACCATTGTCGAAAACAATGTCATCGAAAACTACTCCGTCCCTACCAAAACGTGATTTAAGAATGGCTAATGTTGCTCTACCTTCTTCTTTTTGATCTAAAGTCTTTGCAACTGATAATATAAAGTGCCCTATTTGTCCTTTTTTAATTGAACCTCCCATCATATTTGCTTCTACCAAATCTGCTCCGATAGCACTTCTGTTACCTTGCACTGCAGTCCAACCAGCAATATCTAATTCCGATAACATAGTTTCGAATTGTCTCATAACATTTCCTTCACCACTATATTCGTCTTTAAAATGTTTTGTTGGTTGAATACAATCGATGTAATCAACAAATACAATATCAGGTTTAATACCCGATGAAATTAACTTACGTAAGTATTGTTTGATGTGTGGAATAGTAGTACCATCACTAGACATTTTTTTAAGTATTAGGTTATTTTCTAATCCTTGAAATCTAGGGATAAGTTCTTTTACTTCTTCTTTTCTATCACCTAGTTCACTTAAATTTATTTCAGTAAAACATGTTAAGTGTTTTCTTTGAATAACTTTCACATTATCCTCAAAGAAAATCTGCACTACATTCTTCCCTTCTAAATACGCAGTATTCGCCATTCTAGTAATCAATGTAGTTTTACCCACACCAAATGCTGCTAAAATGACACCTAATTCACCTTTAGATAATCCACCACCCATAAGATTATCAATCCCAACCAAACCTGTTGCAATAGGATCTCTAAAATCATCAGCTAAAACGTCCTCAATCGCATGAAAAATATCTACTCCTTCATCTTTTTCCATACCAACAGATATAGCCTGTTTAACTAATTCTTCACACTCATCATATCTATCAAAATCTCCAATATCTAGAATTTTTTGGATTTTCTGAGTAGCCTTCTTAAGTTCTTGTTGTTTGCAGAACTTAATGGCAACATCCTGTGTATGTAAACAGTCTTTATTGTCAGATTCTCTAACTTCCTTAATAAGTTCAGTTGCGGATTCTCTAGCAATTTCTCTCCTAACTTCACTTTTAATTATGTTAAAAATGGTTTCATAAGACGGAATTGTCTCATATTTTTCATAGTAATCTTTTACACTAGCAACAATTAATCTCATATATTCGTTGTCAAAGTAATTTGGATCAACTATTGATACGATACTCTCTGAAAATTTATGATCTTCTACTAATTGTTTAACTAATTTAACCTGAAAACTATACCCTAAATAACCTAAATTTAAACTCTCATTTTTCGCCATTCTTTTTCTGATTTTAGTTATTAATAAATATACCGTCTAGCTGATAACCGCACAAATTTTTTGTATAATTTTTACGACTTAACCCCTGTTGCAAATAATCGATGATTTTTGGTATAATTTTTCTTATATCAACATCATATCTTACATTAGGTGGGTAATCATTACCACTAAAAATCTTTTCACAAACTACTCTTCCTCTAACTTTTATTTGTAAAGTGAAAAAGTCTTCGTTTTCATATATATCTACTGGTTCTGTTTGTTCTTCAGTACTCGCAACAAAATAATTATAATATCTATCCATATAATTATATGTATTATTTTTAAAATGTTTTTGGATTAAACCTACTGCATCATCTATAGTTTCTTTTAATTCATACGATTTTAAAGATTCTCTATTAAAATTGTTTATTGGAAAATTTCTTCCAACAATTGGGTTTCCGTTGATTAAAAACAGAAATTCATAGGGGTGTGTTTTATACTTCTTCATAACTTATACATTTTCTTTTTTGTAATAATTTTTCTCTTTCTTTATTATTGATAGAAATGGTTGTAAAAATTTTATATAACCATCTCTTCCACCTGGTATTGCCCACATTAAACCATCTTCAATCATCATATTAATCACATTTTTAGTTTCTCTACCTTCAGGGTCAATAGAGGTATTAAATAAGTAATCTAAATCAGATTTACAATTTTCTGTTAATAATGGATTTTTTAAATCTATAATCTTATCGTTTACTTCATAAATCATCTCTTTCTGAGAACCTTTAGTGACTTTATTTAGTATATTATCAAGTGTTTTCAATCTAGTTTTCCTTTCTTTTTGTATATCTTCAATTTTACTAAAAATATATTCCAAAGTCAAAGTTTTTTCCATAATTTCAGGAAAAAATTTTACTAATGTTTTTTCACTAACACCTAATATACCTTTTATGTTATCACTAACATCACCAGTAATGGTTTTAATTAATTTAAGGTTTGATGGGTGATGATCGAAATCAACTAAATAGTTTTCTTCAGTTACTATCTTTTTTAGGTTAATTACATATACACTAACCCTTTCATTGATTAGTTGACATAAATCTCTATCGTTACTCATAATAACCACATTCTCATCCTCTGACATATTTTTCACATAGTATGCGATAGAATCATCCGCTTCAACAATATCATCTCTGTATTGTCTTATAAACAATTCTTCACAATAAGAAATAACTCTTTCTTTTTGTAAGTATAAATCAATTTCTGATGGTGGTGTTTCGTTATAGAAATCTTTGTCTCTATTGGACTTATAGTCTTTATATATTTCGTATCTTAGTCTACCACTGAAGATACCGTCCCATAATACATAAACTCTGTCAAACTTATTTTCGTTTAACATTTTTCTAACCATTGTTAAGAACTGAAAAATTCCACCTATATGGGTTTCTTTATAATAAAGATTTTTAGCTCCATGATAGGCGGTTTTTAACAACGAGTCTCCGTCTACTAATAAAGTCTTTTGAGTTCTTTTTTTCTTATTTGGTATTTTCACTCATATATGATTAAAGGTTAATAAATAAATTAATCATCATTGTAATCTACAGGTGCCACAATATAGTTTTCATCACTTTCAATAACAAAATCCATTACGTCATTACCTACATTTTCAAATACTTCACTCCAGTAATCTTTATGTTCTATTTTATAGTTATCGATAGCTTTCTTATCGTCTTCTATGAAACCATGTGTAGTTGCTAATATTCTACAATCCGCATACCCTAACCCATTCATATGATTTTTATGGATACCAACTTTTGTTCTAATAGCAAAATTAACTTTTCTACCTTTATTAGTGGCAGATAGTTTTGAAATACCAGCATCTTTTTGATTCCCAAATAAGAATACTAATGCGCATGATAGGTATATAGAATTACCTCCTTTTGGCATAATTTTAGGTTGTCCAAATGGATTATCAGGTAATGAAACCCAAGGTTGATTAACGAAAATCATAGAGTTGGTGTATGGTGAGGATTCTTTTCTAGACGAAGTAATTCTCTGAGCCATACCCATACCCCATTTTTCTGATATAATCCTAGCGGTGTGTTGATTACCACCTTTTCCATCGAAACTCATTTTACAAGGTATTGTACCGATAGAGTCCCAACAAAATACTATATCGTGTGGTATCTCACCACTTTTTTGTCCATCTAAAACTTCAGTTACATAATCAAAGGCTTGTTCAATATAATCGAAACCTAATTTATATAATAAAAATCCGTCCCAAAATCCAGTTACTTCACCTGTTTCTTCATCTATTTCTTCAACATATTCAGTCTGTAACCCCATTTGTTTGGCGTGTTCAAAACTAAATTTTTGTTCTGTAATAATGAATATTGGTAAAATACCTTTTTTCTGTGCATCTACCGCTGCCTGTATTAACGCAGTGGTTTTTCCTGTATCTGAATGTCCCAACAACATATTGATTTGTCCCATAGCTGGTCCAGGTACCCCTGTCGCCTTTTGGAAAGACTCCCCCAAATCAAAGTACTTTTGTTCTTTATACTTTTCTTTGGAGGAAAACTTTTTCCTTATAGACGAAAAATCCGATGTTTTCTTTTTTAAAGGTGTCTTAGCCATATCTTAATTAAAATGGTAATTCGTCATCTGTATCTAACTTAGAAACTTCAACATCGTCACCCTTAGAGGTAAAATCCTTCTCAAAAGATGTAGTAGTTTCTGTTCTCATCATATTGATTTCTTCTGTTAGTGACGCAGTTTCTTTCTCTTCTTTATCTTCTTCCGCAACATATTTCTTTTGTTCCGAATCCCAAACTGGGGTTTTGTTTGTTGCAACAATCTCTAAATACTCTTTAGATTTTTTAGCGTAAACATCTTTAAATGTTTCTGAATTACCCATCCATTCATTAGCGTAGTCCTTATCGTTTGTTAAGATAGATACATCATCTGCCATAATTGTATTAACAACAGAATAATTATTCTGATCTCTACCAGAAGTGATAACAATATCTCTTCCTTCTCTAGGATCACTAATATCACCTTTTAATTTATAAACAGGAATTAGTTTATCCATAACACCATTTCCGTTTCTATAGTGTTTAAATCTCCAAAACTTAACACCATGATCTTCATTATCTCTATCAATTCCTTTTACTACATAGAATTTTCTAGCGATGAATGTTTTAGCTAATTGTTTAGCCTTTTCTGAACCATCTTCATATAAGGCATCTTTCGCCTCACATAGTGGGCAATGTTCACCATCATTTAAATGGTTACAGTAAATTTTTTCATATTTACCATTAACTTCTTTTTCGTGATAAAAAACTTCAGTAAATGGGGAACCACCATCTTTCGCTGGTAGTATTCTGAAAGTTTTAGTTTGTGACTTAACACCTTTCGGTAATTTTTCCGTAAAGTATTTTTTTAGTCTGTCTTCGTTGGAAATTTTCTTCCCACTTTTTACTGGTTCAGTATTCTTCTCATACTGAGCCAAAATTGCATCTAAACTGTTACTCATTGTATATCTTTTTAAATTTATTAATATACAATTATAATGATACTTTATCGAAAAGTCAATAGGGGATAATAAAAAAACCCCACTTTTGTAAGGTTTTTTTTTATAATTACTGAATAGTTAATCTCAAAAACAATCAACTTGAATTCCGTTCAATGAAAAATTAGGATGTTGTAATTTTTTTTGTATTTCTTGAGTACCTCTAGAATCGTTAATTATTCTAGTTTCGTTTACATCAGCACTTGCACCTGTAACATTACCTTCATGATCTAATTTTTCCACAATAACCTTAAAATCTAAAGTTCTACCACCAGTAAACGATTCTCCACATTCAGGTGTGAAATTAAAAAATTCTAGATGTATTTTACTAAACCGAGGTACAGGATTCCCTTCACTATCTCTTACACTATCTTTTTCTACTTTACAAGATTTTTTCTGCACATAACAGATTGAGTCAATGGGTGAGTAAGGTCCAGCAATGAACGATTCACCACTAGATTGTGATGACCATTCAAATCTTTCTGTTTCTTCATACCCATATTTTTCTAAGTAATATTTAATATCTTCACTTAAACAATTTTTTTCATTTTCTGACTCTGTTAATAAGTTTAAACCCATTAACTTTCTCATTTTATTTGTTTCGTCTATTCTTGTTTTCATATTAATCTATTTCTTCTTCAGAGTCTCCTTCAAAAGAAGCTCTTATTTCTTTTTCATCGAAGTTTTCAATATCACTTTGGGTTAGGGTGTATTCGTCTTCTGGTTCACTTGCATCATACCCTTCTTTATCTTTCCAATAGTCTGTTAATTTAACACTATATGGAAAAGAATCCATAGATCTCATTTCTAATCTCTCTACGGGTGTAGGATTTCTTCTTTCTATTTCTTTTTCTAAATCATCTATTTTATTGATGACCCCATCCATATCAGTTACTTGTGATTCTAAGTCACCTAATTTAGATAATAGATCGTCCATCTTTTGCCCCATATCGTCAACAGATGCTTTAGTTTCTTCAGTCTTATCTACAATATCTGTAACGTCAACTTCTACAGTTTCTTCGTCTCCTAATGGTTCTTCCATTGCGAATTCGTCTTCTACTTCAGTATCAGTACCAAATGGGTCAGTTTCACCACCTTCTTCTGGTGTTTCTTCTGGTGTTTCTTCTGGTGTTTCTTCAGCGTCTAAATCTACATCCACTTCTTCAGATGGTTCATCTGACGCAGCCGCAAACGGATCATCACCAATTGGATCTTGTTCTGTCAACATATCGTCTAACAATAAATCATCTACTTCACCTTCTTCTTTTTCGGGTACGTAGAAAGTGTACTCCAATAGTTGTTGGTATCTTTTTAAATCTTCTGAAAGTAATTTTTTCTTATTCATCTTACATTAATAATTGTCTTCCGTCATTAGTTTTGTATACTTTTTCAACTCTTTCCACAATCTCTTTTCCGTCATTAATTAAACATTCTTCACCAACACACTCTTCTGTTTGGTTGTTAGAAAGGAAGTCATCTAACTTCTTTCCTAAAGTTTCTTTTTTCTTATTGTCTTTACTTGTTTCCATAGTACTTTTATTTATAAATATTAAGAAATTAAGAAAAATCTCTATTTATGGTGAATATTTTCAATTCATCATTCTTAATAATCATCATTTTATTTTGGTGTGTGTCCCAATCTATTTTTACATCATGATAATTTAAATTACCTGTATCTGTATCACTCATACTCTCAATTAATTTGTTAAGTGCGTTTATAGTATAAAAACACTCCCCTTTTTTGTGTACAATAATTGTGGGTGGGTAAAATGATCTAGTGTCTACTCTCTCACCTTGTTTTAATCTAACCATAAAGGTTAAGATTTTTTTCTCCTCTTCGTTAAATGTATATTGGAATATATTGTCTTCTTTTATTTTAAATCTTTTACCTAAATAAGATTTAAAACTTTCTATTTTATCCAAATATACAAAAGACGCTAACGTAATAATTTTGTCATTTGTGTCCATATTCATAAATGTAGGGTATATATTTATTCTTATTTTTTAATTTTAAAATAAGATCCTTACATTTATTAAATATCTCCAAATCTACCAAAGTATTGTTTTCTAAATTCTTTACTTTATTAAGTATTTTTTCATACTTATCCTCAAATAATTTTACCACATTTAAATCCAATCCAAAAATAATACCTTCACCATAAATATAAACCATATTAGTATCTGATATATAAGTAACTGGATTCTTTAAAGATAGTATCTTACGTATGATTCTGAAATTAATCATTCTTTTTCCCAATAGTAAATCTAAACAAACATATGGTAAATGTTCACCGAATTCATTATAACAATGGTTAACGAATGAATCTAAATCTACTTCATACTCTGATTTTCTTTCTTTAGATGAAAATGTCCAAAAGGTAAAAGTATCTATACGTTTATGTAATATAGAAACTCTTTCTCCATAAATTTTTTTTACATTTTCCCACCCTATGATTAGTGTTGGTAAATCTCTATCAATATTATCTATCTTACGACAAATTTTAAAATTTTCGAAATCTATTTTTTTAGAACTAGTTACTATATTCCCAACATTCATATTACAAATATAATAAAAATTTACTAAAAAACAAATTATGGGTTAAATGAATCAATTAAAGGTATTTTATCTTTTTTATCGACAAAAGTTTCTAATATTTTTTTAAATGATTCTAATGTTTTATCATTAGTAGTACCTTTATATTTTTGAGATATTTCTTTTGTTTTTAAAAATATGGAATTACTACCTAAATTACCACTTTCATTTTTTACAGAAGAATAGACAAATGCAGTTTTACCTGTGGTACTACCATCTTCTGTTGCGTTTTTCCAAACTTTTACTGAAACATCTAAAGATTTAGTCCTATCTTTATAATATGTTTCTGGAGTTATTAATCCGTCATTACCATAATAATCGTAATATTGTTTTCTACCTACCATATATAAGTAACCTGTTGGTCTATATCTATATTCGTCACCTTTGTATATGTTATAATATGTTAATTCTGACAAATCAGTTGTTAATTTTGAGCTTGAGAAACTAACCTTATTCCACTCACTTAAACTACTATCGGTTCCTGATTTAAAATAGTAAGCATAATCAAAGGTATATGTTGATTGTGTTTCACCTGATGTTGACGGTGTAAAAGTAAAATATTCATTATCGCTACCAGATACTACCTCTGAAGAGTCTTTGGTATATCTTGCAGTTTCTCCAGAAAAAGTTGATGTTGCTGGAAATTTTACTTCGTTTTCTTGATATTCACCTTTAGACCACTCTATCTGATTTCTTTTTAAATTATTAGATTGTGATAATACATTAGCAAAAAACATAGTAACTTGTGTATTACTAACAATTTCATTACTTTTTAATGTAGTTTCAAAATTATCTAAAATATCTTGTATCGCATTGTTTGATACACCTATTAATTCTAAATTAGTTTGTGTGATATTTCCAAAATCAAATGCGTCAGACGCAACCTCATCTCTAACACCTATTCTATATAAATCATTAGTATTATTTAAATTACTAAATTGTATTTTTGGTGTTGAGTCAGTTGCATTTAAATCTAAGTCTTGTGTTGTGAGTATTTCTGTAGACGGTTTAGTCTGATATTTAGATTGTCTCAACCCTTTAAAACTTGTTGTCATATGGTTTGGATTTATACTATGACTAACACTAGTTATTAAATATGCACCGTTAAAAAATGGAACATTTTGTAAATCAAAATACATTAATGGTTGTATATTCATACACCCCAATGCCTCAATACTACAAGTGTAAGATCTAGTTTTAAATAGTCTCAATAAATTAGTACCTACGTTTGATGATTGTGTGGCACCTCTTTTATCTATAGTATCACTAAGTACGGAAAAATATTCTGCAGTTTCTTTATGTTCTTGTTGATTTAAAGAAACATTAGTAAATATTGTTTGATTTTGTGCACCAAAAGCAACCCTAAATGCAACTAAAGAGTAATCATCGTTTGATGGATCTTTAGCTTTTTCAGAATCCACTATATCTTTTGGTACCTCACCAGTTTTAATTGACCACCCATCGTTATTGAAATAGTAATTATTTCTTTCTTTTATATCTAAATACTCTGAAACACCACCAATATAAATCCCACAAAAAATAGGTCCTGTCGCGTCATTATTTGTAATATTCACTTGTGGTGTAAATATTTTACTTACCTCATTAGCATTTTTATAATTTATGTATGTGGGTAGTATTTGAAATAAAAAATTATTGTCTCTTAATATCTGAGACATCATTAAGTAAATACTATTATCTAAATCTTTAGCAGTTGTTAATAAACTTTTTAAATTTATGGTAACCTCATCACCTATATCCCTCCAACCTCTATCAATAAATTTAAAGTATTGTATTAAATCTCTATCACTACCATAATCCCCACATATAGAAAAACTTTTTTCTGTGGAGGACACCCATTTATTATTTATATTTTTAAAGTAGTTATATATTTCTAACTTTATTTCGTTATTTGGGTTTTGTTTTTTATCTTCTTCAGTATCTTTTTCACCCGTATTATTATCTTCAGATGTCAATGAATCAAAAACACTTTTAAATTCATCTATATAATTTTTATAATTTTTTATACTAACTGATAAACCTTCATCTTTATTAGGTTCTGGATTGAATATGTTCGATTTTAATATTATTAAATTTTTTTTCTCTTTTATTTTGTTTAATATAAAATTACCACCTTTTTCATTATCAGTTTCACTAAAAGCCTCATTAGTATATTTAACCATTTGTAGCTCAAATTCCTTACTATTAGTATTAACACCTATATTTATATCAACCCAACGTTTAAATTCGTTTATAAATGAGTCTTTAACACTTTTGGGTAAATTTAATATATTATCTTCTATTTTTTTACTTTTTATTTTAGATTTATCTTCAACACTACCATAACCAAAATAAGACATTTTTGTTAAATATTCGTCTTTTGGTGTATTAAAAATATCATATTTACCATTAAATTTTATAGGATCTGTTGATTTTCCATATCTCCATAATAACCCCCCTATAAAATATACGTATAATGATGGTAATTGTACCACTCTAGCACCACTAAATGCAGGTGCATTATAAAAAACAGAATCTAAAAACCCTTTTTTAAATTCTCTGAATGGAAAAGTACTTAATAATAAATAACCTTTAGATTCTTTTGTTTGTTGATTATAAAATTCTCCACCTACTAATTCATTTTCGTAATCTATTTTTTGATTGTTAGGGTTAAATTGCGTTATGTTTAAATATTCACCAACATTACTAGTATTTGCACTTATATTAATATCAGATATTTTTGTTTTGGAAAGACTATCAAAATTACTATCGTTTGACTTATATATATTTTTCGCAACTTTTTTATCCCAAACATTTATGGTATTATTTGTAGTTAAGTTGTTATACTTATAAAAAGTTTTATAATATATGTCCCCAGTAGCCTGTTTAGTATCTATATCTACTATATTATTATAATCCTCAGTTTCCTTTATTTGTGATAATAATTTTTTGGAGTTTACTATTATATCATTTTCATCAAATAATATAAAGTCTATAGAAGCATTATTTCTATCTTCCCCTAACAAATACCCTCCGAATTTTATTGTATCTTTAAAAGATGGTTTTTTCACTGTACCACCTTTTATTTCTATATTATCCCTATAAAATTTACTTTTAGTGATATAATCGTTACTATTAAAATCACCTGAACCCATTTGGTTAAGGATGTTTTTAAGTAATAATAATTTTTTATTATCAATTTTTAATGTTTCGTAAGCATTTAATGCGTCAAATTTTCCATAGTTTGCGAAAGAACCACCAGTATTAGGAGTAAATAATGAATAGTTTTCTAATATAGCTAATCTTTCAAAAGTAGTAGAAATAAAATTTTCTTTTACTTTTGGTTCATCGTTATATCCTCTGAATAATATATATGGGTTTTCATTATAGTCTATAGGGTTTATTGGGAACCAATTGTCAGTATCTAAAACACCTTTATTATTTATAGTAATTTGTTGTAAATCACTTTTTCTTTTTAAGAAATTATCATAAACTTCTTCTACGAATTTGTATTCAGGAAAATATTGTTTTTTAACGCCTTTTACATCACCAATATAAATTTCTTCTATGGAACCATCTCCATTATCTCTATAAATTGTTGGCCAAGCAACACTTTTACTACTTTCTTTTAACAAACTTTCAGGTATATCTGTTTTATTTTTCTTTAATATTTTATTCCTTTGTCTTACGTCTGCATCTTCAGATGATTTTGTGATATCATAAACAGTTTCAACCATTGCCTGTGTATTATTTGCAATAATTTCAAAACAATTTTTCACATTAGGTAAAAAATTATTATTACTTTTGAAATTAGATAGTAATATATCATTACTTTCTACCTGTACGATTTCCCTTTGTGTCTCTATATAACCTTCTAAATCGTTTATTTGATCCTGTAATGTTGCTCTAATTTCTCTAAAATCTACAACCAAAACTTTAGTTTCTTTTAACATAGTGCCATTAAAAAAAATTCCCGTCTCTACATCCTCTCTAAAGGAATCACTATCAAAATCACTATTTACACCTGATTTATCTGATTCATAATTATTTTGTAAATACAAATTTAAAGGACTTTTAGGTGTATACATTTCCTCTAATATATTACTAAGAACAAAATTATTATTTGTTAAATCATTTTGTTGTGAAGTAAGTAAATAGTTTTTCCAACTATCTGGTTGATTATTTAAATTAAATAACGTTAAAAAGTTTTTCTCTTTGGTGTCTTCTTTTAAAAAATTTTGTAGATTTGAAATCCCTCCTTTTATTTTTTGTAATTTATTTAGATTTTTCCCCTTTAATGCATCTATACTATCATTTGATTCTTTTTTAAGTTCTTTATTAGACGATACATATTCTTGATATGTTTTTATTGCGTCATCTAAAGCAATAATATAATTTTTATAATCTGTTAAATTAACTACATTAATCAAAAGATAGTCTCTAATTGACCAATAGTTTTTACTACTATCTAATGTACTATCTTGTATTGTAGATGTCTCTACTTGTAAATTATCGTTTTTTATTTTTAAATATTCTTTTAAAGTATTGTCTTCATTACTTTGATTATCACTTTCTTTTTCTATCGGTATACCTACAAAAGATTGTATATTTTTTAATAATTTTAATTTAGTGTTTAAAAATTTTAATAAAGAAAAGTTATCACTATCTAACTTTACACTTTCTGTTTCTGCATTAAGACTAGCAATTTTTACAAAAAAGTCATCTATCTTTCTTATACCTAAAGTTTTTTGATTACTTAACTCTTCATTTTTTGAATTATTAAATATATTATTTAAATTTCTTAACCCTACGTCAGTATTTACTACACCAATAATATTACCTAATACCATATCATTTAAGAAAGCTTGTTGGTATCCTACAAAATTTGCAGTAATATCAAAATTACCCTTACTACCATCAAAATTAGATGTCCAATTTAACATATGTAAACAAAAATCAACTTTTTGTCCGAAATAACCTTTAACTGAAAGTTTAAACAATGGATAAGGCATTTTAAAAAATACCGCGTAAGGAGATAATATATCGTTATTGGTAATCGTATCAAATAACGCACCACCTCTAACATCTGTAAATGTTATATCTACTCTAGGGACTAAACTAGCATCATATTTAATACTTATAGATTTAATACCAAAACCTTCTAAAATTCCTGCACTATTTGTGTCACCATTACTAAATCCACCTATCTGAGTCCAATCTGTAGTTGCATATGTATTTTGTTTTTCAGGATCTAATTTACCATTATTATCATACCTTATTTTTGTAGATATAAAATTAACTTCATCTTCTACACCAAATTTTGAAAAATTATCACCATTATACGTAACCCTACTTTTTGGGAATGCAGAAAATTTAACATATATGAACATGTCTTCTGCGGGGTGTGTCCCGTTATTTGGTGGTACGGTGTCAACTACAAATACAGAACCTATTTCTTCTACTTTATTTCCCATAAAACTATTATTTAAATACCATATAAAGTTATATACTCTTCTACTTTATCAATATATTGTTGTAAACTATCTCTAAATGGAAAAGGTATCACTATAATCTCATCGTTTGGGATATTTTCTTCTACACCACCATATTGTGGATTCGCTAACAATATCAACCAACCATGATATGGGTTATTATAGTATTTTTGACTTAACCTATCTAACCTACTAAATTGTGACCTATAAACTACACTTTTATCTGTTGGTTTTGAGTCCAACCTTATAAAAGGTAATGGTTTATATGTTCCGTCTACTTTAAATTTTTGATATCTATCGTAATATTCTTTTCCCATATTATTTTAAGTTAAACCATCTTTTGTTATTGTAAATGTTTTAGTAACTTTAGTTTTACTTTTGTTTTCAGTTAAAAAGGCTACAACTTTAACTTTGTCTTCCTTATGTTCTTTAAGGTAATCTTCATTATTTTTCTTTTGTTCTTGAAATTTTTCCCGTTCCTTTTTCCACAATGTTTTGTTAGCTTCGGTTTTAAAGTTTTTAAAGTTAATTTTTGCAGCATTTAATGCAGTTTCACGATCATTAAGTGCCGTATCATTATCAGCTAATATTTGTGGATCAACTACATCTCCAGTACTATTCACTTTTTTAATGTTAGTTTCGTAACTAGAATCTTCAGTAGTACCTTCATCAGATTCAGAACCTATTTTTACTTTATAATCTATTTTATTAGATGGGTTTGGTTCTTTTCCAATAACTTGTTCTGCAGGTGGTTTGTCATCTTTTGTTTTTATTATAATTCCATCTGTACCACTTTTTTCAATAAGTAACACATTATCCCCATTTCCATCTGCATCATCTCCATTTTCTGAATCTTCTAATTGATCAGTTACCGCTTCTTCCTTTAAACTATCAAGAAATGATTTTAAACCAGCTTTCTCTAAACCTTCAGATCTTTCTTCACCCAATTTTAAACCATCTATAATTTCACCATTTTTAATTGTGTCTGATCTAGGATCATATATCTCAGTATTGGCATAATAATTATATGATACCGCATTTTGTAATCTATTTATTGGACCATTTAATGAATGCCCACCTAGAAAGTCTATACTCAATTGAATCGAAGCAACCATCGGTTGTACACCAATCCCTTCAGGATTTAAATCGTATTGGATACCACCACCACCATCATAACTAATGGATAAACTGTTTATTGCTATTTTTGTGTAGAAGAAATCACCAACTCTTAATATACATATTGGTGGTCTACCGAATGATAAGTTTTGTGGTTTTATGTTACCTTTATCATTAATACTAGGTCCTTGTCTAAGACATTGATTTAAAAAAGTTAATCTACTATTTAAACCTTCGGGTGTAATACTATGAAAGGTTGGGTTAAAATATTTTATTTTTTCAGATATTGTTTTAAAATAATTTGGGTAATTTTCATCTATAAAATCAAAATATGCACTTTCATCTATTAAAAGACTATCGATTAACTTAACATCTTCAGGGTCAAATGTACCTGCAGCTTTTTCTTTTTCTTCTTTTTTAGGTTTTGCACTTTCAGAATCTTCTACACTCGATGAATATTTTACTTCTACATAGGCTTCAGTACCATCTCTAACTACTCCGTTTTTAATATATTTTATATTTTTAGTACCCAATTTATCTTTTAACGATTTTTTTACTTTATCTGCTCTATCATTGGCATCTTTTTTTGATTTTCTTCTTCTTTGGTTTTCATTTAAACCTTCTTCTCTTTTTTCTTTTGTACCAGAATAACCATTAATTGTTATTTTAATGTTAGGGTTATCAGTACCTACTAAAGTAGTTAATTGGTTTTCTATTTTACTAATAATATTGTCTGTTTGTCCAATGTCTAGTTCTTTATTTTGTGCAAAACAATTTGAGTTGGATGATGGACATTTAAAATCTACTTTTCCGTTACCAGGTGTAAATTGTGAGGAAGTAGGGTTAGCTTTTTGTTCTTGTTTTCTCTTTAATTTTTTTCTTATTTCTTCTTTGTCACCCTGTGAAACGGTATCATCTAAAGAATTAAGAAAATCATCGGGTGTAACACATCCCGCCAAAAATCTTTCTATTAGGTTATTACTTTTACCCCTATAACCATTAATAACTCTAGGGTGATCAACAACAATTTTAAAACTTAATGAACCCGTTCTTGTAACATTATTATAAGTATAAATGGGTTCATTTCTACCAATAAAATCTGTTTTGGTCCAATTTGCAGATGTGTTTTCATCAAATGACAAATCATATGGTGGAAACCACATTATTCTACCTTGATTTCCTGATAATTTATCACCAGGACCAATCTCACTTACAGGTAAATCTGCTAAATTATCTGCCCAAGCTAAATTTTCTATAGATAACATAAATTTCTTTTTAACTGAAGTTGAGTCTTCTAATGTTGGGTAATATTTGGGTTGTCCAGCATCTGTCAATACACTTAAAGATTTATTAATACTTGTAGTTGAAAAACCTTTATTTCCTTTTGGTGATGTAAATAATCCTGTGTTTCTTATTGCATTTCTGTAATTATACCTATCATTAACAGTCCATACTCTACAGTAATTACCATTCGCTTCCGCATCTATTAACAATGATTCACTAATAGCGTTACCCCTACTAATCAATCTATTTTGTTTTTTATCTTTAAAGAATTTTTTAGTTTGATTAATATAAACAGAATCTTGATTATTATCTACTAGTTGTTGTGTTTTATATAATAATGTTTTTTCATTAAAGTTTTGTTCCCCACCAGTACTCCAAAAGAATTTGTTTGGTTCACCGAAAGGTTCTCCAATACCTTCTATATCTGTTCTTTGTGAATTACCTGACGTATCAGTATCTCCATTAAAATCAGAACTATCAAATGTTTTTGATATTAATGAACCCCTATTTGTACTTTTTTCAGAACCAATATAATATCTCCCATTTGTACCTTCTTCAGATGTACCTTGTAATCTTCTATCATTATATAATGGACGATATGAATTTCTGTTTAATAAATCAAAAGTAAATTGTACTTGTGATAAACTAGTTCTTTCTAATAAACTACCCATTCTAATTTCAACACCCATTGTAGGTTCAACACCCTCTTGTGTGTCAGAATCACCACCAGGTATTATATTACTACTATTGTACTCATTCCACCCTATCGCATCGTTTGGTAACGAATCAGAAATAACAGGATTACCCCTTAATTTATCCACATAATTATTGACTATATTACCCAAAGGTTCTGTTATATAACCTGTACTATTAGTATTTGGGTTCGCTGCATCCTCAACTTGTGCGATTTTATTTATAATAGTATTCTCTAACTCTACACCACCGACAAGCCCTAAAGATGTTTCACTTTGGAAATCCAATCCTTTATAATTATCAATAACATTAAATGGGAACCCTACACCAACACTTTCACCATTAGGTATTAGTCCAAATCTATCTGAAGAATATGTTGTTGGATAAGGTTTTCTTTCTCTTTCACCAAATTCTTCTGGTATAGGTTTTGGTAATGTCGGAGGAATTGTTAAATTATATGTAATATATTCATCATTTTGTGGTGAATACGGATTTAAATTAACATTTTTAGTAGTCCTAAAAAAAGTTCCTAAAGGAAACATTTTATTATCTTCATCATAATGTATAGAAATGTTCTCATCACCCGTACCAAAAATAGGTACATTAATGATTTTACCAATATCGTCTAATTTAGATACTAATCCTGATTGCGTTAATGTTTCATTAACTGGTGGCGGTAGATTTCTACCTAATATACTATCTCTAAACTGTTGTGTTGATAATACACCTAATTTATAAAAGATACCTTGATGATCTAATATTCCTGCCATATATAATAATTTCTTATTATATAAATATTACATCAATAAGATTCTGGAAAAATAAATAATAATTATTATTCTTGTTCTAATTATTATCTAGTTATACTGGTCCTTGTAATAATAAGGATAAAATATTGAAAAGTCAATAGTTAAATAAAAAAAATTTATAAACTACCTCCTCCTATCATAACACTATTACTTTTTGAAGTATTATTTCCATCAATAGAACCTTTAGCGTTAAGGAACATATTTGATACTGTTTTAGATATTACATCTTCCATTCCCGACAAATCTAACGAAGGATTATTTGATTCTAATTTAATTGTTGCGTTAAAATTAACGTTTTGATTAGTTGTTTGATTATTGTTATTATTAGTTGTAGTTGTTTTATTATCACCACCTTTAGTAACTTTATCTTTTTGTATGAAAAAAGCGTAGTCATTAACATCTGGTTCAATAACCGCAGACATAGTACCTTTAGGCATCCTAACTAAACTATTTCCTCCAGGTGTCATAATACCATCTGGTGTTGGTATTGAAGTACCACCTTTTGCTATTGAAGTTAAACTTTTATTTAATAACCCAAATTGAGTTGTTAACAAACTCAATAATGTTTTATCTCCAGTAAATAAGTCATTTATATTTTCATTTAAATAATTAATTTGAGTAGCAATTTCGTCACCTAGTTCTTTTGCTTTTACTTCTGGGTTTTTCATAAAATCTGCCATTGCAGTACCAACAACATCTTCATCTTTTAACAAATCACCAGTATTACTAACTAAATCAGTTAATAATGTAGTTAATTCATTTTGTGGTTTAACTAAACCAGCCTCTAAAGTTTCATATAAGTCTACCGTTGCTATAGTTTGTGCTTTTATTTCTTCTAATGTATTTTTTGCGATTTCAGAAGTTGTAAGAGTCGCATGTGCAGTTTGTTTAATAGGATCTTCATCAGGTTGTGTAGTTAACATACCTTCTTCTATTGCAGATCTTAAAACCCCACTATCATCTATATCAATTTTCTGCCCACCAAAATCAACTTGCCATTTACCCGTTGACGTATCAAATTTAGCCATAGATGCAATTGCAGATTGTTCTTCTTCACTAAACATACTTGAACCATCAAAGGCCTCTCTAATATCTTTTAATTTAGAAGTTTGATAAGCCATATCAATTACATTGTCTTTTGATAAACCTAATTTATCTGCCATAAATGTTAATTGTTGTTTAGCTTCTGCAGGTAAAGTATACTCACCAGTTTCCTCATTAAACACCGTCATGTTTTGAGTCATTTCTTCTAGTTTTTTGGCTAGTTCCTCTGGTTTATTTCTAGCCATATACATAACCTCAAAAGGATCACCAAATGCCTTTGCAATATCACCACCCATTAATTGTAGTTCTGCAGCAGCTTCTATTGCCGCTTCGGGATTATAGAATTTATCTGCCATTCCTAACATATCTGAAACATCCATTCTCATATCTACTGCTAATTTAGCCATTTCAGTCATTGCTTTAACTCCACCTTTAAATGACATTCTTTGCATCGATGCAAAATTTCTTTCTAAGACATCAGTAACTTTTTTTGCGTTTAAACCTAAAGCTTGTGCGTCACCATATACTTCTGTAATACCTTCATACATTCTATCAACACTAACACCCATTAAATCAAATCTATCTGTTAATTCACCTACGGATTCAGCGGACATACCTAAACCTGCTATCATTTGTGCCATTTTTTTGGTGTCTTCTTCAGGGAAAAACCCTTTAAATCTACCACTACTTTCTGAAATTGACTTTAGTGTTGATGATAAATCATCTGCGTCTAAACCTAACCTAGCAAAGGCAGGTAACGATTCTTTAAAACTATCAGATAGTGCTTTAGATTGTGCAGCACCCAACCCCATATCTCTACCTAATTTTTTATATGTTTTAGCAATACCTTCAGCGTATAAATATTGTTCTTTAGTATTTTTTAACCAAGAAACTGAATCTAATAAAACTGCATATTGTTGATTTGAAACATATTTTAGTACATTGTTTGATTGTTCCCAATTACCTAAAATTGATTTAGATAACTCACTAGATTTCTTATATTGTGCATTTACCCTTTTTTGTGCATCTTCAAGTTCTTCTGTAGATTTTAAAACATAATTTTCTAGCGCCTTTTTAGCTTCATCTTCATCACCTGTTTTTGTACCATAAAGAATATCTATTGCATCTTGTATTGATATACTCATTATTTTATAATTTTTATCTTAAACTTAATATTTCTATATCACCAGAAACTCTATTTCCGTTGTATCTACCATTTTTGTATGTTAATTGTAAACTACACCTTAATCTACCAGAAGTATTAAAATTGTCTAAATATATTAACAAACTAACATTTCTTTGTAAGTTATTATTCTTTAAATTGAGTATGTACCCTTGAGAAGTTTTTTTAGTAGTCAACACCTTAAACTCATCTCTCTGTCCATATTTATAATCTAATGTATATTGTTTATTAACATCTGCAACTAATTCCAATTTAAAATCGTCTTTAAATCTTAACTTAATTTCATTGTAATTATATTCTGTAGTACTATATGTGTCACTACTATAATACTCATCTGCCAAATCACCAGATGTTTTACTTACAATATCTTGATATAATTCTTTTTGTTTTGCAATCTCAGCATCTATATCAATAAGTGAAGGTTTTTTTGGTGTTAATACTTTTTCTAACTCTCTTGAAACATTAATGTTTTTTAATGACATTTTATCTTTAATCTTACGTTTTAAAAACTCCTCACCACCAGTATCTAAAATAAAATTAACTACTTTAGGTCCAAACATTTGTACTCCTGTTTTAATAAGTCCCACAATCTCATTAATTGGTTTTTTTTGTTCAGACTCTAATAAATTTTCAATATCATTTATAATTTCTTCGATAATTTTATTCTGTTCATTTATATTCATTACAATAGTTTTATTAATAAATATAAAAAAAAACAAAAAACTACTCTTCGTTATCTGGGTAAAGTTGGGATAAAAAGTTTCTTCTCATATATGTAGGCATCACCATAATATCACTATACGTAAAGTTACCGTACTTAACTAAATGAAAAACTTCTTTTACTATTGATGAAATATAGTTAGAATTCAGGCCAGAAAAAAGATTTTCCCAGTCTAAGAAAGCACTCTACGGACTCCTCCTCCTCAGTCCGCGCAGTTGTTTTAAAATTTAAACCTGGTTCATTATCAGAAATAAATTTATTAAGTTTTCTACTATCCATAATTGTCATTTTTTTCTCAATAAAATTATTAATAGACAATTTATCTCTATTTCCATCAATTTCCATAATCATCCTTTCTAATTTTAAAGTATTGTAAAATGAAACTTCAGTATTAAATTTTTTCTTAGTGAATTCATCTTTTTCTATAATTTCTTTTTCGTCTTTAGAATTTAAAAACCTAAATTTAATATTTTTTTTACTCTGAGGTAAAACAAAGTCAAATTCATTATTCTCATCTGGTTTTATAACTAACTTTTTCTGTTCTAATTTAGATAAATCTATAGTACCCTCAACTGGATTATTTTTACTATTTAATACTGCTTGTTTATATTCTACACCGAAAGCGGTGGTTCTTAAAAAAACTATAATTGCTAATCTATCACCTTCTAATAACTCATCAACAGGAAATCCTAAATCTTTTACTTTTCTTTCTATTAACACATCTAATACCTTACCAGTGCCTAATATATTAGGTGAAGATAAAACATTTTCATCCATAGCAGTTAAATATTCTATCTTAATACTACTTTTTTTATTAGGATATAATAAACCCTGTGAGGGTAATTCTATAACATCATACGGTACTTTATATTCGTTAGGTACGTAATTAGGGTCTAATGTATTTTCCATAATTTAAAACTTTTATTATAAATATAGTTAAAATATTTTTTTTGTAAATAAAACTAACTTAAACATTACATTCCAATATCAGAAGACGAAATTTTTTCTTTAACTTCTTTAGCTTCCTTATCTAAAGTTTGTAAAATTAAATTTTGTTGTTCTTCGGGTAAATTTTTAAACCATTCTGAATCTACCATCTTTTCTTTTGTATTTTCGAATTTTTCTTTTACTTTTAATTCAAACTTATCCCCAGCTCCTTCTACCTTATTCGATAAGGAATCTGCTTGATCAAAAGCATATTGTTCAATTTCATCATATGTTTCCCCAATACTGTTTAATAAATCAAAATCCCTACCTCTCGAACCACCTTCACCTGTTAAAGGTGAGTATTTCGCACAACTAACACCCAAAGGTTTACCACCTCTACATATAAAATGTTCACAAAAATCTTCAGGAAACCAATTTTCATCATTTAATGTATTTCTTTGCTTCCTGACCCACCTTTCGTAATCATCTTTATTTTTATAACCTTTAGGGGTAGGTAACGTTTCTTTAGCTTCTCCTTTTTCATATCCTTTTAATTCATAACACTCAGGGGTAAAAGTACTACCAAAACTCCATATATATGTATCCGCATCAGCATATAACATATCAGTGGGTGATTTACCACCTAAAACCATATCAAATATCGAATTATATAAATCCCTAACAAGATAACCAATCATATAATTTTGACTAATTGAATAACCGTATATAAAAAATTTATACCTATTTTTGGTGTCTCTTAATAATTTATTACCCGCAAAGGTGTTTTTTAAAAAAACGTTATGCAAAGTTTTACCTTGTCCATAAATAAACAAATCACCCAAACCTTCTTTATTTAAAAGTGGTATTAGTCTATCGTCATCAAAATCACCTAATAATCTAATAACTCTATCATCAGTAAATCTGGTATTTTCCCAAGCCTTTATTTTTGCCAATCTACTAACAATAGGGTTATCTGTGGTAAATATAGCCCTTTTAGAGTTTATATCACCACCAAGAAGTTTATTTAATCTAGTTGCATATCTTGTTTTAAAAGTTTTAACTAAATCGTTATATTTTTGATGTGCCTCACCAATAGCTTCCTTTGCTGCCCTTTCAGCCGCACCATCAGCAATTCTTTTCATAACCGCAGCATTATCAATATTTTTAGAAACCTTAACACCCTCAACCATATCAATAGTTTTTCTAACAATATCATCTGAACTATCAGATGTCTTTAACATATTTATCTCATCCCCATATTTACTTGAAACATCACTAAAGATTTTTTCAACATCTGAATCTGGATGCCAAATAGCATCACTTTCTAGTCTTTTTGTTATTTGATCTTGTAAATCGTCTACCATTCTTTTTTGAGTACTAACGTCCCACGCATCTTGTATATGTAGACTAATACTTTTTTTAACCCCATTAAAATCAATTACCATTGATATATCCGCACCATTTCTTTTAAATGTATTTAATATAGATTTCATATAACCATCTGATAAAAGATCTGGTGTTGTTTTAGATACTGAACCATTAGTAACTACGTCATCTATCATTTTACCAACGTAAGAAGGAAATTCCTCATCAACTAGTTTAACATAATCGGGATTTTTTTTTACTATATCTAAAAATTCATCTGCATTTTTATACGACATAGAAAACTCACCCCATCTTTTCGCACCTTTACCCGCATGTGCATCATCTACCAAACTAAATAATTCATCTAACCAACCAAATCTACCACCTGCAGATTCATTTAAGTTACCATATATACGACTCTCATCGAATAATGATTTCATTCTTTTTATTTCTTCATTTAAATTTTTCATATTAATTATTTTTGTATTTTTGTCATATCCAAAGTAACACTTAAAGTTTTCTTTTTATTACTTTTTACTTCTTCCCATTTAGTAGAACCATCTTTTAAAAAACTAAAAAAAGCACCTTCCACCTCTATACTTCCACCATCACAAACGAATTCTCCCCTAAATTCTAATTGTTTATATTTTATAGTTTCAGTATCATCTAATAGTTTATATGTTTTTGGTGAGTTAAAAATTTTACGAAAAGCATATTCATTATTTTTATTCACAAACATATACGTTCTATCTTCCCCACTTGGTGAATCGGATACCGTTATAACACATTTACCTTCGTGATCAAACTGGGAATATTTTATACCATTATCTCTTAAGACCTTTGCGACACAATCTAATTTATCTGAAGGAAATTTACATTTTGCTTTCTGTTCCGATTGTGATTTATTTAAATTATAAACAGAATAACCTTTATCCTTTAAAAATTCTTTAGCGTCATCAACATCATCACACACTTCGTTGATTGTATTACCGTATAATTTTTCTTCAGTAAATAAAGATTTTATCCTTTCTATTTCTTCTTTTAAGTTATCCATATTATATAAATATATCAATTAAAAACAAAATCTATTGCCATATCAATAATTTCATCAGCACCATCTATATCTTTTATACTTATTTCATCAGTAGAATTATAATTTAAAGAAATATATGCCATAGCTTTTTCCCATTCTTCACCACCTAACATTTCAATACAAGACTGTCCCTCACTTGTATCTATAAACGTTTCATTAGTTTTACAATATGTTTTAAAAACTTTTTCAGTAGTTTTACAATTACCCATTTTCCAAGAGTCAATATTTTTATCTTTGACATATACCCAAGAATCAATATCTTTTATATTAGGATAAATTTTATAATCATAATTACCACCAGCATCTACACTAATCCCACCTTTAGAAATATCATCATTTAATTTAACATCAGTAATTATTTTAAAATTTTGAGTACAATTTTTTGTAAATTTATCGTATATTGGTAGTTTATCTATAAACCCATAATCATCGAATTCATCTAATGATTTATTGCAGCTATTTAATGCCTTTTCCGCATCTTTTTCATTTTTTATTCCCCAACCAGCAAAAAGTTCAGACAAACCAAAATTAATTTGTTCTTCAGTAGCACCTTTTTGTATTAAATTTTCTTTAAAAGAAAGATAACTAGGTAACAACATTGCACTATATAAAAATGCCATAGCACCCGCCTCTAGTTTTGTTGTCGGGGCAACGTGTTTCCATATTTTGTGGTAATTATTCTCCCCAAAATGTTTTTTAATAGATTTTCTTACTGCCACACTTTCTCTATCCCCCTGATTTATAAAGGTTTGAACATCTTCTGTAAATTTTTTATTTTTCTTTGCCCAAACAACAAGTTTATTCTTATTTCCTGAACCCACTTGTATAATAAGATCGTCTAATAATTGTTTTGATTCTGAAGATAATGCTTGACTTTCATTTTTTAAAATTTTAACAATTTGTTGTTCACTTTTACCATGTAATTTATTTAATACCACCATAACTTCTTCTGCACTTTCTTTAGATACTTTATACGATGCACCTAAAATTTTAGATAATGCAAAACCACCAGCTAAAAATCCTGCCCTAAAGGCAGCCTCACCAAAATTACCTTTAGCTACAGATACTGTTGCATTGCCTATTTCTATTGCAGTTGCAAGTCCCCAAGTAAATGGTGTTGGTATTAAATATAAAACTATTGACGTTAAATCTGCCCAATCTTGACCGTTCCAGCTCATCAACCATTTACCAAAATGATCTATTTGATATTCTAAACCTTTACTTTTTATACCTTTTTCTTTTTTGAAACGAATATTTTTCGATTCTGCCCCTTTATATTCACAAGGAAATCTACTCAACCCCACTTTACTATTAGCGGATTTTATCTTATTTTTAATCTTATCAATATCATAAGTCCCATAAACTTGACTAAACCATTGAGCCCAATTATGAACACCTAAAACTTCACTATTATATTTTTCTCCATATTTACCTGAAGGAATTCTATCTAAATTTTGACCAGGTTTTACATTACCCATAATAAAATAACACATCCAAGGATAATTGGCATTAGAAGGTAGAAACGTCTTTTTATCGTCATATTCTTTTAAGGTACCATAAGGATTTAAACTTTTTATTAAAGCTCTATCACTAGTACCTGGACTATCCCCAATATCCCAAAAATATATATATCTACATCCTTCATTCGTAGGAATTAATCTACTTTTATAATCTTCAATTTCTCGTAAATAATCAAAACCTATTTGATTCACCATCATCGATGATATATCTACGGCATCGAAATACATATAATAATTTTTATTAGATTCTGCAATAGTTGACCAACCCCATGATTTTAAAGTTTTATTTGTTTCTTCAAATACACCCTCTTTATAATCTACGGATTTTTCTGTAACTTTCCAAGAATCTCTATCCCTTTTAACTTTATTATAATAATTCAACCTATACTGTTTTAACTTTTTAAACAATTTATCGTCATTAACACCATCACCACCTTCACCATCATCAATAAACCCCGTATAATATGGTCGATATCCTTTCGGTATTGGGTCACCTTTTTTTATTTCTTTAATATTAAAATCATCATCCCAAACCAGTTTTTTACCATTTTGAGTTTTCCAACCTGTATTTTTTAAATCAGCACCTGAACCATCATTCAATAACAACCATGTTTTATTTTTTCTATTTTTAATGCTTTTTCTTATCCAATGTCTTTCACAGTCGTCCCAAACTTTCCACTGATAATCATACCCATCTTTAAATGGATCTTTTAATGTCCAGTCTCTAGGTGCGTCCCACGCACTATTCCATTTTCCTGGTATTGGACAATCTTTTTGTTCATTAATGTAGACACTATCTATTTTCTTAATATCGTTTAAAAATATTCTGTTGTACTGATTTTCTGTTAATATAATTTTCATTTTAATTTATTCTAAATTTTTTATCATCAATAAATGAAATATTATCTATACTATTAATATCTTTAATATCTGTTAATGCTGAATTTTCCTCCTTAACTTTTTTATTTAATTCTTTAATTCCTTTTACTATTCCTTTTTGATACCCATCTCTAATTTTAAATTTACCACCACTATCTTTTTGTACTGGTGTAAATTTATTATTTTTCTTTATTATATATACATAACCATTAACATCTTTATTTAAAAATAATTCACCTGCATTATACCCATCATCCGTATCAAATATAACAGAACCTAAACTGGTTTTCTTTTTTGGTTTTTTACTTTTTACTTTAGGTTTTTCTTCAGGTTTAGGTTTTTCTTCAGGTTTAGGTTTTTTTACGGCAAACATTTAATTGATCTAAATCTTGTACCTTATTTTTTGGGTTTGTTAAAAAAGTAACACCGTCTTCACCTTCTTTTTCTATCCAACCAAAATCTATTAAATAATTAAAATAAATATTATTATCAAACCCTTTAACTAAATTTACTTCTATATTTTCCACATTTTTAGAAACTAAAGTTTTGTCTTTAAAACCATTAAATGTAATGTGTGAAGTACCTTCAGTAACTGCGAATATATTAGTTACAGAAAGATTAGAAAATACCTTAGAATATCCCTCATAATCATAATACACCCTAAAATCGTCTATAAATAGATCATCAACATTATTTAAATTAGGTAAAATTTTACCTATATTAAAAGGGCCTGAATCAAATACTAATTGTTTAATAGTTGTAACATTAGGAAAATTTTTATTACAAAATTCAATATCACCATTATCCGATTTAAACATAGAAGGATACTCTAATTTTTTAATTTCTGTAATAGAACTTAATAATTCTTCAGGTATTTTCATTTTTGGTGTACCACATTTTTGTTCGAATTCACTATTAAACCCAAACAATTTGTAAATATCCAACACCCCATCAACCATAGACTCTTCTAATGTTTCTTTAGTAACTACCATACAACCATCATCACCCACAGGTGGACACCCCTCAATAACCTTAGTTTCTTCCTCACTATTATCAACAACTTCGATATTATTTTCAATTTCACTTTTTAATCTTTGACATTCAGATTTTAATAAATTCATTTTTTGTTTTAAACTACTAATAAATTCTTTGTCTTTTGATGTCAATATTTTACTATATTTTTCTTCTTTTTCTTTTAAATTTTTTCTATTACTTTCTATTTTAGACAATGTGGAATCTGAACAGAAATCTTTAGAGTCCATATTTTCGATAATATCTTCTGATTTTTCTATTTCACTTTTAATTTTAGATTTCCCAGCAAATCTTTTAGGTTCTTTTAACACCTTAATTCCATCGTTATATATTTTCCAGTCACTTAATATTTTTAAAACCTCAGTCTTTATAGGTTCCATAACTTCCTTAACTTTATCAGGACTGGGTTCCGTATCTTCAGTTACTATATTACCATATAAACGACTTTCACCGAACAATGATTTCATTCGATTTATTTCCTCGTTTATTGTATTAAGTTTTTTCATAAAGACATTTTTATATAAATATTAAGAAATAACAAAAAATCCCTACCAAACTAATGATAAGGATTTTTTTATAAATTTAAATATTTTAATATATTAGAATACGTTGATTGCTCTGTCGAAACGAAGTGTACATGTAATATCTGCCAAATCATTAGAACTGTAATCCAAACTTCCAAAGTCAGCGTCATTCAATTGTGTTCCTTGAAGAACCCACTTTTGTACAACGACACCTGTTGGGTCTAACATTTCTAATTCTACGTCTTTCTTATATCCTGCAGCGTAACCTTGTCTACCTGTTACTGATTCTGAGTGTAAACGTACCCATTCCATCAACGCCTGTGTTGCGGAAGGTCCGATAGGATCTCTAAATGTTACTGAAATAGAATCCCAGTTAAATCTACCTATTACATAAGTAGAAGTATTTAAAAATGGAATTTCTACTTCCTGACTCGTATATTTAGGTCTAGATGTTGTAGAAACCCACCATTCTTGTATCCCTAATTCATCGGGAAATCTTAAAATAAACCTATTCTTTCTTAACGGTTCGTAAGGAACAGGCATTCTCATTAATAAATCTGCCATTTTTTCTTTTTTTTAATTTTTTATTATAGTTATTCTTTATTTACTATATAAATATTCAGTTTTTAAAAAAAACTATTTTTTTATAATTATTCTTTTCTTTTTTGTATCTTTTGGATCTGAAGTATCATAAACAGTAAAAGTAATTTCGGGGTATAGTCGTTTTAATTCATCTCTAATTAAATCTTCTATAACTTCTACATTACCTTCATCGTCATCACTAAACCCAACACTAATACCCTCAAAATCTTCGTCATCTTTAATTTTAGATATTTGACTAACTATTCTATCTACAAAACTTTTAAATGCAATTTTCTTTCCTTCTTCTGGATTTGTCCCCACACTTTCTAAACCAAACCTTTGTGCAAATTCCTCTGAAGATACTGGATGGTAATCTTGTAAATTTAAATATTCGTCTATTGTTAATCCATTAAGATTCTTTTCCATTTCTTTTTCCTCCACCCAACTCATATCTCTAATTATAACCTTTATACCTTCTTTTATCGCCTTTGGTGGGTTAGACCTAGCGGTAATAATAGAAAAGTCGCTACCACTTATTAATGCCTCTTTAAACTTATCAAAACTAGGACCATAACTACGATTACGTAATGCCCTTTTTGTATCTTCAATAAACGCATCATAATCTCTAAAATCTTTAAACGCACTTAGAATATCATCGTTTGGGTATCTAAACTCTTTTCCTAATTTATGTCTGACACTTCTAAATTGTTCTGTCGATACTGACACAGGTACCCACATAGTATTACCTTCACTACCTAAATCCGCAATATCATTACTATTAACATTGTAATCTAAATGTATTCTTGTGGGCATAACCAATATATTGTCATCCCAATCAAAAGAATACGCTTTTTTCTTAAACTCTTTTAATAATTTATATTGTGACTCTGTAAGTTTAATATTCATATAATATAAATATCTTTATAAAATAAAAAACCCCCACTATTGTGAGGGTCTTATATTTTACCTAAGTATTGTTGTTTTGATTTACATAAAAATGTCCGTACTATTCATAACTTCTTTTCCACATTTTTCTGAACATTTCATTAGATTAAACCCTATTGTCATCACCTCACTTAATTCGATATTTCCAAGATCAGATAAAAACTCAGTAATATCTGTCATAGAGGGTACACCTCCCGAAAACAAAACATCTATAGCCTTTTCTGCTTTACCTTTATGTTTATCACCTAATGACTTTTTTACACAAGATATACAATCATCTTCATTTTCATTTAAATATCTTTTTGTAATTATTCGTAAATCACTTTCTGATAATTTAATTACTTTTCCGTTTTTTTTAATTTTCATATTTTTATAGTTATAAATGGGGAGAAATTAATCTCCCCATATTAGTATTATTTTTAGATATCATCGAAAGATGCTCCAGTATTAGTGATGTTGAACTCAATTGAAATGAATTCTAACGATCTTGTTGGTTTAATAAAGATTCTACCATTAAGTTCGTTTCTATCAATAGACTCTGGTGTGTCGTCCAATGTAACTCTAAAGTCAGTTAAACCTCTCTCTTTTCTAATGTTATCCAAAATTGGGTTAACCAAACTTAAGAACTGATTTCTTACAACATCATCATTTTGTTCGAATAACAATCTGATTGACACCGCTGAAATAAGTTTTCTAGCTTGTAACAACAATCTTCTAACATTGATTCTGTTAAGTGCGGTTTCTTTAACTTGTAGTGTTTTATTACCGAAGATTACAACTCCTACATCTGAGAATGTCGCCATTGGGTTAATTCTTCCTTCGTATAAGTCATCTCTATCATCTAATTTTAGTTTAACTCTCGCTTTAATTGCGTTTGTTGTACCTCTATTTAAACCAGCTGCTGCGAACCAAGGGAACGCTACATTATCGGTAAGTGCGATGTTTCTCATAACTTCTACCGTTGGTGGTAACCATACGTATCTGTTATTTTCCGTATCATTCATCTGTAACCATGGCCAGTAAGTGGCGGAGTAGTTAGAATCGATAGCCGAATCCTCTACGATGTCTACCGCTTCGGATGGTGTAATCGCCACACCATCTGCGTCAGTATCAGGAGTAGTCATCACATAAAGTGAATCTGCTCTATCAATCTCTATCATATCCACTGCGTTATCTACTAATCCGATATTATCTCTTAAATCAATACCTGGTGTTGCGAATACATTAATGTTAACCGCTTCAGGATTGTTATAAGTGTAAATACCATTTAAGTATGAGTAGTAATCAGAAGTAATTCCTTGATCTCCCTCATCTGTTGTAAATATTGAGAATGTTCCGTTTGTTAATCCAATAGAACCTTTAGAACCTGTTTTTGTATAATTATCAGTATTGGTTCTTTGTAGTCTATATTCATCCCATCCGTCCCATCCACCGAATGATGTGAATGTGAATTTTCTAGCTGATAACCTTTCATAAGGTCCACCTACTAAACTAGCGTCATTTGTAAACGCTGACACACCAACTTGTAGTGTAGGAACATAACTATCATCTCCTAAATTAACTTCCGCACCATTTGCGTTTACGTCTAAGTGGAAACCATCTGTTTGTCCTGTATATACACCGTTGTTAACTGCGTTTTTACCTTTATAATCAAAGAAGTCTTGATCTACACCAATAACAGAATTTAAACCTAAATAAGTTCTTCTTAATTGTGCGGTAGTCAAAGACGTTGGGTATTCTGTTTTATACTCAATCTTTGGTGGTAGTGACGGTCTACTTCCAATGTATGTTCTATTTAACACACCTTCGAATCCTGCAGGTACTCTACTTGCCAAACTAGGATCGTTTTCGTCATACAACTCAACCATAATATATTTACTTCTTAATGGGTATTCACCATTTGCAGTACCAATCTTTCTACCGATAAATCCTGTTGCGTTTACATCTAAAGTAATGTTTGAGAATTTTTCAACAACCGATGGGTTAGAGTCAGTATCATTAAATCTTCTAATTAATAAGTCAAATGTTCTATTGTCAGGTCTGATATTTACTATTGAGAATTTAACATCTTCATTCGCTGCGTTACCATCAGATATAGTAATAAATCTAAATAGTCTTTGTAACGTTGCACCTGTTCCTGTACCCATTAATTCTGAAAGAATCCAAGGTGAAGAAGCAGATTTCCATTGTTCTTGATAATCATCTAAATTCTCTGTATCTGTAGTTTCTATAGTGTTGAAAGTAACGTCCAAACCTCTAACCTGATCTTTAGCGATTAAGTCCACTAATACATTTTCATATATTTCCTCAACCCATAGTTCAGTTTCTTTATCTTGTGTAGAAGAACCGAATACTCTAGGTAAGTAATTCTTTTTAGTTCTGTCCATAGATACGTCATAACTAAATGTGTTACCATTTGTAGCGGTACCACCTATAGTAAATGATGCCAATGCGTTACTTGGGATATTTGTAGTATTACTCATTGTTGCTGAATTACCAGTAACCTCAAACACTAATTCCTCATCTGCGTTGTAAGTACCTCTCGATCTCAATGTTGCAATAACACTACCATCAATATCTGTTAAACATGTTGCAGTATAACTTACAACCGTACCACTTGTAGTACCAGTTACAAAACTTCCACTTGTACCTGTTGCAGTTACTTCCATATCGAAAGTTGCCCCACTAAAGTCACAATTTGTTTTAACGTATATTGGTTCAGATTGTGAAATAGTTTGTCCTGTATCTAATAACCCTAATGTTGTTAATGTGAATTGCCCATCATTATATAACGCTTCTAAATTTGTGTCTACCCAATCCAACGCAACTGGGTTACCTGTTGTTTCTGCGGTATAAGTTAGAAGTGGTCCAGGATTATAAGTTGTCGTTCCCGCACTTCCTACAGTATCTGGATCTTCTGCGGAATCCAGTGTGATTGACCACGCATCACCCGCTTTATACCCCGAATAACCCAAAACTCTACTTACATATAGTTGATTAGTTTGAGTTAAAAATGATTTGGCGATATAGTTTAATTCGTACTTTTGATAACCTGTTCCCTTAAATTTTTCAGGGTTTAGTCCACCAAAATAACTAATAAACTCATCGTAGTTTGAGATAAATACTGGTTCAAACGCTGGACCTTTAGGTGTTTCACCTAATAACCCTAACGTTGTAACACCGACTTGTCTCGTAACGAATGTTAAGTCCTTCTCTGATGTGAATACACCTGGACTTACAAAAATTCTGTCTGTTGATGCCATTTAATTTTATTTTTTAAACTTTTATTATTAATTTCTTTTTATTATAAATATGCGGTTATTTTTGAAAAATTTTATTTTGTTGTTATACAACAATAAATAGTATGACTTTTATCATACTTTTGTCATACTTTTTGTTTTATTGTCTATTTATATTATATGAAAAGGGATAAAAACTTAAAAATAACACCACAAACACATAAATTATTAAAAGTGTATTGTGAAAAGAATGACCTTAAAATGTTTGCTTTTGTAGAAAAACTGATCAGAGAAAGATGTAAAACTAAGACTGATATCTATGGTGATGATGTAAATTAAAATTATTCTCTTATTAGGAAT
>Ga0233415_10000049_pt1 | contig 56591 bp, 71 predicted proteins | sample Na_anoxic_12_MG_FD_188631 | JGI IMG/M metagenome (GOLD analysis project Ga0233415, IMG submission 188631) | Seawater microbial communities from Saanich Inlet, British Columbia, Canada - Na_anoxic_12_MG | ecosystem: Environmental > Aquatic > Marine > Inlet | place: Canada: British Columbia...
AAGGTTTTAGTCGGTGCTTCCGTAAAAAAAAAGGCAGTATGGAATCATTCTTGGTGGATGGTTCTTTGGAGCCTCAAGAATCTGATGCTGAGGTTAAAAACTTAGAGTCATTCCTTACTGAGCAATTAGAGGAGACACCAACACAAGAAGTACAACCTAAGTATTATGAAGAGGTAGAGGCTCCGAGCGAAGCTCAGATACAGGATGCTGCTCAAGCTGACGAGGAGGCTGAAAGGCAATCTCAAGTAAGGGAATTAGGAGGGATTGAAAAGGTAACACAATTTGATGAGGTATACGATGACCCTGAAACTCAATTTGAAATAAACCTTGAGAACATAACCCCTGAACTTGTAGAGGGTTCAGAGGAAAAAGTTGTCCCATTTCTTAATGAAATATTTGAACAAGAGGGATTTAAGTTTGAAGAGGTTAGCCCTCTTTCAGACCAAATGTTGGTATACCCTCCCGGTGGAGGAGCACCTAAGCTATTTGAATTAGATGCCAATACAGAGATTGAAGAGAAGTTTTTAAATAAAGGTCTCTATAATCCAAGGTATGCACGTAGAGTTAATCCAACTCTAAGTAAGAATATCGCAAAAGAGCTAAAAAAATTCATTACCGATAACAGAGAAGAGGTCGTACCTGAAGGGGAAGGTAAAATGTTTATGACCGATGCTCGAAGAAAAAATGCAATTAAAGCAAATAAAGATAGGGAAGCCCGATATAAAAACAATACAAAAGAATACAAGGAGCTAAATGCTTCAATAGAAAAAGATGCCGAGGTATTTAGAGATTTATCTAAGGAAGATATAAACGCAGACCCTGAGACGAGAGAACGATACGAATCTTATATAGATAATATAAAAACCGCAGAGATACAAAGGGAAGCTCTAATTGAAGAGACTAAGATATTAGCAGAGAAAGGTGTAGAGCTTGACGTTATAGCAGCCAACTCAGCAGAGGCACAGGCTCTTAGAGGAGATTGGCTTGGTGGTCTATACAATTCGTTCCTTGGTGGTGTCGGAGATATAGGAGCAGGACTTGCAGGTACAGGCATAGACATAGCAACCAACTTTCAAAAGAATGCAGGCTCAGGTCTTAGCGATGAGCAGTTTAAAAAAGAGATAATAAGGGTATCTAAAGAGAATGATATAGAGCTTCCTGAGAACGCAGAGGAGATGACCTTAGAGGGATTAGAGAAGGCTATGGGTGGCAGGGCTTACTCAAGAGCACCTGAAACATACAATGAGCCTACACCATACCTGCAAGCATTTAATAAGGTACTTGATATATCTCGAAAAGGGAAAAAATATTTTGATGACTATGAGGGTGCAAAAAAAGGTAGGGCGAGAAGTGTATTCTCACGTACAGCAGACTATGCAGACTTAGGTGAGGGCACACTAAGTGCTATTAGAAAATCAGTAGTAGACGCATTAGGAGATAAGAACACTACAGAGCAATGGGCTGAACTAAAGTCAGAGGGATTCCTTGGTGGAGCTGTATTAGGTCTGTCAAGAAGTCTTCCTGCTATGTCGGCTGCACTATTAGGTGGTGTACCGGGCGTATTAGCGTTAGCAGCACAGGCATCTGACTCCATATATAAAGAGATGGAGAATGACCCTGACTTTGCTGATATATCAGAATCTGAAAAAATGAAGGTGGCATTGCCAATAGCCTTAACGGTTGGTGTACTTGAGAGGGTAGGTCTTAGAAATGCTATCAGGGGTACAGGTATGCTAAACAAACTTGTATCGAAAGCTATAGGAAAGTCCACAGCAAGGACTACAGCCAAAGAGTTCACGGACCTTGTAGAGACAGAGATAGCGAGTGGTGTTGCAAAAGGTCTGATAAGAGCAGGTGCAGCAGGTGCAGCAGAGTTCGAGACAGGATTCCTTCAGGAGATAGCAGACGTAACTGTAAAGGATATGTATAATGAATCAAAGGGAAAGAAAATGTTTGACACCCCTGATACATTTGTAGATATGATTTCAGATGCTGCATATGCAGGAGCACAGGAGGCAGTAGGTGGCTTTATATTAGGCAGCCCAAGGGCGGTACAGTCAGCAATATCAGGTAACACAGTATTATCTGATGAAGAGTTTCAATCATTAGAGGCGTTTGTACAAAATCCTGAACTACTTAATGTATATAAAGACAAACTTAAGTCAAAGGTAGCGAGTGGTCTTATGACTTTAAAAGGTGCTAATAATGAACTTACATCTTTAAAAACAGGGTTAGGTATAATAAGAGATACTGAAGCATTTTTCACAGGAGACGTACCTGTATCAGAAAAATCAGAGGCGTTCACTCTTGTTAGTAGAAAGAAACAATTACAGCAAGAGATAGAAGGAGCTGACCCTGAGTTGGTTACACCACAGCGAGAAGAACTTAAGAAAGTAAACGAGAGACTAACAGAAATTTCAAAAATAGATGCCATTCAAGAGCAAAGCACAGAGACGGTGGATGCACAAGAACCTGCCGAAAGTAGCCCAACAATGGGAGATACAGTATCCGAAACAGAGACCATTACCGAACCGACTGAAGTCGACAAAGCTAAAGTCGAGGAAGAAGTAGCTTATATAGAAAGAAGGAGAGAGGAAGAGTTAAACTTAGAAAAACCTTTCAAACAAAAAAATGATGGGAGTGGTTTAGTTGAAATTAAAACAACTGTTACAGAAGAAGATGGTATTAAAAAAACTACATTTAAAACAAAAACTACTAATAGAAAAGGAGAATCAAGAGAACTATTCGATAAGGGTTATAATACTATTGATGATTTATTTGAAGATTTAGGTTTTGAAGAAACTTATGAAGGAGAAGAAAAAGTATTAAGAGATTTAGCACAAGAAGGCAGAATAGCTGTAAAAGAAGTTAGAGAAATTAATGGTGTTTCAGTAGCTTCTATTGAAATTGCAGGAAGTGTTCTTGATGTTAGTTTAAATAAAAGAAATAAAGACAACGCTAAATATGATGCTGAAATAGCAGAGGTTAGAGCTGCACAGCAAGTCGAGGAAGAGGCAACAACAGAACAAGAGGTAGAAGACTTTGAGGCGTTTATAGAAAGTGATAATGCACAGTTCCAATTGTCTCAGGGTACTACAGATGAGAAGACAAAAAAGAAACAGACAAGAGAGGCGTTAAAGGTATTCAAAGAATTAGATAATCAGCCATTAGCTGAAGACGCTGTAGAAGTAGAGCAGCCTGATGTGGCTACAACACCGGTTAAGGTTGAGGATAACAATAGGCTTGCTAATAAGATTAAAAGGTTTAAGATGATTGATATCATAGGCAGGAAGCTAAACCTATTAATGGCTGATAAACTAAAAGTAGAACTAAAAGACCCAACGAAGCCATACAGTAAAGAAACCAATCCATATAAAATGATGGGAGGAAACTTCTTTCCGTTGATGGAAGATATGTTTGGTAAGATTGCGTGGGCATCAATCACAGATGCAGCGACAACAAAGATAATAAAGGGTGCGATGGACGGAGACTACTCTGTGGTCTACAATATGGGCAACGGTGGTATTATGTCAAATATTATCATAGCTGAGATGTTGGACGAGAAGATACCTGAAGGCAGAAAGGCAGAGTTTTATGAGCTTATCAAAGACAGGGTTAATGAATCAGGTTTGAAAGACGTTAAGCCTGCAAAAAAACACATAAAGGATAGTACCGATATGAACTCATTCTTTAAGCTATTACAAGAAGAGAAGGTAGAGACAAGGGCTGCTGTTATGGAACTTATACTACCTGAAGACTTAGATATAAAGTCAAAGAGCACATTAGAGCAGGAACTACAGGGGCTTGGCATATCAAGAGATAGTCTAATCGAGGAGACGAGCGAGAGCTTTGCTAAGGACTTACCTACAGGTGCTATCACTATGGTGCTTGAGATTACAAATAAGGATGGTATCAAGGTTAGCGAGCTAAAAAAGCAGCTTGATAAAAAACTTAAAAACAAAGAGATAACAGAAAATCAGTACGACAAGGGTATAGAAGATATCATAGCGTCTGCAAAGATGACACAAGAGCAGCAAGAGGCTGAGGGTATACCAATCCATAATAACTACCCGTACTATATTAGAGGTAGGGCAGTTGCAATGATGGAAGAGACTGTGCCATTCTACAAAGTGATTAAACAATACTCTGATACCCTTCAGGAAAGAGTATTAGGTAGAGACAAGAAGAAGGCAAGAGGAATAAAAGAGGGTCTCAAAGATTTTGAGGAAAGAGTATACACCATTATTAACAAAGCTAAGGGAGATAAGGTATCAACAGTAGACAAAAAGGCTGCGATACAAGAGGTACTTGATTCAGAGGATTTCAAAAAATTAAAAGTTAAGGACAGGAAAGTAATCAAGCCGCTATTAGAGCAGGCTTTGGAATTAAATAGCAAGTCAAAGATAACCGAGGTGCTTGCAGTAGCAGAGACTCCTTTAGCTAAGATGAGGAGATATAGTGCAGCCGAGGCACAGGCTGCCGCAATGACTTCAGCTATGACAACAAGTAGCACAGCGTATGCGATATCTGATTATGTGGCATCTGATTATGAAATATTCTTAAATAGGATTAGCAAGTCATTCCCCAATGTAGAAGTTGTAAGCACACAAGAAGAGTTTGACGCACTAATTGAAGACGTATATGCTAAGAGTCTGTCAACTAAAAACCAAACTATATATGGTGCTGTATACAGGGGCAAGCTATATCTAAACCCAAGACAAAGAAACTTCAATACTCCTATACACGAGTATGGGCATATATGGCTTAACACAGCGAAGCAGGAAAGACCTGACCTATACAAAAAAGGTATGGAGCTTATAACCAAGGACAACGCCTATATAGAACAGATTAAAAATAATCCTGACTACATCCGTGTTGTGAAGCAAATGAAGAAGGGTGGTGCTACAGATGCTGAGATAGATAGCTACATAAAAGAAGAGGCATTAGCTACAGCCATAGGAGATAAGGGTGAGGCATTCGTTAACGCATCTGTAAAGAGAAACTTCAAAGAGTGGCTTACTGATTTATTTAAAAACATTCAGAAGTTATTTGGTATATCTACATATACATCAGAGCAACTTCAGGATATCACGTTAGATGAGTTCTTACAGGGGATTACAGTAGACATACTATCAGGCAAGGAGGTGTTTAAAGATGCGAGTACCAAAGCGTTTTCAGATGCATTGCAGTTGATGACATCTACCGAGACAAAGGGATTAACCCCAACACAGATAATCCAAGTAGGTAGGGACAACAACTTTAAGGATAGCACTATTAAAGATTATTTAGTAAGGATTAAGGGCAATAAAGTCAAGGATATAGATGCACTACTAAGCACACCTGTAGACTTATTTTCTGATAAGTTCCCTGAGAGTTTTAATAATATCGAGGGCGGTGCAGCAAAAGGTACAAGGCTATATGACAGAGTAAATAAATTTGCCAATAAGCTTATACAGAAAAACAATAAGAACACAAGGCTAACAGACTTAGAGTTAAATGCTAAGGTAGAGGAGTTCGCAAGAGAACAGAAGAAAGACTACATTACTAATAGTCAGCTAAATGATAAGGTAAGAGAGTTTAGAGAAACACTTGAGGCAAAAAATTCAAAGCGTAAGAAGCCACTAACTGCTTCGCAGATAAACGCTAAGGTAAAAGATTTCAGAGAGTCTGAGATAATAGCAAGGGAAGAGACGAACAGTATCATCCAAGAAAATATTACAGAGTTTAAAGACAACCTAACTGAGTCTAATAATAGAAAGGCTCCACTACTTTCAAAGCAGGATATTGTAGATAAGACAATAGAGTTCTTAGAGGCACAGCCTGAGTATATAGCCGAGGCTGATACATATACAGTAGGTAGCGAGAAGAAGGGAACCAAGGAGACAAAGAGACGAAAGGGTTTATCCACACAGCAGGCATCTATGTTAAGCGACTTGCAGAAAGTTATTGGTATTAGACCATCACAGGATATGGCAGCTAAAATCAGTAAGGCTCGAAGGATGATTACGCAAAGGAAAAAAGGTGCAAGAGATTTAAACGCAATAAAAACAGAGCTAAGGAACTTTATCAGGAAGACTATACCAAAAGCCACGTACACTAAACCTGAAGTGATAAACTTAATTAGAAAGGTTAGCATTGCGAATGAGGCAAACATTGATAATATATATAATGAGGTATTAGAGTTTACAACGAAGAAGAATGTAGAGATACTATCTAAAAATATTAATAAGATTTTAAGTGAGACATTCACTAAGGTTGAAAGCGGTAGGCTCAAAGGTGTAAAGATTGATGTCGCAAGCAAGGAGAGAATTGATGCAATCAAGAAGATGTTAGCTACTGAAGAGATGAGTGCTGAAGATATTCTTAATGCTAATGTCCTGCTAATGGCAGAGTATGTTGAATTGCAACAAAATCCTGAGCCGACTATTGAGAGTCAATCCAAGATGTCAGACATTCAGATAGCAATGGAATACAATAACTCATTGCTAATGGAAGATACCGATATAAACAAGGTTACCTCTTTGGATTTAGTAAGCACATCTCTTGACGAGCTAATACAGGATGGTGTTACAAGATTAGATAGAGAGCTACAGATGGCTTCTCAAAAATACAAGGAGACATTTGAGTATATATATGAGGATGTTGTTGGGGAGCGTATTGATATGGACTCTCCTGATGCCAAGACAAGATTAGACAAGGCAAAAAGAAACAGAGCCACTCAGGCTGAGAGGGAGAGAGTTGCCGGCAATATCAAACGTGCGTTGAACATTATAGGTAGAGGTATATCTAATGTCTTTACATCTGCCGAAGCACTCGATGGATTGATGGATAAGATTTCGTCACTACCGGGAGAGATGTTTGGTGGCAGGACTCAGGAGATAGTTACAGATAGGATTGATGCCGCATCAAGAGAGTTCAAGGGTAGGAAGATGTATGTAAGTGAGAGAATCAGAAAAGAACTTGAAGAAATCTATGGTAAGAAATGGAAGGAAGAGGCAATAAAAAACACAAAGACAATTGGTACTGAGATATATAGGGATACACAAGAGATAGCTGATGCAAAGAAAGCATACGAAGCAAATCCTAATAGTGCTACAAAGGAAAGTTTAGCTAACGCCATATTAAACAATGAATTAATCTTGAGTCCGAATCAGATGTACTATTACTACAATCAATTCAAAGACCCTGCAAACCTTGGAGCATTCTCAAATATGTTTTCTCTTGAGAGCATTAGTAAGAATGATACACAAGAAGAGAAAGACCGCAAGAATAAAATAAATGAGGCGAACGCTAAGAGGGTAATGGATGAGGTTACATCTAAGCTGACTCCTGAATTAAAAACATTTGCTGATTGGCAGGTGAATGAGTTTTTCCCTGAGCTGTATGAGAGATATAATCCTGTATATAAAAAGATATACAGGACCAATATGCCTTGGAATGAGTTCTATGCAGGTATAATATACAGACAGGGAGTTGAGCTTGAGCCAATGGATTTACTCGCAGGATTAAATAGCTCATCTATGTCAGCAGTTACAGCAGCATCAAGCAAGATAAGGAAAGCTAACAATTTAGAGATAGCTAAGACGGATGGTACGAATGCATTAGCAAACTACCTTGAGGATATGGAATACTTTGCAGCATATGCAGAGGTTATAAGAGATGTTAATAAGCTATTTACTAACGAGTATATTTCTGATGCCATAACAAGTATGCACGGGAAGACTACAATGAATCTAATAAACGATTCTATTAAGAAGATAGCAAACAGAGGTGTGGCTAATACAACAGCAGACAGCCTTGTTAATGGTATGAACACCATATTTGCTACATCAAGAATTGGATTGAGTCCTGTTATTGCAGTTAAGCAGTTGACATCTGTATTCACATTTGCTAATGATATTGGTATAGGTAATTGGGTAAGCTATGCAGGCAAGAGTATACCTGAGATATCAAAGACTTGGAAGGAAATAGTTGAAAACTCTATATACCTAAAAGATAGATATGGCGAACAGATATTAAGAAATATAGAGAGCTATAGTGAGTCGTCAATGAAAGATTTTGTGCCAAACCCTACTAAAGAATTCATTATGAATGTCATACTATACAATGTTAAGTGGGGAGATAGGACTGCTATTATGGTAGGTGGTATGCCTAACTATAATTTCTACAAGGCACAGTATAAAAAGAATAATCCCAACGCTACCGAACAGGATGCTATTGACTATGCCATAGTAAAGTTTGAAAGGGATACAAAGAGAACGCAGCAATCAGGTGACCTTCCTGATAAAGATGTATTTCAAACAGGAAGCCCACTTGTAAGGGCAGCGAATATGTTCTTGACAACACCAAAGCAGTATCTAAGAAAAGAGATACAGGCAGTAAGGAATCTTAGCAGGAAGGTTTCACAATGGGATAAAAATGCAGGTAAGGGTACGGTAACAGAGAACATAAGAACCTTTCTTATGTACCACATATTTATGCCTGTGCTATTCCAATATATATCCGCAGGGCTACCGGGATTGTTTGCTGATTGGGAGGATGAAGATGAGCAAGACTTATTGAGAGCAGGGATACTTGGTAACCTTAATGCATTGTTTATAATAGGTGAGGTTATTACAGGCATTGGAGATTATCTTACTCATAAGCCGTGGGCAGGTGAAGGTACTAAGTCAGTTGGTTTACTAAACCTCTCATCACAATTGTTTAAAAAAGCAAAGAAGGCAAGAGATGCAAAAGACCTTGAGAAGAAATCTAAATATTGGAATGACTTTATCTTTGAGTCTGCAACAATAACGGGTCTACCTGTACCAACATTAACGAGATTGTTTGAAAACATAACAGACATAGGAAGCGATAATGATATGGGTAAGGATGTCTTGAGACTTTTAAACTTTTCTAAATACCAAATAGATGGTCCGACTAAGACTAAGGCTAAGGCTAAGACTAAGGCTAAGGATGATAGTGTAAGCACTACACCGGGATACTTTAGGAGGGGTGCTAAAAAGAAGAGACGTTCACGAAAGAGGTCTTCAGGTGGGCGAAGATTTTTTTAGATTAGAGACTTGTAACTACCCTATACAGAACATACAGTAGCATTGAGTTTAATGCCAATGCTGCTGTAAATTCTAAGTATTTTTTTTGATTGCTGTTCATTGTATTAAGTTAGTTTAACGCCCTTAGATATGTCGAGGTATCCTATCTCCTTGGAGATATTATTCCTTCCATTAAAATCAGTATGCCTTGGTAGGTCTTTCATCTCCCACTCAACATCTCCATACTTTAGTAAGTAGAAAGCCCACACCCCTTCAGGTGTAGAGTTTATGTATACGGGTCTTGTGCTATTCTCTTTAGCCCTCTTCATTAGTGCATCATACTTTTTCTTCTCAATGATTAGACCATCGTAGTGCTTTCGTCTGCACTTCAACTCAATGTCCATCTCGTATGCCTTTGATATGCAATCGTGACGAGACATCTCATCATCAGACTTCTCTAAGTCTTCAACAAAGTATTCCTTTAGAAAGTCGAACAGCTCTTGCTCCTTGAAAAAAAAATTGTAGTTATATTTCATCTTCTAATGAAGACTCAATCTCCCTGAGAAAAGAGATTAAGTCTTTTAGTTCTTTCTTTAGTGGCTTAAATTCTCGGTCAACTAAAGACTCGTATATAACATTAGAAGAGTCGTTGATTGTGTCCATCAGATAGTTAATGTGAGCTATTCTCTCTCTGTCGTATGCTGATGGTTTTGCCATTGTGTTATTGTAATCCGTTATAGAAATGAGTTAGCTTCTTCAGAACCCCATCTTCTGCCCCAATTCGAGTTCGCTCTTGTATAAGTTTAAATATATCTTGGAGCCTGCCCTTTGTCTTGTAAGATGATTCAATGCTATCCTTTAATTGTTTCTGCTCGGAATATAATTCATTTATTTTGTTTTGCAAAAAAAAGATTTCCTTAGTTAACTCTGAATTTGTAAATTCAAATATGTGACCCAAGTCATTTACGAACGATTTCCTAACAACAGCGTAGTCTTCGCTCAATGCCTTGTCTGTTTTCAAGTACCACTCAAATGTTTTTAAGTAGTGGATAATACTTGTGTGGTCTTTCTTTAGGAACCTTCCTATCTCTGATGGTCCGTATCCTTTCTCGTGCATTATGTAGGAGAACATCATACGTGCCTCTACCTTTTCTTTTGTTCGGGACTTATCTTTTATTACATCCACGCCTAAGTGGTGTTGGATAATGTCCTTCAATGCGTTCATTCTTACTGAGTTCTGTGTCTCTTTAGCTGTCTGTGTCTGTGTTTGTGTTGTCATATTTTTTTTTATTTAAGTAAAATTGTATTGATTTATTTAAGTTAACGTAATCTAAGTATGTGTCTGAGTCAATAGACTCAAAGTCAAGTAGCAATGGTAGTTCCCCTGCCGTGTTTAAAAATTCTATACGAAAGAATAATGGAGACTTTCCCTTTACCACACCAACCATCTGCTGTGCCCATCTATCCTCTATCGGTAGGTAGTCTGTAACCTCAACAAGCTGTGTGAGTATATCGTCTGAGTAGTCTGTGAAATCAGATAGGGCTTCAAAGAACCACCCATCCATCTCAAGTCTTCCTACTATTGGATGCTCATCACCCTCTGTATACCTCTGTTCTGAATCCATATCCTTCTAATTCTTTTATTCTGTACTCTTGAAGCGAAGATAGCTTTCCCTTGGGAGTCTTTATCTCGCTAAATAAAACATCTGTGTGTGGTGGTATAGCCAACAGGTCAGGTATACCATTCTTATTTGTAGTGGTTAGCTTTATCACATAGTAACCCTCTGCTTCGAGCTGTTTAATTCTCTTGGTCTGAATTTTCTGCTCGCTCATATCACAAAGATAGTAAATCCTTTTTAAAATGGTTAACAGTATAATCTTTTTTCTTGCTGACAGCTTTATATATATCTCTCTCTATGCCACCCTTGGCAAAGACCCAATACACATCTGACTCAAGTCTATCCTTGGTTGTCATCCTATCCCGGCTCTGCCAATAAGATGTAGCACTAAAGTCTATGTTATAGTAGACAAGAGCCTCAGCCTGTCGTAGTGAGATACCCTCACGACCTGACACTATCTGTAGTGCTATCGACTTGTCTGTGTCTTCAAAGACACTAAGCTCTGTGGTTAGGCTATCCTTTCCGTATACCTCCATCAATGCGTTCAACTCTTCTTTAAACTTATAGAAGATACCAATCTTGGCATCAGCAAAGTTGTCGTGTATATACTTGGCTTTACTCAAGTCTATAATCTTAGAGTTGCCCGACTCAAACTTAACTGTGCCTGAGTATATCTGATGTAGTTTCATCATTAGCTTTACAGGAGTATCGCCAAGTATGGTCTCCTCTTTTCCCTCGACTACTAAGTTCTTCTTTAGCTTGCCTGCTATGCTGTGTGTTAGGTCTGACATCTCTACCTCAAGTACGTGCTCTCGTGTGTCTACCTTGAAGCCTGCCTCTTTTTGAGTGTATGCAATAGTGTATGGCTTCATCTTGTCCAATATAGTAGTCATACCATCCTTGTATTCGTTGATAAATAATCCGTTTATCTTTCTCTGCTTTACTATCACATAGTCTTTAGCAAACTTATAGAACGATACATACTCCTTGAATGGGTTAGATGGTATGGCATATACTTGGTGGTACATCTGACTATAAGACTCAGGTGTTGGCGTACCTGATAGCAGTATCACGGATGCCTTGGTCTTCTTAATCATATCCCTTACTGCCCTTGCTCTTTTACTTGGCTTAGGGTATGCTCCCATACTATGAGCCTCATCACAGATGATGACATCAAACTCAATTGAACTATCAACCTTGTGTAGTGACTCGTAGTTTATAACCACTAAGTTGTAGTCGGGTCTGAGTAGATTAAAATCATTCTCAATACTACTGATTGCCTTCTTCTTTGTTATGAACAGGACATTCTCACAGCCCATAAGCTGCGATATGCCCATACTTGTAAGTGTCTTACCTGTCCGCACCTCCATAGCTAAGTATAAGAAGCCGTGCTGCATAAGTATCTGTGTGCCTTTTGATATTATCTCCTCTTGATAATCTCTGAATTTAATTTGTTTTGGTTTTTCCATTAGTTCTTTGTAGTGTGTTAGCGATGCCTTGGTCTTGGCATCTAATTCATTGCTTGACTCGTAGACTCTTGTCTTTACGATGTGTGAAGCCCGACCTCGACCCACCTTCTTTTCTTTGGTTCTGAATATAATATTGTGGAATATCTCGCATTGTCTATGCATCATCTCGTCTGAAAATCCTGCTATCCTTTTAGTTATCCCACTCTTATATTCTCCCTTTAATATATGTGCCTCATCCATATCTTACTAAAGACTTATAGGGGTTACTCGTTTAATCATTATCCACTTTCCTGTAGATGTCCTACCTGTTTCGGGTTGTATACCTGTAAGATGTGTTCCGTATGCGATAAGCCATCTATTAAACATAGTAGCACTAAGTGATTGTTGGTCAGGGTAATCTCTCTTAAACTCTGCAAGTAGGTTGCTTGTCTCAATTCTTATACCTGTCTCTAATGAGTCCGCCTTTTCTGAGCCTTGTACTAATCCACACCACTCAATGAAGTCGTGAGATGTCTCAGCAGATAGCTGACGAATCTTTAAGTTTATGAATCTGCTTTTTACTAATCCTGTTTTTAGGAATCCTTGTAGGCAGGATATCATATAGTTATCAAATAGACACCACTCATCCTCATCCCACTCAGAAAAGAAATGTTTCCCAAACTCATCAAGTGGAGTGTAGTTCTTATTGTATGCAGAGTGTAGTTCTACCTCCCACTTACGTCTTGCAAATGAGTTACCTGTACCCTTGATTGCGTAGTTAGTTGTTATCCCAATCTTAGGAGAACGTGAGAATGGTATCTTGATTGCATCCTTATTCTTCTTCTCCAATGTCATACCCTCGGTTACTACACTAAACAATCTTTCAAAATCAAAGTTCTTCTTGACATCATCAAAGCATAGTATCTGTGTATCTGCTGATACTAATTGGTATGGGAATGATTTCTCAAATGCAAACTGCTTTCCATCAATCACTACGACCTTCTTCATCTGAGATAGTGCGTTCATAAACAATCCCTTACCTGTACCTCCTTCGGGGTTATCTGATATAACCTCATCATTAAGTATAACAGCAGGGCAGTAGCTAAGATTCTTATGTCCGTGCATCATAAACCCTATCGTGGACTCCATAGTATTCAGCCTGTCGTTATCGTCATTACATATGCGAGATATGAATACCTTGTAGTCTGAACCCTCAGCATCACACATCGTAAACTTCCTATCTATTACGTGGTCTTTCCAAACGTATCCACCCAAGTCAAGGTAGTCAATATGCTCTACACCATCATTCGTAATCTTTACTGCACAATTATTGTAATATAAAAACGAGGTATCCTTAGAGTCCTCAATGAAGTAAATATCTATGGTTGATAGTAGGGTAAGGAACTCCTCTCTAAAGTACCTTACAGAGTCTGCAAAGTGGTTGTATACCGAAAGGTCATCTAACTCTATGAGGTAGTTTAAAATAAAATCCTTAATCTCTTTCTCTGATGTGTGGTCAATTAGATTGTTTGTAACCTTTACAAACACATAGTTCTTGCTGCCTTCGGGGCAGTATTTGTAGAAGCCATTGTCCTCAAGGAATTTCTTAAAGCTAAAGTGTACTAATTTTATAACACCCTTCTCGTTCTTTTCCCAAAAGGTTTGCTGTGCATTCTCCTTTTCAATTCTATTTATTACAGATTCAATATTATCGCCATCAATCCCTGCGTCATCTAACTGAAGGCGAATCTCCTTTTTTGATACACCTCTCATCATCTTAGACTTGATTGCATTTACCTTGTCCTCGTCCTCATAATACTTCGTTCCAAAGTTTTCAGTTTTTGAATAGGCAGAGTCTATCGTTCTCTGAATCTCTGCATCAGAGAAGTCATTAGCTGCATCCTCGAATTGGTTTAGTACATATGCCGCAAGTGATTTGTTTATACCATAGTCATTGAACGCAGCAGCAAGTACATATGCGTGTTGGTTTCTCTGTCCATCTGACATAGGGAACTTCTTTGTCCACCACTTTACTAATATATCAACCACCTTGTTCTCATCTGTGATTGGTATCGTTGGTGTATCTCTGTGCTTTATAACCTCATTATACTCAGGCTCTGCTATCGTATCCCATAGAGATGACTTTTCGTTGATGTGAATCAATGGGTCATAAGACTCGTAGCATACACGAGATATATTCTTTGATGTCTTGTCAAAGTATTTACTATCAAAGTATTTCTCAAGTGAGTTGAAATAGTTTACGTGATTGTTTATATCCGTAGGTATCTTTATCAAAGCCTTTAGACCATTACCCGATGGAGATATGAATACTGAGTATACATATTGGTCTTTGCTTAATCTCTCTTTGTGTTCGAGAAGTATTTTCTTTTTCTCGTATCCATCAAAGTCAAGGCAGATGATTCCGCTATGCTCTTCGATAGATGCATCCTGTCTCTTTTGGAAGATACCACTAAAGCATATAGCAGGAAGCCTTCTCTTTAGGTCGTTCCTCTCTATCTTATCCTTGGTCTGTCTTATTTCTTTTACGAGTTTCTTGGTGGCTCCGTTCTTAATTCTTAGTAATACCACCTCTAACTCCCTGTGGAAAGGGGCTTCAGTCTCTTTAATGTTCTTAAATATTGTTACTCTTGGCTGCATTTGTGCTTGTTTCTTATTATCTGTGTTCATTTTGTGCTTGATTTGTGTTAATTTTATTTGTATAAGTTATTGTATATCAGTTGCTGTGTTTATAATGCTTATTTTTTTTCATTTTCTCTAAGGGAAAATATATATATATATAAGTAGTAGTAGTAGTAGTAGGGAGTCTTGAATTTTACACTCATTTGGAGGTAAAAAAAGGGAGATGTGTAATCTCCCTTTAACAAAAAATATGAAATTAAAAAAACCTAAAAAGGCAAGCTATCATCCGCCTTCGCTGTAGTAGCTGTGGCTTGAGTAGCTGCCTCTTCGGTCTTGGCAGGTGCTTCCCACGTATCAAGTTCGCAATAGTAGTTTCCTCCCTTTGCTATCTTGATGTCGAGGTTTACCCAACCATTCTTTTGGTGTGTTTGTAGGAATGCAATTGCTGCATCTACTTTAATTGACTGTCGTCCTACGACAAATTCGGGGGCGTTCTCTTTTCTCTTGAATGAGAAGCCGTCTGCAAATACTTTTTCTTTTTGTGACATAATATTTATTTTAATTTTACTTTATAGTTCTTCTGTTATGAAGTATTCATTTATATCCTCCTTTGGATTCTCACCAAAGAACTTATGATATACTGATACTGCTCTCTTTACTTTCTCTTCGCCTCTTGCTACAAACTCCTCTGATGGATGGTATATACCAAGCTGCTTTGTTGTCTTGTCTACCACATAGAATACTAATGGCTTACCAAATAGCTTCTGATATATGTAGCATTGACTATCGTAGTTATACTTACGTGCTGACCACTTGAACTGAGTGATATCTCCCGTGGTCTTTAGGTCAATCAGCTTATCGTTACATACGATGTCAGCCTTACCCTTCCATTGGAGTCCATCAATAGTTGTGATGGCAGGAACCTCATACTCTACACCCTCAGACCTTACTCCCTCAAAGAATGATAGGTTACCCATCATTGCATTGACGCAGTCTCGAATCTCTTGTCCCTCTTTCTCAAGCATAATGATACCACCTGCATTGGCATTAACCTGCTCCTTGTATGCCTTTGTATTCCTACTTGACACATCAATGAAGTTGGTCTCTGCTGCCTTCTCAGGCTCAAGTATTAGCTGATGAAAGTATCTGCCCTTGTGATAGTTTACATTATCATTCTGTGGCTTTCTGAAGTTTGTTGGGTCATTCAGTAGTGTGCCTATGTCTGAGTTAGACAGGTACTGCTTCCCAAACGAGCCGTAATACTGCTCGTCATCCCTAAGCAATTCTAATACGTCCATACTACTTAGTTATCTTTTTAATCTCAGCGAGTGCATTGTCGCTAAGTGTGTATGATGAACTTATCTTTTTAACTACTGCATTGTATCCGATAGCCTTGTTCTCTTTACAGAAATTTACCAATGCCTCCCACTTAGGGGAGTCAGTATCCACTACCTCTGACTTACTTGGTGTAGGCTTGATTGGCTCTTGTGCTATCGTATCTTGTGGCAAGTCATCGCCTGAGTATAGGTATATACCTAAGCCGAACATCGCAAGGTTCTTAACCAAGCATCTCATAATCGTCTTATTGATATCAAATGCCGTGGCAGCAGCAACCTGCTTCTCTCCATATCGTGTAGTGTAAGAGTATGCAACCTTCTTCATCGCTTGATTTTTGCTATCCATTACAGGTAGCCACATCGTTAGCGTCTCTCCATCTATTGTTACAGATGTGTAGCACATAATACCTAAGTCATTGTCCACTAACATCTCGCCTATCTCATAGGTGGCATCGGGGCAGTTACTCTTTGTAAGACTCCACGCATTTGCCCAAGACAGATACGTTAGGTTACTCTTCTTCTCAACGTATTTGTTGACGTTGATGGCAGATAACTTCTCAAAAGTAGTCTGCTTTTTTGTTGTTGTTTTTTTAGTTGTTGTCATTTTTAATTTTATTTAATTTGTTATTTATTTCTGTGTACTTTTTTAATACCTCATCTCGTCTGTCCTTGAGCATCTGAACAAGTTTTTTACTTCCTCTCCTGCTCATCGCATCCTTTATTTTATTCTCAATAGAGTCAAGCTTTAGACAATAGTTAGACAAAGCTACAACAAAAACTCCATACCTCCAACCATTATCTAAAAATATTTTTACTTGGTCTTCAGTTAGTTCTGCGTAGTAACCCTCGCTGAATTGTGCGTGCAGTATCTCCACATCTGATGTGATGTTGTCTCTTATAATCTTTACTCCGTATAGCGTATTGGATATGTATCCAACACCATTTAGTCGGGCTGCGTATCGGTCTTTATTAGACTGATTGAATACTTCTTCCAAGCTATACATATCTACTTTAATCTATTTACAATAGTCTTCCAATCTCTATCAGACTCTACCTTTTCGGTAACCTTTTTAACTCCGTATATTATAGGAGAGTGGGCTATGGTATATCCGTTGTCCTTCATATACTCTTGTATCTGTATCCATTGCATATTCCTATGCTTGCATAGGTAATACAATAGGTGTCTTGCATCTGCGATTGTGTTCGCCTTATTCTTTTTGAATAGTTGTGATGGCTCTATGTTGAATACCTTGCAGGTCTTCTCTACATACTGATTGAATATCTCTCGTTTCATTTTCTTCTCTCCTCGTAGTCCTTTACTATAGTGCTGATTGATGATAGGATAGTATTCAATGCCTTGTCCTTGTTGAACGTGATTGATACTACCTCTGTCTCTTGGTAGCTTAGTCTCTCTCTGTTGTTGCGTCTCCACTCCTCGTATCTGTAGTCATCATCTGTGTACAGATGCATCGTCTCTTCTTGCATTTGATTAAATAATTCTTTTGATTTTCCCATAATTTTATTTCTTTGATTTTAATTTTAATTTTTCTAACTGAACTCTGTATAGCATTAGGTATCCTATCAAGTCGAGAATCGTGTCCTCTGTATTGTCGTTCACACCCACCTGCTTTATCCTACTTAGCTTGTCATCTATCCGTGCGAGGATTGCCTCTATCGGAGATAGCTTTGAGAATATTTGTGGTGGCTGATTAGCCGTGTCTCCATACGCCTTGTTCTTTTCGATTAGTAGCATCACTACCTCTCGTCCTACTTCTTTGATTAATTCTTCTGTTGATTTCATTACTTCTTCATTTCTATTGCTGTCTTGTATGCTGCCTCAAAGCTATCGAACTCTTGAATAAGAAACTTTTCGGGTACGATTAGTCTTTTGTGTGACTTGATTAGTTCTTCTATTTCTAAGTAGCTTTTAGTTACAAACAAAAAGTAGTCTGCATCGTGTGCTATAAATAAATAAACCTTGTCACTTGATGTGTCGTTAGCAAAACATAATCTGTCAACCTCTTCAGCTAACTCTTTTCTTTGGATGTCTATCTTCTTAACATCCTCTCCTTTTGCGTAGTGCAATACTATTTTATTTTCCATTGGTACAAATTTAGTTTAAACATTTTACAATTCCTAATTTATTTTCTTGTGTATATATCTATATACGTTTAATCAAATCATAAACTGATTTCCAATCTTCATCCGTTGCTATTGACTTGGTTTTATATAATTGTCTTAAAGAATTTAAAGCCTCATTCACTCTTGATTTCTTTGTGCTTCTCGATATCTTTATATCTTTAGGTATCCTATCGGTTAGTCCCCATATATAACAATTATTATTGCTAACAATATCTTTCTTCTCTCCCACCTCTATGATTACCCCATATTTTTTCAATTCTGATAGCCTTGCGTTAAAAGAAGAAGGGTTTGTGTGTGGATAGTGAGTCTTTGATGTCCTTACTATTTCGTTTGCAGTCATATCTCCGTGTCTAAATAGAATTTCGTAAACTTCCATTCTTCTTTTAGATAACAAGCCGTTTTCTTTTATTGCATTGTAGCAATCGATTGATGTCTGTCTTCTATTCATATGCTTTCTTGTGTACATATCTTTCGATGGTCTCTAAGTTCTTTGAACGCTTGCCAAATCCCTTGCCCGATGGTCGGTATAGATAGTACCCATTGCTAAGTATCTCTATGTAATACTTGTCTTGGTATACGATGACATCAACTGCCTTGTCGTGTAGCTTTGATACATCGTAGAATGATGTGTCATCTATTGGCTCTATGTGTGAGCCAACCACAAAGTTAGCGAAGCTATTTTCTGCCATCGCTACCTGCAATGTATCTGCTAACTGCTTGTCAGCCATCTGCTGAAGAGTCCGTATCTCCTCAGCACTTCCACCCTTCATCTTTAGGGTAAGTATCTTTCGCCACAAGGCATCCATCTTACTTTTCATCCGTCAATAATAATACTTTATTTATACATTTGCAATGCTCGATGTGAACTTTATGTCATTTATCTTGGCATACCAATACCCATCCTTGAGTATCTTGTCTGCATTATGAAACCATTCATCCTGCTTATGGTATCCTATCTCTATACATACTCTTGAATGCTTTAGTGCCTCTGTTACCTCATCAACGCTTTCAAGTTGAAAGTCGTGTTCCTCATCGGTTAACTCATACAAGTCAAACGCTTGCCATAGTTCTTTGATGGCTGATTGTGTCTTTAACTTATCGGTTATATCCAACCACATAAAGTTATCTTTAGTTTTTATTATCATAATTTTTCCTTTACTTTTTTCCAATATTTTTTTGTTGACCTTTTCTTATCTCCTCTATGTCCACCATTCCATTTACGTGCTACTATCTCATAGAACTCTAACCTCGTTAACCCATCGCAGCACTCAACCTCCTCTGCCATTATCTCAAACATCTCTAATGATTTAACCCTGCTCCACCTATCGTTCAAGGTGTATCGCATCTGTATGTCATTAAGCTTTAGGATTCTGTTAACCTCACGCACCATTATAGGACGTATCTGTAGGCATCCTACGGCATCTTCCTTACGGCAGTACGCATTGTCATTACCTCTGCTCTCCACTTGGATGACTGCTGCCACAAAGCTATCCCATACCACCACCTCTTCTTCTATTGGCTCAGTCTGTACTTTTATCTGTGTCTTTGAAGGCACATCCACTCTGATGGATGATAGTAGCAGTATGACAAATATTGCTATCACTATTGTTGTTACTCTTTTCATATACTATTTGCGATAAATATTGTGAATGATACACCTATCATAAATGACATAGTCATCACGTATGGTGTAGTTATAGTTAACTCTCCGAATCCAATCGGCAAGAGTAGAGATAGTGCCAATACATATGTTACCATACCGAACGCTATCCTATTCTGCTTTCTTATTTTTTTCTGTCCTCTCATCGTGCCGATTGTACCTTTCTTACTTTAGCTTGCTCAAGCATTTTCTTTAACTCTCTAATCTCACTACTGCTATACCTCGCAGCCTTGCCTTTCTCTTTGTACTCAGCTATCTGTGGTCTTAGCTTAATATTGAATGTACTTCTGCTGCATCCAAGGTACTCGTAGCACCTCTTGATACTCCATCGTTCATCTAAACTCTCTGTCTCTGCCTCAGCAAGAAACTTAATAAGGAGATTCTTTAACTCCTCTACATCTTTCTCAATTTTATTTAATTTATTTTCCATAATTTTATTTTTAATCTCTAATAGGTTCTGTTTCGTCTGTTCCACAGAACTCCCAATCATCTATGTTATCTCTAATGAATAGTTCAATATCTTTTAATGCAATCCCCTTATCATCAGAGGATAAATCTATATCGAACTCAACTCCATTGATAATTAATGTTGAGTCAATATTCTCAACGCAATAATAATCCTCAATCTCATTTGCATCAAAGGTATGCACCATATGTACACTATCTAATGTGCCATCTGTTAATGTATACATCATCTCTTTACTGTTGCCTTTAATTTGTCCCTACTTATCCAAGCATATCTTGGTTTGTTCTCTTGGTATACTCTGTCCTCTGCCTCCCATTTGGAGTGTGCAGATACAACCTCAATAAACTTGGTCGCATACCTCACGTTGTACATTCTTTTAGTCTCTCTCATTGTATCCCCTTTCTTTACCAATGTCATAAATCCTTTCTTGGATTTTTTCTATTATCCAATGGCTTGTTAATACCTCATCGAGTACATCTTGTGCATCGTCATCGGATACATCCTTAAACTTGTCTTTAACATCGTCAATGTGCCATATGTTACCTACATAATAACCTGCGTCCATAAGTGCTTTTCTTGTTTTATTATTATTTTTCATAATGTCTTTCTAATTTTTTTACAATTATAGTATAGAAATACTATACTACCTAATTTTATCTATTCTTTTATTATAATCTTTTGATACTTGCCTTACTTCCTCAAGTGTGCAGTCCATTTCTATGTTAGCTGAGTAGTCTATGTCATTGTCCATACAGAACTTACCCAATGTGCATCCGTGCAATGCGTCCAATACATTTGCTTGGTTTAAGATTCGCTTTGCCTCTGTCTCATAGCCTATCCCCTTTGCCCTCTGATATGGCATAAGGAACTCTCGCTTGAATGTCTTGGACTCAACCAAGATAGTGCCTGAGAAATAGCTTGCACCATCTACGTCATCGTAATGCTCGAAGCATTCTACTCTTATTCTATTGCTCATTGTACCACTTAATAAATTCTATAACTACATAATGACACGCTATTAGGCTATCAGTATTAAATTCTTGATAAAGAATATCATTACCTTTTACTATTAAACATTGCCAATCTTTATCTATTGGTTGGAAGTTCTTTTCAAATGTATATCCTAGTAACTCTATCTTCTCCACCACGGGCATCAGCCAATTCCATTCGTCATAAGGTAAAAACTCTGCCTCATACCATTCGCCACTATCAAACTCTCGGTGGTAGTACTCTGTTATGCCTTTGTTAGATACTTCCATTTCTAAATCCATAAACTCTGCTATTAATCTGTTATCTGTCATCTTACTTGCTTTGTACCACTTAATAAATTCTACTACTGCATTATGCAAAGACTTAACATCCCATATGTTGTCGCTACCAACCTCTGTAAGTAGTGAAACAACCTCATCAAGAGGTTTGTCTATTTTGCGTGATATTTTCATTACCACAGGCATAAGCCAAGTCCAAGAGGTGTAATATTCCATTGATTCAATAGGTACTACCTCGTTTCCTTGAGGTGTCATTTGTATCATTACTGAATTATCGTTAGGGTCTCCATAGGTCATACCCATAAACTCTGCGATTAATTTGTTGTTTAACTCTCTCATCTTACTTACTTTTTTGAGGTAATACAAGGTAAACAATCGCTCCCAGTAAGGATAGAATAAACAAGGTAGTGATACTGAATGACACCATCGTAAAGATGTCATTACTCACATCCTCTGCCATTGAGACAATCATTCTCGCTGCGTTCACGAATACGAATAGCAATGCATTTGCTATTAAAAACTTCTCTGTAATTTTAATTAATTTTTTCATATTTTTTTTTATCTTTTTGTTGTTAATTTATTCAAAGGTAATACCTAAATTGTACAGATCCTAATCTGTTTCAGCTATCTCGTTTAACTTTAGCCAAAAATCCTTATATCCGTGAGCATTTACTGCAATTCCCGAATGTTGCCAATTGTGAGGCGAGTCTACTTTTTTAGTAACCTTTCGCCATCTTAATGAATTTCCACCACGAAGATGAATAGGTTTGCACCTTACCATCTGACCTACTTTAATTCTTTCTACTTTTAAATTTTCCATAATATTTTTTTTCTGTTACTACCAATAGCCCTATACCAAATGGTATAGGGCTATTAGTTTGATTTAGAATGATGGGTCTCTGTACTGTTCAGCTACTCCAAAAATAATCGAAGTTCTACTGAAGTTTTTGTACTTCTTTGTCAAACCGTCAATTAGCTTATGATAGAACATTCCTTCTCCTTCTCCTTCAACTATATCGTCATATGTCAAACCACGTTCTGATAGTAATATGTCCAGCCATCCGTATCCGTACTCCTTGTAGTACTTCTTCTCTAAGGACTTAATTATATCTACAGAGTAACTAATTTCTCCCCAACAAGATTTCTTTGCATTCCATTCTAACGTTAATGTATGTCCTTCTGAATTGTCGCTATACTCATAACGCTCGTCTCCGTAACTCTCTCCTACAAACTTAGTGTTCATTTCTTGAATCACGCAGCTCAAACCATCATCGGACACCTCAATAACTTGGTACGCTTGTCTGTCTGAATACCCTAAAATTGTTGCACCTTCTCCAACAATTGGAATGCTTGAATTGTTGCCCATCATTTGGTTAATAAAGCCTCCAGCAACACCAACTTTTCTACTTTGTCTTTTTTCTATTTCGTTTTTCATAATATTTTTATACTACCAAATCCCGTACACCAAGTAGATGTACGGGTAAGTTTTTTACTTTAAATTTGAGACCAATCCGACCATAATTGTGCAATCAAAAGATTCTCAATATCTATTTTATTATATATCAAATGATATATATTTTCAAATGCCATTTGCCTTTCATTTTCAAACCTTTCTCCTGTCAATATAGATGTATCAAATGGTGTAAAATCTCCAATTATTCTGCTTATTTCCCTTGCTTTGTGGTAGTATATTACGTTTTCGTCATTATCAATCATCTCCCAAATTAGGTCATTTAGTGTATCAATATCTTCAATTTCATTGTCTGCAATTAAATCTTTGATTTGCTCTGTGTACTCGTTTATTAAATTTTCTATTGTCATATACCACCAAATCCCGTACACCAATTAAGATGCACGGGTATTGATGTGTTATTTGCACGGGGGCAAATGTTATTTGCACGGGGGCAAATGTTATTATGACTATGCACCTATAGCCCTTTCAGATTCTGCATATGCGATATTATATGCTTCCTCATTAATGCATCTGTCGTTGATGCTTAGAATTTTTTCTTGTTGTTGGGTTAAGGAATCATAGTCAATTATATTATTAATCTTAGTTCCTCCACAGGCATCACATTCAATGTCTGTTCTTCCACTAAAATAATCCTCGTGAAAACCCTCATCTATAATTCCATTTTCATCGTACATCATCGATGAAATGTCATATCCTCCCACATCATATCTTGACCTATGCCCACTTCCATTACAGGTGTCACACCAATCAACTTTGCAAGGTAGAATGGTTTTACAAATCCCATCTGAGATAGTTATTTTAGACTTTAAATCATCTGAGAAATCTTCTTCCTCGTATCTGTAGATAAAACTTTTGTGCAATTTGTATTCAATTTTTTTACTTTTCATACCACCACATCCCACATACCAATGAAGATATGTGGGTAAGTGTTTGTGATGGGTTTGCTTTGTTTTAAATTATTATTAATATAAATTTCCGAAATGGCAGTTTAATTCTATAAATTGACCCGTTGTAATTTTTGTAAGCTAATGATATTATTTTAGCTTGGTTGTAATTCTTTGCAAATGTTCCGATTCGTACTTTCATTTTTGTGTTCATAATATTTTTTTTCTGTTACCACCTAAACCCGTACACCAATTAAGATGTACGGGTATTGATGTGTTATTATAAATTATCTCTACTTGAGTTATTTACTATCATTTGACTGGTAGGTGCTATTCCAAAATAAGTGTTTAATTTACCATATATATGTCTACAATGGTTCATTATTTTCTCTGAATCATATTCTAATTGTTCCCCTTTGTAATCTGTAACGGGATACCATATAGTTTCAAACCCTTCATTCACGAAAGTTACCCAAGCCATTTCTTTATCTAATTCTATTCTGTTCATACTACCAATAGCCCTACACCATTTGGTGTAGGGCTATTGTTTGTGATGTGATAAGGATTAATTAATTTTCCTCTAAATGTTGCTGAATTAAATTGCTTTCTATTAAAAAGCATCCGATGATTTTAGATTGGGCAATTTCGGTTAAAATCTTATCTACTGAGTAACCTTTTATGCCGAAATTACGATACAAATATTGAATTCTTAATGCCTCAAGTAATTCTTGTGCATCGCCATTTAAGATTTGCTTTTTTTCAACTTCTACCAATTTATTAAATTCTTTTCTTGTCATACTACCAAATCCCACAAACCAATTAAGATTTGTGGGGATTGTTTTGTGATATGTTTGGATTAATGGAAATATAAATCTTCGTGAGACGTTGCTCCAATTGGCTCGCCATACACATAGTCGTTTATTGCCTTATCCATCAACTTGTAATAGATGGAATCGATGTACTCATCCCTACAATTGCTTTGCATCTGGTTACCATCGCTGAAATGCACTTTAAACACTGGACTCATTCCTGCTCTAACGCGATAAATTTTAGTTACTTTTAAATCTGTTTTTGTCATACTACCAAAACCCGTACACCATTAAGATGTACGGGTATTGATGTGTTTGTTGTTGTTTATGTCCAATAATTTTTAATCCTCAAACCTTTAGTTCTTATGGCTTCATTCATTTCGGCAGAACTTACGGTAAAAAAATTATCTTTGAAATCTTGAAAGAATTCGTAAGAATTTTCCCAATTTTCTATGTGTTTTTTTGAATCCACGAAAAGAAATGCTTCTTCTTCGCTTTCAAACTCATCGATAACTTTGTTATTGTTACCTCCATCTATTAAAAAATAGGTGCTTTCATTTGTTGTTACTTTTAAATCTGTATCTGTCATACTACCAATACCCCACATCCATTGTCTAGGATGTGGGGTATTGTTTGTGATGTGATGTTGTTAGTATAATTCGCTTTTTTCGATTCGCTTTACCTCATATTTTGGCAACTCATAGCAATAGTCTAAATATTTATCAAATGAACTTTCGCATTTTTTGTCCCATTTTTTGTAGGATTTTTCATCCCCTTCGCTATCTGCAATGTTTCTTAGATTGTCGTATTCATTGTACTTTTTTAGCCATTGTATGGCCTTCTTGAAATTGCTTTGATTCGCTTTATTTTTTGCTTTAAATTTTGTATCTTTCATACTACCAAAACCCCTACACCAAATGGTGTAGGGGTATTAGTTGTGATGGTCATAATTATCCTTTATAATTTACCTTTATCCAACTTAATAAAATGTCTTTGTTTTGGTCATCTAATTCCATAAACCAAGAAAAAAAAGCTAGTGTACCTTTTCGTTCATACATATCGCTAAACTTAGATTGTAAGTGATTTGACATACTATCCTTCCATACTTGTGAGATGAAATTTGTAGGGTAATTATGCCCAAATAACATAAATTTAGTGATTGCTTTTGATGTGTTTTTAAAATCTGTGTTTGTCATATACTACCAATAGCCCTATACCAAATGGCATAGGGCTATTGCTTGTGATGGGTTAGGGATTAAGATAATAATCTTTTAATATCTGCTTCTGTTTTTTTACGTTTAGCTGATTCCATTTCGTATGCAATCACCTCTTTTTGCACAAACCATTCCACAACTGCTCTGTTTTCATCCATACCATCACAACCCCAACTTGTGCCCGAAACACCGTCTTTTTTAACCCACATAACTGCTTGGAATAAATCACCATACTTTGGATTGATTTCTACACGATAGTTTACTTCCAATCCATTCTCAAGATGAATAGTTTTCTTGCCGTTTTCTTTGTTTGCTACAACTGCAAATCTGTCTAATTTCTGTAATAATTCTTTAACGTTTTCCATAATATTTTTTGCTTTATATCACCAAAACCTCGCAGCCGTGGTATGGCTCGAGGTTCCAATTTATTTTAGTATGTCAATGAACCAGGGTAGTCCCTACTATAGTGTCCAATAAAATGGACGCTGCTTTCGGGGTCGGTTACCTTTTCAACAATGCAAATATAATATCACAGATATCATATAAACTAATTTCTTTGTAAAATAAATTAATCTTTTGTTAATATATTATCTTGTATCTCAGCAATACTGCGCCTTTCAGAGCGAAATTTTTTTTGTGTTTTTTTCCCTTCATTCGTTTAGGCTGGCAAAATTGCGCCCAGGGATTAAGCCTTCCCTCAAGGTATGCAGGCTATATATATATATATTGTATGGGGATATTATACGGGTATGGGGTAACGGGTAACGGGTAACGGGTATAGGTACGGGGTGCGTAAAACGGGTAGGTAGGTAGGTAGTGCCATAGATAATGTAGGTAGGTATGTAGGTAGGTAGTGCCATAGGTAAACGCCAAAAAATTGGACTGCAGGGATCACATCAACACCCCACCCTAACTTTTTTTTTCGGTTTTCTTTTTCGGCAACTTTGCGTGCAACCCCCTATAACCCAAATAGTATATACAACTAATGTGTTATATTTGCATATGAGTTATAAGATATCAATACACAATCGCATATTCATAGGCTTCGCATTGGGATGGAGTTACTATGGGAAGACAGAGGAATATGACTACAGTGAGTTCACATTGTTCTTAGGGTTGTTGAGTATCGTTATAGTAAGAAGTTGATATTATGAAAATGTTTAAGTATAAAAGTATGGGCGGTCTTCGAGTAGAGGACGGTAGATTAGTTAACGACCGTGAAGACGGTGTAACAGGAATTGCGAAAGCTGCAAACGTCAAACAGATGATGAAGCGAGCAAAGAAAGTTGATATGATAGCGGACGGAATTAGTCTTGCTGAAGCCAAGAAAGGATTTTATAGGATGTAAACCTATAATTTTGTGTTGTTCATTTATAAGGGAATTTAACGATTCCCTTTTTTTGTGTTTGTTTTTTACATTTCAATGCTCTTTTTATGCTCTTTTTTTTCTTCTAACTTATTGACTATCAATAGTAGTGTTTAAAATGCTTATTTTTTCTTTCAAAAGTTCTATAAGTAAAAATATATATTACTACTACTACTACTACTACTATAGGGGAACCGGAATTTTACATTGAGCATTGTTGGGATTGTTGGGAGTAGTTGGGATTATTCCTAACTCCCAACTTTGGTATTACCCTAAGTGAATATTTTTATGTATCTTTGCAATAGAATTAAATACACTCTAAAATTATATGTCAGAAATCGGATACACTCCCAAGAACTTATTGTTCAATGAAGATGGTAGAGAAAGATTATTCTCAGGTATTGAGAAATTAGCAAATGCGGTCAAGTCAACATTAGGACCATCAGGTCAGACTGTACTTATCGAGTCCCCACAACACACACACGGAATCACAGTTACCAAAGATGGTGTAACGGTAGCCAAGTCAGTATCACTCCTTGACGCTACAGAGAATCTCGCTGTACGCATTATGAGGGAGGCAAGTGAACGAACTGCGACTCAGGCAGGTGATGGTACTACAACAGCCATAGTATTGGCTGAGGCACTCGTAAAAGAAGCCTACAAGCATTTGAACGATGGTAAGCACAACAAGACTATGGTATTGAGAGATATCGTAAGTGAGACTGAGAAGATTGTAAGCGAGTTAAAGAAGAAGAGCCGTAAGGTAAACAAGTCGACCCTAAGGGATGTGGCTACCATATCAGCGAACAATGACAAGGAGATTGGCTCCATCATCGCTGAGGTGTACAAGAAATTAGGCAAGCACGGTGTTGTTGCGGTTGACAAGTCACAGACCTCTGAGACATACTATGAGGCAACGAGTGGTATCAAGATTGACCGAGGGTATGCAAGCCCATTGTTTGTGAACGACCAAAAGAAGGACGAGTGTGTACTTGAGGACGTATTCATCTTGGTATCAGATGCAACGATTGAGAACATACTTCAGATTGAGACGGTATTGAAACCAATCATTCAAGAGAACAAGCGACTATTGATAATAGCCCCGACATCGGGGAATGTGACGAACACATTAGCTGCGAATGTTATGAAGAGTAACTTACAGTTGTGTGCGATACAGCCACCAAACTTTGGATACAAGCAGCACGAGCTTATGCAAGACATAGCGATAAGTGTTGGTGCAACGTACTTTAGTGAGAAGACGGGTGATGACCTAAGTCATATGACGTTTGCTGACTTGGGACACGCATCAAGGGTTGTGGTAGGCACAGACTCAACGGTTGTGATAAAGGATGACAATGCGTTAGAGGATGAGATTAAGAGTAGAGCAGAGGAGTTAAGGATTGCTGCTGACAATTCAACCAAGAAGGCAGACAAAGAGTTTATAATGTCAAGGATAGCCTCATTGATGGGTGGCGTAGGTGTCATCTATGTAGGTGGGAATACTGACCTTGAGCAGAAAGAGTTATACGATAGGGTTGACGATGCGGTATGTGCGGTACGTTCGGCACTTGAGGAGGGTATACTACCCGGAGGAGGCGTTGCCTTGTACAAGATGGCTGAGGGTATTGACACGAGCACGGTATCGGGTAAGATACTATCAAAGGCTTTAATGGCTCCAATGTTGCAGATATATGAGAATGCAGGACTGACTGTAGGTGGCTCACGTATGAGTGATGAGTTTAACTACGGACAGGACGTAAAGACTGAGGAGTATGGAGATATGTACGAGTTGGGTGTTATAGACCCTGTAAAGGTTACGAAGTGTGCATTGCAGAATGCGGTGTCGGTTGCAGTAACTATCCTATCAACCAATGCTATCATCACGATGGCGAGAACATACGAAGACAAATGATTTGCCCAATCTGTAAAAAAGAGATGATATGGGGAGGAAACCACGACTCTGAGGATTATTGGGGCGAAGAGGCTGAGGGTGGTATAGTATCAAACGCATCCTGTCATAATGACGAGTGTGATGTGGACACGGTGCTGATATACAACAGGACGACAACCCACTTAGACTTGTACGACCCGGAGAAGGGAATAGAAATAGATTAGATATGAAACCAATAGGACCATATATTTTAGTAACGGAAATCAAGGAGGAGATTAAGACTGACTCAGGCTTACTCCTCTCAAGTAATGACGCAAAGGAGCTTCGCTATAAGAAGGCTCAGGTTAATGCGGTAGGTACAGACGTATCGAATGTATTAGCAGATGACCTTGTGTACTATGACTCAAGGGCAGGGTATACGATGATAATAGACGAGAAGCAGTATACTGTAATCAGTCTACGTGATATCGTTGTTGTCTTGTAAACTTGTTCATACGTTTGATAAAGTTCCGATAGACCTTATCCATATAGGGGACATTATTTCTAAAGAGGGGATTTGACCCTTCTGATTCGGGAATCTCTTCGCCCTCAAGTTTTTTGTAGACGGAGGTAAGCATACGATTGGCTTTGTATGAGAGCTTGTATACAGCCCTCTTTCCATTCTTGGCGTTTCTAAACTTTTCTATCCAACCTCTTTCTCTTAGGCTCTCGAACCTATTCTTATCCCACGAGATAAGCTCATTGAACTCATCAAACTTATTCTTATCGAAATACTTTTCACTTCTAAGGAAGAGCAAGAACTCCAAGTCGGGTGCGGAGAGATTGTACTTAGACTGAACAAAGTATCTAACGGGTCTCCAATATTTAAGGTAATCTTTCATAAAAAAAAATTTCGTAACTTTGTGGTGTAAAGATACGCATTATGACCAAATCTTCAAAGAAAACATCTAACCCATATAAGCAGACTGATTGGAAGAATCAGCTTAGTGCTGCTGCAATGCCTGACTTAAAGAAGATAGACGAAAGCAGAAAGAAAATGACTTGGACCCCTAAAGGTGGACAAAAGGGAGGAAGACAAGTGTCAGACACAAAACGTTTGAGATTTGGAGGTAGTGTGCTTGGAATACCAACGCCATTGCCGAGGAAAACCAAGAAAGGGTCAGTTAGAAGAAGAAGAGCACGATAATGCCAAAGGACGCTTGCTATAAGAAGGTAATGAAGAGCTACGGCAAGTGGTCGGCTCGTGCAGCTCAGGCTACGGCTAAGTGTCGTAAGGCTAAGGGCAAGGTGCGAAAGACCAAGGCAGGCTCTAACCTAAAGAGGTGGACTGCTGAGAAGTGGGTTGACACCCGTACAGGCAAGCCCTGTGGGACAGGCGGAAAGAGCGAGTATTGCAGACCATCAAAGAGAGTGTCTTCAAAGACACCCGTAACCAAGTCTGAGATGTCTAAGAGTTTGTTAAAGAAGAAGCAGGCTCAGAAGAAGAGTATAGGCAAGCAGGGTGCAGGAGGAAAGAAAGTATCACCAATAAGAAAAAAACGAAAATGAAAAAAGTATTAAAGCCATATTTCACAGCAGCAAACAAGAAGACTAAAGGGAAACCTGAAATGTTAGGACTACCATCTGAAGAGTACATTAAAAATAGTCGATACGCTAAGATAGCTAATAAGAAGTAATGGCTGAAAAGAGCAAGATGAAATGCAATGTCGTAAAGAGAAGCGACAGGGCAGGGAAGAAAAAAATGGTAAAAGCCTGTGAAGGTGGCAAGGAGAAGTTAATTCACTTTGGTGCTAAGGGCTATGGTCATAACTATTCTCCTAAGGCTCGTAAGTCATTCAAGGCAAGACACAAGTGTAGCACGGCTAATAGCAAGCTAACGGCAAGGTATTGGTCTTGTAAAAAACTATGGGCAGGACCGGGAGGTTCTACCAAAAGCTCTCCAAAAAATCGTAAAGGAAAATATTAGTATCTTTGCAATATTATGAAGCAAGGATATAATGCAAGACTCGATGAGTCAATGGGAGCAAAAAACGGAAAGAAGTCTCAATCTATGAAGTCTCGCAGAGATGAATCTAAAGGAATGGAGAAGGCTATGGGAAAGAAAGCTTACTCAGGAAACAAGTCTTCTGCACAGGGATGCTACCATAACAACAATGTAGTAATCAAGAAGCATAACTTTTAATGGGGAAATTCTTTGTAAAGTTAGGTTTGTGGATTCAAGCATTGTGGTGTAAGTTTCAATGCAAATGGAATAAGCTCGTATCTAAGCTAATGTTTAGTGTAGAGAAATGTCCAAATAAAAATTGTACCTGTAAATAAAATGAAATCAAAAGGATTAGGAGACACGATTGAAAAGTTCACCAAGGCTACCGGAGTAAAGACAATGGTAGAGAAGGTATCAAAGGCTACAGGTAAAAGCTGTGGCTGTGAGGCAAGAAAGAAAAAACTAAATAAGGTATTCCCTTATAAAAAATAAAAAGTAAAAATGGCATACGAAAAATTACAAGCAAGTGCAGCGATAACGATATATAAAAGCGATGACGCTAATATACCTAATCCGGCAGCACAGAGTATTACAGGGTCAGCAACATCTATATCAGCTAACAAGTTAGTAGATAGTGCAGCACCCTTCGCAGACGTAAAGGTTGGAGACATTGTGTTAAACACAACCGCAGGAACATCCGCAACAGTAAAGGCAGTTGACTCTACAAGTCAGTTGACATTAAACGCTGATATATTTACAGCGATTCCCGGTAATTACATTCTATACACCCAACAGCTTGACTTACTAAAGGCAGGTAACGGATGTGTTCTATACATAGGAGTTGCAGGAAATCTTAGTGTTGTAACGGTAGCAGGCAATAGCGTTATATTCTATAATGTACCTGTAGGGTTCTTTCCTGTTCAAGTAAATAAAGTTCTTTCTACTGACACGGCGGCTGAGAATATTGTAGCTTTATGGTAAACAAAAGCGTTGTGATATTTGGAGGTCATATCTCTGTGATTACTCATCATAGTGGGAATAAGAGAAGATATGTTTCTACTACCACTAAGAGTGATTTGAAGTTAAAGGTTAAAGTAAAATAATTATGAATGGGTGGGTATCAGATATGAAGCTATTTTTACTTAATGGGAGTACATTTATGATATCCCTATCAACACTTGAGACATCATTAAAGATACTATTGCTTTTAGTATCTATAGGGTATACCATCTACAAGTGGTGGATTACGAGTAAGAGAAAGAAGAATGATAATTAGGAAGATTATAATCCATTGTTCCGCAACAAGAGAGGGTCAGGACATTAGTGCTGATGAGATAAGAGGGTGGCATAAGGCTAAAGGATGGTCTGATATTGGCTACCATTATATCATAGGTCTTGACGGAACGATAGCAAAGGGCAGGGAGGATAATATTCCCGGTGCTCATTGTAGGGGTCATAATGGGAATAGTTTAGGTATATGTTACATCGGTGGTGTCGAGCAGGATGCAAAGACTCCTAAAGACACGAGGACTGATGAGCAGAAAGAAAGTTTGGAGACGTTGCTAACGGTGTTAAAAATTCAGCATCCTGAATCTAAGGTTCACGGTCACAGAGATTTTTCACCTAAAGCGTGTCCAAGTTTTGATGCAACGGAGGAATATAATTAATGAAGAAGATATTTGATTGGTTTGGAGGTAGTGTAGTAACAGACTTACTTGGCGGATTGGATAAGCTATTCACCTCTAAGGAAGAGAAGATAAAGGCACAGAATGTAATCAAGGAGATTCTTGTAAAGAAGCAGATTGAGTTACAGCAGTTGCAGACTGAGATAATTGTAACAGAGGCTAAGGGTAATTGGCTACAGAGAAGTTGGAGACCAATACTTATGTTAGCGTTTGGGTTTATAGTTATCTATGTAAAATTTTTAGCACCTGTATTAGGGTTGCCTATTCCACCACTTGAGAATGAGTTTTGGAATTTATTGCAGCTCGGTATTGGTGGATATGTAATTGGTAGGACAGGCGAGAAGATGATGAAGTCATACGCCACAAAGAAATAATATATGATAAATGCAATATCCATAACAACAAGCAACAGATATCCGGGAGGTGGTGATGTACCTGTAATATTAGCAGAAAATTATATTGCAGCAAGAGGTATAACAGACCCTAACCATCAGGCTTATCTATATGCATTTAATGAGGAGTTGATAAATGGAGGTCTTGTAAATACAGATGGCACTTCTACTTATATAAAAGCACTATATCTTTATGGTGGTACTCAGGCTACAGCAGCAGGTCACAAATGGAACTTTATGAATCCTGTTGATACTGACGCAGCATTTAGGGAGACCTATTTTGGTGGTCTAACTCAGAACTCAAATGGTATAACAGGTAATGCAATTGATGCTTATATCGACCCACACTTTTCACATTCTGATTTTGCGGGTCAAGATGACTGTCATATTATGACATACATACGTGATAATCAATCTCCATCAGGATTGCAAGCAGCTTATGGAGCAATTGCAAGTTCATTTAATGGTACAAGAATGTTTCCTAAATACAACGGGACAACTATGTTAAATGCTTTATTCGGGTCAACAGGTGGTGGTGTTGCTAATACGGATTCAAGTGGGCTTTGGATAACTACAAGAACAGGTTCAGGTAATCAGCCTATTTATAGGAATGGAAGTTCTTTTGGCTTAATTGGAAGTAGTTCATCGTCAGTACCTACGGCATCAATTAAAGGTTTATGTGTTGATTATAACAACGGACAAATAATCTACCAATACAGTAGTTATAACATTTGTGCAAGAAGCTATGGCAATGGCTTAAGCAGTAACGAAAGTGCAGCTTATTCATCTGCATTAAACAATTATTTTACATTATTAGGGTTAAACATATACTAAGATATGACAGAAGTTTATTTAATACCGACCAATTTAGATTTACAATACTTAATTACTTTTATAGGTACTGAAGGTACTGTTATAAATCCTGTTAAGGATGCAGATGGAAATTATATAATTAGTCAAGAGATTTGGGATAGTTATGAGTTTACTGAGTCGAGAGCTACGTTAGAGGGAGAAGGATATGTGTTTATATTGATTGATTATAACCCTATAATATATCCTCCCGGTCCCTTAAAAGATGAGATAGGAAGCGAATAGATTAAATATGCTATCTTTGTAGTATAAATAAAATCAAATGGCAAAATTAAGTAAGAAAGAATTAGAGAGGGTACAAGGTATGCTCAATGCATTTAATCAATCAAAGATGCAGTTGGCTGATGCTGAGTTAGCAAAGAGGTCAATCATCAACGAGATTGATAAGATAAAAGAGGAGTACACCAAGATAGAGGCAGAGATGGCTGATAAGTATGGTGGCGGAGACTCTATAAGAATTAATGTTCAGACAGGACATATAGAAAAGAAAAAAGACAAATAAGCAAATGGGATACATAGCAAATTACGCACAAGCAACAGCACCATCATTAACCGATAAGGTTATAGGTACTGACGTAGATAATAACAACGCAACAAAGAACTTCACTATACAAGATATATTAGGGTTAGGTGGGGTTACACTTACAAATGTTTTATCTGCTGAAGACGTTGCAGTATCTCAAGGACCATCTACAACAAACTCATTGTATCAGATAGTTATCGGTGGGGCACAGGGCACAGCATCTGACCCTGTTATGTTGGATGCATCAGGTAACATTACATTTAACCAAGCAGGTACATACTTGCTAATAGCACAAGGGTGTTTTGGAAGGTCAAATGGAGGAGCTTCTGCATTAGTTCACTTTGGTACTTTTATTGATGGAGTTCAAGAGGGAGCAAGTCAGAGTGTAGGTATTAAGGATGCAGGAGACAAGATTCCATATGAGAGGACTGTTCCTATTGTTGTGACTGCAGGTCAGATTCTAAACTTTAGAATGTCAAGAGATAGTGGATTTTTTAATGAAGGGTCTTTAGTATCTTCTACTGATACAGATGGTCTTTTCACTATCACTCCCAACTTTAAGATAAATATATTAAAAGTAAAATAATGTCAGGTATTATTAGGAAGATATCTATAGGACCCGATTATAAATCCGGGGCTATGCACTACATAGTAGGGCAGGCTGTGGGTAGGGGTGCATATACCATCCATCTAATAATGTACGACAATAATAGTAATTCAATTAAAATATGGATTGAGGATGATAGTGAGGCGGTAATACTTTGGAAAGAGTTTACTTCAACTATGCCTGTGTCCATAGAGTATAACATAGAATTTTAAATGAGGTCACCCCATTCATTTATTGTAAAACCATTAAACAACAAGAGATACAACAACACCAAAGATATTGGTGGCATAGAGTTTATTGTAAGCACATCAGAAGAGGACCACAAGTTCTCTAATAGGTTTGCTGAGGTAGTTGAGACTCCTGTTGGGTATGATGGAAAAATCTCCAAGGGAGATACACTACTTGTACACCACAACGTATTCAAGTTCTATAACGATATGAAAGGGAGGCGTAAGAGTGGCAAGAGCTATTTCCAAGATGACCTATTCTTTGTAGAATTAGAGCAGTTCTACGCATATAAAAAAGATGGGACTTGGTACTCTTATGATAGGTATTGTTTTGTAAAGCCTGTACCTACAACAGAGTCCTATATATATAAACCATTTTCGGAGGAGCCACTTGTAGGATTAGTAAAGATATCCAACGACTACTTGATTAGCAAGGGTGTTAATAATGGAGATAGGATATCCTTCAAGCCTGAGAGCGAGTATGAGTTCGACATTGATGGCGAGAAGCTATACAGGATGTATGACCATCAGATAACAATGAAGCTATGAAGTTAGGATGGATTCAAAGGATATAAAATTAAAAATAATAGAAGCAGGGTATAAAGCAGTAGAGCAGCTAATAAAGGTTTCCAAGGAGGCTATTATAAAACACGACCCGGAGGATGATATCTCTGCTGACAGATTAAAGAACGCAGCAGCTACAAAGAAGTTAGCTATATTCGATGCGTTTGAGATATTGAATAGGATTGAAGCTGAGAAGGAGGCGTTAGAGTCTTTGAAGAACGGTCCTAAGAAGACAGATACAAAACAGGGATTTGCAGAAAGACGGTCTAAATAGAAACTTACATAGGGTTATAGAAGACTATATACCAAAGACAGTCCTTGTGAATAAGAACAAGGCTAAGACTTGGACGTATGGATATGACAGTAAGTATGACTTAGTTATAATATCTAAGGACGGAACGTTAGGAGATGTCATCGAGATACAGAGTCTAAGAATAGGGCTACCTGCTAAACCGAAGGAATGCTTTAAGAGACATAAGAAAAAATCTGAGCAGTATTGGGAGAGGGCAGATATACCAAAGGAATTAAATAAGATACAGTCTATATTCCAATGGAATGAGAAGCCATCTGAGTTTAAGGATAGATGGGTGGACTATATTGAGAAAGAGTTTGAGAGAAGAGAAGATGGGATGTGGTTTATGTCAAACGGTATCCCTACATATATCACAGGCTCTCACTATATGTACTTGCAATGGGCTTCTATTGATGTAGGATACCCTGACTTCAGAGAGGCTAACAGGCTATTGTTCTTACATTGGGAGGCTTGCAGGGCAGACAAACGTAGCTTTGGTCAAGACTATCTAAAGATAAGACGTTCAGGTTTCTCATTTATGAGTTCATCTGAGTGTGTGAATACAGGGACACTCGCAAAGGATGCGAGGGTTGGTATGCTATCCAAGACAGGGGGCGATGCAAAGAAGATGTTTACGGATAAGGTCGTGCCAATAAATAGCAGGCTACCTTTCTTCTTTAAGCCTATTATGGATGGTATGGATAAGCCTAAGACTGAGTTAGCATTTAGGATTCCTGCATCAAAGATTACAAAAAAGAATATGTACGACACATCTACTGATGAGTTGTACGGATTGGATACCACTATAGATTGGAAGAACACAGATGATAACTCCTATGATGGGGAGAAGCTATTGCTGTTAGTCCACGATGAGAGTGGTAAGTGGTTGAAGCCAAACAATATATTAAATAATTGGAGGGTTACTAAGACCTGTCTACGATTAGGTAGCAAGGTTATTGGTAAGTGTATGATGGGTTCTACATCTAATGCATTAAAGAAAGGTGGAGAGCAGTTTAAGAAATTATATAGAGACTCTGATGTTACAAACCGTAACTCTAATGGTCAGACTAAGAGTGGACTATACTCCTTGTTCATTCCAATGGAGTGGAATATGGAGGGGTTTATAGACAGGTATGGTATGCCTGTATTCAGGACACCTGAAGAGCCTGTACTTGGGATTGATGGCGAGGAGATAACTCAGGGTGCTATAGACTATTGGAAGGGCGAGGTTGACTCTTTAAAAAGCGACCCTGATGCATTGAATGAGTTTTACAGACAGTTCCCAAGGACAGAGTCACACGCATTTAGAGATGAGAGCAAGCAGTCTATATTTAATCTAACCAAGATATATCAGCAGGTTGAGTATAACGACTCATTGATTATGGAGCACCACGTAACTCGTGGGTCTTTCTCTTGGAAGAATGGTATAAAGGATACAGAGGTAGTATTCAACCCTGACAAGAGGGGACGGTTCTATGTATCGTGGACACCAAGTAAAAACTTACAGAACAGGGTAGTAGAAAAGAATGGAGTAAAGTATCCGGGCAATGAGCATATGGGTGCGTTCGGATGTGATAGCTATGACATATCAGGAGTAGTTGGTGGCGGTGGCTCTAATGGGGCACTACACGGAAAGACTAAGTTTAGTATGGAAGATGCACCAAGCAATCAGTTCTTCTTAGAGTATATAGCAAGACCTGATACGGCAGAGATATTCTTTGAGGATGTGCTAATGGCTTGCGTATTTTATGGTATGCCACTCCTGTGTGAGAATAACAAGCCGAGACTATTATACCATTTTAAGAATAGAGGGTATAGGGGGTTCAGTATGAACAGACCCGACAAGCCTGCTAACAAGCTCTCTAAGACAGAAAGAGAGCTTGGGGGTATACCCAACTCAAGTGAAGACGTTAAACAGGCTCACGCCTCTGCTATAGAGTCTTACATAGAAGAGCACATTGGCTTCAAGTCTGAGGACGAGATGGGCGATTGTGTATTCGTAAGAACCTTAGAGGATTGGGCAAAGTTTGACATATCGAACAGAACTAAATTTGATGCGTCTATTAGCTCAGGTTTAGCTATAATGGCAACGCAGAGGCATCTATATTTTACTGAGAAAAAAGTATCAAAAATAAAGATTAACTTTGCAAGGTATAGTAATAGAGGCAATACAAGCGAAATAATTAGATGAAAGAGGTACAAATTAATATATCATCTACAAGTTTTCCAAATCAATTTGTGTCGGATGCAGAGAAAAAAACTGTCGAGTTCGGGTTACAGATTGGTCAGGCTATTCAGTATGAGTGGTTTAGAAAGGATGGAAATTCTTGTAGGTACTACAGTCAATGGAGAGACTTCCAACGATTAAAATTATATGCAAGAGGTGAGCAGTCAGTAGGTAAATATAAAAATGAGCTTGCTGTTGATGGAGATTTAAGTTATCTAAACTTAGATTGGACACCTGTACCTATACTTCCAAAGTTTGTTGACATAGTTGTTAACGGTATGCAAGACCGTATGTTCGAGCCAAAGGCATATGCACAGGATGCTATGTCTATGTCTAAGCGAAGCAAGTATCAGCAGATGATAGAAGGGCAGATGGTTGCAAAGCCTATGCTTGAGATTATACAAGAGAAGACAGGGGCTAATCCTTTCACGATGAATCCTGATGAGCTTCCTAATACTGATGAGGAGTTGGCTTTATATATGCAGCTTAACTACAAGCCTGCAATAGAGATTGCAGAGGAAGAGGCTATAAGCACAATATTTGAAAGTAATAAGTATAACGACATAAGAAAGCAGCTTGACTATGACCTTACCGTATTAGGTATAGGATGTGCCAAGCACGAGTTCCTTCCCGGTGGAGGAGTAAAACTAAACTATGTAGACCCTGCTAATATTGTATACAGCTATACTGAAGACCCTCACTTTAAAGATTGTTTTTATTGGGGAGAGATTAAGACTGTACCTATTACTGAGCTTGTTAAGATTGACACAAGTCTAACCAATGAAGACTTAGAGACAATATCTAAATACTCTCAAAGTTGGTATGACTACTATGATGTTGCTCAATTCCAACAGAATGATATGTTCTATAAGGATACTGCGACTCTACTTTACTTTAACTATAAGACCACTAAGAAGGTCGTATACAAAAGAAAGGTAAAGGATAATGGTAATGTATCTATGGTCGAGAAAGACGATAGCTTTAACCCACCTGAAGATATGCAAGAGGAAGGGAAATTTGAAAAGGTTTCTAAGACTATTGATGTATGGTATGAGGGTGTTATGGTTATGGGTACTAACATTATACTCAAGTGGGATATGATGGAGAATATGGTACGACCACAGTCTGCCACTCAACACGCTATACCTAACTATGTATGTGTTGCACCAAGAATGTACAAGGGAGTTATTGAGTCTTTAGTTAGAAGGATGATACCATTCGCTGACTTGATTCAGATTACTCACCTAAAACTACAGCAGGTTATATCGCGGGTTGTACCTGATGGTGTATTTATTGATGCAGATGGTCTAAGTGAAGTAGACTTAGGTACGGGAGCAGCATACAATCCTGAAGACGCTTTGCGACTATACTTCCAAACGGGTAGTGTAATCGGAAGGAGCTATACAGGAGATGGAGAGTTTAATAATGCAAGGGTTCCTATTCAGGAGCTAAACTCTAATTCGGGTGCATCCAAGACTCAGATGCTTTTAACTAACTACAATCACTACCTAAACCAAATAAGAAATGTAACGGGACTTAATGAGGCAAGAGACGGAAGTTCTCCTGACCCTAATGCATTAGTAGGATTGCAGAAGTTAGCAGCATTAAACTCTAACGTAGCTACAAGGCATATACTACAAGGTAGCCTATATATATGTAGGAGTCTATCTGAGGCTATAACATACAGAGTAGCTGATATCCTTCAATACTCTGACTTTAAGGATGAGTTTATAAATCAGATTGGCAAGTACAATGTGTCTATACTAAGTGATATAAAGGACTTATATATATATGACTTTGGAATATTCATTGAGATGTCTCCTGACGAAGAGCAGAAGGCAATGCTTGAGCAGAATGTTCAGATGGCTTTGTCTAAGGGAGATATAAACCTTGAGGACGCTATTGACATTAGAGAGATACGAAATCTTAAACTCGCCAATCAATTGCTAAAGGTTAAGAGAATATCTAAGCAAGAGAGAGAAGAGAAGATGGCTATGCAGCAGCAGCAGATGCAAGCTCAACAGCAGGCTCAGTCTCAGCAGTTAGCAGCACAGGCAGCTCAGATGAAGATACAGGCAGAGACTCAGGCTAAGATGCAGTACAGACAGGCTGACGTAGCATTCGAGATTGAGAAGATGAAGAACGAGGCTATGTTGAAATCTCAGTTGATGGATAAAGAATTTCAACTTAATCTTCAATTAGCACAGATGAACTCACAAGCGTTATCTGATAGAGAGTCTTCAAGAGAGGATGCTAAGTCAAACAGAATTAGCCAACAGAATACAGAGCAAAGCAAGTTAATTAACCAAAGAAAGAATAATCTACCTCCATTAAACTTTGAATCAAACGAGGATAGCTTAGATGGTTTTGACTTTGCTGAGTTTAACCCAAGATAATGAGCAAAAAAAACTATAATATATTTTGCCTAAATTTGCAAACAATTAAATCAAACACATAATGGAATTTAAAGTTAAAGCGGTAGAAGTCGGAGAAGAGAAGTCAACTCAAGAAATAGAAAGAGAATTACTTGAGAAGCACGAGGAAAAATTAAACCAAGAGGGAGCACCTGATGTTGAGGTTCAAGAGACACCAAAGGTAACCCTTCAAGAGGAAACTCCTCAAGTAGAGGAGCCGACTAAAGAAGTAGAAACACAATCTCAGGAGCTTACGCTAACTGAGGAAGACGTTCTTAAATTTATTGGTAATAAATACGGAAGAGAAATCAATTCACTTGATGAGTTCAATCAAGCGAGAGAGGAGAGCGACCCTCTCCCTGAGGATGTATCCAAGTATTTACAATACAAAAAAGATACAGGTCGTGGCATTAATGATTTTATGCAATTGCAAAAGAATTATGATGACGCAGAGCCTGAGCAACTGCTACGAGATTATCTTAGTGCAACCGAGAAAGGGTTGGATGCAGAAGACATTGACATTCTTATGGAGGATTATTCCTATGATGAGGACATTGATGACGATAGCTACATTAAGAAAACCAAGTTAGCAAAAAAGAAGACAATTGCTAAAGCCAAAGACTACTTTGCAGAGCAACAGGAAAAATACAAAGTTCCTCTCGAGTCGAGAAGGGATGGTCTTCCTGATAGCGAAGCGAAAGAGTTGGAGGAATATAGACAATATATAGCTGACGCTAAGACGATAGATGAGCAAAACTCTCGCAAGAGAGAGGTGTTCTCGAAAAAGACAGATGACGTATTCAACGAGTTCAAAGGTTTTGAGTTCAAATTAGGCGAAGACAAATCTATTTCTTTTTCACCGGGAGATGCTGCTGAACTTAGAAAGAGTCAATCAGACCCCTCAAACTTTATTAAAAAGTTTTTGGATGAAGATGGAATCATAAGTGATGCGGAGGGATACCACAAGTCTTTAGCAATGGCGATGCATCCTGACAAGTTTGCTAAGTTCTTTTACGAACAAGGCAAGAGTGCTTCGGCAGATGAGCAGATGAGGAAAATGAAAAATGTCAATATGACAACTCGCTCTGCTCCTGAAGTAACACAATCGAAATCAGGTATGCAAATTAAATCTTTGAACAAAGACTCAGGTCGTGGTTTAAAGATTAGGAAAAGATAATTAATAAAAAAGTTTAACATTTAAAAAAAAAAGAAAAAAAAATTATGGCAGTATTAGCTACCCCGGGTTTTGATTTAACCCCAAGTGCTCAACAAGTACCGTTGAGTACAAATTACATCACTAACTTCGACTTCTTGAATCAGTATCTTCCTGATACCTACGAGAAAGAATTCGAGCGTTATGGAAACAGAACAGTATCCTCATTCCTTAGAATGGTTGGAGCTGAAATGCCTTCTAACTCAGACCTTATCAAATGGGCAGAGCAAGGAAGACTACACACTAAATACACAGACGTTACAACAGGTGCAGCAGCAGCAGCAGACGTTGCTACATTTACAGTAAATGACGTTTTAGTTCCTGCATTAGCATCAGCAGCAACAACACTTGAGGCTGTTGCTATTCGAGTTGGACAGACAGTTATGATTACTCGTAATACAGCAGTTGTAGGTGACACAAATAGCATAAAAGCTATAGTAACAGCAGTTGGTTCAGGTACTACAAATCGAGAGATTACAGTTGCATTTTATGACGCAGCCGGTATTACTAACACAGCAGCAGCAGACAAGTTTACAGTATTTGTTTATGGTTCTGAGTTCAAAAAAGGAACTGAAGGAATGGTTGGCTCATTAGAGTCTGACGATTACATCTTCGAGAACTCTCCAATCATCATCAAAGACAAGTACGCAGTATCAGGTTCTGATATGGCACAAATTGGATGGGTTGAGGTAACTACTGAAAATGGAGCTAACGGATACCTATGGTACTTAAAGTCTGAGCACGAAACTCGTTTACGTTTTGATGACTACTTAGAGACTGCAATGATTGAAGCAGTTCCGGCAGCCGCAGGTTCAGGAGCAGCAGCAGCAGCCGTAGGAGCTAAAGGTTCTGAAGGTATCTTCTACGTTGTTAACAACCGAGGAAACGTATGGGGCGGAGGTAGCCCAACTACTCTTCTTGAGTGGGATAGTATTATCTCAAGACTTGACAAGCAAGGTGCGATTGAAGAAAACGTAGTATTTGTTAATAGAGATTTCTCTTTTGACATTGACGATATGTTAGCTGCTCAATCAAGCAACGCAGCCGGTGGTGTATCTTATGGTCTATTTGACAATGAGAAAGATATGGCATTGAACTTAGGTTTCACAGGATTCCGTAGAGGATATGACTTCTACAAGTCTGATTGGAAATACCTAAACGACCCAACTATGCGTGGTGGATTAACAAGCGGAGCAGTAAACGGACTATTAGTTCCTGCCGGTTCTACTTCAGTATACGACCAAGTAATGGGTAAAAACGCAAAGCGTCCATTCTTGCACGTTCGATACAGAGCTTCTGAAACTGAAGACAGACGTTACAAAACGTGGATTACAGGTTCAGCAGGTGGAGCACAAACTTCAAGCTTAGATGCTATGGAAGTACACTTCTTATCTGAGAGAGCTGTATGTACGTTAGGTGCAAACAACTTCTTCTTATTCCAAGACTAAGAAGTAAATTAATAATGGGATGGGGCTACATATGTAGCCTCTCCCTTTTTTTTAAGAATTAAATTAGAATTAAATGAAAAATAAAAACAAAGTATTTGAAGCTAAGTCTTACAGGCTTACAAGAGATGTAGCACCTTTATCTTTTATGCTACCGACACAAAACAGTAGAAGATTCCCATTAATGCATTTTGACGAAGACGCAGGTACTAACCGAGAGCTTCGATATGCACGAAACCAAAAGTCCCCATTTGTAGAAGAGCAAGATGGAAATGCCATTCTTGAACCCGTAATATTTGAAGATGGGCTACTTCACGTTCCAAAAGAAAACCAAGTATTACAGCAGTTCTTACACTACCATCCCTTAAACGGAGTACAGTTTCAAGAAATAAACAAGGCTAAGGATGCCACAGAAGAGGTAGACTACCTATTAGTTCAAGCAGACGCATTGATAGAGGCTAAGTCACTTAGCTTAGAACAGCTTGAGAATGTATGTCGTGTACTCTTTGGTATGGATACATCAAAGACATCCACCGCAGAGATGAAGCGAGACATATTAGTATTTGCTAAGAACAATCCAAGTGACTTCTTAGATGTTATAACAGACCCTGAGCTACAGTTAGTAGGAACGGTTCAAAGATTCTTTGACCAAGGGCTATTAACATTTAGAAAAAGTAACAAAGAGGTATGGTTTAATTTATCTTCCAATAAAACAAAGTTATTAAATGTACCTTTTGGAGAAGAAGGTATAGATTTAGTTGTCTCTTATATGAAGAGCGATGATGGTATAGATATATTAAAACACCTTGAATCACTATTAGACTAACAAGTTACTCTACCAATATACAAAGACTCCGCAAAAATGTGGGGTCTTTTTTTTTGCCTATCTTTGTAATAAAATAAGAGCAGATGATTAACTCGGTCCGACAGACGGTAATGTCTGTATTGAACAAAAATAATTACGGGTACATAACCCCATCTGATTTCAACTTGTTTGCAAAGCAAGCTCAGTTAGATATCTTTGAGAATTATTTCTATCAGTACAACTACCAATTAATGAAAGAAAATGCCCGTCAATCAGGAACGGGTTACGCAGATATTACGAAAGGTATAGAGGAGGTAATAGACTCTTTCTCAGTAACGCTACCATTGCTACAGAACGCAGGTAGTCAGTATTTCTTACCATCTCCAACAACAACTAACAATAGCTACTATCTTATTAACAAGGTATTAATCTATACTAATCAATTGGCAAGTGGTACTACAGATGCAGTTAATGCAACATTTACGCTTGTAGAGGACTCTACAGCAGACTTTACGGCAAGTGGTGTATCAGTAGGAGATATCGTATCAACGGTAACAGGAGGCGTTACATACAATACTATAGTGGCATCTGTGAACAGCTCTACTCAGTTAACAGTAGGAGCTACGTCAGGCGTAAATGTATGGGACCCTATTGGTAAGACTTATAATATATATAGGGCATCAGACATAAAGGAAGCAGAGAAGGTAAGCAATAGCAAGATTACTATGCTAAGTAATTCTATCCTTACTGCACCAAACCTAACATTCCCTGCATACGCACAGGAGGGTGACTTCTTGGATTCTTATCCAAATACGATAAGTAATATAGGGCAGTTGATTTCTCAGTACATTAGATTCCCATTTGCACCTAAGTGGACATTCATAACATTAGCAAGTGGAGAGCCTGTATTTGATTCAGGAAGTGCTGACTATCAAGACTTTGAGCTACCATTGGACGATGAGGTTAACTTGGTTAACAAGATTCTACAATACGCAGGTATGTCGATTAGAGAGATTCAGGCAGTACAGTTTGCACAGGCTGAGGACAACGAGAATACAGCATCAGAAAAATAACATATGGCATATATATCACAATATCAATACTACGAAAATGGAGGGGCAAGCCCTGAAGATGAAAATTGGGGTTCATACCAATATGTTTCTTTAGAGGATATAGTAAATAATTTTATGTTAATGTACGCAGGGAACCACTCATTGGTAAACAACGAGCCTCGCTACAAGGTATTGTTCCACGCAAAGAGGGCGATACAAGAATTAAACTATGACGCATTTAAAGAGAGCAAGATATTAGAACTAAATGTTGGGGCACAGCTTAGGTATGTGCTACCATCAGACTATGTAAATTGGATTAGAGTGTCAATGTACCGTGATGGTCTATTGATGCCATTGACTGAAAACATTCAGACCAATTGGTCAAGTGCATACCTACAAGACAATAACGATAGGATACTATTCGATATAGACGGTAACGCATTAAGCCCTCAGAACTCAAACTTAGACCAAGATAGATTAGATGGGACTAAGCAGTCTATATACCTAAACCAAAACTCTGAGTATTATGGGAGAGCAGGTTGGAATATTGATGGGGCTTGGTACTTTGACTATGGGATAGGTGCTCGATACGGATTGAATACAGAGACTGCAAATGCAAACCCTACATTTAAGATAGATGCCAAGGGTGGTGTAATAAACTTTAGCTCAGGTATTGAGGGAGAGCTTATTGTGCTTGAGTATGTGTCTGATGGTATGGAGAATGGAGACGACAGCAAGGTAACTGTTAATAAGTTATTTGAAGACTTCATCTACGCTTACATTGAGTATGCTATATTAAATAGCAAGGTAGGTGTACAAGAGTATGTCGTAAGGAGAGCACAGAAGAGAAAGACGGCATTACTTAGAAACGCAAAAATAAGAATTAGCAATATACATCCGGGAAGATTATTAATGAATCTAAGAGGAAGAGATAAGTGGTTAAAATAATATGGCGAATATTCAAAGAAACTTTATAGCAGGTAGGATGAATAAATCAGTCGATGAGCGACTCGTTCCAAACGGGGAGTACATTGATGCATTAAACATTCGTATGGGGTCAACAGAAGGCTCTGAGATAGGTGTCCTTGAAAACTCTAAAGGGAATACTCAGCTAACAACGTTAGAGTATAATGGCGAGGCACTATCTGCTAACGCAAGGTGCATAGGAGCATTTGACGATGGAGCCAATGAGACTATGTATTGGTTTATACACGACTCAAACTTTGGTCAAGGCTCACCTACAGGTAAACTTGATATGGTAGTGTCCTATAATGTGAACACTACGGTAGTTGTATACCATCTAATAAGTATCAATGATGGTGGTGGTGTCAATACCACACTAAACTTTAATCCTGAGTACCTAATAACAGGCGTAAATAAAGTTGAGGACTTGTTATTCTTTACAGACAACTTCAATCAGCCAAGGGAAATAAATGTTAAGAGAGGTTACTCTCAGCCCGTGGCAGGTGTAGATGGGTTTGATTATGATGACATATTGGTAATAAAGAGACCACCATCAGCAGCACCTGAAGTAGCTCTTGTTACCACATCTCCAAACGAAACATTCTTAGAGGAGAGGTTTATATGCTTTGCTTATAGATACAAGTATGCTGATGATGAGTATTCAGCTACATCTCAATGGACAGACCCTGCATTTGTACCAAGAGCTTTTGAGTTCTCTTTTGAAAGTATGTTAAATGAGGGTATGATTAATGAGTTTAATCAAGCACGGGTAACCTACAATACAGGTGGTCCATTGGTAAAAGGTATAGATATATTATTTAAGGATGCAGATAGCCCTACTATAAAGATAATAGAGAAGATTGATAAGGCGAAAGCAGGTCTTACGGACAATGCAGAAGAGAGCTTTACATTCACAAATAGTAAGATATTTACAATACTCCCTGAGTCAGAGATACTAAGACTATACGATAGCGTACCATTACTAAGTAAGGCTCAGACAGTTATGGGCAACCGACTTATGTACGGTAACTATACTGAAGGATTTGACTTGATAGACAATGACGGCAACAATGTTAGGTTTGATTACACTACTTCTCAGAACTCTGTATCTCTTAGTACAGATACTATTGAAGGTACACTATCAGCAGCAACCTATACCATAAGTGGAACAGATGCACCTACGGATACTTTGGTTTCATTTGAATTTCCTTTAAGTATAGAACTAAAAGCAGGAGCATCTCTTACGTTCTCATTTTCATTCAATCACTTTGGTTGGTCATCAGGAAGTACAACACCTACACCTACATCTAATAATGGAGATGGCAATCCTCTTGAGTTTACATTCGCTCTTACAAGAGACTATGTGAGTGTGTACGACTTATGGCTAAGTGATGAGTGGCAAGAGGCGATAGGAATATCTTTACCCGGTGGTAATATTCAGCCAATGGCTACAGCAGAAGATGGGACTACATTAACAGATTTATATAACACTATATTTGCTGACATTCTTAATGGTGCATATGAAAAATATCAGAGTGGTATAAGTGCTATTGAACAAGCAATTATAACTACGGCTTCAGCAGGGTCAGGTATAATTACCTTTCAGTTCCCTGCTATACAATACCAAGATAATATTACTGCTGCTAATGTATATACGGAATACTTATCTGTTGTTGACCCAACTATAGAATACTTGTCAACAGGAACTCAGAAGAGCTTACATAGCAATAGAGGATATGAGATAGGGATAGTATATATGGATGAGTTCAATAGGTCCACTCCTGCATTAGTTAGTGAGAACAATACGGAGCACTTCCCTTGTTCTACTTGCGACACAGCTAATAGTATTGACGTAACTATACCAACCACACAGCTTGCTCCATTTTGGGCAAAGAAATATAAGTTTGCAATAAAGCCTGACAGAGAAACTTACGAGACTATATACTCAAATATATATTTTACAGAACCCGGCAGTAGTGATACATACTTCTTACTTGAGGGAGAGAACGCTGCCAAGATAACAGATGGACAGAGGTTAATAGTAAAGAGAGATGTTAGGGGTTCGGCAGATAGCTGCCTATATGCTACAGTATTAGAGAAAGAAGCAAAGCAAGAAGATTTTATTGACGTTCCATCATCTGAAAATCCTGACATTGATTTACCTATACCAAGTGGTGTGTATATGAAGATAGACAACACTAACTTATCCGTAAATAATACAGATAACTCTATTATAAATCTAAGAGGACCGGATGCTAAGTCAAATCAATCAGGTATATCACCTCGAATAGTTGTTCCTATGAATATATTTAATCCAACATCAGGAGTTTCAGAGGATTTTGATATACCACGAGGCAGTAGGATTGTGCTTTATTATAGAAATATTAGAGAAGGTGGTGGACTTCTTGGGAGATGTGAAAAAAGAGAGTACCAATTGGATGTAGTATATACAGCGTCTGCTGATTATGACAATATGTATGATTGGTTTGTAGGCGATAATATTGATTTGACATTGAATAATGGGGCTATAAATGTAGGTCCTCAGTCAAATGAATTTTTAGACCCAACTCCGGGAACCCCTGTTCCTCTTACGGGTACTACGGTTCCTCGTTTGGGAAATAGTGTAAGTGTAAATAAATGGCAATTCTTTAGATTTACTTCAAGTAATTCTTTAGTATTGGCTATAACAGGTGCTCAGGCTTGTGGGTCAAGTGATAAGAGACAGTCTTTTCTCGAAGCTCACGTAACCGTATACAGGGCAGATGAGACAGTAGTATTTGAAAGCGAACCACTTGATGCATCTCCTGATATTTGGTATGAGTCTTCTGAGTCATTTGGAATTGTTGAAGGTACAAATAAGTGTCGTATAGAGTTAGGTGTTGCAACAGCAGAGCCTACAGCTATTGCATTTAACTATCTTGATTTAGATGGAAGAAGTCAGCAAATAGTATTGCAGCCCGGAACGGCACTCTTTGTAAATGGTATATGTGGTAGTGCAACGGTATCTCCTACTACACCGGCTACTCTTCCTGTTACAATATTTGATACAGCATTAGCAGCAGGAACACATTTGGGTAATGTTCAAGACCAAGTCCTTAGCTCATCCACTCCTGCCATATGCGAAACAAACTTCTTTAACTGCTTTACGTTTGGAAATGGTGTAGAGAGCTATAAGATTAGAGATAGTGCCATTGGTAAACCTTTTGCACTTGGCAACAGGGTTACATCCACACAGGCAAATGAGGTTGAGCAGGTTAATCGCTTTGCTGATATTACCTATAGTGGTACATACTCAGACGAGTCAAATGTAAACAGGCTAAATGAGTTTAATAGAGGGCTACTTAACTTCAAGCCACTCGAAGAGTCTTTTGGTCCTGTGGAAATACTATTCGGTAGAGAGACAGACGTACTGATTCTACAAGAAGATAAGATATCATACATATTAGCAAGTGGTAAGAATTTACTTTCTGATGCAGCAGGTGGAAGCACCCTTACCTCAGTACCTCAAGTATTAGGAACTCAGATAGCAAGGATTGAGGAGTTTGGTATCAGTAATAACCCTGAGAGCTTTGCTCAATGGGGACCTGATAAATACTTCACAGACGCAAAGAGAGGAGCTGTATTGAAACTTACAGGGGCGAGTGGTCCGAGTGATTCATTAGAGATTATCTCTCAGAATGGTATGAGAACTTGGTTTAGAGACTTGTTCCTTGTATCAATGGATAAACAGAAACTTGGTGGCTTTGACCCATATATGAATGAGTATGTCATCACAGCTAACCAACAAGACTTACCTGCACAGATTGAATGTGTGGACTGCAATATATCTCAAACGGTAACAATAACACCTGAGACTCCCTATAACAGATGCTTTGAATTAGGTGCAGCGATTGGAGAGACTATTATGGGTTGGGGTGCTTCAATAATTAACCAAGGAGATGTTCTTGACTACGATGTAATCATTACCTATAATGGAAATGTAACGCAGATATTAGGGTCGAGTAGTGGTACAGGTACACTCATATTCCAAAAGGATACGATAAATGTAACTGAGGTAACAATACAGATATTATCAAGGGTTCCAATGAATATTAATTTTACGGTAGGATGTCCTTTATCTGAGACTATTAGTATCGTTGAGGTGTGTGTGACGAGTCCGAATGAAGAGGGACTACAAGTTCATAACCAACACAGGTTTGTGGATGGTACATATACATCACCCCTAACATCAAACCAAGTAAAGTTTGGAACAGACGTAGGTAACCCTGTGGTGTCATACTATGATGTTACAACAGGACCACAAGGTGTTGGGGCAATACCACCGAATGGTGCGAGTATGACCCTTACATTCAATAAGCTGAGTGGAGATAGTGCGACATTTGATACAGCTACAAATGACTTTAAGTTTTTAAGGAGTAGTACAAACTATCCAAATACACAGGCATCTATTGCAACCCTTTTAGCTGCGGCTACGTCAATGACTACAGATACAGGTGGAGCACCCAATACATATACGGGTACTTTTACTGTACCTAATGGAAGTAATGGAGATTTTTTATATCTTATATATGACTATAGAAAACCTAACAATGTCAACTTGTGTTTTGGTGCAGACTTGGAATCTTCTTGTTGTGGATGTTAAAAAGAAAATAATTAGAATTAAAAAATGGCAACAGTAAACGTATATATAGACGGAACAACACTAAGCAACTCTACTGCGGTTTATACAGACGCAGGGCTAACAACTTGTGCAACAGCAGGTTTCTACTCTGATGGTAGTATATCAAGAGAGCAAGTGGTTAGTGGAGGTACTTGTTACCTATTACCAAATCAGACTTGCCCTTCTTGTGTAACAGAGTGTGGAGGTCCTACCGTATCAGTATCATCAGGTGTAACAGGGTACTATATTTTAGATATAGACACAGGTGGAACATCTACAGATACAGGGGCTATAGTGATTAGCTTTAATCCTGCAAGTGTACCGGATGGTATAAGAGCCGTATACAATGGAGTTACTTACAATAAGCTAAGTGCTCCTGCTTATGGCAAACTACAGTCAACAGGTATCAATGACCCTTTTACATTTATTGGAAATGCAGGAGATGATTGTGGTCTTAGTGGTAGTTCCTACACTTTGGACGAGTATGAGTACGATGGTACTTCTTTTGTGGCTACAGGTAACACTCAGGGCATAACAGTAAACTCAGTAGATGTACAGTTAACAGCTACTGCACCGGGGCTTTGTGTTATGGTTATACCAAAACCTACAGCATCGCCTTCTATTATAAGGATTGAAATTGCAGCAGCTTGTGCAGGTACAGGGTTCGGTATCACAACAGCGTGTCCAACACAATTGACATCTTTCGCAGCATCTTCAAGACAGGTATCAGATGTAGCAGCCTGTGCTGAGACTACCTATCCCGTAACGCTTTATAATGTTCCTGTAACGGGAACAGCAGGAGTACCTGCGTTACACGACTATGTGTTCACAGATGCAAGCGGACAATTTGCTCCGGCAGATGGTTTCTATAAGACTGTAGACGCAGCCGTTGAATATAGCATTCAAGTTGTAGATGGAATAATTGACACGGTAATTACCTGTCCATAAAGAAAATAAGATATGAGTGAAGTAATAGCAGGAAATAATTATACACTAACTTACGATAGAGGGGTTACGGGATTCCCGTCATTCTATTCGTACTACCCTGATTTTATGATGGGTATGAATAACTATTTTTATACTTGGAAGGGAGGCAACCTATACAGGCATAATACAAACGAGACTCGCAATAATTACTATGGTGTTCAGTATACCTCGCAAGTGATATCAGTATTCAATGACTCTCCCTTAGAGAATAAGCTGTTCAAGACTATAGAGCTTGGAGGAGATGACCGTTGGGATGTTGCATTGATTAGCGACCAACAGACCACAGGATTTATTGATGAGGATTGGTTTGAGGAGAAGGAGGGTACATTCTTTGCTTTCGTTAGAAATAGTGGAACGGTTCCTGCAACATTAGACCAATACGCATTACGTTCAGTAAATGGCTTAGGTACAAGCTCTAATATCACTACGGTAACTACAGTATCTACGATTGACTTTAATGTCAATACTCCGGTTGGTAGTATTATAAGCATTGGGGACTATGTATATTGGGGCAGTAGTACACCTACTTTGTTTGGTGTAGTCACAGCAATAAACCAAAACTTACCACAGGGTATTAACAATGTGGTTGTCAACAACTCAACAGGTGCAGTTCCTGTTGGGACAGCAGAGTATATACTATACATAAAGAACTCAGTAGCTGAGTCTCAAGGTATCTTGGGTCACTACGGACAGTTTACCCTGACAAACGACAACACATCTAAGGTAGAACTATACGCAGTATTATCTGAGGTTATGAAATCATTCCCATAATTTTTGTATCTTTGCTGTAATATGGATGAAGTTCAATTAGTACAACCCAATCCTGAATCTGTTTTGGAGAATATTATCCAACACAGAGGGGCATTATGGGAAAAGATTAATGAATTTAAAAGTCAAATGATATCTATGGAAGGAGTGGTATTACACCACACTAAAGAGATGGAGGAGACTATGCCATTAAAGCACCATATAAAAGATGGTATTTACACAAGAGAAGTTTTTATGCCAAAGGGTATGTTGGTATTAAGTTTTATTCATAAGGTAAACCACCCATCTTTTTTTTTAAGTGGAGAGATGTCTATCTTAACAGACAAGGCAGAGATAAAAAGAATAAAAGCACCTATGGTGGTGCAAACAGAAATAGGAACGCAAAGGGTGGCTTATATACACGAAGATAGTGTTTGGGTGTGTACTTATAGGACAGATGCAAAGACGGTTGAGGAAGCAGAAAAAGAAGTGTTTACCGAAGACTACAATGAGTTACCTGAATATGTTATAAAAGAAAAGAAGAAATTATGTCAGGAGTAATAGCAGGATTAGCAATAAGCACAGTTTCAGCAGGTGCATCGTTTGCTCAAGCAGCAAAGCAAAACAGCTTAAAGCGTCAAGCACAATCAGATGCAGAGCAGGCAATGGCTGCTGCAAGAGGGAAGTTGGATGTAAACTTTGCAGAGCAGATGTCTATAAAGAAAGAGGCATACGACTTGGAGAGACAGGCTATGTTAGTTCAAGGAGCACAGCTTACTCAGGCAGGTATAGAGAGCGAGAGAGGAGCAGCAGCTACAGCAGGTAGGGTGTTCGCTCAACAGCAGTTAGGGCAGCAGCAGATTAGGAGTGCTATGGCTGATGAGATGACAAATATTGAGGCAGCAGTCCTTGAGGAAGAGTCAAGGCTAAGAGACTTAGGAGTTGGCTTAGACTTAGAGGAGGTAGCAGGTCAGCAGATGATGGCAGCAGACGCACAGAGGGCGGCAGCAGCATCCACACAGCAAGGTTTCCAAAGTGCATTAGGTGCAGCAGAGTTAGCAGTAAAACAAGTTCCTTTGTATAGGGAAACAAGAGCAGACAGGTTGGCTCGAAAGGCATCCGAGGCGGCAGCTTTTCGAGCTGATGCTCTTGCGACAATACCAACGGCAGAATCATATAAGGGATTTAGCGTACAAACACCTCAAATGGGAACAGATTTTCTTATGCCAACAACTATTAACCCATTCGCTTTGAGTAGTGACCCTACCCTGTCAAATAAAAAACCTTTTGAATTTGATACAGATGTTTCCCTTTTTCCTATGCCCGGTTATACATATGACCCAATCACAGGAAAGTACAAAAAATAAAATAATAGAACAATATGCCAACAGGTTATAAATATGTAGAGAGAGACGCTCAGGATACTCAGATAAATTGGGCTGAGGTCGGAGCCAACTTTAGCGGTATGCTCCAAGAGGAGAATCGTGTAAGAGAAGAAAAGAAGGATGCTTTAGATGAGCAAGCAAGAGCCTATCAGAACTCATTAAACTCAATACCTACAGGACAGAATACACAGCTAAACGATGCTGCGTTAAATTTTGCAGCAGACTTGCAAGAGCAGGCTCTAATGCTAAATAAAAATCTAAAGGCAGGGTTACTAAGTCCAAGAGACTACACAAGGTATATGCAAAACCTTATGGACGGTACAAATCAAGCGTTTGGTCTATTTGATGATTACAATCAAGAGTATTCAAGGAAGATGAAGATGGTAGAGGATGGAACGCTTTCTCAGGTTGATTTAGAAATTATGGCTAACACCGAGTCGTTTGCAAACTTCCAAAATCACAGACTTGTAATAAACCCTGATGATAGTAAAGTAGCCTCTGCGAGAATGATTGAAGGACCTGACGGGACTTTAGTGCCTGACACTAACCCGAACCACTTAGCATTGGTATCAGTTCTTAGAGATAGGATAAGACAGACAGTACCCAAGTTTAATGTGATGGGTGTATCTGAACAGAGAGCGAAGGCTTTAGGTACTGACCAACGTACTATCATTGAGAGTATGGGTACTGCATATAAGGCAGGTATATTTAAGGATGTATCAGATATAAGACAAAGAGAACGCTACGGAGATAAGACAGATGCAGAGTATGCTAAGGAGCTTGGTATAAAAGAAGAGGATTTCAAGTCCATCTCATTGTTTTATGAGAGTCAAGATAAGTGGGCGAAGAGCCAAGTGTCATCAGCCGTTAATAGTATGGCAGGTGCGTCTACACTTGTAGACTTTATAACCTCTAAGGGTGGTACTCAGTACACTACAACATTTGACCCAAAGGGAGTATTCAATGAGGACGGAAGTCGAGACGAAACCATTATCCTACTTGAGAATAAGAATGGGAGGGTGGTATCAGATTTAACAGATATCCAACAGGCTAATGCGGAGCAGGCTTTAAAGGACCAATCAGAGAGTATGATTGATACTAAGGTTACAACGAAGACGGTGTTTACTGAAAAAGCTCCACCTGTAAGAAGCGGAGGCGGAGGCGGAAGCAGATATCCAAAAGGCGACAAGCCCCTAAGCGATAAACAATTATTCGGATACCTAAAAAACCTATGGGAAGGTACAGAGGGTCAAATAAACTCAGCAGAGAAGCGACTCCGTGGTTACAATCCGGACATAGTAAAAATAGAGAGGAATGACGAAGGAGTGTACATAACCTATCAAGACGAAGAATCAGGAAAACTACTTACAGAGACATTTGATTTTGCTAAGATGGATACTGAGGCAGATTGGATAGCAGGTATTTCATCTTTTGTGGGAGGGAGTGTAGTTGGAAAAGACTATATTAAAAAGTCACTTGAATGGTCAGGGTATGGCGAACCTCAAAGTCTAAAAAAATATGGTAAAACTTTTACTGACCAAGGAGAAGCCGTTCAACAAGAGAGAAAGAAGCTAACAAGAGATACTTTTTATGACAAAAACAATCAGACGGTTCTTGCAGAAATAGCAGACGTAGTTGAAGCGCAGAACGGGGATATAATAAAAGCTGATGAAATAAAGGGGTTCAATTCTTTTAAGGTAAAAAGAGCTGATGGTAAAATAGAAGAGTTTAATACAAACCAAGGAACTGTGTTGAAAGCTCGAAATGAGTTAAATAGATTTTATGAATTTATTAGGGGAGGCACTACCGAGGCTAAAGGAACTACAAAGGCAACTGATTATATAGGTGGTCTTAGAGAGCAATATCCTGACCTTAAATTTAAAACAACGGCAGGTGGTAGTGTACAGGTGTTTGATAGAAAAACTAAGAAGAGATTAGTGGAATCATATTACACAAACGAAAAAGGTAAAGGAAAAATAGAAGCTGCTATATCACCGTATGCACCTAAGCCTGTAACACCTACGGAAAACGTAAATACAAGTAAATACAACAAATAAATAATAATGAACGAAGAGGCAATACAAGACGCATACATCTTATTTAAAGGTGCAGGCTATAACAAATCAATTGAGGAGTTTAAATTATTAATGTCTACAAATAGTGAGGCGTTAAATGATTCATACATATTATTTAAAGATGCAGGCTATAATAATTCAATCGAAGATTTTAAGGTTTTAGTCGGTGCTTCCGTAAAAAAAAAAGGCAGTATGGAATCATTCTTGGTGGATGGTGCTTTGTA